>JGI2924J29684_1078617_pt1 | contig 81110 bp, 75 predicted proteins | sample BenlonsequencITS_FD_29684 | JGI IMG/M metagenome (IMG submission 29684)
CCCAGGAAGACCTGGAAAATCAACTCGAACACGTCCCCGCGTGTCATCTCCGATGTCGGAGTCAGTAGTGCTTGATAGATCGTGTTCACCTCTATTTGATCGTTGTCCGACGATGGCGTGCGTATCTACTTATCTATTGGGACTTCGCTCCGCGGCCCGCGAAATTTCGGGGCATTACGACCACGACATCGCGACTCACTAGTACTTGGAGAGAATCGTCTTGATTCTACCGTTCCTGCCTTCGCTGATACGTCTGCGGCCTGTTTCGTCACTCAGATCGCACTTGCCCACAATCTGTACGATTCCGGCCGTTCGAACACGTGGATGAAGAGGTCGTCGACGAATTGCGCTCGGCGATGCAACTCGCCTGGTGTGTCCACTATCACGTGAACTCCGTCGGCGTCTTCCGGGCGGTGTAACTCCGCGATCTGGTACCGGGGATACGATTCCAGGAGCGACTTGACTCGGTCGAGTTCCTCCTCCGTACTGTCGAACGACGTTTCGTCGCCAGCGCACTGGACCCACGGGATCCCGAGGTTTGCTCCGTCATCGGTGGTGGATTCGTCCGCCTCGAACGTGCAGAATTCACTCAACCGTTCTCGGTGGGCTCGAATTCCGGCTTCGATCAGCGCCGCCCGTTCGTCTCGCGTGGTTGCGTCGAACCGGCTCACACGCGCAGTTCGCGGTCCATTCTTTAAGCATTTATGCGGGGGCGGTGAACGCTTTCTCATGACCGACCCACGGATTCTTATCATGGGCGCGCCAGGCGCCGGGAAGGGAACACAGAGCGCACGTATCACCGAGACGTTCGATGTCGAGCACGTCACGACGGGTGATGCCCTCCGGGCGAACAAGGACATGGACATCTCCGACCTCGGGCTCGAGTACGACACCCCGCGGGAGTACATGGACCAGGGCGAACTCGTCCCCGACGAAGTCGTCAACACGATCGTCGAGACGGCACTCATCGAAGCCGACGGATTCGTCCTCGATGGCTACCCCCGGAACATGGAACAGGCGCGAGAGCTCGAGGAGATGACCGATCTGGACGTCGTCCTCGCCCTCGACGTGAGCGAGGACGAACTGGTCGATCGACTCACCGGCCGTCGCGTCTGTGAAGAGTGCGGGACGAACTTCCACGTCGACTTCGATCCGCCGGCAACCGACGGTGTCTGCGACGAGTGCGGTGGCGAACTCGTCCAGCGCGATGACGACACCGAGGAGACCGTCAAAGACCGCTTGCGTGTCTACCACGACAACACCGAACCGGTCATCGAGTTTTACGACGAACAGGACCAGTTAGCGCGTATCGACGGGGAACAGACACCTGACGAGGTGTGGGACGACGTGAAGACGACGATCGAGCGAGAAGCAACCGAGTAAGGGCGTCGATTCTTCGCAATTCTCTCTAGTAACTGTTTCGAGCAGAGTGAGTGTTGGATTCGCTAGTTGACGGCCTATCCAATGATGATCTCGTCTGACCCGACATCCACGCTATCGGTGTCGCTGCTGGAACCGCCTGTGCCGTTCGATGAACCGGGACCGATGCTCGTTGTCCCCGAACCGCTGTGGAAGTCCCCGTCGAGTTCGAAGTCAGCAGGGACATCTGGCGGGTTGATCTCGACGTGGACGATCATGTCGTTGAAGTTTGGATCGCCGTCATTACTGTGTGCGAGATTCCAGTAATCCTCTTGGCTGATATCCTGGGGAACGTTTGGGGCGGTATTGTACTGCTCAGGGTGATGCGTCAGTTCGAACGCGAAGATGAACTCATTTTCTTTTAGATCGAGTGTTCCATCTGGTCGAACCGTGGCATCGATTCCGTCTCGTTCGAGGAGTTCGTCTACGTCCCGCTGCCACTCACTCCCGGACTCGATGTCGGGGAGCTGATCTCCATCCTGGAGTACGCGAACGTTCGTCGATTCCGTGTTGGTATCCGCGTTGAGGTTGACGAGATCTCCGCCGTTTACGGAGCCACTGCCTGCACAGTATTCGTTCGCATATACGCTGCCGTCTACGAACTCGTAACTCGTTTCGGTTGCGTATGGTCCACAGAAGCCGCCACCGCCGTGCATATGTGACGATGCTTCCATCTGGAAACTCACTCGTTCGTTCGTCTGGAACGAGTGTTCGTAAATCGGTCTCGTCGCGTCCTTTTCGACGTTGAGGTTTGTTCCGTGCCAATCGACACCGTCAATCGGTGACGGTTCTTCGATTGGGTCGTTGTTCTCGTCCACCGGCTGCGTGATGAGCGTCGCGCTTCCCGGGAGCCATTGAATATCATATCGGGGGAGGGTCCCGGTTGGTTCGCCAACTGTCTCCCCTTCTTTCCCGGCGATCACGACGTCGTCACCAGTCGGTCCGGTCCAGCCCCAGTTGCCACCTTGTTCCCACGTCAACTCGTAGCCGGCATCTTCGTCCCAGACGAGCTCATCGGTGTCCCAGGTCCAGCTATAGTCCCAACCCCAATTCCATTCAACCGACACATCCGGTTTAGTTCCATCCGGTGCGACCCACCCTCCATCGTCGGACATCTGTAGTTCATCACTCTCCGAGTCCGGCCCTGGTGCATCGAAACTGTACGACATACCGTTCTCGTCGGTCGTGAATGAACCAGCGCTTCTGTCGGTAATTGGGTGGCCGACCGTATGTTCTCCCGAGTAGCTTCGGCTGGCACTCGACATCTCCGTCCCAGCTACCGTCGCGTTCACCTGAGTCCCCGGGTCGAGGCGCAGTTCCGTGTCGCCGATGTCGACACCGTTTTCCACGACGAAGTAGCCAGTCGTCGAGCTAGCGTTGTTAACGGCCGAGACAGTGAATTCGTGTTCTGCTTCGAGGAGGGAACTACGATTGAGTTCCCACGTAACGGTCGCATTCTCCCCGTACTTTCGGTCGACTTCGTAGGATTTACCTGCGAGATTGTACGGATCAGATTCGCCAGCTTCGTCAACCACCATCGAAAGTGCCAGTTCGGCATCCGTCACTGACGAGCCACCGATATTATGCACATCGACGCTCAGGGTTACGTTCTGCTCGTTAGCCAGTACTGGTGACGATTCACTCGAAGCATCTTTACCATCGACACGTGGGTTTTCGACCGCTAAATCAGCGTCTTCTTGTGTGGCATAGAGGAACGAACCGTGTTTGTTGAGGTAATCGTCTTCAGTAGTGATATTGTACTCATAGACGTTCCCTGGTTCCATGTTGCTACTCACAACGTTACCGTAGTTGACGGCGAATTCTACGGTTTCCGTCTCTCCCGGTTTGATATTCGTGATATCGACGTCATCAGTGATACCCGTTCCTGGGATTTTGAGTGTTGCTGTCGTACTGCCGGTCTGGACGCCGGTATTCTCGATTGCCGCCGAAATTCGAAGTTTGTTACCTCCGGCACCGGCTCCCCCTCCACCAGCCTGTGGGGCGTACACGTCTGTTTGAGCAGCAGTTGCGCCAACCAATCCGTTATCGGCGACGACTTCGAATCGAGGTTCCGGATCGATCGCGTTACTAATTTCCACAGCAACTGTTTGGTCTTCGTTTACGCCGTCGATATTGAGTGCACCACCAGATTTGATGGCCACGTTCGATCCGTTCATCTTAGAGTCGAAGTGACTCTTCCACCCAGCGTGGTACTTGCTTTCGACGAGCAGGGTAAGGTGTGTGTATCCGTTTCGTTCGCCGGCACGCAGAGCATCTGCAAACGCATCACTACTGTTCATTCCCCGTGACAGTTGTTTCGGGGTGGTTCCACTTTGTTGCCCGTCGACGACAATCGGGTTGATCTCTAGTGCTGCGGAATTTGTATTTGAATTGGCCGCTGACTGGTACGAGAACGAAGGCCCTGTAATTGGGTTTATGGAGTCCCCTGTCCCCTTCCAGATGCCTCCTGCCTGATAGGCATAGGACTCTCCCTCGATATTGTATTCGAGGGCACCTAGTTCGTCGATCGTCGCTGTCGAGTGAGAGAACGTAGTCAGCATATCTTGACCCGCACTCCCATTGTGCCAGACGAGGTGCACCGTACCATCGTCGACATACTGGCCACCATCACACGGGAGTTCCTCGACACCACCGTTAGCGATCACCGTTGCAATCCGATGGTTGGTCTCCATCGTACACTGTTCGGTCCGTTCAGCGACTGATGTCGATTGAATATCGTCCATCAGTACAATCCCAGCAGTTGCGACGGCGGCAGCGCCGATGAACACCAGTCCAAACAGTAGAATAATCCCGACGATGGGGGACACACTTCGTTCGCAATTCGACGTGGGATCAGTTTCGGTAATCCCACGGCCCCCTTGTTCCTGTGTATCTTCCCCAAATCCCATTAGTTGACGTGGTATTCTCTCAGCCAATCATAATGCTACCGGAATGATAACGACTCATACATGTAAAATTGAATACGGATGATACTCAAGCACCTCGAATGTGCGTGTGACTCTCCCACCAACGTTGGTGGCGCTATACTGCATTTTGACACTTTTCACTATCGATCTCGAATCAGTTTGGTCACCCACGCTCCATTGGACCGAGAGGTTTGATTAAAAATGTGAATGAATCGAAGAACGGTTGCGTTCTAGTCGATCAGTTCCCTTCGATCTCGAACGTGAACGTCTCGACGTCGAACGCGTCGTGATTGGTCCGTGGATTTGCGTCAAACTCGAGGTTGACGTCGAGGTCGATCGTCTCCTCTTCGTCGATTACTTCCGCGAGGAATTGTTCCATGACGTCTTCGATGTCAGCTGCCTCTTCGACTGTTTCGCTTTCGCCACCAGTGATCGAGGCTATTTCTCCCATGAGGTCTGCGTCGGCGTTATCTGAGAAGGCGATCGTCCAGATAGTGACATTGTTTGCCGCTGCTCGTTCTGCTTGGTCGAGCGTTTTTTCGTCTGGATCTGGGCCCCACCACACTGGCGAGTTTTCCCCGTCGGTCATCAGAATCATGTGCTTTTCGCGGTCGGGATCTTCGAACGCTGCATGCCGATCGAGTGCGTGTTCGATGCCCGTACTGATGTCCGTTCCACCATCCTCGTTCGCGACGACCGAATCGTGCACGGCGTCGAGGTCACCACTGATGTCGTGTAACGTCCGCCCTGACTGGTCGAACTCATAGACGCCAGCACGATGATACGGCGACGTTAGCATCCCGATCGCATTCTGCGTGGCCGGTTTGATGAGATCGTCGGGGTCGTTCCACTCCATCGATCCGGTCGAGTCCAGCACGAAGCTCACGTCGAGTTCGTTCGGTTCGGTCGACGACCAGGACTGGTTCAGGTCCTCTTCCGACAGTGCCTCGGCCGATCTGAGCGACTCGTCGAAGTGGACGGCGACATCGTCGCCGATGTCCGGGGTCCCGCCGACGACGCTGCCGTAGATATCCGTCCCATCTTCGATCGTCAGTTCGTCACTCCCCGGAGCGTAGACCACACCCTCGAACCGATCGCCGATCGTGATCGACGTGTTCTCGGTGGCGTAGATCCACAGACTGCTGGCGTTGTGGTCCGGGACGTCGACGTTGGTGAGGTCGATTTCGTCCCCGGTCACGTAGAGGTGCGCCTGCCCGGTGCCGGTCAGGTCGACGTTTTTCATCGTCAGATCGCCGGTGACGCCGATGTGAACACCGGTGTTGCCGGACCCGGTGTCGATCGTCTCGTGTGTGAGGGTTGCGTCACCGTCACGATAGTAGAGGCCCGGTCCGGGATTGGGTGTTAGCGCTGTATCATTGGCTTTCAGGTTCGGAATCGCCTGATTCGTCACCTCGTCGGTGACGGGTTCGATCGTATCGAACGGCTCCGTGAAGTTGGCCGTCAGAACGTCCGAACTCTGGGAGGGGGGTAAGAGCGAGTCTTCGTAGAAGGCAAACGGTGTGACGCTCGCCCCCGGTTGTATTTTGAGATTCTCGTTCGCCACGGGGAGGCCGTCGATGTCAGCTGCTGACGTCACTCGCAACTCACTCGTGTCGACGGTGAAGAGGTCAGCCGTCGTGTTACCGGACACGTACGGTCCGTCTCGACTATCGTAACTGTCGATCGTGAGTCCGTCCGCACTCAGCTCGACGGGAGAATTGGCACCAGCGTGAAGACCGCCGTATATCGTCGGGTAGAGATTGACGTACTGTGAGAACGGACGGTTGTGATCGATGTCCGCCTCGACGACGACAGTCTGGTTGTGTTCGTAGTGAGTAACTGCCGAGTGGCCAAATTCGTCGCTGAGGAAGGTGTCCCACGCGTGGTGGTACGTCGTATTCTCGATGCGGATTTCGACACCAGCGACGTATCTAATGTTCTCGAGCGTCTCTCGAGAGCGTTCTCTCGATCGTTCTTCGACCCGGTTTTCTCCGGTGCTCAGATTTCCTTGCAAGTCGACGACGGAAAACGAGAGGTGCTTCGATGCGTCTCCGGTTGCGTTCCGTGTCTCGTAGCTGAGGGCTGGCTCTGAGTGAACGCGACTGCTGTCGTCGGTGCCGACGAACACCCCACCAGCTTGATAGCCGACGGTCTGGCCCTCGTCGGTCTCGAGACTGATCGTCTGGAGGGCGAGGTCGTCGACGACCGTTTCCGACCCGGCGAACTGTCCCTTCGCCGTGATGGTGATCGTCCCGTCCTGCACCATCTCGTAGGCACCGTCCGAGAGCGCGAAGGAGCGGACGCTATCGGAATCGTAGCCCTGCGTCGTGAGCGTGTGATCTAGCTGGTCCAGTTCGTTGAGCCCCTGGCTCTCCGCTGAGTCCGATTGCAGCGAATCGATCAGGGCCATCCCTGAGACAGCGAGTACTGCGGCACCGATGAGAACCATCCCGAACAGGAGAACGATGCCGAGGACTGCGGAGATGCTTCGATTCGTCCGTCTCCCGAACCGACGATGGCACCCGTCCCCGGTGGATGGTGGATTTCCATTCGTTCGGTTCGGCCCCAACCCATGAGTCATCGCTAGGAGCAAATGGATCCAACTGTAATAACATTATTTATTACTTTCACTAAATTATGCTGGTGTGTCGATCGTCGTGAGTGGATCGTTGGAAAAATTACTGCACGCGTTTCCTGGATGGTGGTGTTACTGGGCTTTAGCCCGTCGTGCGGTTCAATACACTGCTGGAAGTGCGCGTACGGAGATCGGATATTCGGACGACCCGCTATGGAGTCAATCTGTTGCGGATTGAGGGCCTGAGGTATACGAAGCTACGTCAATCGACCCTGCCTTCGGCTAGCTGTTATCGACGTCCATTTGGTACACAGCCACGTTGAGATACGTGAGCTGTGGGGGAAGGGAATACTCGTCGGGATACGCATCTAGGTCGATGTCTGCAAGATCGGTGTCGTAGTCGAACTCATTTCCGTTCGATTGGGCACAGACGGAGTATGCCACCATCGAACCGGTGAAATCTGCACCATTTGCTTGTTCGTGAATTTGATGGTGTGCTCCGCACTTCCCCTCTGGATTGTTCCACCAATCGTTCTGCTCGCTGTTCGATGCAACGTACAGTAGTCCCTCGAATGTTCCTGCAGATCCAGGACCCAGATCGACTGCCATCGTGGATGGTCCGTAGAACTGAATAGCCGTCGCATCTTCTTCACATTCGCTACCAGTCTGGACACAGACCTCCCCGTCTAATGTGAATTTATCTCCGCCAGCATAGATCCGAAATACGTTCTCCTTTTTTCCGTCTCTATCCGTCACGTGTATGTCTCCACCGTCTAAATTAACGTCGCCCCCCACAACGAGGGTAACGTCGTCTTTTGTAAGGTCAACATCGTAATCGACGGCGCCGTCGATTTCGTCGACATAATAGGTGCCGTTCGTCATCCTCAAATTATCAGAGTCGGCGACTGGATCTGATTTTGAGTCTTTTATGATTTGGTCAATCACTGGGTCCATCTCGGGCATGAGAACTCCTTGTCGGTAATATTCCCCGATATTGCCGTGTTTGTCGTGGAAGTATTTCGACTCCTTCCCTCCAACCGTCGCTCCTGTATCGAGTGCTTCGTCAAGCTCGAAGTACCCGAATTTGACGACGACGGTGTTTTTGCTATGATCGATGGAGTCGACGACGCCGGAACCGGCGGCATCGCGGAAGTACTCCTCCCAGCCACGATAGTACGGACCCTGGATCGTCAGTGTCACCGTGTCGTTTTCGACCAGACTCGCCTCACGTAATGGGTCTGTGGCTGCCGTCGAAACGCGCACTGGTCCGGACGAGAGGTCCTGGCTCTCGCTCATGTCCGTGATTGGGAGTGTGAGCGTCTCGTCGACTGGATCGTACGAAATCGGTGGGTTAGAGATGACGCGAGTCTGATTTCCGCGTTCTGCGAAGACCCCACCAGCCTGATAGGCGACGACGCTTCCGTCGTCGTGTCTGTACTCGATCGCCCCGACCGTTCTGGTGACGTTGACGTTTCCGCCCTGTATCGTGAACGTTCCGGCGTCCGTTTTGGTGATCGCGCCGGACTCACCCGCGTCGAACGAGACCGCTTTGGGCATGTCGCCGGCCGTCGTTGCCGTCGCCATCGTCTGGCTGAGCTGGACGAAGGATTGCTCGATTCGTTCCGTCTCTGCCTGGCTCTGGGTGTCCGAGACGGCGCTGGTTGCAACCACCATGAGCGACAGCGAACCAACAGCAACCAGCCCGAGTAGTAACACGACTCCGAGAACCTCTGCCTGTGCCCGATCCGGCGGCGACTCCTCCGCGGGCACGGCGGCACGTCCGGTCATGTACTACTGAAATTCTGTGAATATGATAAACTGTACCGCCAGTCCGTACCGTTTTTTCCGTTTATATCGTTCACTGGGCGCTTCAATTCATGAACTATTCGAGAGAGGTTTCCTGCTCGTCCAACTTCTGGTCGTAATCTGTCGAAACGGTGGAATCGAGTCGCCGTCGGTCACCAATTGATCAATCACATTACGATAACCCTGTGTACATTTGTGTGATGGGGCCGAACCGCTTCCCATGCACATTGTTATCGTGGGGTACGGCCGCGTCGGGCGTCGAACGGTGCGTATCCTCTCGACCGAAGGTCACCGGGTTACGATCGTCGATTCCGACCCGGATCGCGTCGACCGGGCGACGAACGCCGGGTTCGACGCAATCATCGGCAGCGGGGACGAGGAACGGGTTCTCGAAGAGGCGGGTATCGAAACGGCCGATGCAATCGGTGCGTTCACCCCGGACCTGAACGTCAACTTCACCGCCTGTATGATCGGTGACCAACACGGCTGTCGAACCGTCCTGCGGATCGACGAGGACTATCGCGAGGAACTGTACGACAGGTACGCCGAGAACGTCGACGACGTCGTCTATCCGGAACGCCTCGGCGCGGCCGGGGCGAAGACCGCACTCCTCGGGGGCAATTTCAACGTCGTGACTGAGCTCGCGACCGACCTGCAGCTACGTGTCGTCGAAGTCGAAGCCGGTTCGCCGGCGATCGGGCGGCGATTGAGCGAACTCGACCTCCCAGCTGATGTCCGCGTCTACGCCCACGGGGGCGCGGACGAATCGCTGACGATTCCGCTTCCCGGCATCGAGCTCGCCTCGGGTGACGAACTGGCGATCATCATGGACGACTCCGCCGTCGAGTCGTTGCGAACCCAGTTTACCGCCGCCTGAGTGCGTTCACTGCGAGCGGTATCCTTGCGTTCTGGGTAGGGCTTCGAACGGCTGGTCACGTCGCGGTGGATTCTACTCGGAAGACGAGCACGTTCTGATGGACCATCGACGGAACGAACGAGAAGGGGTAGCCGTAGACGTGCAAGTCCTTGGTCGGGTCGTACCACACGAGCGAAGCCTTCAGTGTGAGTGGGGCCGCATCGCCGATGGATCGGGCAAGGTCCGCGGAGAGAAATTCGTAGGACTGGTCGCGATACATGTCGCCGATGAAGACGACGACGTAGCCGTCCGGTTTCACGGCGTCGGTGAACGACGCGAACCACTCGCCCATGTCCGCCAGCCAATCGGCCTTCGATTCCCACTGCGTCGCGGTCCCGTCTTCGCCGTCGTCGAACGAATCGAGCTTACTCTCGCGCACGTTGTCCTCGTTGCGCGTCTGTTCCAGGTCGTCCATGTGCCAGTACGGGACGTCGGTCAACAGCAGGTCGATGCTATCCGCGTCAAGGTCATCGATCAGAGTCGTACAGTCACCATGGCGGATGTCCTGTTCGGCAAGCGGTGGTTCGCCGCGAGCCCGTCGATCGGCGTTTTCACGCTCCAGGGCCGTCTCGTAGACGTCGATCCAGCGTTCCGTCTGTTCGAAGCCGATCGCCGTTCGCCGGCCCGTCCCTTCGTATTCGCACAGACTCGCCCCAAGCAGCGTGCCGCCGACACCGGCGAAGGGATCGAGAACACGGTCTCCGGCCGAGCTGAATCGCTCGATGAGGTCCGTACACAGTCTGGGCGGTTTTTGCCCACCGTGTTCGCTTCGCAGGTCGTGCTGGAGGTCGGGCGGATACCGGTCCGTGATGACGGACTTGGTCGCGTACTTCCACTCGCGACCAGTGAGGTCGTTGACTCGATTTCGTTCGTCGTAGATCCCCCGACCCTCCAGGTACGTCTGGTGATCGGCGAGTTCGTCCGTGTCGATGACCTCACCGTCTTCGACAGGAAGGGCTTCTTCGCGCGCACGCGACTCGTCGAACGACCCATCGTCGTCGGTGAACAGCCGACTCTGTCGGTGCCGGTCGCCCTCGTCCATGGAGGGATGTCCCGCCCGCCGTCGCATAAACGCTGTGTCCGTCGCCCGCTCGCGTCGGACTTCAGTGTCTCGTCCCGACATCGAACCGGTAGGGCGCATCGGTGATCGGACTGTGCTGGCGAGTATCGACTGGGGGCGGTTACACCGATGTCAGTTGAGTGCCTAAATACGGTGAGCCCCTAGCGTCGACGATGAACATGCTCGTCGACGGCGAGTGGCGAACCGACGCGTTCGAAGCGACGGACGAGTCGGGGTCGTTCGAGCGCCAGACGACACAGTATCGAGACTGGGTTCGAGACCAACCCGGCGCGACGTATCAGCCGGAAGCCGGTCGATACCACCTGTACGTCTCCTACGCGTGCCCGTGGGCACACCGAACGCTGATCGCGCGGCGCCTGCTCGGCCTCGAAGACGCCATCTCGGTGTCGGTCGTCGACCCGTTCCGCGACGAAAGTGGCTGGCAGTTCACCCCGGAAAAGGACGGCTGTTCGCCCGATCACGTTCACGACGCCGATTACCTAAGAGAGCTGTACGTCCGATCCGATCCCGAAGCGACCTGCCGGGTCACCGTCCCCGTCCTCTGGGACACGGAGACGGACTCCATCGTGAACAACGAGTCGCGCGAAATCATGCGACTGTTCGAGACGGCCTTCGCCGATCTCGGGACGGCCGATCGAACGCTGCTCCCGGACGGGCTCGAAGACGAGGTCGACGAGATCATGGACGCCATCTACGAACCCATCAACAACGGCGTCTACCGGGCCGGATTCGCGACCGAACAGGAACCCTACGACGAGGCGATCGACGACCTCTTCGGCGCCCTCGATCGCTGGGACGAGCACCTGGCCGACCAGCGCTACCTGGCCGGTGATCGACTGACGGAGGCCGACGTCGCAATGTTCACGACCCTCGTCCGCTTCGATCGGGTCTACCATACACACTTCATGTGCAACGTCAACCGAATCGTCGACTACGACAACCTCTGGCCGTACCTCCGGGACGTCTACCAGACGCCAGGCGTCACCGAGACAGTCCGGATGGACCACATCGCCGAACACTACTACACGACCCACCCGGACGTGAACCCACACCGGATCGTCGCCCGTGGCCCCGATCTCTACTTCGAGGCGCCACACGACCGAGATCGGCTCACCGACCGCGACCCGCTGGCCACGTCGCCGTAACGACCGAGCCACGCCCTGGCGATCACTTCGATAAGTATTATCACGATAGGTGAACTCTATCGAGGCATGCCCTACAGCTACGAACCGCACTACTTCGAGGATCTCGAGAAGGGCCAGACGTTCGAGAGCGCCGCCCGGACGATCACCGAGTCGGACTTCGTCTTTCACTCGATGTTCACCGGCGACTGGACCGAACTGCACACGAACGCCGAGTACTCCGAGGACGGCCCCTTCGGCGCGCGGATCGCCCACGGCCCGATGACGTTCATCGTCGCGACCGGGCTCTTCCAGCGCACCGGCATCGTCGAGCGCACGGTCGTCGCCTTCCTCGGGATGAACTACATGGACATCCCGAACCCGCTGTACATCGACGACACGATCAGCGGCGAGTACGAGGTGACCGAACTGCGCGAACTCGACAGCCGCGACGACGCCGGTTACGTCGAGATCGACACCACGATGACCACCGACGACGGTCGCTCCGTCTTCGAGGGCGACATGAAGTTCCTGTTCAAGCGCCGCGACGCAGAATAGCCGCTACGTTTCGTCGAGACTTCCCATCGAACGTTCTGGGCGTCGCCGACTCTATTCCATCGCCCGCTCCAGTAGCGTCCCCTCCGCCCGTCGTAACCGCTCGAGAAACGCCGACTTCGAGACGCCCAGCTCGGCGGCGACCGCGGCCGCGTCGTTTCGCCGGGGGACCTCGAAGTAGCCCATCTCGTGGGCCGTCTCGAGTGCCTCGGCCTGTCCCGCGGTCAGGTTCCACCGCGAGACGATCGGCGAGTCGTCGTCTTCGCCCAGTGGTGTGAGCCGGACCAGTTGGACGCCGACCGTCTCACCGGCGGTTTCGAGGACGTCTTGCAGGACCGTCTGCCCCACGACTGCGCCGACATGGCGCTCACTCCCGTCCCGGTAGCGAATCGATTCGACGAGAAAACCGCGGTCGATCAAGCGGTGGACCACACAGCGTTCCGTCGAGACGCAGCGGAACGTCGTCCCCTGCTCGCCGCTGGTACGGTGGAGGTACCGGATTCGATCGTCCGCGTCGAGCACCTCCCCGACTTCGCCATCCGGCGTCGAGAATCGCAGCAAGGTCGTTCCGTTCGCCCGATCGAGCGGCGGGGCGGCGTCGATCGGTGCCTCGACGGCCGCGGACGCCTCCGCGAGCGGGCACCCGTCGCCCGTCACGCGGAACTCGACCACGAGACACTCCTCGATCATACAGCCACTGGGAGTCGAACGGCAATCAATCCAGCGTCCGGCGAACCCACGTGTCACGACTGTCCTGTCACCGACACTCCGTCGAACTCACTCGCTGGACACGAGCGACGCGAGCCTGTCGAGCGACGACAGTTCGTGGGTCGGGTCGGTTTCGAGTTGGTAGCCCTCGCGGTGGGGACGCCGGACGAACGCCGCGTCGATGCCAGCGGCGTGGGCGGCGGTGATGTCTTTGTGACTGTCTCCGACGTACAGTGGGTTCGATGCGTCCAGGGCCTCGACGGCCTGTTCGATGTAGTACGGTCGCGGTTTCTTGCGGCGGATCCCCTCGAGCGTGGGCTCGCGACCGATCCACGGATCGAACCCGTCGAGTTCGAAGTGTTCGACGATGTTGCCGATCGTCTCGTGCTGGTTGTTGCTGACGATTGCACGCGGCACCGACAGGTCGGTGATCGTCGACACGTCGTCGTACAGGCGTTTCTCGCCCGCCCGGATCGCCTCGAGCTGGGCGTCGATCGCCGCCTCCTCGCGAGCGGCCCACAGGTCGTGGGGATCGACCTGGTGGGTCCGCGCAACCGACTGCAGGCCGTCGACGGTCGGCCCGATCAGCGTCTCGACGTGTGCGGCTGGTGGCTCCGCGACACCGACGCGCTCGAACGCGGTCGCCATCGCCCGTTCCAGCACCGTCAGCTCAGTCGGCGTGGTGAGAACCCCGTCGTTGTCGAACACGAGGGCGTCGTATCGCATCGATGTCTCTTACGGGCTCGAACGATTTCTGCGTTACGTCGCCGAGAAGGTCGGGCGGACTGTTGAGCTCCCTCGTCCAGCCGGTGCGTGGACCGTGCACGAAGCCGGAGGGGCACTACTCGCCGACCGTCGACGAACTCCCGTCGGTCCACCGTGCGTCGGCGAGTGTTCGCTGGACGATCTCCTGGCCGACGGCCTCGGCGAGGGTCTCGAAGCCGACGCGTTCGGTACGGTCGTCGGCGTTGGCAACCAGTCGGGAGACGATGAACTCCGGCGTCGACCGCCCGAGCGTGTCGAACCGGGGCTGGTAGTCGACGCGCAGTTCGAGTTCCGGGTTCAACCCTTCGGCGAAGATGCCGTCCACGCGTGCCGCGTCGGGGAGCGGATCCAGGTCTTCGGCGAGGTGGGTCACGAAGACGCCGAGCGCGTCGCGGTCGACGGCCAGGGTCACCAGCCCGAGGAGCAGGTCGGCGGCCCGACCGGGTTCCGTGATCGCTTCGAACTCGTCGACGAGCATGAGCGTCTTGCCGTCGTCGGTCAGCGGTGGGACGATCGATCTGAGCGTCGATTCGAGGACGCCAGCGTTGAAACTCGCGTGGCGCCGGTGGAAGACGAGCGAGTCGACGGGCGTCACCTCGGCTCGCGCTGCCGGGACGGGGAGCCCCATACTCGCCAGGACGGTCACCTGACAGAGCGTCTCGAGGAGGGTCGTCTTCCCGCCGCTGTTCGCGCCGGTCAGGACGCTGACGCGCTCGTCGCCGGGGGTGCCGGCCGCATCTGGGCCGGACTCGACGTCATGGGTGCCCAGCGCGTACGTGATCGCCTGCACCGACTCGTCTGCCTCCGCGGCGAGTCTGAGGTTCCGCGCCTCGACGACGGAAATCGCCGCGTCGTCGGCGGTCGCGAACGTCGGTCGCGTACAGTCGTACGCGTCGGCGAACCTGGCCAGAGAGAGCGAGAGCGCGATCTCGTCGACCGCCGTGACGGCGTCGTCGATGGCCTCGCGGTGGCGTTCGACGGTCGATTCGACGTCCGTGATCACCGCCTCTTCCCGTTCGTCGGTCGCCGATTGCACGGAGATGCGTAGTTGTCTGAGCGTCTGGGCGACGAAGTCCGCGGCGTCGGCCGCGTCCGTCGCCATCGCCTCTCGGATGCGGTCGATGGTGAGATCGGTTTCGGTCAGCAATCGATCTTCGAGCGCCTCGCGGAACCGATCGACGTCTGTCACGCCGCCGTCGCGCAACTCCGAGACGAGCGTGTCGGCGTCCAGCCCCTCGAGCGAATCGAGTGCCGTCCGCAACGAGTCGAGCTCCGCGTCGACGTCGCCCTGAATCCGGTCACCGGCACTGGCTTCCAGCGCGGTCGTTGCATCGGCGAGTGCCTCGGGATCGAGCGACGACACGGGTTCGAAGGGGCCGTCGTCGACGCCGAGCTCGGCGAGGGTGATGGCCGTCTCGACGGCAGCGAGTTCCGTCCCGTCGCGGTCGTCGTAGGTGTCGTACGCGGCCAGCACTGCGCGCTGGTCGTCGTCGGAGAGCCCGGCCCAGACCTCGCGGGCCTGCTCGACGTCGTCGAGCCGCGATTCCATCGCCGCCGGATCGATTAGTGGTGTGAGAATTCGGATCCGATCCGCGGCGCGTTCGGTCAGCGCGTGTTCGACGACCAGATCGAGGACGTCCTTGTACGCTTCCCGGGCGTCGGCCGTCGCTAACGTCTCCATGCCGTCGTTGCCCGTGGCCCGGCGAAGGATATGTGTCGCGCGCCCACGCGTGAGGCCGGCGTCGGTGAGCGCCCGAACGTCACCTCGTTCGATCGCCGTCGCCGCTCGATCGGCACCGAGTGTGTCGACGAGTCGCTCTCGCGTCTTCGGACCGACTCCCCAGTACTCCTCCAGTCGCATATCCGTGGTATGGGGAAGGGGGTACAAACGTGGTGGGATCCACGCCGAGCGCGCACCGATCGCTGCGTGGTCGTCGATGGAACTGTGGAACGTGGGTAGGGGGAAGGGGCGGGGCGTTCCCGCCCTGGCGTGAGAGACATGAGCGCACTCGAAGCGGGGGCGAGTCCACTTGAGTACTGGGCGCGAGCCCTGGCGGGCCGGTGGGCGCATGGTGGGCGGAGCCGAGGCCGCACCCGACGCGGGGCGTCCGCCCCGCATCTGACCTCTCGCGTTCGGACCCTTTTGTTATGGAGTTATTGGCAATTCGCGACCATCGTTGGCGACTTCCTACTCCGATCGATGGCATCGTAGGCGATTCGTACCGGCTGCTGCTGGCCGAAAAACCGTCTCACGATGCGGTGAGCCGACTCAGTGTCCCCGTCCACGAGCAGTAGCGAGTGCCCACTTCGAGGGATCCGAGCGTCGAAAACGTATCGGTCGTTTCACCGACCGGGTGCCGGTAGTCTCCGTCTAATCGCCTGCCTGCGTCCGGACCCGTCCAGTACCTGCAGGATAACTACGTCTCTCTCCGCCCCAGTAGGTGTATGATCGAGTGTACGAACTGTGAGACGGCCCAGTTCCTCCAGATCGTCAGGAGCCGGGTCTACTTCGAGGACGGGGAGGTGATCAACGAAATCTCCGAGCGCTACGAGTGTACGCTCTGCAACGCGACCGGCACCTACGCCCGGTCAGACGACAACGACGTGGAGGTCAACGGTGACATCACCGTGACGACCGAACGACCGAAATACGCCTGACCCGACGGTCATCGGTCGCGCATTGCCCGAATCGGACCGCTCTCGTTATTTCGTTTCCCCTCGCGTCGAGTCGCCGCCTGTTTCGATACCCGTGTCGACCTTCGGTCTGTCGCCCGTCTCGACGTCCGGTTTATCGCCTCCGCTCGGTCTCACCCGTTCTCGGCTGGGGATCGCTCGGTGTCGCGGTCGGCCGTCCTCGGCGTACTGGCGTCGAGCGATGGCGTTCGCCCGCATCGATCCGTCCCACTCCGTGAACATGCCGTACTCGTTCATCGTCTCCATCCCGGCGATCGCTGCGGACAGACTGATACCGATCAGCGGGACGTCCGCGACGGTGACGATCACGTCGGCTCTGAGGACGGCGCCGTCGCGCAACAGCACGTCGACCAGATCCACGAGCGCCTCGTCGGTCGTCGGTTCCACGGTCTAGGGCACCTCCGTCTGTCGTGGGGGCTCGTCCGAATCCTCGTCGAACGCTGGAACGAAGGAGTACGGGGGCCAGGGGCCCGTAAACCGGACGGTGATACCGTCGCGGTCGGCGACCGAGTCGAGCAGCGAGCCGACCTCGTCGATCGCGTCGTCGGCCGCGAGGATCGCGTACCGACAGACCGGTTCGCCGTCGTCAGTGACCTCGTCCCCTTTCGCGCTCTCGTCGGTGGCACCATCCGCCGTCCCACTCTCCTCGCCACCCGCCGCCTTCGTCGTGCTCGAGACGTCTGCGAGCGAGACCGAAGGTCGTCGATCGAGGGGTTGCAACGTCGCTACCAGCGGTTCGAGGCGTTCTTCGAGCCCGGCCACGAGCTGCCGGTCTCGTTCCCGCCGGCGGCTGTCCAGTTGCCGCTCGTACTGTTTTTTGAGGAGGTGAGCCGTTCCCTCGCTGGCGGCGTCGATTCGCGATTCGAGGGCTGCGAGTTCGTCGTCTTCGGTGACGATCGCTGTCGTCGGTATCGGTTCGGTTCGACCGACGACGATTCGGTACTCACACAGTCCAGCGACTGTCTCGAGCGCCCGACGAAGCGTCTCGGACTCCGATTCGAGCCACGAACCGACACCGGCGTCACCACCGCGGAGGATGGTGTCGAACTGAAACGGGATCGGCGTGTCGAATTGCGCGGTGGCTTCGTCGACGACGCGCTGATGCTGCACGAGCCACCGCTTGAGTAGCCGTGGATCCGCCGCGTCGTAGAGTTCGTCGCAGTCGTGGACGACCGCACCGATGCCTGCTTCCACGCGCTCCGGAGTCTGGCCGCTATCCCACCGTTCTCCCGTGCTGGTGACGATCGAGACCGGTTCGTCGTCGACTCCCGCCACGTCGAACGCTGCAACGTCGCGTTCGGCGTCGCGTTCACGTCCGGCGTCGCTTCCGCGGAGATCCACTACGCAGTACAGGTATCTGCCCTCGTCGAGCCCGTGATCGGACGCGGCTGTGGTCGTTGCGCGACGATCCTCGTCGGTCACGGTCGATCACCAGCGAGAAACTGATCCGCGACGCTTCGGTCGTCTCCGTCCGCCTCACCGAGGCGCTCGATCGCGTCTCGCACGAGGTTGTCCAGATCGCCCCGGAGGTTCGCCACGTCGTCTTCCAGTTCGTGATCGGCTTCGATCTCCTCGATCTGCGTTTCGATCGCGGCCAGCTGCTGGCCGAGTCGGTCGACCTCCTCGTCGGTCAGGCGGCCTGACTCCATCCGCCTGATCGCTTCGCGCTCGAGTGCGTCGACCAGAATCTCGACGACCGCGAGCACGAGCGTCAGGAGCCCGTCGGCGGCCGACTCGCCGTCGACGTCGATCGTCGTCATGCGTCGTCCTCCGTGGCTGGTTCACGATCTGACTCGGCCTCCTCGTCCGTCGACGTGTCATCGTCTTCGAACTCGTCGGGCGTATGCTCCCGATCGGCTGTGGAACGGTCGCTCTGGATCCGACCGTCCTCGTCCGTGACGTTGACGCCGCGGGTCGCGTCGATCGGAATGCGCGGGCGGTCGCTCTCTGCTAACTCGGGTTCGTCGACGGCGGCTGCGAGTCGGTCCATGTCCGTGCCTTCCGGGAAGGCGAGGCCGTACTTCGCCGCCGTCTCGAACGAGGCGATGGCTGCCCGCAACTGCACGCCGAGGAGTTCCGTATCGCCGATCGAGACGGCGATGTCGGCGTTGATGACGATGCCCTTGTCGAGCAGCAGTTCGAGGACGTCGGCCAGGTCCGCCTGCTGGCGACTGGGTTGGAAGTCGGTCATCGGCGTCCCTCCCGTTTTTCGCGCTCGCGTCTGAACCGGTCGCCGTAGATGTGCGAGCGCGTCGGGCCGTCACTGTGGCGAATCGTCCGCGGCATCGTCGCGTAGTTCGGCACCGACGCGACGTCGGCTCGCCCCGTCGGGAGCGTCGACACTGCCGTCGGGTTGCGCGAGTTCGGTTGACGGTCCTGCTTTCGCATCAGCTCACGGTTCGTCTCGACGATCCGTTCGAACGTCCCGTGCGTCGAGAGGAGGGCGTCGCGGAACGCGTCGACGCCCTCGATCGCCTGTTGCTGGATGACGGCCTGATATGCCGAGAGGTCGCCACTCTCAATATCCACGTCGTCTTTGAGTTCTTCTGCGGCCGCGTCCACCAGGTCGGTATCGACCAGTTCGCCGTCGATGTCGGCACTATCCAGCATTCCGCCCAGCAGTCCATCGTCATCGCCATCGGACAGGTCGCCACCGAGATCGTCCGTCGCACCCTCGATCGATTGTTTCGCTTCCCAGACCTGATTGACGTCCATCGCGGCCAGGGTACGCCCCAGATCGATCGCCTGAATCACCTTCCTGAGCGAGACGGCGTCGGCGCTCTCGTCGCCCCGAAGTGCGTCGGGGATCTCTCCGACGTCGATCGCCTCGCTGATCGTCTCGCCGTCGATTGCTTCGGGGAGTTCCTCGACGTCGATCGCCTCGAGGACGTTCTCTGCCTCCTGGAGGATCGTCACGACCGCCTGGAGAGCCGTGCCGGGAGACTCGCTGACTTCGTCCGTGATGGCAGTCGTGACTGCCTCGAGTGTCGATTCGTTTGCGTCTCGATTGTCGTCGGTGGCTGGTGTCATGACTGAATCATCGCTGGTTTCGTGGCTGGGTTCGTTCTGTCATCGTGGCAGTATCCGCGCACGGGATCGCTCCGATCCCCCTCGATTCGAGGGGTACCGGCCTGCAGCTCCAGAATCACCGTTTCACCTCCACGCGCCCGCTCGAGAGCCACTCGTGAACCTCCTCTGCGACCTCCAGATCTGCCTCCAGTTGGTCTCGGGTTTCTTCGTACTCCTCGCGTGAGCGTTCACCCAGCTCGTAGAGCAGTCGATTCTCCGAGAGTTCGTCCTGAATCTCCTCGACGTCGTACAGTTCGTCGAGCGCCGTGGTTCGAAGGGTGTTCGCGAGGCCGACGATCGGTCGGAACAGCAGGTCGTCGATGACGATCATTGCTGGGCTCCGATTTTTACATCGACGAAGCTGTAGGGAGCGTACGGTCCGGTATAGCGGACGATCGCGCCGTCGTGACGCTCCTCGAGGCGCCCCACCGCTTCGTCGAAGGCATCTCTGTCGTCGCGATCGACGAGGAACGATCGATTACAGACGAGTCGATCGCTGAACAGCCGGTTGTTGACGACCTCACGGGCGAGCGGTTCGAGTTCGTCCTCGACGGTCGCCGTGATCGCCGCCTCGTCTACCGACCCGGACGGTGGCGTGACGACGGAGACGCCGAGTTCCTCGGCACCCTCGACGGTTCGGAGTGCGTCTTCGAACGCGTCGCGGGCGCCGGAGAGGACGTTCTTCAGCGTTTCTTCGTCGCGGAACACCATCCCGTAGCGCATCGGGACGACGGTTCGGCCCCCGTCGGCCGTCATCACCGCTCTTAAGACCTCGTCGTGGCGGCGGACGTTCTCGTCCGACCGTTCGGGTTCGGCTGACTCGATGTCTGAGGCGAGGGCAGCGATCGATCGATCGGCGATCGGATAGACGGTGTCGCCGTCGCCGACGCCGTCGACCGAGAGCTCGATGGTCTCTTCGACGTCGACGACGCCGTACGCGTACGGTCGGCTCATCGTTCCGCCTCTCGACATCGTGCCTGCACCCTGAATCGCGGCCTCTCTCGGTGTCCTGCGGTGTGGTCACTTCGGTGCTGTCCCGTTCGGAAGCGAGCAACGGTGGGTACGGATGTTCGATCGGTGGCTGTCTCGTATCTCATGGGGCACTCACGGCCGTTTTTTGCTCGACCGCGCGAGTCAGAACGGAGTGCCACGCGGCGGCCCCTTACCATAGTGCCTGCGAGTGCCACGTCAACCGTGATACGTCGTGCTGGGGGACTACGGACGCATGACATCACCACAACGCCGGCCAGATTCCTCGAGCCTCGCGGAGGTTCTCGACCGGATCCTCGACAAGGGCGTCGTCATCGACGTCTGGGCGAGAGTCTCCGTCGTCGGCATCGAACTCCTCACCGTCGAGGCGAGGGTCGTCGTGGCCTCCGTCGATACGTTCTTGCACTACGCCCACGAGATCGCCAAGATCGAACGGGCCGTCTCTGACGGTGAACTCGAGGACTTGGAGGAACTCGAGATCGAGCGCCGGCCGGAGTCCTCGCCGATGTCGACGGCTGAAACATCGTGACGGCACAGATCCGGGTGTAACGTATGGCACAGACGGCGACCTCCGACGGTCAGTGTATCGCCCTCACCGCGGACGGTGAGCGCTGTTCACGGACCGCTGGTTCGGGCGACTACTGCTATCAACACGACGAGAGTGATTCAACCGTGAGTAACGCCGAGACAGCTTCCGAGGACGAATCGAGCGAGACAGACCAGTCGAGTGGTGACGCAGTCGACGAGCCCGAACCGGAACTGGACGAAATCGAGGTGACAGCGGAGGAGGCCGACGAGCAGATCGAGGGGCTCCTCTCGATTCGCCAGACCGTCAAATCGTCGGCCGGAGACCTCGTCGGCCATCCGTTCGACGGCGTCTCCGAGATAACGGCCGCCGAGGAGGGCTGGAACGCCGTCGTCGAGGTGATCGAACGCAAAGCAGTCCCCGACACACAGGACGTCATCGGCCGGTATCGGATCGATCTCGACGAGAACGGCACGGTACAGGGCTACCGTCGACTCGACCGATATCGGCGAGGGGACACCACCGCGTTCGACCCCGTCCAGTAACTCGGGTTTCGGCGGACACACAGCCTGTCTGGTCACCACGCCCTCCTCGATCGCCATCGCTACCGACCAGAACATTCAGGGTCGAACCTGGCATTCGTCCGTGTGTGAAATCAGTTCACGGCGTCCCAGTCTACGGCGTCGATCTCGACGCCGAGACCCGGTGTGCCCACTACGATAGCGATCGGGACGTCGTCGCCCTTCGGTTTGGCTGCTGTGACTCGTACTACGCCTGCCACGCGTGCCACGAGGCGGTTACCGACCACGAGGCGCAGGTGTGGCCCCGGTCCCGGTTCGACGAAGCGGCGGTGCTGTGTGGTGTGTGCGGCGCTACGCTGACTCCGGAGGCGTACTTCGACGCTGCCAATCGCTGCCCGGCGTGCGACGCGGCGTTCAATCCGGGCTGTCGGGCCCACCGCGACCGCTACTTCGAAACGGAGTGACTTCGAGCTGGCGTGATCGTCGACGGAAGCGACCGGTCGCTGTGTCAGTCCATCGCTGACTCAGTCGTCACTGGGGACGCGAACCGGGCGGTGCGTCGTCGTCCGATCGGTTTCGGCTCGATCGCCGAGGGCGTTCTCGACGTTCGGTGCGAGCGTATTGATGATCGTGCGGCCGTCGCGTCGCCGTTCGATCAGGCCGTCCGATTCGAGTGTCGAGACGTGGTGAGAAACGGTACTCGGATCGAGCCCGAGCTCGTCGGCGAGCCGGCCGTTGTGGGCCTCGCCAACCGCTTCGAGCGTCGTCAGGATGTCGACCTTCGCCGGTTCGTCCAGGGCTGCGGCGAGTTCGACACCGTCGGTCTGGGCGGGATAGTACCGGCGTTTTCCACCTTGTTTTCTTGCCTCGACGAGTCCCTCGTCTTCGAGCACGGAGAGGTGGTGGCGGATGGTCGACAGCGAGACGTCGTGGGCTGATTCGAGGGCCGTGAGGTAGCGACCGGGCTCACCCTCGATCGAGTCGAAGATGGCACGGCGGGTCTCGTGTTCCAGCGGATCGGAGTCGTCGTAGCGGCTGTATCGAAGGAGACTGAGCGGGAGTTTGCCTGCCAGGCCTGAAACACCGCCGAGAAGCCGAAGCACCGACCCGACGGTCTGTCCGAAGAGCGAACTCGTCGCCCCAGCCGCCCCTGCCCCGCCAGCGCCCGCGCCACTTCCCGTCCCGACTCCGCCGAGGAGCGAAAGACCGCCGAGCAGGCCGACCAGGCCTGCGTCGACGACATTACCCGAGTCGCTCGCGGGTGGGACCATCGCCTCGGAACGATCCGTCTCGTCGTCGGTCGATTCCGATCCGTCGTCGGCCGTGGATTGGGAACCGAGTTCGACGGTAACTGACGAATTCGTCTGGCCGAGTGCAGTGTCGAGTCGGACAGCGATCACCGACTCGTTCGACCGTGTTTCGAGGGAGAGAACCGACTCGACCTCTGTGAGTGTCCCATCGAGATCCATCCCGCCATCGAGGCTGCCGTCTTCGTCGGTCGAGTTGGTGTCCTCGAGTAGCTCCGTCCCGGAGTCGGCGCCGCTCGTCACTTCGTCTGCCGATTCGTTCAACTGGTCGGCTGTCTCGTTCAGTTCCTCGGACGCGTCCACCGTGGTCTCGGTGTCGTCGAGGAGGGTCTCGGAGGAGTTGACGAGGTCCTCCGTGGATTCGTCTAGCTCTTCGGATGGTTCTGTCAGTTCCTCGGTGGTGTTGTCCACGAAGGTCGCCTGTCCGCCTGTCGTGGCGCTCGCGCCCCCGACGGTGAGCCCGCACAGGAGCACCAGCCCGACGGCGAGGGCGGTGAGTGACGACGTGGACGAGTGCATGACTGGTCGGCGCAAATGGCTGTCTCCGTAATAGGTCTTCCCCTCTGATGTGTGATCTGTTGGGCCGAAATCGGGGCCCGCTCAGTCCTCGCTCTTCGGGGTCCGCCCAGCCGTCACTCGTCGATGTCCGCTCAGTCATCCTCCTGCGGTGGTTCGATACTGAACGGACTCGGTTCGTCCGTCCAGGGCCAGCCCGGAATTCGTTCCTGGAAGCCCGCTGCCAGTGCCGCGTCCAGGTCGTCGAGTCCAGCTGGCTCGTCCCCCTCACCGTGGACTCCGACGTCGGCGTAGTGAAACGTCGCCTCTCCCAGCGTTCTGAACGGCTGTGTTCCGCCGATCGTGGCTGCCAGTTCGCGGCCCAGTAACTCGTCGACGACGAAGCCCGGATAGTCACCCTCGACGTCGATCTCACGAAGGAGGGCGACGAGTGCGGCGACGTTCACGGCGAGGTCGCCATCGGCGAACACCTGGTCGACGGCAGCACGGTACTGCGTGGCCGTGACCTGGTCGACAGTGGTGTCGAACTCGGTCGCGAGGGCCGATCGAACGTCGTTGATCAACGGGACGATGCGATCCGATCGATCGCGTACCCAGTCACGTTCCGCCGCCACACGCTCCGGTGTGAGGTCCATGTGCCACCGGTTAGGTGCGACGGACCCTGACGTTTGCGAAGGCTTTTATACGCTGGATTGAGTATCTCGGAGTAAGCGGGTTCTCGCTGGAGTCCTCCCGTGTCGATCGGAATCCAGTGGGCGTCTTCGTCATCCAACGACAGTCGTGACACGATGTACTGGTCCGACAGTCCCGTGGTGACACCGGCCTCGTCCGCGAGGCCAGAGAGCGGCGTCACGTCCGTAGACGTTGTGTCGCGGCGTCACGCCGATTCGGCCCACAGACGGGCCGCCTCGTCCACTGTCGTTTCCCACCTCCGGCGAACCGACCACCTGCGATTATGAGTACTGTAGAGCAGCAACTCGACGATCTGAAAGCAGAGATCACCAGCGAATTGCCGAGCGATATCTCGGTGTCGTCGGTGAAGTACGAAGGCCCAGAACTCGTGGTCTACACGCACGATCCGAAAAAGTTCGCCCAGGAGGGAGACCTCGTTCGGAAACTGGCGAGCAAACTCCGCAAGCGGATCACCGTGCGACCGGATCCGAGCGTCCTCTCCCGACCGGAAGAAGCTCGCGAGCAGATCATGAACGTGATCCCGGACGACGCCGGCGTCGAAGATCTGGACTTCCACGCCGATACCGGCGAGGTGGTCATCGAAGCGGCGAAGCCGGGCATGGTAATCGGTCGCCACGGCTCGACGCTCCGCGAGATCACCAAGACCGTCGGTTGGACGCCCGAAGTCGTCCGAACGCCGCCGATCGAATCCTCGACGGTCTCGAACGTCAGGAATTTCCTGAAACACGAACGCGACGAACGCCGTGACGTTCTCGAACGAGTTGGCCGACAGATCCACCGTGAAGAGATGTCGGACGACGAGTACGTCCGCATCACGACGCTTGGCTGTAGCCGCGAGGTCGGCCGGGCAGCGTTCATCCTGTCGACACCCGAAACCCGGATCCTCATCGACTGTGGGGACAAACCGGGTGCCGAAGGCGAAGTGCCGTACCTTCACGCGCCGGAGGCGCTCGGTGCCGGTCCCCAGACAATCGACGCGGTCGTCCTGACCCACGCCCACCTCGACCACTCCGCGCTCATCCCGCTTCTCTTCAAATACGGCTACGACGGGCCGATTTACTGTACGGAACCCACTCGCGACCTCATGGGCCTGCTCACGCTCGACTACCTGGACGTCGCAGCCAAGGAAGGCCGCACGCCACCGTACGAGTCAGAGCAGGTTCGCGAGGCCATCAAACACTGCATCCCCCTCGAGTACGGCGACGTCACCGACATCGCGCCGGACGTCAAGCTCACGTTCCACAACGCGGGCCACATCCTCGGGTCGGCGGTCTCGCACTTCCACATCGGGGACGGCCTCTACAACGTCGCCTTCTCCGGTGACATCCACTACGAAGACACCCGGCTGTTCAACGGCGCCGTCAACGACTTCCCGCGCGTGGAGACGCTCGTTCTCGAGTCAACCTACGGCGGGCGAAACGACTACCAGACCGACCAGGCTGACTCGGAGCGAAACCTGACGGAGGTGATCAACGAAACCTACGAGCGTGGCGGCAAGGTCGTCATCCCGGCGTTCGCCGTCGGTCGCTCCCAGGAGATCATGCTCGTTCTGGAGGAGGCGATGCGCGAGGGCGACATTCCGACGATGCCGGTTCATCTGGACGGGATGATCTGGGAGGCGACGGCCATCCACACCACCTATCCCGAGTACCTCCGTGACGACCTCCGGGATCGCATCTTCCACGACGACGAGAACCCGTTCCTCGCCGAGCAGTTCAACCACATCGACGGCGGCGAGGAGGAACGCCAGGACGTCGCCGACGGTGAGCCGTGTATCATCCTCTCGACGTCGGGGATGGTCACCGGTGGCCCGATCATGTCCTGGCTCAGCCACATCGGCCCCGATCCGGACTCGACGCTGACCTTCGTCGGCTATCAGGCCCAGGGGACGCTCGGTCGGCGCATCCAGAACGGCTGGGACGAGATTCCCGTCTCCGACATCGGTCGCCACGACAACGGTGGCGGCGGCCGCGGTACCCTCTCGCTCAACATGAACGTCGAAACCGTCGACGGGTTCTCCGGCCACGCCGACCGCGCCGGCCTCGAGAACTTCGTGAAGACGATGAACCCGCGCCCGGAGAAAGTCCTCTGTGTCCACGGGGACGAACGGTCCGTGCAGGACCTCTCCTCGGCGCTGTACCACGACTACAACATGCGGACGTTCGCGCCGAAAAATCTGGAGACGTTCCGGTTCCTGTAATTCGCTCGGTCTCGAAGCCGCCGTACGACGCTAGTGCTTTTCCTGGGCCTGTCGCTTTCTGATCACAGCGGCGACATCCTCGTAGTTACTGATGCCGCCGAGAGTCATCCCGTTCAGCCGGCTGGCGAGCAGTGATCCCTGGGAGAGGATATCGGTCGAGACCGTGATGTGGCCGTGCCCGAGCAGTCGCTCCATGAACGAGGCGCCGGTCTGCATGCCGCGGACGTCGACCATCCAGGCCTCGTTCGTCGATCTGGAACTGATTCCCGTTACGACGAGAATTCGCCTGTCGGTCACGAGATACCGGACTTTCTTGCGCTGAAACCAGACGTAGCCGACGATCGCCGCCGCGATCAAGATGCCGAAGAGCTGCATCCCGGATTCGTCGGCGAGGAGCCCGCCGAGACCGGCGACGATCGCGACGACGAGGTGGACCATCCACGCGGTCCACGCCGGTCGTGCATCGATCAGCACATCTTCACCATCGAAAAGGTATTGTTCCCGTCCCGTGCCCGATTGTTCGAAACTTCCCGGTCCCCCGCCTGCTGATTTTGCTTTCGACATCCGGATACGGATCTTCCCTTTACTATAAAAAGTGTTTTTGCCGATGTGTTTTGTTTTCTAAACTATTGGGGTGGGCATATTGGTGCGAGGGCGGGTAATACCGGGTAGCCATGGTTGTCCAGTCTGATCGACCGATCGGAGACTGGGATTACTCCTTCTACAGGAGTCACCTGCTCGACATGCGGCTGAGGACGAGTAACGTTACGATCGTCTCTAGCAGTGAGTCCCGACCGCTACACATTCGAGCGCCTGTAGTAAATCGAATTACCCGATCGAACCACTGGGCAGGGCTACCGAAGTGAGGCCTGGCGGGTTCACTTCGCCATCCACTATTGTTTTCACACCACAACCAGTAACTATATTATACATCGAGTCAATAATACACACGGAAGCCACGGACTCGATTGGGGTAGAAATGCCCCGGGTGTTTAGGCACCCGAGACGTGGCTTCCGAAACCCTATGTGGGGTTTTCGTCAGCCATGTTCCGAAAGACACCATCGAGACAAAAAGGTCTCGCACGCCCGTTGCCTAGAGAGTCGTATCGCTACCCGTCGTTCACCTTCGTTTTCGGGGATGGGGGGCCGAGTCGCTTCGATCAGTTCGAACTGTCGGACTGCGGGGTACTCGGATGAAATCCGTCGAGCGGACGAGCGACGGGCCCGGCGATTCGACTCACGACCGGGAGTGCTATCGGTGTGATCGCGACGTGGCACCGGCGCGGCTCTTTCGGCTCGTCTCCCAGCCACCGACCGCGCTTTCGCGCGACTACCAGACCGCGGAGCGATTTTGCTGCCCGGACTGTGCAGCCGCGATGAACCTCTCCGAGTTTTCTGCTCGGCTGAAGGCGCGCGCTGGAAGCGGTGAGGAGCCGATTGGCGGCTAGGAACGGTCAGTACCGCGGTGCGACACCGGTACTAGCGTGGGGACGGCAGCCGTTCCGTTGCGGTGGCAGAACCCGACCCTGCGTCAGTCCGCCTCTGCTGGATCGACCACAGACTGAGCCTCGATATCGACGCCGACCCGATCGCACTCCCCGGCGAGCGGACAGGCCTCGGTGCCATCGAGGCACGCTGGTTTGCGAGCAGTGCAGTACTCGCGACCGAACTGGATCATCGCCGTGTGACCGAAGCCGCATTTTGGGCCCGGGACGGTCGTTTCGAGCGCTTCGCGGACGCCCTCGTGACCCGCTTCGGGTGGGGCGATGCCGAGCCGGCGGCTGATCCGGTGGACGTGTGTATCGACGGGATAGACTCCGTCCTGCCCACCGGCGAAGAGCAACACGCAGTCGGCTGTCTTCGGCCCGACGCCGTGGACGGACAGGAGTTCGTCTCTGACCGTGGCCGGCGCCGTTTCTCTGACGTACGCGTCGAACGCGGGTGCCGTTCCGAACTCCGTGCGAACCCACTCGGCCGCTTCCTGGATCATCCGGGACTTCTGGTTGTAGAGTCCGGCAGCGCTGATCGTCTCGGCGATTTCTTCGCGATCGGCATCGGCCAACGTTGCCGCGAGATCGGATGTGGATTCCGTCTCGCCGTCGGTTGCCCCCTCGTGGCCGTTTTCGTCGGCCTCCCCGCCGTCGGGCCCGTACCGCTCGATCAACGCGTCGTGGGCCGGTTGGCTCGCCACGTCGCTGGTGTTCTGGCTCAGAATCGTTCGGACGAGGCAGGTGAAGGCGTCCTGCCCGCCGTAGGTCTTCTGCCAGTACAGTTCGCCGAGGCGATCCACGACCCGCTCCGCCCGGGAGTCGGCCGTCCCCGGATCGAACGTCGCGGCCGCACCACCGCCGCTGGCGCCACCGCTAATGTTGACGGTGGGTTCGTCCGCGTCCGCGGGGTCACCGTCGGACTCCTCGCTCATGCCCGACGAGAGGCACGGACTGAAGAAATGCCCTGCGGTCACCGGACCGTCGGTGTCCGATCGGCTGACCGGTTTCGCATCGCCCGTCGGCGCGCCGGTCGGTGGCCAGGCCGGTACCAGCTGGTCAGGAGCGACCGGGATGCGGAGACTCTTCCGCCGTCCACCCGCCGTCGGTCGCGTCTTTCCACTCGCCCATCCCCGATGGATCGAGGTGGATGTGCGTGTCGCCGACTGCTTCGAGGGCGCGGACGCGCTCGACGAGGTCTGTCTCGATTTCGTGGGCCTCTCTGAGCGTCAGCCCGCCGTCGACTTCGACGTGTGCCTCGACTTCGAGGACCGTGCCGTCGTAGTAGACGACGAGGTCGTGAACCCCTTCGACGGCGGGGTGTTCTCGGAGTCGGTCCGTGATCTCGGCGCGGTGGTCAGCCGGGGCGGCGGCGCCGGCCAGGTAGCCGACGTTTTCACGCGCGATCGAGACGCCCTGATAGACGACCAGGAAACTCACGAGGCCGCCGGCGATCGGATCGAGCGGTTCGTAGCCGATCATGAGCCCGAAGATCCCGACGAAGGCGGCGATCGTCGTGTAGATATCGTTCCGGCAGTCGGCGGCGAGGGCGGCGAGTGCCGTCGAGTCGATGGTCGCGTTGACGCGCTCGGTGTAGCGATAGGTGGCGTACATGAGCACCATCGCGAAGGTGAGCGCGCCGAGGAGGACGTAGCTGAAGGTCGCACTCTCTCCCTCGAGGAGGCCCTGTGCGGATTCCAAAAGGAGACTTCCCCCGAGTACGACGATCGTCGCGCCGACGAACAGCGCCGTCAGCGGTTCGATTCGGGCGTGGCCGTGTGGATGGGTGTCGTCGGGGTCCTGAAACCGCGTATCGCCCCAGACGAGGACGACTACGCTCGCCACCAGATCGCCCACCGAGTGCGCCGCGTCGGCGAGGAGCGCGACACTGCCGAACGCCAGGCCAGCGATTCCCTCGACGACGATCTTCGCCGCGTTGCCAAGGACGTTCACCCAGGCCGCCCGGGCGAACCGCCGCCGATCGACAGCCTCGCTCATACCGGTCGTAGCGACGCGCTATGCTTCAGTGTTCCCGTCTTCGACTGCGAGTACGACCCGCGCGTCGGCGCCGTCGGCCAGCGCATCGATCAGTTCTCGATCTACGTCGCCCGCCGCTCGATCGGCGTCTAGCATAATCGTCCTGTCGTCGACGTAGTCGCTCGTCCGACCGACGGCGCTTCGCTCGCTCTCGAAGGTCAGTCGTGGATCGCCCCGGCCGGTGATCGTCGTCTCGGAACCGCCAGCAGTGATGCTCATCGTGATCGTCGCGGTGGCGTCCTGGCACGCGGCGACGAAGTCCGAGTCGAACTCTGCCGGCGCGCGGTCGGCTTCGATCGCGAGAATACAGTCACCAGCCGGGGTGAGAAAGTCGTCAGTCGAGACCTCGAACGTACTGGCGTGCTCGCCGCTGACGTGCTCGTGGCCGCACGCGTGGATGACTTCTGTGTATCGGTCGTCGTCGAACGCGTCCGCCTGTTCGGTCATGTGTAACCGGGTGAGCGTGGGGGTGAAAACGGAATCGATGCTGGGTAGAACCGGCTCGCTGTGGGTTTGGTTGTGGTGTGAGCGGATGATCCGGTGTGAGCGGCTCAGACGAGGCTCGCGCCGTCGAAGTCGCCTCGTCGATACTCGATATCCATATACTCGAGGATCGTCGGAGCGATGTCGAAGAGGTCGACGTCGTCGATCTCGACGTCCGGGTCGTCGATGTACAGCGACGTGTCGTCGAAGCTGTGCATCCCGTTTCGGGGGCCGGTGTCGAAGACGGGGCCCTCGTTCGCAAAGCCCGACTTGAGGTCGAATCCGTTCGCGGGGATCGCGACGAGATCTGGAGCGATCTCGTCGTGGTCGCCCCGGAACGCGGTCTCCTTCTCGACGACGCGATCGACGACCGGGTTGCCGTCCGGCCCGGTGAGCGAGCGCAGTTGCTCGGCGAGTTCGTCGCGGACGTCGTCGTAGTCCTCGGGCGAGACGGATCCTCGTGGCTCGCGCCCCTCGAGGTTGAGGTAGAACCGGCCGGGGATGAACGAGTACGCGCGCGTGTCGTCGGCGATGTCGTCTAACCCCTCGGGTTCGTCCGTTCGGTAGGTGAGCCAGCCCTCTTCGGTGAGCCACCGATTGCAGTGGACTTCGTGGTCGAGGCTCGTAAAGCCGTGATCGGAGGCGACGATGAGCGTCACGTCGTCCGGAAGCATCTCACGCAGGCGACCGATGTATTCGTCGACGACTTCGTAGAACGCGAGGAACTCCTCGGCGTATTCCCCGTCACGTTCGTAGTCCTTGAAGAGGAAGTGGTTGACTCGGTCGGTCGTCATGAAGACGCCCATGAAGAGGTCCCAGTCGTCCTTCTGGATGTAGTGTGAGAACGCCTCGAACCTGGCGTCGATCGTCTCGTGGGCGTCCTCGATGAAGGCAGTTTTATCCTCGTCGTGACCGAGTTTCGGGTTCACGTCGATGCGATAGTCCATGGCATCGAGGTCGGCTTGCACGGAACCCGGGTGACAGGCGGCATCTAACTCCGGCGAGAGGAACCCCGAGACCATTCGCTGAACGTTTCGCTGCGGGGGGAACGTCACTGGGACGTTGAGCACCGTCGCGTTCCGGCCGGCGTCGGTGACCCGATCCCAGATACGGGTCGCCTGGACGTCCTGGCCCATCGGAACGTACGTCTCGTACGTCCCGACTTCCCTGTCCTGGAAGCCGTAGACGCCCGTCGAACCGGGATTGACGCCGGTCGTCAGCGCCGGCCAGCACGCGCTCGACTCCGGCGGAACGATACTCGAAATCTCCCCCGCAGTCCCCTCGGCTGCGAGCGCGGCGAAGTTCGGAAACCTCTCTGGATGCTCGGCGAGGAGACTGTACGGCACACCGTCGACACCGATGAAGGCGACACGGGGGTCGTCCTCCCCCCGCAACCGGTCGAAGAGACCCATGGGGGACGGTAGTCTGACCGGATACAAGAAGGTTCGTCTCTCCACACTGTGTACGAGAATAGCGCTGTTTCCGGAAACGGTGCTGTGTCCGAGAACGGTGGGCTATCCGAGGATCGTCCGCCGAGTATGTGGCTGGCGTTCGATTACGCAACTTCCGAGCGCGTCGATCGACGGTCGTTACTCCCGCTCGGCGTCTGAGTCGTCCAGATTGGTCGGGACGACCGTCAGGTGGGCCATACCGGCGCCCTCGTCGCTGGGGGCCGTTCGCGAGTCGGGTTCGTGGGTCGACCGTGGGGACCGCTCACTGGTAGCCATACATAGTCAGGTACGCACGCACCACTCAAAAGATTACCCATGCTCATAATGCATGTGGCGAACGGCGGCGATAACTGCCGAGTATCTGGTCAGTTCGAAGCTCACTGCAGTCAGTGGCGGAAGCTGGTTGGAGACCTCCGTGGCCACGTTCTCCGTCGTCGAACACCAATTGCTAAGGCGGTTCCGCCGCGACAGTTCGATCGATGGCAACACTCTCACCGGATCGTGTTCCGCTCGTTGCTGGCGTGCTGTCGGCCGTCTCGCTGGCCATCGTCTTCGCCGCAGCGGGTGGATACGTTCCCTCGTCCGTCCTTCCCGCGCCACCGGAGGCCGTCCTGGCGGCGATCCCAACGGTCAACGTCTTCATCAGCGCGATCGCGATCGTGACAATCGCCACCGGCTGGCGGGCGATTCGCCGCGGTCGCGTTCGGACCCACCGTCGGGCGATGGGTTCGGCGGTCGGGCTGTTCGTGACCTTTCTCACCCTGTACCTCTACCGGCTCGTCGTCACCGGCGGGGCCGCGTCGTTCGCCGGTCCCGACGAGATCTTCCAATTCGTCTACCTGCCCGTCCTGATCGGTCACGTCGGACTCGCGATCGTCTGCATTCCGCTGCTGTACTACACGCTTGGACTGGCCGTGAGCCACGATGTGCGTGGCCTCCGAGAGACGGCGCACGCGAAGGTTGGTCGCGTGGCCGCATCGCTGTGGATAATCTCGTTTTCTCTCGGCATCGTCGTGTATCTCCTCGGCAGGGTCGTCTACGGATAGACCGACGTTCGTCGTGGAAAACTGCCGTCGATACTGTGCTGTGTCTGCCGGACGTCTCAGTCGTCGGCGCCCATTGCCTGTCCGTCGATCTCCGGCCGCGTCACGTCCCGATCCGTCGCTTCGCCGTCGATATCGTATGGATACTCGCCGGTAACACAGCCCAGACAGAGGTCGGATCGGCCGGTCTCTAGCGCTGCCGCAACCGCATCGGTCGAGAGGTACGCCAGACTGTCGGCGTCGATCGTCTCGGCGATGTCGTCGACCGACTTGTCGCTCGCGATCAGTTCCTCGCGCGTCGCCATATCGATCCCCATGTAACACGGGGCGACGATAGCCGGAGCGCCGATTCGCATGTGGACGTCGGTGGCGCCGAAGTCTTTGAGTAGGTCGACGAGTTGCGTCGAGGTCGTCCCGCGGACGATCGAGTCGTCGATCAGCGTCACGGACTTGCCCTCGACGGTACTCTTGATCGGGTTGAGCTTCAGCCGAACCGCGCGCTCGCGTTCGTCCTGTGTCGGCATGATGAACGTCCGGCCGACGTACCGGTTCTTCATCAGGCCCTCGGCGAATTCGGGGCCATCGTCGTCATCGTCGCGTGGCGCGCCATCGGCCGTCGTCTCGCCGGCTGCCTCGGCGTAGCCGCTGGCGAAGGCCCTGCCCGAGTCCGGCACCGGCATCACGACGTCGGTTTCGACGCCGCTTTCCGCCCAGAGCTTGCGCCCGAGGTCCCGTCGCGCGTCGTAGACGAGCGTTCCGTCGATGGTCGAATCGGGGCGGGCGAAGTAGACGTGCTCGAAGAAGCAGTGGGCCGTGTGCTCGCGCTCGACGAGCTGATAGGAGTCGAACCCGGAGCCGTCCTGTTCCAGGACGACGAGTTCGCCCGGGCGGACGTCCCTGACCAGTTCGCCGTCGAGCGTGTCGATCACCGCCGACTCCGAGGCGATGACGTAGCCGTCGTCCAACTTCCCGATACAGAGGGGTCGATTCCCCTCCGGGTCGCGCACGCCGAGAACGACGTCGTCGTGACTGATCGTGAGCGCGTAGGAGCCGTGGATCCGACCCATGGTGCGCTTGACCGCTCGAATGAGGTCCGATTCCAGAAGGTTCCGGGCCAGATCGTGAGCAATCACTTCGGTGTCGCCGTCGCTCGTGAACGCGTGGCCGAGTCCGGCGAGTTCCTCGCGGATCTCGTCCGCGTTGACCAGGTTGCCGTTGTGCGAGAGGCCGAGCGACCCGCTCTTGAACGAGACGGAGAAGGGTTGTGCACAGCCCTTGTCGACGCTCCCGGCCGTGGGGTAGCGGACGTGCCCGATGCCGGCTTCGCCGGTCAAGCCGTCCAGGTCTCCCTCGTCGAACGCGTCGCCGACGAGCCCCATCTCGACGTGGCTGTGCTGCTGGAAGCCGTCGTGAGTGACGATTCCAGCAGACTCCTGTCCGCGGTGTTGTAACGCGTACAACGCGTAGTACAGCGGCCGTGCCGCCGATCGGCCGTCGAGTGAGACGCCGACGACGCCGCACTTCTCCGTCGGTCCGTTCCGGAGGGGTGTCTCGCCCCGCCCGTCAGTCATACACACCGCTTGGGCCTCCACCCGATAAAAGAGTCCGTATTTTCGCCGTGGTCAGGGATCGCGCGAATTCGTGCCGATCGGGGCGGTGCACTTCGTGGGTCCGTCTCTGCCCGCCTGGTCCAACGACCCTGGAAGACGATCGCGCCGCTTGTGTCTCAGCGCTGCACCGGGTGTCGAAATCGAACGAACGAGAAAAAACCGATCAGTTGTCGCCAGCTTTGCCTTCCCAGGCGTAGTCGCGGCGCGAGGCCGATTTTCCGAACCCACAGGCCGAGCAGCGCTCCTTCTTCGTGTGATAGGAGGCCTCACCACATCGTCGGCACTTCACGTGAACGGTCTTGTTCTTCTTGCCTTGACTCGGGGTTCCTGAACCAGTCATGGATTGATCGAAACGACGTTATCGCCGCGTATAATCGTTGTGTCTTGACTCGACGTCTCCTCGTCGCCATTGGCCGGTGTCGTCTCGCTGGTCGCCGTCCGCTCGGCCTCCTCGAGGACCAGATTCATGTGCTGATCGTATCCGGCGAGTTCACCGACGTATTCTGTTCCGGTCTTCAGATGGACGCGAACTCGGTCGCCGAGGGCGGCTTCGAGAACGTCCAGCGGTCGTCCACTCATACGAAAGAGGCCAGTCACGCCCCACTTAACGATATCGGTCGGCGCACCGATCACCATCGCCGACCGCCTCGCTGTTTACTCCAGCGTCTTCCACCACCCTCACTCTCTCCGGCCGTTTCGAACGCGGCGTTCCGGACTCAGGTGCGAATTTCGTTCCCACAGCTCGGGCAGTAGACGCTGTCGGCTGGAAGGTCGGTTGCACACTCCGGACACGTTTCGGGGTCCGTGTCGGCAGAAGCGCTCTCGCCGCTGGCACCCGCGTACTCGCCGAAATCATCCGTGAAAATACGTGTTTCCGTGCCCGACCCGTTCGTAGCCGGCCCAGATTCGGTATTCGCCTCACTGGTCGCTTCCTGCTCCTCGGCGTCGGTTGGGTCGGGCGACGACTCCTCACCCGCTCCACCCGACTCGGGCGGTGCCGAGGTCGATGCTGCCGACCCATTCCCGGATGTCTGTGCCGCGTCGTCGGATGCGTTCGACGTGCCTCCGGACGAGTCAGCGGCGTTGGCTGCGGACGACGAGTCTTCCGTCCCATCTGCCCCGCTGGAGCCACCCCGAAAGACCGATCGGTTCGAGCGGTTCCGAGTCGATCCGTTCGACCGTCCGGTCGTGTTACTCGCGTGTGGGCTCGACGGCGGTGGTGCCTCGCCAGAACGGTTGCGAACCGACGATTCGCCGGACGCTCTCGACGGGTGCGTCGACTCGCCGGACGGCCGGAGTCGGTCGAGCAGCGACCGATCCGTCTCGAACGGCAGCGACAGTCGGACGGTGTCCGTCGATACCGTCTCTTCCCGGGTCGTGAGTCCGTACACGCTGCCGACGGCGATCGGAGCCAGCAGGAGCGTGGCCGGTGCCTGCGGGATTCCGGTGGCGTCCAGGGTCGAAACGACCAGCGTCCCGCCCGCGTTCATTCCCGCGCCTAGTACCTGCTCGGTGATCACCGTGACGAGCGCGAGCACGGCCGGCACTGCGGCGATCGTGCCCACGCGCGAGCCGGTTCGTTTCGCGTGATCGAGCATCGAGAACACCGCGATCGATCGGAAGACGAGCGCGTGGGCGCTGACGATGGCGATCAGGGCGATCCACCACGGCGCCGTGATCGGCCCCCCGGACGCGATGCCGTAGCCGAGGGCACCGACGAGTGCCACCAGCGGAATCGCACAGAGCCGGAGCGGGGCGAGTGAACCGAACGACCGATCGAAGATGCCCTGGTACAGTCGAACGACGACCCCACCGAGCGCGCTCAGCGAGCCGACCGTCGCGACGACGACGGCCACCCGTAAGACAGACTGCGCGGTCGATCCGATGGCGAGCGCGTCGCCAGCGATCCCGACCCCCGACAGAACGCCGCCGGCGAGGAGCAACGCGAAGAATACTGCCAGAAACGAAAGCGGGACCACAGCCACTTCGTAGAAACTGAGGGTGACGTGGGCACGTATGGCCCGTTCTGGAACGTCCATTCAGGGTTGACATTGGACTTCTCAGATAAATAGTTTCGTGACCGGTTGCGAGTCGAACGGAGACTCCGTTGGTCACGGTTCTGACGTAACTCCCCACTCGACGTGATTTCTTTGCTGGTGTGGTTTCTCGCCTCTGAATTTCTCGCCCCCTGGAGCTGGTGCACGACCCTCCGTGTTGGCTGCAATGACAGCGCGAAATTGCTGTGGGATCGCATCCCCGACCTGTCAGCACCTCGAGTGGCGGCGAGCCCCTCGTTGTGACGTCGGAGTCGGCGAGTATGGCTCCGTACGGACCGATACCACCGTTTGTGTCTCCAACGGACTCCGGCCGAACCGTTGTACAATATAAAGTGAGTCGACAATACTTTTTTCTATAGTGACTGTGAACGCGTCTACCTACTATGTCAGATGATGCGACCCTGGAGTGTGTTTCCTGTGAGACGACGTTCGATCCCGCACCAAACGGTGGCTTCTGTCCGGACTGTGATACACCGCACCCGGACTTCGAAGTAGCGACCGACGAAGAGAGCGAAGACGATGGATCGACTGGCGACGAAACCGACGAGGCGGCCGGTGACGCTGATGCGGCCTCGGCGGATGACGGGACGTCCGAGGGCGACGATTCCGCGTCGTCCGACTCGATCTCGTACTGTCCGGACTGTGGGACCGACATCGATGATGCCGTGACCGACGGCGACGGAGATGGCGAACTCGACGCCTGTCCCGACTGTGGTCGGGCGGTCTCGACGGAATCGTACTGTCCCGATTGCGGGACCGATCTCGGCGAGGCCCGTGCGGCAGCCGCCGAAGACGACGAGGCGGACGACGCGGAGGCGGACGCCGACACCGATTCGGCGGACGAAGCGCCAGACGCTGACGAGTCGGACGAGGCCGATGGCGAGGACGCCGACGCGGACGACGAAGACGCCGACGCGGACGATGCTGACGACGGTGAGGCAGACGACGGTGCTGACGACGAGGCCGACTCAGCACCGGTCACGCTCTCCTTCGGGGGCGAATCGTACGACTTCGACGACGGCGACACGTTCGGTCGCCAGGACGAACCGTGGCTGGAGACGCTCGTCGACGAGAGCGGCGGCTCGGACGACGTCGCGTACATCTCGAGCGACCATCTGACGTTCTCCGTCGACGAGGATGGCGTCACCGTGACGGATACGAGCCGAAACGGAACGGCGCTGAACGGTGAGGATCTCGACGGCGACGAAGCCGAACTCGAGGACGGTGATACGCTCACGCTCGCCGAACGGGCCGAGCTCACCGTCGAACTGTAGTCACCATCGATCGCTGCCGACACCGACCTTCCTGTCGGCTCGTTGGGGGTGATCGATCGCGGACGTGCCGCGGCCGACGACGCGCAGCGGATGCTTCAGATTGCCGTGGTGTCACACTAACTGAACGCTCCGAAAAAGTTATCCGACGTTCCTGCCACGATATACCAGTCACAATGCCGACGCAACTATCCACGAAGGTGAACCGACCGTACCTGCCGGAAGACGGGGGCGGGGTCACCTGCGAGCTACTCATCGAACCGGACGCACAGGACCAGCCGGCCCAGCGCCACATCGCGCTCTGTGTCGACAGCAGCGGCTCGATGGCCTACAGCAAGATGGATCAGGTCCAGGACGCGACGAAACTCGTCTTCGGCCTGTTGAACGACGACGATTACCTGAGCATCATCACGTTCGACAACGAGGTCGACGTGATCATGGACGCGACACGATGGGGCGACATCGAGCGCGAGGAGGCGGAAGAACGCCTCGAGAACATCGAGACGGGCGGTGGGACCGACATCTACGCCGGTCTGGAAGAAGCGCGAAAGTCGCTCGTCGAACTGGACGGGAGCGAGGATATCTCGAAGCGCATCCTCCTGCTTTCGGACGGTCGAGACCTGCGCGCGAAGCCGCCGGACTTCGAACCGCTCGCGAAGGCGATCGCGACCGCTGGCATCTCCGTCTACTCCGCGGGGATCGGGACCAACTACGGCAAGGAGGTCATCCGTACCGTCGGCGAACACTCCCAGGGGCGGTGGGCGCACGTCGAAAAGCCGACGGACATTCGCTCGTTCTTCGGCGACGTCGTTCAGGAGGCGTCCACGGTTCTCGCGAACAATCCGGAACTGGTCATCGACCCGATCGAGGGCTGTGAGGTCGGGATGGCCTTCCGCCGGCTCCCGCAGGTCCAGCAGATCGACCTCGAGTACGAGGAGGACGGCTCCGTCGTCGTTGGGCTCCCGGACCTGCAGGACAGAGAGCGGCAGGAGATCGTCCTCAAGATGGACGCCCCGCCGGGAACGGTCGGCGACGAGCAGGTCATCGCCGACGTCGAACTCGACTCCGATGCCGTCGACGCCTCGACGGCGCTCTCCGTGACCTACTCCGACGACGCGCAGGAACTCTCCCAGCACGAAACCGAAGTCACGCTCGCCTACCACGACACGGATCTCCGGACCCGAATCGCCCACGCCGACTCTCCGGGCGAACTCGAGGAAGTCCGTGAGAAGATCGACGAGACGGAGGTCATCACGGGCGAGACGGAGATCGCCGACGTCCTCCGCGAGAACGTCACCCGGATCGAACAGGGTGACGAGAGCGAAGCGCGAAAGGTACAGGAGAACACGACCGTCGTCTTCGACGACAGTCAGTTCAACTGAACGTCGGCTCGAGACCGTCTCCCGGTCCACGACTCCTGCCCGGCTCGTCACCGTACTCGGCCACTCTGGCCAGCGGACGAGTCGACCGGTGTCGACTCGGGCGACGTCGCCGACGCGATCGCGGACGAGATTTCCACGTATACCATGTCTGAACCATCAGCTGGAGACGAACTCGCCGGTCGGTACGAACTCGAGACGGAGCTCGGCCGCGGCGGTTTCGGCGTCGTATGGCGGGCGCGGGACACGACCGACGGGTCCCGGGTCGCACTCAAATATCCGAACTACAAGGGGAGCGCTCCACCCGAGCTGGTCGATAAGTACTTCCAGCGCGAGCGGGAGGTTCTCTCCGACATTCGAACGGCAGGCGGTCACCCCAACATCATGGCCGCCTACGGCGTCGAGGAGGGATTCGGGACTTCCGTCCTCGTCGTCGAATTGATCGAGGGCGAGGAGCTCGGGACGGTCGTCAGAAACGAAGATCCCATCACCGATCCGGACGAGGTTCGGGAGATCGGGATCGGGATCTGTGACGCCCTCTCGTTCCTGCACGATCACGATATCATCTACCGTGATCTCAAGCCGGACAACATCATGCTGGACGGGTCGTACGAGCCGAAACTCATCGACTTTACGACCGCGAAGGGGTTCGTCGCGGAGATGGGCGGCGCGGAGTTCACGAGCGGTACCCATTCCAACCCGTCGGCGAGTTCGGAAGGCGATTCGACGGTCCCTGGCGAGTTCAAACCGCCCGAACTGAATCGTGGGTCCGAGCAACGACAGGGGCCCTGGAGCGACGTCTACTCCATCGGCAAGATCCTCTGCTTCCTCCAGGTCGGCTGGGTCCCGGACGACGACGGCGTCGCCCCACGGGACTTCGGGGTCGACGGCGCGCCGTATCTGGACGAGATCATCCGGACGGCGACTCAACACGACCAGACCGATCGCTACCCGAACGCCTCGGTCCTGAAGCGGGCGCTGGAGACGCGTGACTCGACGATGCCAGCCCAGGCTTCGCTCTCGTGGCTCGGGCAGGACACGCGCTGGCGACTCAGCCCCGGTGACACGATCGGTCGCCGGACCCGGGACGGCCCCCGACCGTCGATCATGCTGAACGACGACGAGCACCGCGCGCTCTCGGCCGTTCACTGCCGGTTCGACACCGACGAGGACGGAAACTGGGTCGTGATCGACACGAGTCTCAACGGCACGTACATCAGCAAGCGCGACGAGCGGTCGTGGGACCGGCTCCTCTCGGAGACCGGTCAGGAGCGCCAGCGAGAGAAGGGCGAATCGATCCCGGACGATCTGGAGTCGACGCGCCGGCTCGACGACGGCGACGTCATCGCGCTCGTCAGCCCGGGCTATCCCGAACGATTCTACGTTCAATTCAACATCTGACCGACATCATGGAACACGCGAGCACGGTAGACATCGGTAGACGAAAGCGCGAGGCAAACGGCATCAACGAGGACAGCGTGGCGACGACCATCCTCGAGAACCATCATCGGGGAACGAGTCGATCAGTCGGCCTCTTCGTCCTCGGTGACGGCGTGGGCGGCGAAGCGAGCGGCGACGTCGCGTCGTTTCTGACGACGTCGGTCGTCAGGGCGCACCTGACGGAGGCGCTGCTGGGTGACGGAACCGACCGTCCCGAGCAATACGCGATCGACGCCTACGACGAGACGCCGCCGACCGTCTCAGAGACGGACGACGACGGCACGTCACCTCTCTCCGAGTCCCGGATCCGGACGGCGATCCAGGAGGCCATCGACGAGGCGCACGCACACGTCCAGCAGTACGCGCGGGACGTCGGTGCACGGCCGGCGACGACGGTCGTGGCTGCCGTGTACGCCGACGGCCGCCTTCACTACGGCTGGGTCGGCGACAGTCGTCTCTACGTTCTCAACCGGGACCACGAGACGATCGAACAGCTGACGCGGGATCACGCCGTCACGAACGACCTGCTGGAGCGAGGCGAAATCGACCACGACGAGCACGCGCGCGTTCACGAAGATGCGACGGCGATCACGAACGCGGTCGGCGGATCGGGCCACGGCAAGCCAAGCGTCGACGTCGAGTTCGGGTCGGTTCCGGTCTATCGTGACGACGTGATCCTCCTGACGAGCGACGGACTGATCGACGCGTTCCCGGACATCGCGCCACTCCGGGCGGCCTACGAGGCGGCCACCGACACCGAGGCCGTCCGGGCCGACATTCGTGACACGCTCGTCACGGACGACGAGATTCGCGACATCGTCCTCGGTGCCGACGATCTGTCCGACGCGGTCGAGGAACTGATCGACTTCGCGAACGATCGAGGCGGCAAGGACAACCTCTCCATCTCGCTCGCGAGCGATCCCGCCGCCGCCGAGACACCCGATCGACCGCCGGCGCGTGGTATCGGATCCGATTCGCCGGGTCTCGTCGATCAGGAGACGGAGATCGAATCACCAGCCCGATCGGCGTCCGACGAAGGTGGATCCGCCGGTGATGGCGACTCGACAGCGGCCACAATCGCCGAAGCGTCGGCGGACCCCGAGGCGTCGTCCGGCACGCCCGAATCGTCGACGGATACCTCGAGTACGCCTGAATCGTCTGCTCCCTCGACTGCTGACGACGATCCACTCGTTCCCGACGAACACGTCGTGACGCTGTGTGACGGCGAGCCGCCGACGGCCGCGATCGCCGTCGTCGGTGAGGACCGCGTCTTCGAGGTCGGTGACGGCGTGACGATCGGATGCGTGACTGACACGGCGGACGACGGTCCGGACATCGGACTGGACGTCGGACCGGACGGGATCGTCGAACCGGCCCACACGACGATCGGGTACGACGAGGACGCCGACGCGTGGACGGTTCGCGATTCGAGTTCCTCCGGGACGTACGTCGAGGCCGCTCCCGGTGAATGGGTACTGTTGCTCTCCGCAGAGGGTGTCGAACTCCACCGCGAACACGGGTTCGACCCGGGTGCGGCGGCCGAGGAGGCGATCTCGGCGACGACGACGATCGAGGACGGAACGGCGTTTACGCTCCAGGATCCGCGCTCGACCGAGACGGTTACCTTCCAGTTCTTCCGCTCCGTGGCGGACGCCCGTGACAGACGGAATCGACCCGACGAGACGGGTGAATCGGCGTTCGAACAGTTCATCGTCTGAGATGGAGTCGATACCGGTTCGCCAGGGTGAGTCGTGCGAATGAGTTCGGATCCGACAGGGTTGGTCGTCGCCGATCGTTATCGATTGGAGGCTCGCCTCGATTCTGGCGGACTCTCGACCGTCTGGCGAGCGACGGATCTGGATCGAGACCGCCCGGTTGCCCTCAAGCGAGCGGACGACGCTATTCACGACCGCGAGCAGGTCAGGCGTCACTTCGACCGGGAACTCCGGTGGGTTCGTCGGTTCGCCGAGACGCCGATCCCCGGGTCGCTCGTCCGGTTCGTCGACGGATCGACCACCGACGAGGGCGGGTTCGTCGTGACCGAACTGATCGACGGCGGGTCGCTCGCGGATCGACTTCCGGTTGGCTCCCCCGGGACCGACGCGGTTCGATCACTCGCCGCCCCGATCTGTCGAGCGATCGCCTTCTTGCACGAAAACGGCGTGGCGCACCTGGACGTCAAACCGTCTAACGTCCTGCTTCGACCGCAGGGAACGCCCGTGGTGATCGACCTCAACTCCGCCGCCGCCATCGAGGAGGGGACGTCGACGGTGTTTCATCACGATCCGTTCAAGCCGCCGGAACTGTCGCCGACGGACGTTCGCGACGACCCGGCGGGTCCGTGGTCGGACGTCTATGCGCTCGGAGTGCTCATCTGGGCGGTGCTTACCGGTACCACGGCCGCGGACGACACGGTAGCTGATGACCTGGCAGTTAGTGATAACTCGACAGCCGATACCCAGGCAGTTGGTGACGATTCCTCACGGATTGTCGACTGGACGCCGTTCGACCCCTGGGCCCACGGTGCCGACTGTTCGGCCGACCTCGCGACGATCGTCAGAACCGCGACCGAACCCCGGTCGGCGGATCGCTACGACGACGCCATCGAACTGCTCTCGGCGCTCGAACCGATCCTCGGACGCTCCGACCGGCTGGCGACACTAACCGACGAGGACAGCGGGGTGAGCGTTTCCGTCCGTTCGGGCGATGCGATTGGTCGAATCGATTCCGATCGAGCGTCACCGGCGGTCGTCCTTCCCGACGTCGAGCGATATCTCTCACCGACGCACGCGACGATCGAGTGGACGCCAGGTGGCTGGCGATACGTGGACCGAAGTGTGAACGGGACCTACGTGGATATCGACGGCGAGTGGCGGTACGTCTGTGCTGCCGACGGGATCGAGCGCAGACGTGCTGCCGGGGAGTCGGTGCCGGATCGATCGCCGCCCGAGCACGTGTCACTCGAGAACGGAACCAGGATTTCCCCCGTAAGCCCGGAGTACAGTCCCATCCTCACCTTTGGGGCAGATCGTTGAGCGACCGATTTTGGCGACACAACGGCTAAGTGCCCGACTGTGGACAGGCCACGTATGGGTGAGAAAACGTTCACTCTGTTGGAGTTGCACTTCGACGGCGAGTACCAGCTCGGTCCGCAGTCGCTCCCCGGTCTGGGTTCGAGTTCGGACGACTCACGGGCAGATGACGAGACCGCGCTGCAGGCCGAATCCGCGGACGAGGAGTCGGCCGACGACGGCCGCGGCCTGGGTCCGCTGGTCGTGGGGGCGGTCGCCATGATCGCCATCGCGGTCGCCGTTCGTCGATACCGACGTGACGAGTCCGAACCCGACTCGTTCGACGAGCGAGACGTCGTCGTCAACTGACCGCTGGGAGCCGAACCCTTTTGCCCGGTAGCTTCGTATGTCGCGTGTGAATCTGTATCGGAGTGCTCGGGCGGTCGCCGGCGCCTCGGGCGAGCACGCGATCGACTGGACAGCGGCTGCCGAGGCGTCGAAGGCGCTGACGCCACCTGGTTCGCTCGACATAGACGAGGCCGACAGAGCGGGGTACAGGGCGGACGTCAGGGATGCCCGCCGGGAGATCGAGCGAGTCGGCGGCGTCGACGTGACGCTTCCCGACGCGATCGACGTCCACAATCGCCATCACTGGATCGACGCGAACGTCACGACCTTCGAGCGCGTGATGACGCCAATCGAGCACGAACTCGGGTCGTTTCCCGGTATCGCCAGGACGATCAACACGGGAACGATGTCCGTCTTGCTCGGCTATCTCGGTCGGAACGTCCTCGGCCAGTACGACCCGCTGTTGCTCGCTGAGTCTGCCGATCGAACGCACGCGCTGTACTTCGTCCACCCGAACATCGTCCGCGTTGCCGAACAACTCGACCTCGATCGCGATCGATTTCGCCGGTGGATCGCGTTTCACGAGGTCACGCACGCGGCGGAGTTCGCGACGGCACCGTGGCTGTCTGCCCACCTCGAACGCCACGTCGAGACGAGCCTCCGGACGCTCTCGTCGGGGTCCTTCGACGCGAACGCGTTCGAAACGCTGGACGTTGCGATGACTGTCGTCGAGGGCTACGCCGAACTGCTAATGGACCACGCGTTCGATCAGGAGACCGGAGACTTGCGGCGAAAACTCGACGACCGCCGCCAGGGTGGCTCTCCACTCCAGCGTCTGTTTCGGCGCCTCCTCGGTCTCGGACTCAAACGTCGACAGTACGAACGCGGCAAGCGCTTCTTCGAGACGGTAGCCAGGAAGCGCGACCTCGCGTTCGCCGGTCGAGTCTGGAACGGTCCGGAGGCGCTGCCGACCGCAGCGGAACTGGACGCACCGGCGCAGTGGATCGATCGGATGGACGAGACGCGCTGAGGCCGACCGGCGCCCCTTGAGTTGGCGTGTCACGTGTTCTAACGCCGTTCGATCTGTCCAGTCCAGTGGTCGGGACTGTCGTCGAGATCCAGCCCTCGTTCATGGCTGGTCACGTGGTACGCCGTCACATACCTGTCCTAAACGATTAGGCCATACTACTACGTGGTCATGATCTGTAGGGATAGACGGCACCAGTAGTGGGGTGCCTGCCTCTGACACTGGCAGGGTACATTCCCTGCCGTTTTCTACCACCTGTGAGCGTGTGTTATCGATGCCGTTGAAGGACAGCACAGGTATTCGTCGGGAGTCGTTCTGGAATCGCGCTGGGTCTGTGATCGATCGAGCGGCTGGTCGGCGCTGATCGGTCGGTCCCAGTCACATGAATCCGCGATCGACGTCGTCCGCCTCGATGAGCTCGTCAAGTTCGGCGTCGAGGACCGATTCGGCCTCTTCAAACCGGGCTGCGAGTTCGTCGAGTTCCTCGGGCCGATCGAACTGATCGTACTCCATCGGTCCGAAGGCTGGACTCTCGAGTGCGTCCATCACGTCGTCGAAGAAGTCTTTCGGAGTGGTCGGCGCGTCACGGTGGGTCTCGACGACCGTCTGTAGCCGGTTCGTCACCGTCTCGGCGTGATCTTCGTCGTCAGGGGGTTGCTGGAGGGCGAACCGACCGTCTGCGTCGTCGGACGGCAAGAACGAGCCGAGTTCGTCGTCGAGTGATCTGGCGACCTCGGCGCCGTAGCCGCCAACCTCGTAGGGATTCTTGGCGTACGTTTTGAGGAGGTAGACGCCGACCTGTGGGTGTGCGAGGTACAGGTCCTCGCCGACGCCGCTGGCCCGATCGCCGGCGATCGCTCGCCAGTCTGCCGGGGCTGCCGACTCGTCGCTGACGTCTTCGAGCAGGTCGTTCCACTCTCGAATCCGCATACCATCCACTTTCGCCGCTGGGTGGATGAACGTATCGAATCCCGAGAAGCGAAGCCGGTACGGCGCGTCCTCACTCGACCGTCGGCACGGGAACCGATTCGAGGACGCCCTCGATGATGTGGGACTTTTCGACGTCGTTGACGGCGGCGTCGGGGGTCAGGACGAGCCGGTGGGCGAGCACCGGCTGTGCGACGCGCTTGATGTCGTCCGGGGTCACGAAATCGCGGCCCTGGAGGATGGCGTACGCTCGCGAGGCCTCGAAGAGTCGCTGCGTGCCACGCGGGGAGACGCCGACGGCGACGCGGCCGTCGGTTCGTGTCTGGCGAGCGATCGCCGCGATGTACGAGAGCAGGTCGGGATCGGTGTCGACGGTCTCCGGTGCGCGACGGAGGTCGCGAACGTGACTCGGTTCGAACACTTCCTCGACTGACGGGCTCTGTGCGTCCCGGTTCGCTCGCCTCTCTAGCAACTCGATCTCACCGGCTTCGTCGGGATACCCCATCGAGGTCTTGACGAGGAATCGATCGACCTGTGCCTCGGGGAGGGGAAACGTTCCCTCCTGTTCGACCGGGTTTTGCGTGGCGATCACGAAGAACGGTTTCGGGAGTTCGCGAGTCTCCCCGGCGACGGTCACCTGCCCCTCCTCCATGGCCTCCAAGAGCGCCGCCTGTGTCTTCGGTGGCGCGCGATTGATCTCGTCGGCGAGCACGATGTTCGCGAAGATGGGCCCTTCGGTGAATTCGAACGTGGCGTCGTTCTCGTTGTAGATGTGCGTGCCCGTCACGTCGGACGGAAGGAGATCGGGCGTAAACTGCACGCGCGAAAACGAGAGGCCGAGTGCCGTGGCGACGCTCCGGGCTGTCAGCGTCTTTCCTGTCCCGGGAACGTCTTCCAGTAACACGTGCCCCCGACCGACGACTCCGACGAGGATGTCTTCGAAGAAGCGACGCTCGGCGACGATTGCCTCACCGATCGTCTCGAGAACGCGTTCGCACTCGTCGTGCGCCTGGTTGGCGTCCATGTTGGTATCTTAATTCTTTCTCGGATAGTTTTTGCGGTCCCGGAGCAGAATCTCACCTCGTCACGGCCACGCCGGCCCCGAATCGAAACCACTAAAATCACCCACCCGGTAGACGATGACGAGCCGAGATAGCCTAGCCCGGCCAAGGCGGCAGATTCGAAATCTGCTGTCCTCACGGACACGGGAGTTCAAATCTCCCTCTCGGCGTTTTTCACGACGCAACACGGCGAGCGAAGCGAGCCACTGCGTCGTGAAAACGTAGAACGGGGAATTTGAATCAGGGAGGTCGCACGCTCGCGAACGAAGTGAGCGAGAACGTCCGACCGTGGTTCAAATCTCCCCCTCGGCGCTTCTTCGTGAACAACGTGACGAGCACCGCGTAGCGTGTGCTCGTCTCCGTGAGCGGAGAGCGCGAATAGTGAGTTTGAAGGAGACGAGTCGCAGCCCGGGACGCGAGCGGAGCGCGGTTCGATACGGAGTGAGAACCGCGAAAAGGGAACGGCACAGCCGTGAGCCAGCGAGCGACCCGGAACGTCTCGGCGTGGTTCAAATCTCCCCCTCGGCGCTTCTTCGTGAACAACGTGACGAGCGAAGCGAGCCGGCCCGGGACTCGTTGGACCGGCGAGATCCGAACGGACCGAGACCGACGGGACTGTCTGTCACGCCTCGCTCAGTGAGAGCTGGTCGCCAACCGCCACTCCATCGGCGCCACCGGCGGGGAGTTCGACGATCAGATCCGCCTCGGCACGGGCGATGCCACGCCAGGGGTGCAACCGTTCGACGTGAGTGACGACGCCGTCTGCGACCCAGATCACGTCGAGCGGGACGAAGACGAACACCATGTGGATGGTGCGTGTCCGTCGGTCGTCGAACCGGAAGGCGAGGCCGTATTCTGCTGGGAGGGACCGTCGGAACATGAGTCCAAACGCCTTCGCGAGGAACGAGTCCGCCGTTCGGACGGACGAAGCGACGATCGATTGCGAGCCAGTCGGCGGTTCGTGGACGAGCTGCACGCTATCCGGTGGGGATGGCCGAACAATAAGTACTCTGCCCGTTGCGTCCTCGTGTTTCGGTATTACCGGTGTGGGCCGGCATTTGACAACGAACAATCGACCTCCCGAAAGAATGCACGGATCAATCGACCCGCGGAAAACGAAGAATCGAGCGGGTTCTCGAGTGTGGTGGGGGACTACCCGTCCAGGGAGAACGTTTCGTCTTCTTTGTCGCCCCAGGTGGCGTCATCGTCGGTCACGCCAGCCTCGGATTCCGTCGCCTCCGTCTCGTCGTCGCTCGGCTTGTCGGACGTTATCGACGTTGACTCGTCGGCTTCACCGTCGGTCGTGTCCGCCTCGTCGTCCGTCGGTTCGCCGAACGAGAACGACTCGCCAGCGTCCTGGCCGCCATCGGCCCCGTCGTCATCGTCGTCGGATCTATCGTAGTCGAGATCGACGACGGATGCCTCCGAAGGGGCGTCAGTTTCGAAGCGGTCGAGTGCTTCGGAGAGCGCCATCGCCTGCTCGGTCAGGTCGTTCGCGGAGTTCGAGACCTCGGACATCGCCGTGGTCTGCTCTTCGGCCGCGGCGGCGACGCCTTCGGCCTCGGTCGTCGTCTGTTCGGCGATCGATGCGACGTCGTCGATCATCGCGACGACTTCCTCGGTGGAGGCCGCCTGTTCTTCCGTCGCCGCCGAGATCTCCTGCACGCCGTCGTTGGTCTCCTGGGCGTACTCGGCGATCTCCTCGAGTGCGTCGACGGTTTCGGTCACCAGTTCGCCGACACGCTCGATCTCGTCGCTGGTTCGTTCGACTTCGTCGGCGGAGCGTTCGGTCTGGGTCTGGATGCCTTCGAGTTGGTTGTCGATCTCTTCGGTGGCCTCCTTGACGTCCTGGGAGAGTTCCTTGACTTCCGCTGCGACGGCCGCGAAGCCGCCGTCGTCGTCGCCGCCCGCGGAGCGGGAGGCTTCGATGTTCGCGTTCAGCGCGAGCATATTGGTCTGCTCTGCGATCTCGCCGACTCGTTCGACGAGGTGGTCGATCTCGGCGACGTCGTCGCGCAATTGCGCGAACTCGTCGACGACCGATTCGCGTTCGTCTTCGAGCGTCTCGACCGCATCGATCGCCTCTCGTGCAGCCTCTCTCCCGTCGCGTCCCGTCCGGGCGGTCCGTTCGGCGACGTCTGCGACCTCGTTCGAGGAGGCGGCAATCTCCTCGGTCGTCGTCGAGAGGTTGCTCATCTCGTTGTCGACCGATCGGAGCGACTCGTATTGCTGGTTCGCGCCGTCGGAGATCTCCTGGACGGATTCGCTGACCTGTTCGCTGGCCGAACGGACTTCCTCGCTCGAGGCCGTCACCTGTTCGCTGGCCGTCGCGACCTCGGTCGCGAACTGGTTCAGGCTCTCGACGGTCGCCTCGATCTCGGTCAGCATGTCGTTGAAGTCCTCGCCGATCTCCTGCATGGTCTCGTTGTCCGTCGCGGACGGATCCATGCGGACGGTAAGATCGCCGTCGGCGGCTTCCTCCATCACGTCGCAGTAGGAATCGGCCGCGGTCTGGAGCTCGTCGTTGAGCTGCTGGACGCGCTCGCGTTCCTGTTCGGCGTCGGCCCTGGCGTTTTCGGCCTCCGTAATCTGTGTCTTGAGCTCGTCACGCATCTCCGCGAACCCGTCGTACAGGCGGCCGATGTTGTCGATTCGCTTGGTTTCGAACTCGACGTCCAAATTCCCGTCCTCCATCTCGGCGACCTTTCCAGTCAGTTTGTCGATCGACGTCGCCGTATTGCGGCCGATTATGGCGCCGATGAGCCCGATGAGGACGACACCGGCTATCGTTGCGTAGATCCCCCACTGGTTTACCGTCGCAACGAAACCGTAGGCGTCTTCGGTGGAAGTGTGGGTCAGCACAGTCCAGCCCATGTCGGTCCCGTGGTAGGCGCCGACGTAGCCATCCGCCTCGAAATTGTACGGCCCGTCCTGAATCGCTTGACTCCCGGAGCCATCGTAAACAGCCGCACCTGAGCGGTCTGCAACTGAAGATTCCGTCGCTACCGAGAGGAATCCATCGGGGTCGTCGTAACTCCTGAGGAAGGACGGATACTCGCCGCTCTCGCTCGTTGCCTCGTCCTGGAAACTTGGATAGCGACCGTCGGTGGCGATCCGGTTCTCGTTGTCGAGGACGGTGATGATGGTGTTGTCGCTGGTGTCGCTTCCGTAATCAGCCAAATTCATCGTCACGATCAACGCGTGATCCGAGACGGGTACTTTGGTGTAGTACGCGACGACGGGTTGGTCGGACCCCGAGCCATAGTTGACGTTGGTGTACGGTTCGGTTCGGAGTACGTCGTTTTGCGTGACGTCGGTCAAGGCCTCACCATCGGGAAAATTCACGTCTTCGATGGTATCTGGGCCGGAAGCGGTGGATGCATCGATTTCACCGGTTTCGACGTTCACGTAGTGGGCTTCCTCGAACGCGAACGACAGTTCCTGAAGATAACTTTCGATTTCCCCGTCGTCACCCCACTGGAGTGCAGACGACCTCGCGACGTCGTTTGCGACCTGGGTGTTTTCTGCGTCCCATTCGTTGAGTTTCGCTGCTTCCTGTGCAGCGATATCCTCCTGGGTTTCTAGCGTCCGGTCTTCGACGCTATCGGTGATCATCGTCGTTCCGAGGAATCCTATCAATCCGACGGACAACCCGAGGATGAGTAGGGCGATTCCGAATTTATAAACGTAACTTTCTCGTATAACGTTAGGCACTAAATTTCGTATTGTTGGGCTCATTTCGTCCCCCCGTATGTTTGATACGGAGGAAGTTCCGGTAGGAAAGTGTTGTGGCCAACTGATTGGTTCTCAACCCTTCACTTCCAGTCCACACGATGGGCTGTTGTGTTGTCGGTGGGCCGTTGGACTGCTCCGCTGATTTCCCCTCTGTGTCCGTATCGAGCGAGATACTCTTTAGGTCGCGTCCCGAACACTGATTAAATGGCGAAGACGCCAAATGGAACCGATGTCGGCGTCGCGGATCCGTACGACCACGTCGACCGTTGTGATCATCTCACCGACGACGGTCGGTGTCGCTACGCGATCGAACACGCAGCTCGCGATCCGTCGTTCGCTCGCGAACGCCGGGCCGAGGAGTATCGGTGTCTCGCCGTCCCGCCGTCTGAATCTGACGCGAACTCGGACGCGATCGAGTGGCGTTCCTGTCCGCACTTTCGGTGTCGGAACCGCGATCGCGAGTGCAGTCGATGTGGTCTCGAGGAACGACGGGAGGCACACGCCGATTCGCGGCCGTTGCTCGAAGAACACCACCTCTCCTACGCGTCAGAGTCGGCTCACCCTGCGTCGAAGGCTGACCCGACAGCGGATCAGCTCTCTCACGAGATTACGATCTATCTCTGCCGGTGGTGTCACGCGAAAATTCACAATTCGTGGGCCCGGGTGGCCGACGACGTCAATCCTGATCCTGAGGCACTCGCAGCGCGAGAGGAGCGCCGAAGCCGCGAACAGGCGGAACTCGCGTTCGAATCGGCGGCGGACCGGTACGATATCGAGTGACCGATTCGCGACGGGGGTACGGCCGTCGCGATCGACGGGGTTCAGCCGACGATATCCCCGATACGTCTCGGTTCCCCGGTGAGTTCTGGGTGCTCGGCGACGATCTGTAATACTTCGTGGTCGGTCACGTCGTAGTATCGTTTGTCCGTAGCCTCCTCGATGAGTACCTTTTCGAGTCGGAACTCCGTCCCTTCGTAAACGACGTCGACGCCGTCCTCGTCGAACGCGAGTGAAGTCATCAGTGGCGCTACGCACGGTCGGCACAAAAACGAGTCGACTGGGTCCCAGTTCTCGTCTGCCGCCCGTCTGACGGCCGTTTATTAGGGTTCGGCACGCGGGTTTCGGTTGTGCCGGGACACGGAGCGCCACTCGACGAACTCGTCGTTCCAGATGGAACCGAAGCCCAGGAACGCGACCTGGTCACCGACGGGGACGTCCTCCTCGGGACGCGGTCGTCGGTCGAGTTCGGCGTCCGTGGCCGAAACGTCGTCGCGAGCGAGGGAGTCAGATTCGGTGGCGCCATCGAAGCGGACGGCGATTGCCGCCTGGACATGTGGAGCGACGTCGCCGAGAGCGTGCTCGTCGGCGGGGACGCCTACCTCGGTGAGCGCGTCCACATCGGCGGCGAACTCATGGTCGCGGGGGACTTAGACATCGGCGATGACGTCGACATCGAGGAGGGATTCGAAGCCAACGGCTGGATCGTCATCCGGAACCCGATGCCGACGATCGTGTTCCTGTTCGTCTACCTCAAACACCTGCTCGTGGTCGGTGACGAGGACGCCGCCCAGCGATTGATCGACGAACTGATCGACGAGGACGCTGCGGACGACCCGGAGGCGGAACCGCTCGTCGTCCCGGCGAACGGGACCGTCAGCGACGACGCCTGGCGGGTTTCGACGCCTGCACGGATCGGCGACGACTGTCGCTTACACGGCAACATTCGAGCCGAATCGATCGACGTCGGCAGCGAGACGGAACTCTACGGGAGTCTTCGTGCCAGGGGTGACATCCAAATCGACCGGAACACGATCGTCCACGGTGACGTGACGACTCGAGACGGCTCGATCACACTCGACGAGGGAGTGAGAGTCCTCGGTGACATCTCCTGTGGCGAACTCGAACTCGGGAGTGACACCGTCGTCGACGGCGTCATGCGCGCGGCGGGCCAGATCACGATGCAGAACGATCCGCGTCCCGAAGCGGATTGAATGCACGCGTCGCAGCCTCCGAGACGGCGGTCTTCTCTGCAGTCGAGCGGTTACCGAGTGGTGACGAGGCCATCGATAGCGGCGGCTCCGAGTCCTGTTCCACAATTCGTGGCTGAATCGGGTCTGGTTGCTGGCTTTTCTGGTCACGTTTTCGCACGTGCCGCTCGAGAGAACGGTTGCAACCCGCTCCGAAAATAGCCAAGGAACTGGTACGTTTTCCGCCAGAACCTGTCTTGGATGCCGATTGTCACCCCCGCATCTTATTACCGATTCCTTCGATAGGGAAACACGAGCATGGGACGAGTGACCGTGGAACGAATGCGAGGTGTACCGTGCGGTCGGTAGTCCTGACCAAAGGTGTCCCGGACTTCAGCGAGGGAGCCGTCTCCTTCAACGAGGAGGGGCACCTCGAACGTGGCAAGACGCCGACGGTGATGAACCCGAACGACGCGTTCGCACTGCAGGCAGCGCTGCAGACGCGCGTCCGTCACGGGGGCCACGTCTCGGTCATGAGTATGGGGCCGCCCGGCTACAAGGAGGTGCTGGGCGAGGCGATGGAGTCGGTCTATGCCGACGATCTGTACCTGCTGTCCGATCGTGAATGCGCGGCTGCGGACACCTGGGCGACGGCGATCACGCTTAGTGCCGGTCTCGAGAAGTACCAGGAGGAAGTCGGCGACATCGACCTGGTGTTCGCGGGCTTCAAGACGGCAGACGGCGAGACCGGCCACACCGGTCCGCAGACGGCCTGGGCGATGGAGTGGCCGATGATCACGCACGCACTCGCACTCGACATCGAACCGGAGGCGGGTCGCTTGCGAGCCAAACGGCTCGTCGAGGGCGACGTCGACGAGATCGAGACGGTCGACGCGCCGGTGCCGAGTTTCGTCGTCGCGGATCCGGAGTTCGAACCGTCCTACCGGAAGGCCGCTCACCGCCTCGAACACAAACAGCTGCGTCGCGAGACGCGAGAGCGCGCCGAAGACTACGAGGACCACGTCACCGTCTGGGATCACCAGGATCTGAACCTCGATCCGGAAAGCATCGGTCTCGACGGCTCGCCGACGATCGTCTCGTCGGTCGATCCGATTCCGAAGGCGCCGTCGGAGCGCGAGGCGACGATGGTCGATCCCGCCGACGAAGCGGGGATGGCTTCGGTGCTAGAGGAGATGCAACCGTTCGCCGCGGGGGGTGAGTGACCATGGTGAACCCCGACGAACACACGGTGGCTGCACTGCGAGAGGTACTGGCCGACGTCGACGATCTCGAAACGCTGAGCGCCGCCCTCGAAGACGAACGCGAGAGCCAGGATCGAAAGACGGCGCGCGAGGCCATCGAGGCGCGGATGGACGAACTCCGCGAGGCAGGCGAGGTCGACGAACCAGAGACGGAGGGCGAGTACGAGGAGCCCGACGATGCCGACGAAACGGCGGCAGACGAGGAACCCGGCGACGAGTCCGACGCGGCCGACGAATCGGCCGATGAAGGGGAATCGGCCGACGAAGCGGAAACGGACGAATCGGCTGACGAAGATGAAACTGACGACGCTGCCGACGACGAGGACGAAGACGACGGCCTCAGCCACCCGACCCGGGACAAGAAGCACATTCGGGCGCTCCAGGGTGGCCACTACGAGGACATGTGGGTCTTCTGTGAGACCCAGCAGGGCGAGTTGCTCGACGTCTCGAAGGAGATGCTCGGCAAAGCCCGCGAGTTGATGGACGAGTACGCCGCGGACTACGGCGACGACGAACAGGTCGTCGCGTATCTGATGGGCGACGACTGTCGAACCCACGCCGAGGAGGCGATCCAGTACGGCGCGGACGTCGCCGTCTTCCACGACGACGACCGACTCGGGCGCTTCCTCAACACGCCGTACACGCACATTGCGTCGCACATGGCACGCGGTGAGGGGACGTTCGACGACGACAGCTGGTACGACTACGACAAACCGCGCTACGCGCTCTTCCCGGCGACGAACAACGGCCGCGACCTCTCGGCGACGGTCCAGGCCGAACTCGACTCCGGGCTGGCCTCGGACTGTTCCGACCTCTTCATCGAGGAAGAGAAGATCTCGAATCCCGTCAAGACGGGCGAACCCGGCGAGAAGAAAGTGTTCGAGAAGGTACTCCACATGAAGCGCCCGGACTTCTCCGGGTTCGAGTACTCGACGATCCTCTGTCTCGACAATCCCGACCGGGACTTTCACCCGCAGGGAGCGTCGGTCATTCCGGGAACGTTCGACGTTCCGGAGCCCGACCCCGACCGCGAGGGGCTGGTCGTCGAACACGACATGGATCTGGCCGACGAGTGGTTCGCCGTCACGGTCGAGGAGTCCGACGAACTCGACGAGGGCGTCGACCTCACCGGTCACGACGTGGTCGTTTGTCTCGGTCGCGGGATCGGCGACGCGCCGACGGAGGGCATCGAACTCGGCCTCGACCTCGCCGACGCGTTCGAGGACGCGGCGTTCGGCATCACGCGCGGTATCGTGACGTCGTCCTACCAGTTCGACGGGCACGTCGAGCAGTACACTGGTGAGGATCGTCAGATCGGCGAGACCGGTCAGGAGGTCGCCCCCGACCTCTACGTTGCGGCCGGCGTCTCGGGCGCCGTCCAGCACAAGGTCGGGATGGACGAGTCGGACACGATCGTCGCGATCAACACCAACCCGGATGCGCGGATCCGGGACTTTTCGGACTACTTCGTCGAGGGCGACCTCTTCGAGGTCCTTCCGCACCTGATCGAGGCGGTCGAGAGTGGCGAGTTGAACGTCGAGGCCGTCGCGGACGGAGGTGAGGACTGATGACTGACACTGACGAGTACGAACACTACGAGGCGATCGTCGTCGGCTGTGGGCCGGGCGGGGCCGCAGCCGCGGCGCGACTGGCGGATCACGGGGTAGAGACACTGGTGCTGGAACGCGGGGTGGAGTCGGGATCGAAGAACGTCTCCGGCGGACTGGTCTACGCGGAGCAGTCCGCGCCGTACACGATGGACGACCTCTTCGACGGCTTCCGCGAGCACGCGGCCGAACGCCCCGTGACCGACTACGAGATCCACAACGTCGCCGGAAACAAGGTGAAGTCGATCTCGCTCGAGGACCTCCACGAACACGACACCGACTGGTGTGACGCCGTCCTCCGACGCAAGATGGACTCGTGGCTCGAAGATCGTGTCCACGAGAAGACGAGCGAGACGGGCGGCGGCGTCTTGACGGGCGTTCGCGCCAACGGGTTGCTACGCGAGAACGGCGAGATCGTCGGTGTCACCTTCGACGAACTCGATCCGATCACCGCAGACGTGATCGTCGCGGCGGACGGCGTCAACTCCGAACTCGCGCGCGACGCAGGCCTGATGGACTGGGACGAACCCGACGAGTGGTTCCAGGGTGTCAAAGCAGTCGTCGAGATGGATCCCGACGCGATCGCCGATCGCTTCGATGTCGGCGAGAACGAAGGCGCGGCTCACCTCTTCTCGGGCGACCTCTTCGAGGGGGTTCGCGGCGGCGGCTTCCTCTACACCAACGAGGAGTCCCTGTCCATCGGGACCGTGTTCCACTTAGACAGCCTGGTGGCCCAGGAGGCCAATCCACACGAGTTACTCGACGCCTTGCTCACTCACCCGCTGCTCGCACAGTGGCTCGGCGACGAGTACCACGAGCGTGAGTACAGCGCGAAACTGGTGCCCGACTCGAAGAAGGTGGCCCACCCGTCACCCTACCGCGGACGGCTCCTCCTGGTCGGCGACGCCGCCGGGCAGATGCAGGCCCAGGGCCCGATCATCAAGGGGATGAACCACGCTGTCTCCGCGGGTGCGCTCGCCGCCGACGCGTTCGCGAGCACCCGCACCGAGTCGGCGCCGGACGCGGCTGGGCGCAGCTACGTCGACATGCTGGAAAAATCCGGCACGATGGACAAGCTCCGTCCCCGGCGCTATCGCCTCGCGAGCAAACTCGGCGAACACGATCTCGTCGAGCGCGTGACGAACGGCCTTCTCAAATCGAAAGTTGGTCGCGTCGCCGCGACGAATCGGCTCTCGGCGAAGCTACTCGAGAAGGCGTACAACTCCCCGTTCCTCGTCGGTATGCTCCCCGATACCAGCACCGGGTACGTGACCCTGCCGACGGTCCTCGGCGAGGAACTCGGCCGGACGGTTCACTGGGACTCCCCGGTCGAACCCCCGGCACTCGCCGAGCGAATCGGCGACCTCACGTACGATACGGACGTCGGTAACCCGCACATTCGGTTGCTGGACGAATCCTACGAGGCAAGCGGCGCGGCGGTCGCGGCCTGTCCGGTCAGCGCCGAGGACTTCGGCGGCGGCTGTTATCGCTCCGAAGTCGTCGAGACGAACGGCTCGACAGAACGGCTCGTCAGTCTCGACACGCAACCCTGTGTCGAGTGTGGAACCTGCGCCGTCGTCGCCGACACCGAGTGGGAACACCCGAGCGGCAACAAAGGAGTCGAGTTTAAACAGGGATAGTCCACAGCGTCGATTCCGTGCAATCACGGCTGGAGACGAACCGATGGGACACTGGATACGAACCGATGGGACACTGGACACGAACTCATGAAACATTGTGGCGCACGCATTTTGGCGCTGGCCCGGCAGGCCGAGCGGGATCGCCGGCGCTTTGAGCTCGACGACTGGTCGGCATCTGATCCGGAACAACGATACCTCCGTGAGGGTGCCGGACAGGCCATCTGGCTCTACGTAGAAGGTCGAACGGGTGGTCGGTTCGTTCAGTTTTCCTCAGCCGAGTACGATGCCCTGGAGGGAGCGATGAACGACTGGCTCGCGTGTTACGCGCGGGCCAGCGGTGTCGAGCTCGACGCCTCATTCACCTTGCGGACGGCGGCCGAGTTACTCCTGGAGACGCGGAATATCCACGACGTGGCCACCTTGCTTATCGACGACACCGATCGCCGTTCGGAGCGTGTGCAACGTCGCAACCCGGAGTAAGCGTACCGCTACAGTTCGAGAGGTGTGTGCATCGCAACGCGGAGCGTGCGTAGCCGTCGCTCGTCCCATTCTGCGTCGTGAAGAAATTTGGCCGGGAAAACGCTCGCCGTGTTACAGGCGGGTGACGTTGGTCGCCCGGGGGCCCTTGGGGGCCTGTTCGATGTCGAATTCGATCTCTGTGCCTTCTTCGAGGTCCGGACCGCCAACGTCTTCCATGTGGAAGAAAACGTCATCGTCCGCGTCGTCAGTCTCGATGAAACCGTAGCCGCCTGTGTCGTTGAAGAAATCAACGTTGCCTTCTGCCATTGCTTCTAAACACAACGCCGGGCCACGGATAAGACTTGCGTGGGTGCCGTTGTCGCGTGAACACACGACGCGACTGCGGTGATCATCGGTGTGTCCCGGTACCGCTCTCGGCGTCATCGAGCGCGACGGATTCGAGCGCCTGGTCGGCGTAGAACGCGACCGAGAAGTCCTGTGGACTCGGGATCGCACAGGCGAACCAGCCGAGCGCGAACGACAGCTGGACGGGGGAGGTTGCCGTCGGCGTGTGGCCGAGCGCAGCCAGTGTGAAGAGTGGGACAGCGAGGAGCAGTGGGGCGAGAGCACCAAGTTGGATCGCCCAGGTGGGCGTGGCGGGTCGGGGAGCGGGCAACACCACTGCCCAGGGCGTCCGCGCGAGCCACCTGATTGGGTGGCCATCGCGGTGAGGGAGGATCTTCACACGGTACGGAATGCCGCTCAGGTGGAGGGCGAGGGCGTGGGTTCCTTCGTGGGCGAGGAGGCCGGAACTCACGCCGAGAGCGAGCGACGCGCCGAGCAGGGTGATCTCCGGAACCATGCGCGCGAGCCACAGCGGTGAGCCCACGACAGCGGGCTGGTGGGCCCACGAGAGCGGGTGTCCACGAACTGTGTCTCGCAGCAGAGGCTGGGAAGTCGACTGCAAAACGCCTCAGGGTGTCCAGATCGCGCAGTTAAATACGGGTCGCTGTCCGACGATCGGTGGTCGGGCGCCGAGCACTCACCCGTCGGGGTCGAGCTCGACCGTGGTGAGCGAGCGATCGAGGTGACAGACGTCGTGGGGTGGGTCGCCGTGGACCGTCGCGATGCGAGCCGACGCTCCGTGCTCGATGCCGTCGGGCTCGCACAATTCGTGACTCGGGCACTCGACGTAGGGACACGGTCCGGCGAGGCTAGCCGTACTTCCGGCGAAGGAGCCGTCTTCGGGGACGTTCGCTCTGACGGTCGTCGGCTCGACTTCGACGGCGCGGACCCCGCGATCGTGGATCGCACACTCGAGTAACTGGCCGTTCTCTCTGACGTCGGTTACCCGATACCGCCGTCCGGACTCCAGCGTGAGACATTGACTCCGATACGGACAGCCGGCACAGGCATCGGCTTCGCCTTCGTAGACGAACTCCGTGCCAGGCTCGGCCAGTAGATCGCCGAGCAGTGTGATCGTCGACATGAATCCTCGTAGTCGCCGCGGCGGGTTAAGCCCGACGGGGCGACCGCCTCGTCGATCGCCGTTCCCGGCTATCGGGTCGACGATCGGCCGGTCAACTCGTCGAGCCGATCGAGGTAGCGGTCCCGGGGGACCTGATAGGCGGCCCGGTAGTCGATCTCGCCGGCAGCGAAGCGCGTCAGCAAGTCGATGGCGGTCGACTCGGCGTCGGCCTGCGACCCGACTCGCTCGACGTCCCCGACGTACACCTCGGGTTCGAGATAGAGGGTAACGAACCAGTCGTCGTCGACGGTCCGGTCGGTGGGGTTCTGCCCGGGCCGGCGCGTCCGGGCGCCGTGGGTCAGATAACACACCGGAAGGCAGGGGGCGGGGTACTCGCTGCCGTCGAAGACGTCCGGTCGGTAGGCGTAGACCGTTCGTCCGTCCGACTCGTCGTCCCAGACGACCCACCCGGGCGGAAGTTCGGTGGACGGCGTCATATCGGCCCCTTCTCCGTGCACTCGTATAGCCCCGGCGGTTGCTTCGGGGTATCAGCTGTGCGTCCGACTCGCCGGTCGGGTACATTCGACCCAGTGGGGATGGGGGAAGTTGACGCGCGCCAGTCGTCCGGCCCGAGACGTGGCAGGTGCAGGCACGCCGCTTTAGCCATCGCTTCTTGTTGTCCGGGTACGCTGCCCCTGCGAACTTGATTCCCCGGAGCGAGGGGGCGAATCGAGAGCTCATATAAACACCTTGGGGGCAAGCTTATGTGTGTGGATTACAACCATATTAAATACCACCGATATCTGTCCAACGATCGGTGCTTGCGGTATCCGGGTTCGATCGTCCCGGGTACCACGAGGAACAGTATGGTGTGTCAGCCTCTCCGTCAGCGCTGGTCCGTCCGTCCCCAGTGTCGCCGATCACGCGACCACAGCGTTCGGTGGACCCACCTGCCAGCGGGATCGGCCTCGAACCGAACGTGGTGGTCCCGCGGTGAACGGATGGACGCCGTTTCGGGCGGCCGATACGCGATTCCAGTGATACCATGACCAGTGAAACCGACACGCTCGAACGACTCAGTACCGCCTACCAGCAATCGATGCCCGCCGATCTGCGCGAGGCGAAATCGTTCGGCTGGTACCTAGACGAAGTCACCGCCGATCCGAAGATCGCTCGCAACGCCCACCAGCGCGTCGCGGACATGTTCGATCACTACGGTACGACCTACGACGACGAACGCGGCGTCGTCGAGTACCATCTGGCGTCGTTGGACCCACTCAACGACGGCGAGAACACGTTCTACGGTCGTGTCGTCCACCAGGCGATCCACGAGTTCGTCAACAAGGTCAAGTCGGGCTCGCGCCGGCTGGGGCCCGAACGCCGGATCAAACTTCTGCTGGGTCCCGTCGGCTCCGGGAAGTCACACTTCGACCGCCAGCTCCGCCGATACTTCGAAGACTACACGCTGACGGAGGACGGTCGAATGTACACGTTCCGGTGGACAAACCTCTGTGACGTCATCCGGGATCAGGACCCGTCGGACGACGTCGTCCGCTCGCCGATGAACCAGGACCCGCTCGTCCTCTTGCCGATCGAACAGCGACGCGACGTCATCGACGCGATGAACGACGGTCTCGACGCGCCGTACACGATCCAGAACGAGCAGGCGCTGGATCCGGAGAGCGAGTTCTACATGGACCGGCTGCTGGCGCACTACGAGGACGACCTCCAGGCCGTACTGGAGAATCACGTCGAGATCGTCCGATTCGTCGCCGACGAGAACAAACGCCAGGGGCTGGAGACGTTCGAACCGAAGGACAAGAAGAATCAGGACGAGACGGAGCTGACGGGGGACGTCAACTACTCGAAGATCGCCGTCTACGGCGAGTCCGACCCGCGCGCGTTCGACTACTCCGGCGCGTTCTGTAACGCGAACCGCGGCATCTTCTCCGGCGAGGAGTTGCTCAAACTCCAGCGCGAGTTCCTCTACGACTTCCTGCACGCGACCCAGGAGCAGACGATCAAGCCGAAGAACAACCCGCGGATCGACATCGACCAGGTGATCGTCGGCCGGACGAACATGCCCGAGTACAAGGACAAGAAGGGCGACGAGAAGATGGAGGCGTTCAACGACCGCACGAAGCGGATCGACTTCCCGTACGTCCTGTCCTACGAGGACGAGGCGCGCATCTATCAGAAGATGCTCGACAACGCCGACGTTCCGGATATCCACGTCGAGCCCCACACGCTGGAGATGGCCGGCCTCTTCGGCGTCCTCACCCGCGTCGAGGAGCCGGACTCGGACCGTGTCGACCTCCTCTCGAAAGCGAAAGCCTACAACGGCGAGATCGACGAGGCGACGGACGTCGACGTGAAGAAACTCCGCGAGGAGGCCGATCAGACCGCCGAAATCGGTGAGGGAATGGTCGGGATCTCTCCGCGGTTCATCGGCGACGAGATCGCAGAGGCGATCATGGATTCGAAGCATCGTGACCGGGAGTATCTCTCGCCGCTGACCGTGTTCTCGTTCTTCGAAGAGAACCTGGAGCACCACGGCTCGATCCCGGAAGCGGAGTTCGAGCGGTACTACCGCTATCTGGAGCGCGTCCGCGAGGAGTACCGCGAGCGCGCGATCGAGGACGTCCGCAACGCGCTCGCGTACGACGTCGAGGAGATCCAGCGCCAGGGCGAGAAGTACATGGATCACGTGATGGCTCACATCGACGACGCGACGATCGAGGACGAACTCACCGGCCGCGAGCAAGAACCCGACGAGACCTTCCTTCGAGCCGTCGAGGAGGAACTCGACATCCCCTCCGACCGCAAGGACGACTTCCGACAGGAGGTCTCGAACTGGGTGTCACGGCGCGCACGCGAGGGCGAGGCGTTCGACCCGACGGACAACGAACGCCTTCGTCGTGCCTTAGAACGCAAACTCTGGGAGGACAAGAAGCACAACATCAACTTCTCCGCGCTGGTCAGCGCCGGCGAGATCGACGACGAGGAGCGGTCGGCGTGGATCGACGCGCTGGTCGAACAGGGCTACTCGAAGAACGGGGCGAAGGAGGTGCTCGAGTTCGCGGGCGCCGAAGTCGCCCGCTCGGAGATCGAAGAGCAATGACGCACGGAACCGACTACGTCTCCGACGCCGACCGCACCCTGGCGGAGACGTACGAGGAGCCCCAGCGCCTGGACGCGTTCGTCGATCGCCTCTTCGAGCAGCCGACGCTCGCGGCCCACGCCTCGAAGTACCTCCTCGACGCCATCGAGGCTGCGGGGACGCGAACCGTGCTCGAAGAGGGCGAGTATCGGACGCGCTATCGCTTCTTCGACGACCCGCACAACGACGGCGAGCACGCTGTCCTCGGCAACACGGAGATGCTGAACGCGTTCGTCGACGACCTGCGCTCGATCGCTGCGGGTCGGGGCAAGGGCGAGAAACTCATCTGGTTCGAGGGACCCACGGCGACGGGGAAGTCGGAACTCAAGCGCTGTCTGATCAACGGCCTCCGAGAGTACTCGAAGACGCCCGAAGGTCGGCGCTACACGGTCGAGTGGAACGTCCGGTCGGCGACGGCGGAGGACCGCAGTCTGAGTTACGGCGTCGATCCGACCGCGGCCGACGACGAACACTGGTTCGCGAGCCCCGTCCAGACACACCCGCTCTCGGTCTTCCCCGAGGACGTCCGCGACGACCTCCTCTCGACGCTCAACGAGACGTCCGACGAATCCGTCCCGATCCGGCTGGAGACGGATCTCGACCCGTTCTCCCGTGAGGCGTTCGAGTACTTAGAAGAGCGCTACCGGAACCAGGGCGTCGATTCGCTGTTTTCGGCGATCACGGACGACCGGCATCTGCGCGTACGCAACTACGTCGTCGACGTCGGCCAGGGGATCGGCGTCCTCCACGCAGAGGACGACGGAACGCCCAAAGAACGGCTGGTCGGCTCCTGGATGCACGGCATGCTGCAGGAACTCGACTCACGCGGGCGGAAGAACCCGCAGGCCTTCTCCTACGACGGCGTACTCTCGCAGGGCAACGGCGTCCTGACGATCGTCGAAGACGCCGCCCAGCACGCCGACCTCTTACGGAAACTGCTCAACGTCCCCGACGAGGGGACGGTCAAGCTAGACAAGGGGATCGGGATGGACGTCGACACGCAACTGGTCATCATCTCCAACCCCGACCTGGAGGCCCAGCTCGATCAGCACGCCGACAAGAACGGAATGGACCCGCTGAAGGCGCTGAAGCGCCGGCTGAACAAGCGCCGCTTCCAGTACCTGACGAACCGCTCCATGGAAGCCGAACTCATCAGACGCGAGCTGACCGACGAGACGACCGTCTGGACGGCGACCGATCCCGACCAGCGAGACGAGAAGGTTCGCCAGCCGCTTTCCGTGTCGGTCACCACGGAGGCCGGTCGCACGCGAGCGCGAGAACTGGCCCCACACGCCGTCGAGGCGGCTGCGCTTTACGCCGTCGTCACCCGACTCGTTACGGAGGATCTGCCGACGGACCTCGACCTGGTCGAGAAGGCGGTGCTCTTCGACCAGGGGTATCTGCAACAGGGAGACGTTCGCCGCGAACTCGACGACTTCGCGTTCGAGGATGACGCGCCGGACGGCACACACGGCATCCCGGTGACGTACACGCGCGACGTGATCGCCGACCTCCTGCAGGAGGGGAGCGATCGTCACCACCCCGAGCTTCCCGTCGAAGACGTGGTCATGCCGCGAGACGTGCTGGACGCGATGGCCGACGGGCTCTTCGAGGCGCCGATCTTCTCCACGGGGGAGCAGTCGGAGTTCGAGTCTCGCGTCACGCCGGTTCGCGAGCACGTCTTCGGCCGACAGGAGTCGGACGTGATCGAGGCGATCATGGCCGACCGCCGCGTGGACGAGGAGACGGTCGCGGAATACGTCGAGCACGTCTACGCCTGGGAGACCGGCGAGCAACTCACCGACGACCGGAACGATCCGGTCGACCCCGACCCGCTGAAGATGAAGCTGTTCGAGGTCGAGGAGCTCGGTCGGTTCCACGAACTCGACTACGACGGAAATCGGCCAACCGAGGACGTCCGCGAGTTCCGCCAGGAGAACGTCATCACCGCACTGAACCGGTACGCCTGGGAGCACCGTGACGAGGCGTTCTCCGCGGCGGACGCTGACCTGACCGCGATTCCGGTCCTGACGGACGTCCTCGAAGAACACGACTGGGACGACGTTCGTCGCCACTACGAGGACCTCGACCCGCACGCGTGGGACGACCCGCCGAGCAATACGGAGACCGAGCGCGTCAAGTCGACGACGATCGACCGGCTGGTCGACGACTTCGGCTACTCCGTCGCCTCGGCCGAACTGACGAGTCGACACGTCATGAGCCAGGTGAGTTACCAGTGGGAGTGAGCGTCGAGAGCCGAGTGCGCCTGCAACGCATCCCGTACGATGAGGGAGGCCGGTCGGTACCCGTCGTCACACCCGATGAGGTGACTCGCGAATGGGGCTGAGAGACGACCTGGAGCGATTCCGGGCGGTCGGCGAAGACCGCCGGGAGGACCTCGCGGACTTCATCCAGTACGGCGACCTGGGCCACAGCGGCGCGGACGAGATCAACGTCCCGATCAAGATCGTCTCCCTGCCCGAGTTCGCGTACGACCGTCGTGACAGCGGGGGAGTCGGCCAGGGTGACGGCGACACGCCCGACGTGGGGCAACCGGTTGGTCAGCCACAGCCCCAGCCTGGCGACGGTGACGAGGAGGGTGACCCCGGCGAGGAGGGTGGCGAACACGAGTATTACGAGATGAACCCCGAGGAGTTCGCCCAGGAACTCGACGAGGAACTCGGCCTCGATCTCGACCCGAAGGGCAAGACGGTCGTCGAGGAGCACGAGGGCCCCTTCACGGACCTCACTCGGTCCGGGCCGAACAGTACGCTCGACGTCGAGCGCATGTTCCGCGAAGGATTGAAACGGAAGGTCGCGATGGCGTTCGACGAGGACTTCGTCCGCGAAATCTGCAAGGTCGAGGGAATCACGCCGCGCGAGGTCTTCGAGTGGGCCCGGGCCGAGCGGTTGCCCGTGTCGATGTCGTGGATCGAGCGCGCCCACGAGTCGGTCGCCGACGAGCGCGGGACGTGGGCCTCGATCGAGGAGGTCGAAGCGAACGTCGATCGCCAGCCCGTCCAGCAACGAATCCGGCGCGACGGCATCGATCACGTGCCGCTCCGCCGCGACGACGAGCGCTACCGTCACCCGGAGATCGTCGAGGAGCGCGAGCGAAACGTCGTCGTGGTGAATATCCGGGACGTCTCCGGGTCGATGCGAGAGACCAAGCGCGAACTCGTCGAGCGCGTGTTCACCCCGCTCGACTGGTATCTCACGGGCAAGTACGACACGGCGGAGTTCGTCTACATCGCCCACGACGCCGAGGCCTGGGCGGTCGAGCGCGAGGACTTCTTCGGCATCCGCTCGGGCGGCGGGACCAAGATCTCGAGCGCGTACGAACTCGCCGCCGAACTGCTCGAGGCCTACCCCTGGAGCGACTGGAACCGTTACGTCTTCGCCGCCGGCGACTCGGAGAACTCCTCCAACGACACGTCGGAGCGGGTCATCCCGCTGATGGAGGAGATCCCGGCGAACCTTCACGCCTACGTCGAGACGCAGCCGAGCGGAAACGCGATCAACGCGACCCACGCCGAAGAACTCGAGAAATACTTCGGACCGGACGCCGAGGACGTCGCCGTCACGTACGTCAACTCCGCCGACGACGTCGCCGACGCGATCTACGACATCCTCAGCACGGAGAGTGAGCCAGATGAGTAACAGTACACAGCCGCCTGGCGGTGAGTCCGATGCGTGAGCCCGACCACCGTCGCAAACGCGCGATCGCGACCGACCTCGAAGAACCGGTTACGGCGGCCCGTGAGCTCGCGGCAAAACTCGGGCTGGAGCCGTACCCAGTCCGCTACTGGATCGTCGACCACGACGAGATGAACGAACTCATCGCCTACGGGGGCTTCCAGCGTCGCTACCCGCACTGGCGCTGGGGGATGCAGTACGATCGTCAGCGAAAGCAGGACCGCTACACCGGTGCGCGGGCGTTCGAGATCGTCAACAACGACAATCCGTCCCACGCGTTCTTGCAAGAGTCGAACTCGCTGGCCGATCAGAAGGCGGTCATCACCCACGTCGAGGCCCACGCCGACTTCTTCGCGAACAACGACTGGTTCGGCCTGTTCACCGATCGACGCTCCGACTCGGGTGACGTCGACGCCGCGGCGATGCTCGAGCGCCACTCGCGGGCCATCGAGGGGTACATGGCCGATCCGGAGATCGACCGAAGCGACGTCGAGCGCTGGATCGATCACGTGCTCTCGCTCGAGGACACGATCGACCAGCACCGACCCTACCGTGGGCGCCTCGAACGTGACGTGGAGCCGCCGGATCTCGACGACGATCTGCAGGAGACGCTCGAGAACCTGGACCTCTCCCCGGAGGTGACCTCGGAAGTCTTCGACGACGAGTGGCTGGAGGCCCGCGCGGCGGACGATGGGGACGGTGACCCGTCGACGCCCGAGACGGACGTCCTCGGCTTCCTCCGCGAGTACGGCAAGGCCTACGATCACGAGGAGGAACGCGCCGTCGAACTGACCGACTGGCAGCGAGACGTGCTGGAGATGCTCCGGGAGGAAGCCTACTACTTCGCGCCCCAGCAGATGACGAAGGTGATGAACGAGGGATGGGCCGCCCTCTGGGAGTCGCGCATGATGGCCGACGAGGCCTTCGCCGGCGACGACGAGGTGGTCGAGTACGCCGATCACATGGCAAGCGTCCTGGCCTCGCCCGGGTTGAATCCCTACAGCCTGGGCCTCTCGCTCTGGCAGTACATCGAGAACGTGACCAATCGGCGGGAAGTCGTCGAACACCTGCTCCGCGTCGACGGGATCACGTGGCGGACGTTCACTGAAGATATCGACTTCGATGCCGTCCTCGAACGGCTCGAACCGCCCGCGGCGCTCGATTCGATCGATGCTGCGTCGCTCTCGGCGCTCGACACGGTCCCCGACGCGTGGGTCGATGCGGACGCACTCGAGGCAGCCCGGGCGGGTCGGATCGACGTCGACCGGTATCCGTGGCGTGTCCTCTCCTACGAGGGACTGGCTCGCAGACACTATTCGCTCGTGAAACCGGCCAACCGGGGCGTCCTCGAACGGATCGGTCGCGACCGCCTCGAGGAACTCGGTCGATACATCTTCGACGGGGATCGCTACGACTCCGTCGACGAGGCGATCGCGGCCGTCGACTTCACGGCCGGTTGGGATCGACTGTTCGATGTCCGCGAGAGTCACAACGATGTGACGTTCCTGGACGAGTTCCTGACCGCGGAGTTCGTCCGGGAGAACGACTACTTCACCTACGAGTACTCCCAGGCGACCGGCCAGTTCCACGTCGCCAGCACGGATCCCGAGGACGTCAAACGCAAACTCCTCTTGCAGTTCACCAACTTCGGCAAGCCCACCGTTTCAGTCGCTGACGGCAACTACGACAACGCCGGCGAGTTGTTGCTCGAACACGGGTACAACGGCATCGAACTCGACTTCGAGCAGGCCAAAGCCGTCCTCGAACGCGCGTTCGAACTCTGGGGGCGACCGGTGAACCTGCTGACGATCAGGAAGGAACTCGACGACCACGACGTCGAGGTGGCCAAACGTCGGAACCGGGAACCGACGCCCGAGGAGCGCGGCGTCCGTCTCCGGCACGACGGGACGGAGACGACGGTCGAACGCGTCGACTGGACCGTCGTCGAACACCTGGCTGCCGACGACGTCGATTACGACACGAAACCCGACGAGTGGCTCGCCTGAACGATTTCCACGGTAACCGATCGGCGTCTACGTCGTGGACGCGGTGTCGCGGCTTCGCAGATCACGCCGCCGTCCCGCAGTTCGTCAGCGTCCCGATTCGCTTTCGTTGTCCGTTCGTTCGATGGGATTGTCTTGAAACTCGCTCAGCGCATCTCCGGTCGCAAACCCGATCCCGGCGTCGAAATCGCTCGCGCCGAGCACGACGGCGAGCATCTCCTCGTCCGGATCACTGATCTCGACCGACGTACTCGCCGTCGCGTCGTCCCCGACGGTCTGGTCCTCGTCGAGTTCCACGCGCACCTCGTACCTTCCCGGCCCGTCCCACACGTCCTCGAACACCTGGGTGTCCTCACTGGCCTCTGTGGACGTGTTACCCTCGTCAGGTTGAGAATCGTCCCCCTCGTCCTCGTCAGCGGGTGGGGCGTCGAACGAGGCGTCGAGCACGTCCGTTCCGTCGGAATCGGTCACGACGATCGTCCCTGTCACCCGTTCGGTCGTCTCGTTGAAGATGTTCACGTCCCCCAGTACTTTGTCGCCGATCCAGTCGACCAGTGCCGTACAGCCGGCCAGCCCGGCGAGTGTAGCGCTGCCGGCGACCCCGAGCAGTTCTCGTCGCCGGACAGTCGTGTCGAACCCGCTCATTGTGTAAGCATTTCTGGTCAATATAATGAATGTTCTGTCTCCGGTCGCACGCGCCACCCGAGCATTGAACCTGTCTGGAGTGTCAGATGGCACCATGCCACGAACGGCAACCTTCGCGTTCGACGAGACGGTGACGATCGTCACCGGCGCAACTGGTTCACTCGGCACGGCCGTCGTCGACCGGTTCGTACAGGCGGGGTCGACGATCTGTGGGGTCGACCTGGCCGAACCCGAACCAGCCGACGCTGATGCGGACGACGGCCCGTTCACGGGGGCGGACCGCGTTCACTTCTACCAGGCCGATCTCACCGACGAATCCGACGTCGAGCGAGTTATTGCGGAGATCAGCGACGAGCACGGTCGCATCGACTACGTGCTGAACATCGCCGGGACCTGGCGCGGCGGGCAGCCAATCGAGGCGACGAGCGTCGACGAGTTCGATCTCCTCATGGACGTCAACCTGAAGACGGCGTTCCTGACGAGCAAACACGCGTTGCCCGCATTACAGGCGACCGAAGGCGCCATCGTCAACGTGAGCTCGCGTTCCTCGCTCGAAGGGGGTGAGGGCGACGGCCCGTACCGCATCTCGAAGGCGGGCATTCGACTGCTGACCGAGACCGTCGCCGCGGAGAATCGAGGGACCGTTCGGGCCAATAGCGTGATGCCGAGCGTGATCGACACACCGATGAACCGGGAGACGATGCCCGATGCCGATCACGACTCGTGGGTTGCTCCCGGGGAGATCGCTGACGTCGTCGCCTTCCTCTGTAGTGATGCCTCGTCGGTGACGAGCGGTGCAGCGGTACCGGTGTACGGGGAGGCGTAAACCTGGTCTGTCTGCCCCGTTGACGGCCACGAGTACGTGTTAAGGAGTCCTGGGTAACTGCCCAAACCGTCACCTGTCACCGAACGTCAGAATCGCCAGCAGGCTGCGGGTAATCCGTTCGGTATGTTGGCTAGTAGCGTGAAGTATATTACCCATGAGCAGAGAATCGCAGATAGGCATGGGTGAGAATCTCAGTGGGGGACGGATTTCGGACAGTGCATCCGCTGTGCGAGACCGCCTCTCACCGACGTCTGGCGCAGATATCGTGGGGCTCTTCGTCGCCCTTCTCATGGTACTGCTGGTGCTCGATATCGTCCGTCAGCTGGTGACGGGCGAAATCACGTTCACATCGATACTGGAGTATCTATGGTGGGGGCTTCGGGATGCCATGTACATCGCACTCGCTGCAGTCGGGCTCTCGATGACCTACAGCATCCTTCGATTCGCGAACTTTTCACACGGCGATCTGATCACAACCGGCGCGTTCGGTGGCTGGGCCGCCGCGTATCTCGTCGGTGGGTGGGGGATAGCCAGTGTCGGCGAACTGGTGTTGGTTCGTGCAACCTCGGGCGGCGTCTCACCGGGAGAGGTTGGGTTACAGGTATTCGCGTCTCCCGTGGCGATTCTCATCGGGATGGTGGTCGCCGGAGCGGTGACAGTACTCGTCGCCCTCGCGATCGATCAGCTCGTGTACAAGCGCATGCGGGATCAGGGCGGAATTTCGATGCTCATCGCGAGCGTCGGTGTCGCACTCGCCCTTCGATACTCCCTCGCCGTCATCTTCACGAACAGAAAGCGTGGGGTGACCGCGAGCGCACCCGATGTGGGGCCGTTTACGGCACACGAGTTGACGCTCGTCCTCATCGCGTTCGCCCTCATCGTTGGCTTGCACCTGCTGTTACAGCGCACGAAACTTGGAAAGTCCATGCGGGCGATGGCAGATAACAAGGATCTCGCGTTGATCACAGGTATTCCGACCGAACGCGTCATCACGGCGACGTGGATCATCGGTGCGGCGTTCGCCGGAATTTCCGGTTACCTCATCGTCCTCGACCGGGGCTCGGTCTCCATCAACCTCGGCTGGTTCCTGCTGCTGTTGATATTCGCCGCAGTCATCCTCGGCGGCATCGGCTCCATCTACGGTGCCCTCGTCGGTTCGCTCGTCATCGGAATGACTGTCAACGTGTCGTTGATCTGGTTACCGTCTGACCTTGCGAACGTTTCCGCGTTCATCCTCATGATCCTGATACTGGTATTCAAACCGAACGGCCTGCTCGGCGGGGTGGAGACAGCATGAGTACCGATACTGTCGGCTCGGATGGCGAAGACAATGCCCCAGCCCCGATGGTTCGACCGAGCTGGTTCGCCGATATCGGCCGAATCGCCGCGGTCGTCGCCGTGACCTACGCGTTCTTCATCATCCTCGGACTTCTCGCTGGACTGAACGTCAACTACATGATGAGCTTCCTGGAACGGATCACGTTCTACGGGGCCGTCTTCGCGATGGGTGCACTCGCCCTGAACCTTCACTGGGGCTATACGGGTATGTTCAACATCGGCGTGATCGGCTTCATGGGCGTCGGCGTGTACGCGATGTCGTTCGTCACCGCCTCGCCGGACGCGTCGCCGGCCGGTCTCGGCCTTCCCATTCCGGTGGGAATCCTCGTCGGCTTCCTGGCAGCCTGCCTCGCGGGACTGGTAATCGCACTCCCCGCCCTTCGCGTTCGTGCGGACTACTTCGCGATCATTACCCTGGGGTTCTCTGAGATCGTCCGCTTACTCGTGCTATCGGGATCGTTACGGACGTTACCCGGTGGCTACGGGACGGGCGGCGGGAGTGGGATCAGTGCGCCGCGGACTGACAGCGTGGTCCCCTGGCTCCAGTCGAAACCGGTCACCGGAGAGATCGTCGATTCGATCATCTGGGCCGGAATCAACCTCGGCGGCGTTCCGGACTCCGTCATGGAGAATTACATTTACACGGGGATTCTGATCGGGGTCGTTATCCTGATCTTCTTGCTACTGACGCGGATCGCCTACTCTCCGTTCGGGCGGGTGCTGAAAGCGATTCGTGAGGACGAACTGGCCGCGAGATCGCTCGGCAAACGGACGGACCGGGCGAAGGTCGTGGTGTTCGTCCTCGGTTGCGGACTGATGGGCCTCGCCGGCATGCTGTGGCTCGGTCGGCGAACGCTCGTCAACCCGAACAACGTCAGACCGATCTGGACGTTCTACATCTTCGTCGCACTGATCGTCGGTGGCGCAGGCTCGAACACGGGCAGCGTTATCGGGGGCTTCGTCTTCGCAGCCTTCGTCTACGACGGCCCGCGCTACCTGCAGCGAGTCATCGAGTCCTTCTACGAGGTGCAAGCACCGCCGACGATCGCCGATGCGTTCGTGTCGTCGAATCCGATGGCCGTGATCGACTACCTCGTCAATTCGATGGACGAAATCAGGTACATCATCCTCGGTGTGGTCTTGATCGTCCTGATGATCAAGCGACCGCAGGGACTGCTCGGTCACCGCAAGGAAATCGCCGCAGCGGTCGATCTCAGCCGGCACGACACCTCCCGTGGCGGAGCGAATACGACTGATGAATCTGGTACGACTGGATCATCTGGAGGTGAGTCGGATGAGTAGCGCCGATTCCCCCGATGTGGAAGCGCAGCGTGGCGATGCGGAATCGGTGGACGAGGACGCATCGGTCCGTTCGGTCGACGATGCGGTGCTGAACGTATCGAATCTCCACAAGCACTTCGGCGGGATCGTCGCGGTCGACGATACGAGTTTCTCCGTCGAACGGGGGTCGATCACCGGACTGATCGGTCCGAACGGGGCCGGTAAATCGACCACCTTCAACTGTATTACCGGGGTCTACGAACCGGAGGAGGGATCGGTTACGTTCGATGGAACGGACATCACCGGCTGGGAACCCCATCAGGTTGCGAACCAGGGACTCGTTCGGACGTTCCAGATCGCACGCGAACTCCCGGAGATGACCGTCCTCGAAAACATGATGCTCGCCCCGAAGGACCAGCTGGGCGAACATCTCTGGCGGTCGGTGCTTCCCGGTGCACGCGGTGCCGTCGTCGAGCAAGAACGAGAACTCAGAGAGCAAGCCTGGGAGACGCTCGAGTTCTTCGAGATCGATCACCTCGCCGAAGAGTACGCGATGAACCTCTCTGGCGGCCAGCGAAAACTCCTCGATCTGGCACGCGCACTCCAGACGGACCCGGAGATGCTCATGCTCGACGAACCGATGGCCGGCGTCAATCCGACGCTCGAAGAGAAGATCCTGGACCGGATTCACGCCCTTCGGGAGGACGGCTACACCTTCCTCATCGTCGAACACGATATGGACTTGATTATGGAACACTGCGAACACGTGATCGTGATGCATCAGGGAGGTGTCCTCGACGAGGGGACGCCGGAAGCGATTCAGTCGAACGAACAGGTTATCGAGGCGTACCTCGGAGGTGAGGTCTGATGACGCTGCTCGACGTCTCAGACCTCGATTCCGGGTACGGCGACTTGCAGATCATCAACGGCGTCGATATGCGGGTCGGTGACGGGGAGTACGTCACCATCGTCGGCCCGAACGGTGCCGGGAAGTCGACCGTCATGAAAACGGTCTTCGGGCTCACCACGTACATGGGTGGCTCGATCGAGTTCGAAGGGACCGAGATCAGTGGCTATCGCCCGGAAGAGATCATCTCGACCGGTATCGGGTACGTCCCACAGAGCGACAACGTCTTCCCCTCGATGTCGGTGATGGAGAACCTGGAGATGGGCGCGTACATCCTAGACGAGGTGCCACAGGACCGGATCGATCGGATCTTCGACCGGTTCCCAATCCTGGAAGAACGCCGCACGCAAAACGCCGGTGACCTGAGCGGTGGTCAGCAACAGATGCTCGCGATGGGCCGGGCTCTCATGCTCGACCCGGACCTCCTCTTGCTCGACGAACCGAGCGCGGGCCTCGCGCCAGATCTCGTCCAGGACATGTTCGACCGAATCGATCGCATCAACGACGATGGAACGGGCGTTCTACTGGTCGAACAGAACGCGAAAGAGGCGCTGCGTCGGTGTGACCGCGGCTACGTCCTCGTTCAGGGCCAAAACCGCTACGAAGACACCGGAGACGCGCTACTCGCGGACGAACAGGTCCGTCAGGACTTCCTCGGCGGATAACGCACCTCGTCAGATTTTCTGGGGGCAGGCAGACACCGAGACCGACGCAGTGAGACGGTTCTTCTGTAATGCCGGTGTGTGCCGTCACGGATGAGACGATCAATCACTCGTCTGCCTGAGGGCCAGACACACTCCGCGAGCAGCTGGGCAGTGCGTTCGCGATATGTGGTGATACCCGCCTCAAAAGTTGCTGGGACGAGATGCCTGTACTCAGCTGTGGGGTCGTATCGACCGTGGTTCCGTGGCGCTACTCGTGGAGTGGTGCTCTCGGTCTCGTCCGATCGGTCGGACGGACACATCTGCTCAGACGAGCGATCACATCCGCAAAAAGTAGTCGGGTTACGAGGCGATCTCAGGCTTCGTAGGTGACGCTGCGGTCGACGGAGTAGCCGTCCGAACTGTAGCTGCCGATCTGGTAGGTCACGGCGGAGGGGTTCCCGTTATCGAGGAAGTCGACGGGACCGGACGCGCCCTGATAGTTGATGGCGTCGCCGTTCTGAGCCATCTCGACTGCCTCGTCGAGGTTACCGGGGCCGACCTCTTCGCCGTCCGGGTTGGCGACCTCGCGGACGTTCTCTGCGATCGTGGGACCGTCTACCTCGCCACCGTACAGCGTGGCGAGGATGAGGACGGCGCTCGCGTCGTACGCCTGTGCGTTGAAGACGGCCGGTGCGTTGCCGTACTCGGATTCGTAGAGGCTGGTGAAGTCGTCGATCCCATCGCCGTCGGCCCCGGGAGCCGTTCCCAAGACGTTCTCCATCGGGTTCGAGACGTTGTTGGGGAGGTTCTGGTCGATGAGTCCGTCCGGAACGAGAATCGGCATATCGTTGTCGAAATTCTCGTAGAATTCACGGAAGATGACTTGTCCGGCCTCGGGGTAGCCAACGATCATCAACAGATCGGGATCGGTCCCGGCCGAGTTCTCCAGTTGCGACGTGAACGACGTATTGGCCGAGTCGAAGGAGACTTCGGCGAGGACTTCGGCGTCTCGGTCCTCACAGCCGGCGACGAATTCGTCGTTGAGACCCTGTCCGTAGTCGTTGTTCAGGTAGAGCGTGGCGACCGAACTGGCTCCCTGGTCGTTGACGGCGATGTCCGCCATCGCGTCGCCCTGCCAGGCGTCGCTGGGACAGGTCCGAAGCAAGTAGTTCCCGTCCATCGCCGTAATGTCGGGACTGGTACTCGCAGGCGAGATTCCGACCACTTCGTTCGGAAAGAGGATGTCGTTTGCGACGTTGATCGTGACGGCTGAAGACGCCGCCCCGGTGATCGCCGGATAGCCCGAGTCGACGAGCGTCTGGGCCTGACTCACGCCGACCTCCGGTCTCGTCTCGGTGTCACGGCGACCGACGTCGATGGTGAGGTCAGTGTCGGATTCGAGCTGTAATGCGGGCAACTCGGCACCGTCCGCGATCGGGGTCCCGAGGGAGCCCAGCTGGCCGGACTCAGGTTGCAAAATCCCGAGCCGTGGTTCGATATCGCCGCTTCCGGAATCGTCGTCTCCGCTGAGTGCGTTGAGACAACCTGCGATCGAGAGCGTTCCTGCGGCACCGATTCCCCCCAGCACCCGTCGTCGATTCAGCTTTCGTGCCATAGGTTATCGTATAGCGGTCCATTATATAGTACTTATGTATTTGTTTCATTACACAATTTATCTAGTATGGGGCAGTTTGGGCTAATATTTTAGCGGTTCGGGCCGGCACGAACCGTGTCCGGACTCGCTCGGATATGCACCCGACCGGTGACACAGCTGTGAGTCGCTTGTGAGGTAATCGACTCGTACTTCCCCGGTGTAGGCACCCAGTACCATTGGGTCGTCGGGTCGCGTGTCCGTCGAATGTCCCGCAGTCCGACCGACCGGAGTTCGTGGACCAGGCGGGCGGGATTCATCCTCGCGGCCGTGGGAAGCGCCGTCGGACTGGGGAACGTCTGGCGGTTTCCGTTTCAGGCTGGACAGGAAGGGGGTGCCGTCTTCGTTCTCCTGTATCTCTGTTTCGTCCTGTTGATCGGCGTCCCCGCGATGCTGGTCGAGTTCACGGTCGGACGGCGCACCGGGCGAGGCCCGGTCGGTGCACTGGCCGAGTTCGGCGGCGGTGCGTGGCGGTACCTCGGTGGGCTGTTCATCCTCATCGGGTTTCTCATCCTGTCGTACTACAGCGTCGTTGCCGGCTGGGTGCTTCGGTACGTCGTCGGCAGCGTGACTGGCGGATACGCCGGCCAATCGGAGACGTACTTCCTCGACATCGCGACCGGGTTCGATGCGCTGGCCTTTCACGCGATCTTCATGGCGCTGACGGTCGCGATCGTCGCACTCGGGGTCAGGCGGGGTATCGAACTGGCCGTCACCGTGATGGTCCCGGCGGTCGTGTTCGTCGTCCTCGCCCTCGTCGTCTACGCGTGGACGCTCCCGGATGCCGGCGTCGCCTACGAGTACTATCTCTCGCCGGATTTCTCCCTCCTGGCTTCGGACTGGCGGTCGATCGTCCCCGCGGCGGCCGGGCAGGCATTTTTCAGCCTCTCGATCGGGATGGGTGTCATGATTACGTTCGCCTCCTACCTGGACGAGGAACGGAATCTGCTCGTCGACACCGGAATCATCGTCGCGATCGATACGGCCGTCGCCTTCCTGACCGGACTGTTCGTCTTCCCGATCCTGTTCACGGCCGGCGTCGGGCCCGCGGATCCGGGACCCGGCGCCATCTTCGTCGCGCTTGCTGGTGCATTCGCCGACATTCCGGCGGGCTCGGTCGTCGGGGTCGTCTTCTTCGGGATGTTCGCCATCGCGGCGCTCTCGTCGGCGATCAGTATCATGGAGGTCGTCGTCTCGTTCGGCATCGACGAGTTCGGCGCCGTTCGGCGACGAACGGCGGCCGTGACCGGGGTGGCCATGTTTCTCCTCGGCACGCCAGTCGCACTCCTGTCCTCCCAGCGCCAGCCGATTTTCGTAACGCTGTACGACACCCTCGCCGCCCAGATTCTCCTCGTCTCCGGCGGGATCGTCCTGATGATCCTGGTCGCCTGGATCGGGGCCGACCGAGCGATGGCGGAACTCCGTCGTGGCATACACTCTCCTGGGATCCTCCCCCGGGTGTGGATCTGGCTCGTCCGAATTCCCGTCATCGTCGTGTTGCTCGTCACCCTCGCCCTCGCGGTCGGTGACTACTGGTCCTTCCTCACGGGCGACTTCGCCGACTTCCTCGGCTTGTGACCGGTAAGCGTCCGTGTTTCTATCTTGTATTACTCCGACGGTGACATCCTGTCTGGCCACGTTCCGACGATCGGCAGCGGGCGGCGCATCGACGATGGACAGGTCTGAACTGAGACGTGTGGCCAACCGCACGTCGTCGACAGCACCGATACCGACGACGTCACATACCGTTCGCATTGCAGAACGCTTTTTGTGTGGCTGGCCGTTCGACCCGACAATGATTATCGCAGGGAGGGGCCGACGATGACGATGGAGGAGCGAATCGAAGCACTCGAACGCCTGCGCGAGGAGGCGCTCGTCGGCGGCGGCGAGGACCGAATCGAACGCCAGCACGAGAAGGGCAAGATGACTGCCCGCGAACGAATCGAGTACTTCCTCGACGACGAGACGTTCACCGAGTTCGATCAGCTTCGCACGCACGACGAGACGAACTTCGGGATGGACGAGAAACAGATCAAAGGCGACGGCGTCGTGACTGGCTACGGCGAGGTCGACGGCCGGAACGTCTTCGTCTTCGCTCACGACTTCACCGTCTTCGGCGGCTCGCTCGGCGAGGTCTTCGCCGAGAAGGTCTGCAAGGTCATGGACATGGCGATGGAAGTCGGTGCACCCGTCATCGGGCTCAACGACTCTGCGGGCGCGCGGATTCAGGAGGGCGTCAAGAGCCTCGCAGGTTACACCGAAATCTTCCGCCGGAACCAGCAGGCAAGCGGCGTCATCCCCCAGATCTCCGCGACGATGGGGCCCTGCGCCGGCGGTGCGGTGTACTCCCCCGCCATTACGGACTTCATCTTCATGGTGAAGGACACGAGCCACATGTACATCACCGGCCCTGGCGTCACGAAGACCGTCACCGGTGAGGACGTCACGCACGAAGAGCTCGGCGGGGCGATGACCCACGCCGGTGAGACCGGCGTCGCCCAGTTCGCCTGCGAATCCGAGGAGGACGCACTCGACAAGATCCGTCGGCTTCTCTCGTATCTTCCGCAGAACAACGTCGAAGACCCACCGCGGGTCGAGCCCTGGGACGACCCGGAACGACGCGACGATGCACTCGAATCGATCGTCCCCGACAATCCCCAGAAGCCCTACGACATGACGGACGTCATCGAGACGACCGTCGACGAGGGTTCGTTCTTCGAAGTGGCGGAGAACTACGCGAAGAACCTCGTGGTCGGCTTCGGCCGGCTCGACGGCCGATCGGTGGGCCTCGTGGCCAACCAGCCGCGAGTCAACGCCGGGACCCTCACCGTCGACGCCTCGATGAAGGGCTCGCGCTTCGTGCGCTTCTGTGATTCGTTCAACATCCCGATCGTCACTTTCGTCGACGTCCCCGGCTACATGCCGGGTACCGACCAGGAACACCGCGGGATCATCCGCCACGGCGCGAAGTTGCTCTATGCCTTCTCCGAGGCGACCGTCCCGCTTCTGACCGTCATCACGCGCAAGGCCTACGGCGGCGCCTACTGCGTGATGGCCTCGAAGAACCTGGGCGCGGACGTCAACTACGCCTGGCCGACCGCCGAGATCGCCGTTATGGGCCCGAAGGGTGCGGTCAACATCCTCTACCGGGAGGAACTCGCCGAGGCCGACGATCCCGACGCGCTCCGCGAGGAACTCATCGAGGAGTACCGTGAGGAGTTCGCCAACCCCTACACGGCGACCGACAAGGGCTTCCTCGACGACGTCATCCGCCCCACCGAGACCCGGCCGCGACTGATCTCGGACCTCGAGATGCTCCAGTCCAAGCGCGAGGACACGCCCGACAAAAAACACGGGAACATCCCGCTGTGATGGGGATCGAACGATGAGTCAGAACGAATCCCCGGTGTCCGGCGACGGAACGGACGAATCGGCGGACGCGTCGACGGACGACCGTCGCGATGCGGGGGACACGGCGGCCACCATCGACCTACCCGCCGACGGTGACGTCTCACTCTCCATTCCGCCGTCGGCCACGCCGGCCGAGACGGCGGCTATCGCAGCCGTTATCGGCGCCCACCTGCGCGACCAGGAAGCCGCGGCAGCGGCGGCGGGTGCCGAAGACGAGACGTGGGACGGTGAGCGCTGGGCGTTCGCTGGACGGTTGGATGCGCTCGGCGAACGGTCCGCCCGCGTCCCGGCTGGGGCGCCGACCGATCCCTGGTCGGCCGCTGGCCGGACGGATCGATTTTAGTCCCATCTCGGCGACACCTCGTCGTTGGTTCGGTCCGACTCCGTTGCGAAAAAGTAAGGTACGACCCTTCCGACCGTTCGAGCAGGAATGTTCCGGAAGGTTCTAGTCGCGAACCGCGGCGAGATCGCGGTGCGGGTCATGCGGGCCTGCGAGGAATTGGGCGTCGAGACAGTCGCAGTCTACTCCGAGGCGGACAAGAACGGGGGCCACGTCCGCTACGCCGACGAGGCGTACAATGTGGGTCCGGCGCGCGCGGCGGACTCCTATCTCGATCACGAGGCCGTCATCGAGGCCGCGCACAAGGCTGACGCGGACGCGATCCACCCCGGCTACGGCTTCCTCGCGGAGAACGCCGAGTTCGCCGCCAAGGTGCAAGCCGAGGAGGGGATCACCTGGGTGGGGCCGTCCAGCGACGCGATGGAGTCGCTCGGCGAGAAGACCAAGGCGCGGACGATCATGAGCGACGCGGACGTCCCGATCGTCCCGGGGACGACCGATCCCGTCGAGTCGGCCGAGGAAGTCGAGGAATTCGGCGAGGAACACGGCTTCCCCGTCGCGATCAAGGCCGAAGGTGGCGGTGGCGGTCGCGGGATGAAGGTCGTCGAGAGCGCAGACGAGGCCGCAGACCAGTTCGAGAGTGCCAAGCGTGAGGGTGAGGCCTACTTCGACAACGACTCGGTCTACCTCGAGCGCTACCTCGAGAACCCACGACATATCGAGGTCCAGATCGTCGCCGACCACCACGGCAACGTCCGCCACCTCGGTGAACGTGACTGCTCGCTCCAGCGCCGCCACCAGAAGGTCGTCGAAGAGGGGCCGTCGCCGGCGCTCTCCGACGAACTGCGCGAACAGATCGGCGAGGCCGCCCGTCGCGGTGTCGCCGCCGCAGACTACACCAACGCCGGCACCGTCGAGTTCCTCGTCGAGGAAGAGCCCGGCCGCGACGGCCTGCTCGGCCCCGACGCGAACTTTTACTTCCTCGAGGTCAACACGCGGATCCAGGTCGAACACTGTGTCACCGAGGAGATCACGGGTATCGACATCCTCAAGTGGCAACTCCGGATCGCCGCCGGCGAGGAATTGTCCTTTGCGCAGGACGACGTCGAGATCGACGGCCACGCGATCGAGTTCCGGATCAACGCCGAGAACGCGGCGAACGACTTCCAGCCCGCATCCGGTGGGACCCTCACCACTTACGACCCGCCGGGCGGTGTCGGCGTTCGCGTCGACGACGCGATGCGCCAGGGTGACGAGCTCGTCACCGACTACGACTCGATGATCGCGAAACTCATCGTCTGGGGCGCCGACCGCGAGGAGTGTCTCGCCCGTTCCCAGCGCGCGCTCGCGGAGTACGACATCGAGGGCGTGACGACGATCGTCCCCTTCCACCGGCTGATGTGCACCGACGAGCGCTTCGTCGAGGGCACGCACACGACGAAGTACTTAGACGAGGAGGCAGACCGCAGCCGCTTCGAAGACGCCCAGGAGCGCTGGGGGCCGGACGAGCCGTCCGCGTCCGCCGACGACGTCGATGTCGTCGAGCGCGAGTTCACGGTCGAGGTCAACGGCAAGCGTTTCGAGGTCGATCTGGAGGAACGCGGTGCGGCGCCGCTAGCGAACGGTGGTGGAAGCGGCGGGAAGGCACAGCGCCCGCCCCAGCAGACGGGGAGTGACGGCTCGTCCGGCGGGGACGCCGCCGCAGTCGCTGGTGACGGCGAGTCGGTCACCGCCGAGATGCAGGGGACCGTCCTCTCCGTCGAGGTCGGCGAAGGTGACGAGGTCACGGCCGGCGACGTGGTCGTCGTGCTCGAAGCGATGAAGATGGAAAACGACATCGTCGCCTCCATCGGCGGCACCGTAAGCCAGGTGCCGATCGCCGAGGGCGACAGCGTCGACATGGGCGACACGCTGGTCGTCCTGGAGTAAGCGCTCTGGTACGGGCACCCGGATTTGGCTGGAGCCGCTTTTTTTTTTTGTTATTACTACGCTTCTCGGCCCTGTGAACTGTTATTGATTCGGTGTGTGTGTGTGTGTGTGTGTGTGTGT
>JGI2924J29684_1078615_pt1 | contig 80576 bp, 83 predicted proteins | sample BenlonsequencITS_FD_29684 | JGI IMG/M metagenome (IMG submission 29684)
ATCCTCGATGGTTTCGTCGGTTGCGTCACGCCGAGGTCTTCAGATCGGCGCACTCCTCGGCTCCCTTCGCGAGGACGTCCCACCGTCGGCGAGCACTTCGAGGTCGTCCGCGCTGGCTTGGACGAGCACCATACGGAACCTCCACAACGCTGTGGATGGGTGCGTTCAGCACGTGCTGGCGGCGGTGTGCAGGAGGGAATATCAAAATCACGAAAATAATATCTGGGAGCAGTCTCTCGTCGAGAGACGAGAGATGCCCTCCAGTTCGAGCGACACCGACGTTCCGACGGCGATATCCGCGCTCGCCCGACGGTACCGACGGTTCGATCGGCTACTCAGTATCGCGCTTGCGGGAGTCGTCGTACTCGCTAGCATCGTCGTCGTCGCTGCTCTGTCGCTGCTTCCGTCAGTTCTCGTCCTCGTGGTCCTGCTCTCGCTTCTCGGCGTTCCCGTCTTCAGCGTGAGTGGGACGATCACGCTCGTGACCGACGAGGACGCGGACGCAGTTCGTCGTGACTTCGAGAGCACGACTCCGCCCGTCCTCGCGTTCCAGTGGGCGAGCGCAGACGAGATTCGTACGACACCGAACGGGACGGAGTACGACTTCTCGTCCCTGTTCGGCCTCCGGTCGATCACGATGGTGACCGAAGCCGACTCCGACGCCGATCGTAACGTGATCGAACTAGCCAGTCAGTCGGGCGGCCGAGAGTGGGGGACGTACACCGTCTCGATCGCTGATGACGGTGAATCGACGAGAGTCGACATCGAGCTAGAATCGGATCGACGGTTCGAACTGGCGCGACTCACGCAGCTGGTTGCCGCCTCGCGCTACCAGGACGAAATCTTGGCGGAGCAGGGATACACCGTGCGAGACCGGGACCGATCCGTATCGATCTCCGTGAACCGAGGGTAGTCGAGGACGAAGCAGGGACGTTCGATCCTCGACTATCGGTCCCCGCCACAGCGGGCGGTGTCCTCGCAGCTCGAGCCGAGTCTCCCGTAGTGCCCGTACTGACTGACCGTTCAGGTTATACCGCTCGGGGCCGTACCGCCGGGTGACAATGGAAGGGGCCAATCCGGATCTGATGGAGGACATCGACCACGCTCGCACGGACATCCCCACGCATCTGTGGGGGGCGATCATCTCGGCTATCGTCTCGCTGCTGATCCCGATCGTCGGCGTCGTCGCGGTCTACAGCGGGTACAGAGTGTCAGAAGTGATGTCACGGCGCTGGTTCGGGCTGCTCTTCGCCGCCGTCGGCGGCGCGATGGCCGCGTTCTGGCTGCTCGGACTCGTTCTCTGGCAGCTGGGCTATCTCGGCGTCTGAGCTGTCGCATCGATCGCTCGAACGACTGCCTCTCGGATGCCCGTGTCTCGGGTTCGCGATCCGACGTCCTCGTCAGCCGACGCTCCCGACGAACAGCCGCACCCCGAGCCCGATCAGTACGAGCCCGGAGAGCCACCGAACGCCGCTCGCGATCCGCGGCCGGGTGAGCAACAGGCGACGCACGCCACTCGAAGCGACCGCGACCGTCCCCAGATACCCCATCGTGAGCGCGGCGTAGATCGCTCCGAGCGCCGAGAGCTGGACGGGGACGTGGGCGCTGCCGTCGACGAACTGCGGGAGGAAGGCCAGGAAAAACAGCGCGACCTGGGGATTTGCGACGTTGACGATCACGGCTTCCCGGAACGGACTGCCGTCGCCCGCGGGGCCGTCGTCGTCCGCGAACAGTTCGGTCTCGCGGATCGTGCGGACGCCCAGGTAGAGCAGATAGGCCGCACCGACGTAGGTAACGGCGGCGAACGCGAGCTCGGAGGCCCGGAAGATCGCTGCGAGTCCCACGGCCGCAGCGAGGGTGTGGACGAGGACGCCGACGCTGATCCCCGCCGCCGAGGCCAGCCCGCTCTCGCGGCCGTCGCCGACGCTGCGGGTCAGCACGTAGACGGTGTCGGGGCCGGGCGAGAGGATCATCGCACCCGCTGCCAGGAGGTAGACGGCGAGCAGCGTCGGATCGAGCAGGACGGTACGAAGCGCCTCGAGCATTGGGTTTCAGCCGAGTCGGGCCAGCGGTTCGAACCAGACGGCCGCGACCAGGACAGCCAGAAAGACGTACGACCCCCGGATAAGTAGCATGGTCGCGAGTTTCGGGGGCGCCCGCCGGGCGACGGCAGCGACGACGGCAAAGGCGAGCGCGGCCACCACCGCCCCGGGCGGGAAGACTCCAACGGCGGCGAGGACGACGACAACGAGCAGGGCGGCGACCATGAGCCCGTAGGCCACGGCATCGGCACGCTCCGGGCCGACGGCGACGGCGACGGTGCGCTTGCGTATCGACCGGTCGTAGTCGTAGTCCGTGGCGTCGTCGATCACCTTGATCCCCGAGAGCAACGCGAGAAAGACGACCGCGAAGCCGACGGGAACGGCCGCGAACGCCTCCGCCTGGACGTAGAACCCCCCGAGGACCGAGAGCGCGATCCCCAGCGGGTAGCCCGTCGTCGCCGTCACCGGGTTCATGTCGAGCTGGGGGGCGTGGTAGTAGGCGATCAGCCACGTCGGGAGGGTAAGCGCGGCGGCGACCCAGTCGACCAGGACGAACAGCGCGAGCGAACAGGCGACGAACGCCGTCGTCGAGGCCACCAGCCCGAGCCGACAGCCCTGCTCGGTCAGCGGGTGGTCGTCGTCCTCGCCGCGCAGGTAGAAGTCGACGTAGCCGTCCTTGACGTGGGCCGTGTACACCGCGGCGAACATCGCGAGGACGTGCAGCGTCGCGACTCCCGGTTCGAACGTTCCGGCGAGCACCGCGCCGAACAGCGAGGCGGCGAGTGGCGGGAGCATGAACACGGGATGGACCTGTGACCCGAAGGCGCGAGCCGTCGCCCCGACGCCGGACCCGTGTCTCGCGAGGGACATGGTTCGGGTGACGACGGACCGACGTAAAATACCGCGGGTAGCGGGGAGTTTGGATGGCTCTCGCCGGCGACGAACGACCGCGCCTCACTCGCCGAGAAGCGACGCCCCCAACGCGGGCGGCGCTGCCGGGGGCACCTTCATGATCGATCACGTTCCAGGGAGGAGTATGAGCGACGAGTACACCGGCGCCGATCTCTTCGTCGACGCCCTCGAATCCTACGGGGTCGATTACGTCTTCGGCAACCCCGGGACGACGGAGCTGCCGATCGTCGACGCGATCGGAGCGAGCGGGCTGGAGTACGTCCTCGGGCTCCACGAGGACGTCGCGGTCGGGATGGCCTCGGGGTACGCCCAGACCCGACGCTACCACGCCCACCACGACGAGTCGATCACCCCAGTCGGGGTGGCGAACCTCCACATCGCGCCCGGACTCGCACACGGGTTGGGCAACCTCTACGCCGCCACAATCGCCGGCGCACCGGTGGTCGTCACGGCGGGCAACCACAGCACCGACTTCCGCCACGAGGAGCCGATCCTGTCGGGCGATCTGGTGGAGATGGCCACGGAGTTCTGCAAGTGGTCCGACGAGGTAAGAGACGTCGCGGCGCTGCCGACGATGCTGCGACGAGCGTTCCGGGTCGCGCTGACGCCGCCGACCGGACCCGTCTTCCTCGCCTTGCCCCTCGACGTCGCGCTCGCGGAGACCGACGGCGAGCCCGAGCGGCTCGGGTCGATCCCCAACGCTGGAAGCGGTGATCCGGGCCAGCTCGAGCGCGCGGCCGACCTGCTCGCCGAGGCCGACGAGCCCGTGTTAGTCGTCGGCGACGGAATTGCTCGCTCTGGCGCCGACGCCGTCGCGGCCGCGGTCGAGCTCGCCGAGGCGACGGGGGCCCGGGTTCACGGCGAGATCCTCTCGGCCGAGGTCGACTTCCCGACCGACCACGAGCAGTGGGTCTCCTCCATCCCGCCCGACGAGGACCTCGCGGCGACCGCGATGGACACCGACACGCTGGCGTTCGTCGGCTGTTCGACGAACACCACCCTGACCCGCCACGAGGACGCGCTGGTCGACCCCGAGACGACCTGCATCCACGTCGGCGACGACCCCTGGCAGCTGGGCAAGAACCAGCCCGCAGACGCCGCCGTCGTCGGCGACCCGGGGCTGGCGATGGAGGGGATCACCGAACGCGTGCGAAAACGGATCTCCGAGGACGTCCTCGAGGAACGGCTCGAGCGAGTGCGGACGGTCACGGAGGCGGTCCAGGCTCGAACGGCCGAGATCGGCGAGGGGAAGGCGACCGACGATCCGCGCGCCTCGAAGGCCCGACTGGTCGAGGCGATGCACGACGTCGCGGGCGACGCCTACGTCGTCGACGAGGGGATCACGGCGAAGTACGCGATGCTCGAGCGCTGGGATCTCGCACCGGAGCAGTACATCTCGAACAAGGGCGGCGGACTCGGCTACGGGCTCCCCGCCTCCGTGGGTGCGGCGCTGGCCGAGAGCCAGCGCGCCGAGCCCCGCGACGTGATCGGCTTTATCGGCGACGGCTCCTACCTCTACTACCCTAACGCCGTCTACAGCGCGGCCCGGTACGACCTCGATCTCACCGTCGTCGTTCCCGACAACCGCAACTACCGGATCCTGAAGGACAACACGCTCAAAATTATGGGCGGCGAGGAAGCGGACTACGACTTTACCGGGATGGAGTTCGATCCCCCGGTCGACATCCCCAAAAACGCCGAGAGCCACGGCGCCCGCGGCCACCTCGTCGAGACGCCCGACGAGATCGAGGACGTCCTCGCGGACGCGCTCGATCGCGAGGGGCCCGACGTGATCGACGTGCTGGTCCACGACTGACGGGTGACCGATCGCTCGTCGTCCTCGAAGGTGGAGCTGTCTCGGTTCGGGACAACGATGACGGTGTTCGGGCCCGTCCGGTCGCCCGTGACCGACGTGTCTGACGATCGCTCCGACGGGTCGTTCGAGGAGCGCCTCGAGGCGCTTCGTGACCATCTCGAGGCGACCGCGGAGCTGCCGATCGATCCGCGGACGAACCGCTGGCTCGGCGAGGCCGAGGCCGTCGCCCGGGACGCGACCGCGGACGATATCGATCCGGAGACGGCCCGAAAACGCGTGCGACAGGTCCAGCGGCTGCTGTCCGAGGCCGACGACCCCGACCACGAGGACGCGGTCGCCCACCTCGAGGCGGCCCGCGAGCTGTGTGCGGACGTGCTGTCGTCGTGACCGACGCGAGCGGTGACGCTCCCGGCCGTGCACCGGCACCGCCGCTCACGACGGCTCGTGGGGCCAGGAGTGGATCTCGTCGTCGTCGCCGGGACGGACGGGGCCGTCGAGCAGCGGATCGTCGGTGGCGTCCATCCACTCGTACAGTTGCCGGGACAGATCGGCGCGGGCCTCCCGGTAGCGCGGCTCGAGGGCCACGTTCTCGTCCTCCTGGGGCGCGTTGCGGAGGTCGTACAGCTCCTCGTACGGGCGGTACGGGACGGCGTAGGTTTCGCGGACCTCGCGGCCGGCCTCGCTGGCGAAGATGTCCTTCGTGAGATACGCTTTCGGCAGGTGCCAGAAGTTTCGGACGTACTTGTACCGATCCGTACGGATCGCCCGAACTGGGTTGTACGTGTCGTGCCAGGTCATCTCGGCGAACACCCGTTCGCGGGGCTCGTACTCGTCGTCGGTCAACAGCGGGAGGAAGCTCCGGCCGTCGAGACGGTCCGGCACGTCGACGTCGAGGTACTCGAGCAGCGTCGGGAGGACGTCGACGTTGCTGACGAGCTCCTCGGAGCGCCGCCCCTCCGGAACGCCGGGACCGCGAAGCGCCAGCACCGCCTCGATCCCGGGGTCGTAACAGCTCCCCTTCGCGAGGGGAAAGGCGATCCCGTGTTCGGTCGTGAAGATCACGAGCGTCTCGTCGGCGAGGTCCGCGTCCTCGAGCGCCGAGAGGACCGTTTCGACGCCGTCGTCGATCGCCCGAACCATGCCGCGCATCTCCGCCAGATCCCGCCTGATCCCCCGTCGGTCGGGGAGGTAGGTCAGCGGCCGCACCTCGTCGGGGTCGTCCGTCTCGTAGTGGTCGGCGTCGAAGCCGAACCGTCCGGTCTCCTCCTCGACCCGGTGGCACTCGAAGAAGCCGATCGAGGCGAAAAACGGCTCCTCGAACGCCTCCCGCTCGAAAAACGAGGCGACGACCGAGGAGACGGTTCGCGCCCGGTTCGCCTGGTGAACCGCCGGAGAGACGCCCGGGTACAGATTGCCTTCCGAGTGGATGTGGTCGTACCGGAGCTTGTCCGTGTCCTGTGTGATGTGTTGCAGGCCGAACAGGTGGGTCTCGTAGCCGACGTCGCTGAGGTAGTGCGGGAGGATCCGTTCGTCGTCGCCGAGCTCCCAGTTCGCGTGTGCCAGCCCCATGAGCCCGTTGACGTGTGGGTACCGGCCCGTCATGAGACTGCCCCGGCTCGGCGTGCACTGGGGCGCCGTCACGAAGTGGTTCTCGAACAGCGTGCCCTCGGCTGCGAGCCGGTCGATCGCCGGCGTCTCGACGTCGACCCCGTAACAGCCGAGGTATCGGCCGAGGTCGTGACAGTGAATCAGGAGCACGTTCGGTCGGGTCCCGCTCATGAGGACGACGGTACCACGACCCGCAGGATAAGTATGCGATGGCTACGGCCCCGGAGATCGAACCGACCGACCGGACCGTTAAGCCAATAGGTAACGCGGTCGGTGGTGACAGGTATGCAACGAGGACGACCGCGGAGGCGAGCGACGTGAACGCACAGCTGGATCTGCTCGTTCGGCTCGGCGACTACGATCGGCCACAGGACGTCGCCGACCGCGCCGTCAGGGCCGAGGAGCTCGGGTTCGACCGGATCACGACGGGCGAGACGACGGGCTGGAACATCGTCCCGGCGCTGACGCTGATCGCCGACCGAACCGACGAGCTCGGGATCTCGAACGACGTCGTCTCCCCGTTCGGGCGATCGCCGGCGCTGCTGGCCCAGACCGCGCTGGCGCTGCACGACGCCTCCGGGGGGCGATACCGGCTCGGTCTCGGTCCGAGCTCGCCCGCGATCACCGAACGCTGGCACGGCGAGTCGTTCGACCGTCCGCTGCGGCGTACTCGGGAGGCCATCGAGATTGTCAGGGCAATCTACGAGGACGGCACCCCCGCCTACGAGGGCGATATCTTCGAGATCGCCGGGCTCAACTACGAGCGCGAACTCCCCGAGCGTCCGCCCCCGATCGACGTCGCCACCCTGGGACCGACGGCCACCGAGATGGCGGGGCGGTTCGGCGACGGCTGGGCACCCCAGCTGTTCACGGCGTCGGGCCTGGCGGATCGACTCGAGGACCTCCACCGCGGTGCCGAGCTGGCCGACAGGGATCCCGACGAGCTGCGCGTGAGCCCGATCGTCCGCGGAATCGCCTCCGAAGACCGCGAGCAGGCCCGCGAGCGCGCCCGCAAGACCGTCGCCTTCATGCTCGGCGCCTACGGCCCCTACTACGGCGACTCCGTGGCCGAGCAGGGCTACCCCGATGTCGTCGCCGACGTTCGCGACGCCTGGGCGGATCGGGACACGGACGCGATGGCCGCACGGCTTCCCGACGACGTCCTCGACGAGCTGGCGCCCGCGGGAACGCCCGACGAGGTTCGCGAGTGGGTCCGGGAGTACGCCGCGATCGACGGCGTCGACGCCGTCCGGTTCGGGTTCGTCGACGGGATGGACGATGCCGAAAAGGAGACGACGATGGCAGCGCTCGCCGAGCTACGCTAGTTCGGCCCGCAGCGAGACGCTCCCGACGCCGTACTGCTGACAGACGCTGCGTGCCCGGGTCGAGACGAACTCGTACCAGGGGTTCTCCCTGATCCGGACGTTCCGAAAGCCCGCCGACGCGAGGACGTCGGGGACGGTAGCGAGCTCCATCGCACCCCCGATCCCGATCGCGCGCAGCTCCGGGTCTCGCCGGAGCTGGGCCGGCAGGCGACGCTCACAGACCAGCTCGGAGATCGCCAGGCGCCCACCGGACGCCAGGACGCGACTCGCCTCCGCGAGGACGCGCTCGGGGTGAGCAGCGAGGACGAGCGTCCCGTTCGAGAGGACGACGTCGACCGCGCCGTCGGCAAGCGGGAGCGCCTCGATCGTCCCCCGCTGGAACGTGGCGTTCGTCACGCCCGCGTCCTCGCGGAGCCGTCGGGCTCGAGTCAGCTGCGCTTCGACGCGTTCGACGCCGAGCGCGCGTCCGCGGTCGCCGACCCTGAGCGCGGCGACGAACGCGTCCGTTCCGGAGCCGCTACCGAGATCGAGAACGGCGTCCCCGGCACCGAGTCCGGCCAGATCGTGGTGGTAGCCGACGCCGGTAAACGAGCGGAGGACGGTCTCCGGAACCCGTTCGAGGTCGGCGGGCGGGTAGCCGAGCCGCGAGGCCAGCTCGCGGCCCGTCTCGAAGTGGGTCACCTCCGTCGGCGTCGCCGCGACCGTCCGGTAGACGCCGTCGACTGCACGCTGCAACTCCCGTCCGTCGAGCGCGGTCGCCGTCGGTACGGGGCTCGCTCCGCGGTGATCGGTCAGTCCGCGGGCGAGCCGTCGGTCGCGATCGGCGGTGTTCGTGAGACGTTCGTGGTCACGCATCCCGGTCGACGTACGCTCGATCGGCGTATGTACGTACCCGGTGCGTGTCGGGCGTCCGACGACGACCGTGCAGCCGGTGATTCCGTGTGCAGTTCGCGGGTCCGGATCGCTCGCTGCCCGCGGATCGACCACCGCACGTCCGAGTCGGGACACGCCTGCCGCTCCCGCCCCGGTCGGCGAGGCGCTCGCCTACTCGAGCGGGGTCTCGGCCTGGAAGGGACGGGCCTCTCGGCGGTAGGCGGCGTAGGTCGACTCCGCCCACTCGCGGACCGTCCGATCGTCGGTGTCGATCAGGATCCGAACGGTCCCGCTGTCGGTGTGGTAGCCACAGATCGCGATCCGATCGTCGAAGAGGCTGAGCCCGTACTCCGGCAGCCCGTCGTGGACGAGGACGGTGAGGTTTCCGCTCGCGAACATACGCTCGGACCGTTCGGGGTAGGTCCGTCGGATGTAGCGCGCGACCGACGGGGGGTCGACGACCTCGGTCGTCATCCCGCCGGCGACCTGATCGGTGAGTTCGTCCCGGCAGAGTTCGAACAGGGCCAGCTCGAAACCGACGAACCGGAACCGGTCGGTCTCCCGGAGCAGCGATCGGAACCGATTCACCGGGCGGTACGGATCGTCGACGGCGGCGACGGTGACGACCGCCCTCGAGAGCGACTCGAGGGGAAGCTCCCGGGTCTCGGCCGGAAACCACCGCCAGACGTCCCGCAGCTTCAGTTCGGTCTCGACGCGCTCGAGCAGCTCCCGCATCCCCGTCGCGACGAACCCGCCGAGCCGGGTCGTCTCGTACCCCTCGTCGGTCGGTTCGATCCAGCCCCGCTCCTCGAACGCACGCAGCGTGCGACCGACCGTCGACCGCGAGACGTCGGTCAGATCGCGGAGTTCGGCCCGGGTTCGGGGCCCGTCCGCAAGTGCAGCGAGCGCGACCGTTCGGTGGGGCGATCGCACGAGATACGCCACGTCGTCGATCGCTTCCGTACTGCTCACCCCCGTTTTCCGTTCGCGGTCGCCGCTCTCGCTCGAGTGTGGGTCCATGCCAATCGTACGCACGCAGCGGTAATAGTAGTGGGGTCGGTGCGTCGATTCCGACCGAGCTACGGCTCGATGACGAGCTTGCCGAACACGCTCTCGTTCATCACGTCCCGTTGGGCCTGCGCGGCGTCGGCGAGGTCGTAGCTGCGATCGATCTCGATCGTGAGCCGGTCGGTCTCCATGAGGTGGGCGACCCCCCGCAGCGGCACGCGCAGGTCGGGCGTGTTGAACATGCTCATGAACTGGTAGCTGACGTCCTTCGAGCGGGCCGCGCCGTCGTTCGTGAACGCGGGATCGGGGCTGTTCTCGCCGATCCCGACGACCCGTCCGCCCTGGGCCGCGACGTCGGCGTCGAACTGGAGGTAGTCGTCTAGCCGATGATCGAGGATCGCGTCGACGCCCCCGTCGCTTGCCTCGCGGACGGCGTCGGCGAGGTCCTCGCGGCCGTAGTCGAGCACGACGTCGGCGCCCAGCTCCGCGAGCGCGTCGTGGTACTGCTCGGAGGCGGTCGTCAGAACCCGGGCGCTGACGGCGTCAGCGACCTGGACGGCCGCGTGACCGACGCCGCCGGAGCCGCCGTGGACGAGACACGCCTCGGCCGGCTCGAGGTCGGCGTGGTCGATCAGCGCACGCCAGGCGGTGACGCCGACGACGCCGGCAGCCCCGGCCTCGCTGGCGTCGACGCTGTCGGGGAGGGCGACGACCCGGTCCGTCGGAACCGTCGCGTACTCGGCGTAAGAGCCCTGGTACGCTCCGTTCCCGATCCCCGTCCCGTAGACGCGGTCGCCTTCCGTGAACGTCTCGACGTCCTCGCCCGTCGCGGCGACGGTGCCCGCGACGTCGACCCCCGGCGTGAACGGCGGGCCGACGGATTCGTAAGAGCCATCGCGGAAGTAGGTGTCGACGGGGTTGACGCCCGCCGCCTCGACCTCGACGAGCAGCTCCCCGGTTTCTGGTTCGGGTCGGTCGACCTCTTCGACCTGCAGTACGTCCGGACCGCCGTACTCCGAGAGTCGTACAGCGCGCATGACGTACGGGGACACGAAGCGTACCGCCATAAACGTGGAGATCGACCGCGGCGGTTGCCGGTGGAAAATCATCATTTTGAAACCGTCGAACCCCTTGTCGGCACTCGGTTCCGGCGAATCCGATCGGTCGTCGACCGCCGAGGACGGCCCGCGTCGGCAGCGACCTGCCCGCGAGTGACGCCCCGATGATCGAACTCCAGTGGCTCGTCGGCGCCGTGATCGTCGTTCCGCTGGGAGCCGCGGTGCTCTCGGTGCTGGCCGACGCCCGGCTCGAGGACGTCGGCTGGCCGATCGCCGCGGCGTCGCTGTCGGTGACGTTCGTCCTCGCGGTCGCGCTGGTGGTGGCGCTGACGCTGTGAGTCAGCGCACGGCCCGCGTCGCGTCGCCGATGATCTCGAGGGCCTCCTTCAGCTCCTCCGTACTCGTCGCGTAGGAAAGGCGGGCGTACCCCTCACCGTTCGCGCCGAAGGCGTCGCCGGGGACGACGACCACGTCGCGGTCCAGCACCTCCTCACACCAGCCCTCGGGGACCTTCGGCATGACGTAGAACGCTCCGGACGGCGTGGGAACCTCGAGACCCGCGTCCTCGAGGCCGTCGACGACCAGATCACGGCGCTCTTCGAAGGCCGAGACCATCTCCTCGACGGGCTCCTGGGGACCCGTCAGCGCGGCCTCGGCGGCGTACTGGGCAGGCGCGGAGGCGCAGGCCTGGGCGTACTGGTGGACCCGCAGCATCCGTTCGATCCGACGATTGGAGCCCAGGACCCAGCCAAGCCGCCAGCCCGTCATCGAGTACGTCTTCGAGCAGGCGCTGACGACGACGACGTTGTCGGTCTCGGCGAACTTCAGCGGCGAGTGGTGCTCGCCCTCGAAGACGATCCGTTCGTAGACCTCGTCGGAGAGACAGAGGACGTCGTGCTCGTCGGCGATACGGGCGAACTCGCGCATATCGGCCTCGCTCTGGACCGCGCCCGTCGGGTTCGCGGGGCTGTTGACGACGAACGCCGCGGTCTCGTCGGTGATCGCGTCCTCGACGGTCGCGGGGTCGAGCGTCAGGTCGTCCCGAAGCCCGACGGGTTTCGGCGTCCCGCCCGCGATGTTCGTCAGCGCGTCGTAGGAGACGAATCCGGGATCGGGGAAGATCACTTCCTCGCCGGGGTCGACGTGGGCCTCGAGGGCGAGGTGCAGGGCCTCGCTCCCCCCCGACGTGGCGATGATATCGGCGGGGTCGACGCCGATCCCGTAGTCCCGGTCGTACTTCGCCGCAATCGCCTCGCGGAGCGACTGCGTTCCCTTGTTCGAGGTGTAGGCGTCCGTCCGCCCGGCCTCGATCGCCTCCATCGCCCCGCGGCGGGCGTGGGCCGGCGTCGGGAAATCCGGCTGGCCGATGCCGAGGTTGATCGCGTCCTCGCCGGCGGCCTCGAACACTTCGCGGATACCGCTGATCGACACCTGCTCGACCCGGGCTGCAAACTCGGTCATAGCTACACCGGTGTTGGCGATCCCGATAACTCTTGATGTGTTACCGCCTCGCTCCCCCTCGGACGAGCGTCGATGGCGCGTCGACCACGAGGTGACGACGCCCGCGATCGACGGCGTCGACCAGGGCAAACCGTTAGGTCCGCGAGCGTAGTAGCGGCCGTAACGGATGTCCCCGTCCGACGACTCCCCCGCGCCGATCCGCTCGATCCTCGCGCCGACCGACGGGAGCGACGCCGCCACGGCCGCCCTCGAGCGCGCGCTGGAGCTCGCCGCGTCGCTCGAGGCGACCGTTCACGTGCTCTCGGTCGTCGACACGACGTCGAACCCCATGCAGTTCGGCGTCTCGGAGGTTGCCGACCTCGACCGGACAGCAACGGAACTCGTCGAGGACGTCGCCGACGCCTGCGACGACGGGCCGATTCCTGCGATCGAGGGTGCGGTCCGCCGAGGTCGTCCGGCGCCGACGATCCTCGACTACGCCGCGGAGAACGGGATCGACCTGCTCGTCGTCGGACGGACGGGACGGGGCGTCGTCGCGAAGACGCTGCTCGGCAGCACTGCCGACCGACTGGTCCGACAGGCACCGATTCCGGTCGTCGTCGTTCCCGACGGCGGGGCCGAGTAGTTTTATCCCGCTTCGCGGTGTACTGTCGGCGGATCGACACCTCGGGCGTTCAGCTCGAGGAACCGTCGTCAGCCCGTCAGAGTATGAACTACAAGGAATTCATCGGACAGGTCCAGCACAGACTCGAGTACGCACAGTTCGGCCAGGCCGTCCGGGCGACGCGGGCGGTGTTGACGACGCTCGGCGAGCGGCTCCCGGAAGGGGAGGCGACCGATCTCGCCAGCCCGCTGCCGATGGAGATCGACCGCTACCTGTCGGCGGCCCAGCACGGCCAGCGGTTCGACTACCAGGAGTTTCTCGATCGGGTCGCCGAACGCGAGGGCGTCGATCGTGCCGACGCCAACTACCACGCCCAGCAGCTGATGGTCGTCGTCGCCGAGGACGTCCCCCCAGGTAACATCGAGAAGGTCCGCAACAACTTGCCCGAGGAGTTCGACCCGCTGTTCGAACTGGTCGATGCCGCCGAGGAGTGACCGAGACGCCGCTGGAGGCCGGCTTCCGCGTCTGCGAGCGCCGTGACTGGACCGTCGGAGGGCTGCCCGTCGAGATCGTTCTGTGTCGGCCGCAGGGACGGGAGGAAGCGGACGTCAGGCGGGTGCCCCCCTGACCAGCGTAACCGTCACCGGCGAGCGGCGGGCGACCCGCTCGGCGACCGACCCCGTGAACAGCCGCGCCGCGAGCGAGCGCCCGTGGCTGCCCATGACGAGCTGGTCGTATTCGTCGGCCCGATCGACGATCTCAGTCGCCGGCGAACCGGGGGCGGTTTCGGTCTCGATCGTCGCGTCGCGCCCGCCGGCAAGCGCTGTCGCCGACTCGAGGATCTCCTCGGCGCGGCGCTGGCGGTCCTCGAGGATCGGCTCGAGGTAGGTTCCGTGAACCTCCGCTCGGGGCCGATCGAACGGCAGGTCGAGCGCGTAGACGGCGGTGTAGTCGGCGTCGGGAAACGTCTCGAGGGCGTACGCGAGCGCCGCCTCGGCCTGCTCGGAGCCGTCGAGGGGAACCAGGATCTCGCCGGGAAGGTCGCGCTCGGCGAGCGCCGCCGTCGGCTCGGGAACGACCGTCGTCGAGACCGGCGCCCGGCGGATGACCGCCTCGCTCACGCGGCCGAGAAACGGGCGCGTGATGGGCGATTCGCCGTGGCTCCCGAGGACGACGTGGTCGACGTCCTCCTCGTCGGCGACCGCAAGGATCTCGGTGTGGGGCGTCCCCGTTCGGAGGACGGTCCGCAGCTCGCGGCCACGGTCGTCGGCGCGCTCGGTTGCGCGTTCGAGAGTCCGCTCGCCGCGCTCGGTCGCCCGTTCGAGGGGTGATTCGGCCGATCCGACGGTCGCGGCGTGATCGTGGCTGGGGTCGGCGACGAACAGGGCGATCGGCACAGCGTCGGGAAACGACGCGAAGCAGTACTCGAGGCCGGCGAATCCCCGGTCCGATCCGTCGACGGGGACGAGAACAGTTGTTGGCATACGATGTGGAAAGCGAGCGTCGCCCGCTCGGGTCGGCGTCCCACGCCGACGATCATAAAACGATCCGGGTGTGTCATCGGCGCGGCGATCCGACGGGCTCGAGGTCGAACCGAACCCGTCGCCGTTCGAGACGGTCGATCTGCGCCGAGGACGGACGGACGGACCGATCCCCCGCCGTCCGTTCGCGTGAGCGACAACGGCGGAACTATGTGGATCCGGACCCGTGTCCGGGTATGGAGCTCGGGCTCACCGTCGGTGACTCACTCGAGCGTGCCGAGCGAACGATCGAGGGGTTCGACCTGATCGAGCTGTCGATCGGCGAGGGAGCGGATCCGAACGAGTTCGACGTCGACCGCCTCGAGCGAGTCCTCGACGAGGCGGACGCCGATCTCTGCGTGCACCTTCCGTTCAAGCAGGTCGTCGTGACCCCGGTCGAAGGGATCAACGACGCGATCCTCGAGTATCAGCGGGAGCTGCTCGAGTGGGCGGGGTCCGTCGGCGCCCGAAAGGCGGTGCTCCACGGAACGGCGCGAAACCCCCACGACACCGACCTCCGACCCGTGTTCGCCGACCAGCTAGCGGCGATCGCCGACGCCGGAGCCGACGCGGGCGTCGAACTCGTCGTCGAGAACGTCGGTCACCAGAAGCGCGGCCTGCCGCTGTCGGTGCTTGGCGACCTGGCCCGGGAGACCGAAACGTCGGTCTGTTTCGACGTCGGTCACGCCTACATGGAGGACGGTGACGACGGCGTCGAGCGCTTCCTCTCGGGGTACGGCGACCTCGTCAGCCACCTCCACGTCCACGACGCCCGGAGCCGCGGCGACACCCACCTGCCGCTTGGGGCCGGCGAGATCGACTACGGGATCGTCGCCGACCGCCTCGAGGAGTTCGACGGCACCGTCGCGATCGAGGTCTTTACCGACGATACCGCCCTGCTGTCCGACACCGCAGAACGGACTCGCAGCTGGCTCGCGGACGGCTGAGCCGAGACTCGCCGGAAACTCGAACGATAGTTTGAACAGTTCAAGGAGCGAACAGTCGCGACGATGACCGCCCGAAGCGACTCGAGCGCCCTCCTCTTGCTCGCCGGAAGCCTGCTCGCGGTCGCGCTCGTTTACGGCGTGTTGGTACCGAGCGACGTCCTCGGCGGCGACGGCTCGCAGGCGGTGCTGTACGTCGTCGTCGGCTGGGTGCCGTTCACGCTCGTCTTCTACGCGCTGGGACGCGGGTTCTCCTCACCTGAGGCGCTGCCGAGCATGCGCAGCGCCGACGCCGGGCTCGCGCTCGTACTCGTCTTGCTCCTGCTCAGCCTCGGCCTCGAGGCCTGGGGGATCTCCCCCGAACAGCTGCCGGAGGCGTACGTCCTGCAGGCGATCGGGATCTTCGTCGGCCTCGCGCTGTTCGGCTGGGGGATCGGCCGTCGCTCGCGGGCGATCGGTCAGCGGGCCGACTCCTGATCCTCGCCGACGACGAGGACGTCGACGTCGCCCTCTCTGATGACGCCGTCGGTGACGCTGCCCAGCATCATCCGGCTGACCCCGCCCCGTCCCCGGGTTCCCATGACGACGGCGTCCGCGTCGACCTCGTCGACGCAGGTCAGCAGCTCCCGGACCGGGACGCCCTCGCGGATTTCGGCGTCGACGGTGAGACCGCGCTCGCGGGCCCGTTCGGCGATCTGTGCGACGAACTCCTCGGCCCGCTCGGCGAACGCCCCGGCGGCGCTGGCGTCGTCACCGGGGAGCCGAACGGAACCCAGCGGTCCCTGCTCGACGACACAGACGACGTGGACTGCGGCGTCGGTTGTCTCCGCGAGGTCGAACGCCCGCTCGGCGGCGTCCTCGGCGTACTCGCTGCCGTCAGTGGGGACCAGAATCCGATCGTACATGCCCGTCCGTTCTCCCGCGGGGTGGATAAGTCCGGGTGGCGTCGGCGAGCACCGAGAACCGCGAGCGAGCCGTCGACCCGGGACTCACCGCCGCGCCCGAACGTACTGGACGGTCGCGACGACCGCGGCGAGCAACGACGGGAGCTCGTAGGGCTGGGTGTGCAGCGTCAACACTGCTGTCGCGACGAACAGCGCGCCCGCGAGGACGGCGTACCCGACCGCGGGATCGCTCCCGCTGGGTGGATCGACGGGGTCGGTCCTGACGACGAGTTCGCCCCGCTCGAGCTGTCCGAAGACGGAATCGAACCGGGCCGGTGCCCGTGCGAGGACGGGCGCCGACTCCCGCAGGTCGGTTCGGGTCTCTGCGAGCAGCGCCTCGAGTTCGCTCTCGATGAACCCGTGGTCGACGAGAAACGACCGCGTCGCCCCGAGAAAGTCGAACTCGGGGTCGAGGCTCCGACAGACCCCCTCGCCGACGGTGCCGGCTCTGACGAGCAACATCACGTTCGGCGGAATCCGAAACGGAAAGTCCTGCAGCATCGACAGCAGTTCGGTGATGATCGCCCGCCAGGTGATCTCCGAGCGGCCCTCGAGATTCTCGATCACCAGCTCGAGGACGCGACGAACGGCGGTGCGGTCGACGGTCGGCTCGAGCACCTCGAGCGCGATGAGCGTGTTCAACAGGCCGTCGACGTCCCGGCGGACGAGCGTGCGATACAGGTTCGTGATGTCCTCTTGCTCCTGGGACGTGAGCCGCTGGCTCATCCCGTAGTCGTAGATGACGAGCCGCCCGCCGTCGGTCACCGCGAGGTTCCCCGGGTGTGGATCGGCGTGGAACACGCCGTCGACCAGCCCCATCTTCAGGTAGGTCCGGGCGATCAGGGTGGCCATCTCGGTCCGCCCGACGCCGACCGCCTCGAGGGCGTCCTCGTCGGTGATCTTCCGTCCCTCGACGTACTCCATGGCGATCACGCGGTCGGAGCAGAGCTCCGCGTGGGGTTCGGGGATGACGACCCGATCGTCGTCGGCGAAGTTGTCGCCGATCTCGGCCATGATCGCTGCCTCGCGCTCGAAGTCCAGCTCCTCGAGGATGATCTCCTCGAAGTCGTCGGCGACGTTCTCCAGCGAGTAGCGCTGGCGCTCGTCGGCGAACGTCGCGATCAGCGGGACGATCCCCCTGATGACCCGCAGGTCGCGCTCGATCATCGAGACCAGCCCCGGACGACGGACCTTCAGCGCGATCCGCTCGCCCTCGTACTCGGCGGTGTAGACGAACGCGAGCGAGCCGCCCGCGACGGGCTCGGCCGTTTCGAGGTCGAGCACCTCGCCGAGTTCGTCCTCGAGGACGGCCTCGGGATCGCCGCCGACGTCCTCGGGGACCTCGTTTTGCAGGGTCGCGAACGCCTCGACGTACGTCGGGGGGACGACGTCCGGGCGCGTCGACAGCACCTGGCCGACCTTGATGAACGCGGGGCCGAGATCGAGCATCGTCTCGGTGAGCCGCTCGGCCCGCTCGCGGTGGGTCGCCGTCGACACCCGACGGGGCGGGCCAAAGAGGAGGAACCGCCGTCGATCCCGGAGCAGGGCGATCGCGACGGGGAGAAATCGGAGCAGGACCTGTATGTACCGCAGATAGTAGCCGTAGCCGGTCATCGCTCGAGCGCGCCGTCGACGATCGTCTCGCTGTCCATAGCTGGACTTGGAAGCCCGACTACAAATACATCAGTGATCTGGCAGCCGAACCGATCGTCCGCGAGCCGTTCGGTGGTCCCGTTTTCCCAGCACCCTGGAAATCGGCCCCGGTAATATGGCGATCGACCTCGTTCCGGGAGATATGTACGATCGACTACTGCTGCCGACCGACATGAGCGCGGGAATCGACAACGCGATCGATCACGCGATCGACGCGGCCCAGCGGTACGACGCCGAACTCCACGTCCTGTACGTCGTCGACGCCGACGCCTACAGCTCCTACCCCGGCGACGAGTACGTCCACGAGTTCGAGGGTCTCGAGAGCGCTCTCGAACAGGCGGGTCGGGACGCAGTTGAAGAGATCGCCGACGAAGCCGACGGAGCCGGCGTGGAGACGACCGAGGTAATCCGCCACGGCGTTCCCCACGAGGAGATCCTCAAGTACGGCGACGAGGCCGACATCGGACTCACGGTGGTCGGCTCGAAGAACCGCTCGGGCGAGTACCGACGGCTGCTGGGAAGCGTCGCAGAGCGGGTCGTGAACATGTCCGAGCGCCCGGTGACGGTCGTCAAGTCCCCGGTCGACGAGTAGCGAGGAGCGACCGTATCAGTAGAGAGTAGTACACTTCCTTCATTCATATTTTATCGTGAATCCGTGTTCAGTACAGGTGAAAGACAGAGCAAGCAATAATAATCAAGTCCCTATAATCACAAACACTACAATATAAGAAATCATTCCAAAGAGGGCGGTGGCTCCCATCCAGACAGCAACTATTAGCGCTGCCTGTTTTCCAGTCATATCCTCTCCTTCAAGGAATTCACTAAATTGTGACAGCATCTCAGGGGAACCCATCATGGTGATTCAACGGATTGGTTGAATAACAACGCCCAGAGACGCTCGAAGTGACTGGCATAGAACGGTGGGGTGTTCCCGGCGGGGAGGTAGAATCTTGGTTCAGTGTCGCTGCCTTGGTCATCGACACGGTATCTCTGTGCCATACTAACATGTACCGGCCGTGCCCGCATTGGTCTCTCTCTTAATCGAATAATCCATTTATATCGGGTCTGTGAGTGGCGTGACCAAAACACACTGTGTATTCAGCACGGCTTTGCCAACATCACCGATAGCTGATAGAAGTAACAGCGTTACGTTCGCACTCTGTACGTAACGACTCGAGCAGTTCGGATTCGCAACTCAAAGTAGATAAAGGAAATCGTACTCCCAGCGACTGCTCTCGACCGCTGCCCGAGGACGGACCACGAGAACGATCCCGGTGTTCGCGTTCGGCCGTCGAGCCGAACGCTTAGGGATCGGCGAGCCGACGATTTGGTATATGGATCACGAACGGCTACGGGCGGATATCCCCGCACTCGAGCGTGCCAGCTACTTCAACACTGGTGCGGGGGGTCCGAGCCCTCAACGGGTCGTCGAGGCGGCCGAATCGGCACTGGAGTCCCACGAGTACGAGGCGCCCGTCGAGGACGGAATGTACGTCGCGGCCGGGGAGAGCCACGACGCGACGAAACCCGCCGTCGCCGACTTGCTTGGCGCGAGCGAGGACGAGGTCGCACTTACCCAGAGCACGACCGACGGGATCAACCGGATCGCCGGCGCGGTCGACTGGAGCGAAGACGACGTCGTCGTCCGGACCGACCTCGAACACCCTGCGGGCATCCTCCCCTGGCGCCGGCTCGAGCGAGAGTACGGCGTCGAGGTGCGCGTCCTCGAGACCGAGGACGGACGGCTCGATCTCGACGACGTCAAGGCGGCCCTCGGGGACGCGACGCTGTTTGAGTTCAGCTCGATCACCTGGACCCACGGGACCCGGCTTCCGGTCGGCGAACTCGTCGATATCGCCCGGGACGCGGGCGCGGCGACGCTCGTCGACGCCGTCCAGTCGCCCGGCCAGACGGCCGTTGACGTCCGGGAGTGGGACGCCGACTTCGTCGTCGGCGCGGGCCACAAGTGGCTGCTCGGACCGTTCGGTGCGGGCTTTCTGTACGTCCGCGAGGGGATCGAGGACGCCTACGTTCCGAGCGCGATCGGCTACCGGAGCGTCGTCGACCCCAACGCTCCCGACTACGAGTACGCGCCCGGCGCGGGACGGTTCGAGGTCGGGACGACCACGCCCGCGACCGACGCCGGGCTCCGAGAGGCGATCGCGCTCCACCGGGAGCTGGGCGCCGACGCGATCGAATCCCGCATCGAGACGCTGACCGATCGCCTCAAAGCGGGGTTATCCGAGGAGCGACTGTTGAGTCCTCGTTCCTTCGAATCCGGGCTCGTGACCGTCGACGTCGACGATCCCGAGGCGACCGTCGAACGGCTCGCCGATCGGGATATCGTCGTTCGCTCGCTGCCGTACCCGGAGGCGATCCGAATCTCGGTCCACGCGTTCAACACGCGCGAGGAGATCGACGGCCTGCTCGAGGCGCTGTAGCGGTCACCCGAGGACGGCGTCGTCGGGGAACGTCTCGAGGGCGGTCTCGAAGAGGACGAGTCGTCGTAGGACGCGGTCGTCCATCGCTATCAGTGACGCGACGCCGTCCCGTCGCAGAGTGGTATTCACTGTCATCGCGGCCGATACGTTCGTTCGCGGTCGCTGACGTCCGCGTGGCCGGAGTCAGCGCCGAAGCGTCGACGCGAGTCGGCTCAGCCGGGACGGGACGGGCTCGTGGCGTTTCGCCAGCACGATCGTTCCCGCGGCGTGTCTCCCGACCCCTTCCGAGATCGTCCCCAGGAGCTTGCGTTCGAGGAACCCGCCGCGAGAGACGCCGAGCACCGTCAGGTCGTGCTCAACCGTTCGGTCGGTGATCGCCCCCGCGACGTCGTCGGCCTCGAGGAGCTCCCGTTCGACCTGATCGACGTCCTCGAACGCTCCGGCTCGCTCGGCGAGGACGGCACGGGCCTCCTCCCGGGAGAGCTCCGAGTCCTCGGACTCGAGGACGTGCAACAGCGTCGCCGCGGCGTCGTTCGCGCGGGCGATCGAGGCGCCCGCTTCGGCGGCGAACTCGTCGTGAGGACCGCCGACGACCGGGACGAGTACCGACTCGACGTCGGGCCGGGGCGTCTGGATGCGCTGGACGAGGACGTCACGGCCGGCGTCCCGAAGCACGGTGTCGAGGTGAGAGCCGAGGACGACGTTCTCCCGTGGCGGACGGCCGCGCCACCCCAGCAGGACCGCCTCGGCGTCGTACTTTTCGGCGGCGCCGACGATCCCCGTCGCGACGCCGCGGGCCATCCGGATACGCCTGTCGACGGGTACCCCCTGAGCGTCGACAGCCTGCACGGCGTCGTCGAGCATCGCCTCGGTTTCGTCCTCGAGGAGATACCGGTATCCGTCCTGCAGCGACAGCTGCGGCGGAACGGCGAGAACGTACACAAACAGGATGCGGTACGAGCGGTCGGTCGCGACGTCGATCGCGGTCCCGAGCTGTCGCTCTGCTGTCTCGGCGTTCGCGACCGGAACGAGCAGGGTCCCCTCCGCGCTCGAGGTGTCATCAGGCATGGCAACGCTCGACTCTACACGGACCCGCGGTATTACCGTTTTCCTGTCGCCCACGGACAGTAATCCGACGTTCGTCCGGAGACCGTTCGCTAGCGACTCGAGGAGCGCAGGCCTCCGTCCGAGGGACCGATTCTAGACGAACCGACGAACTACCGAACGATCGTCACCGGAACCGGCGCCCGACGGGTAACCCGCTCTGCCACGCTGCCGATCAGGATCCGCGAGACCCCCTCCCGGCCGTGGCTGCCGATAACGACGTGGTCGACGTCCTCGGTCTTTGCGTACTCGAGGATCGTCCGGGAGGCGCCGCCGACCTCGACGGCGGTCTCGAACTCGGTCGACTCGAGGACGCCGGCCGCCCGGAGCCGTTCGCGGGCGTCCTCGCAGAGTTCCTCGCCGCGCTCGCGGGCGTGGTCGAACGCCACGGGGTCGTAGTAGCCGCCCTCCGCGCCCGCGTACGATCCAGCCGAGGGGTCGACGACGTGGAGGACGGTGATCCGATCGCCCGCGTAGTTCTCGACGGCGTGATCGAGTGCGGCCCACGACGGCTCGGAGCCGTCTAGCGGAACGAGCACGTGACTCATACCCGGAACGACGGGAGCCGGACGGAAATCGTTTCGTGCGGTTCCCGGGACGGGAGAATCGGACGAGTCGGGGTGCGAGCCGACAGTTCGCTCGAGAAAACTGTCACCGAACGATGAACTACGGTTATGTGACCACCCGGCGTACGTCCGACGATGTTCGACAGGATCCTCGTTCCGGTAGACGGCTCCGAGCACTCCCGGCGCGCGCTGACGACCGCCGCGACCGAGTTCGAGACCGACGAGATCGTCGCCCTGCACGTCCTCGATCCGTTCCGTGTCGCCTCGACGACCGAGGAGGCGGTCTGGAACAGCGACTACATGGACGAGCGAGAACGAGAGGCCGAGGAACTGCTCGCGGAGTACGCGGAGCTCGGCCGGGAGTTCGACGTCCCGATCCGGACCGAACTCGCGAAGGGATCGCCAGCGCGGGCGATCGTCGGCGCCGTCGGCGACTTCGACGTCGACCACGTCGTCGTCGGCAGTCGCGGCCGCTCGGGGATCGGCCGCGTGTTGCTCGGCAGCGTCGCCGAGAACGTCGCGCGGCGGGCACCCGTCTCCGTGACGATCGTCCGCGAGGAGTGACGGGAGCTACGGCTCCGTGGGAACCTCCTTGCGCCCCGACAGCGTCTCGGGATCGAGCTGGAAGTCCCGAAACTCCAGCCCCTCGCGGGGCGTTTCGAAGACGTCGACCTCGGGAATCTCGATCCCCCACATCCCCTGGACCGTCGTCGAGTCGTACGACGCGTTCTCGACCGCCTCGAGCCGCCCCGTCGCGATCACGCTCCGCCAGCCGTCGTCAGTTTCCCGGTAGGTGACGAACGATACCGGTCGGTCGACGAGGTCGGCCTTTCTGCTTCCCGACGGTAGCGAGAGCCGGAAGTAAAACGCCTCGACGTCCGGGTTGTAGCCGTAGGAGACGGGTATCGAGGCGGGAACGGTGTCGGCGTCGGCGCCGAACGAGATGACGCCCGTCCCGCCCCGGTCGAGGAGCTCGTTTCGCTCGGATTCACTCAGCTGGAGCCGGCGTGAGTCTCGCATAGCCGACCCCACCACGTGAGCGAGGAAAACACCTCGTCTCGGAGATCCGAACGGTTCACTCGACGGGAACGCGGTCGCCCCCCTCGGGATTATTGTGTTCGCCGTCGACGGGAGGTGTATGACGTTCGTCGTCCCGTTCGACGGATCGGAGCTCGCGGCAGTCGCGCTCGTCCGTGCGGTCGAGTACGGAAGCGCCCTCGACGAGGACGTGACAGCTGTCAGCGTCGTCCCCGAGCGGAAACGCTACGCGAGGGAGAAGGGGTGGATCGACGACGAGGAGCCGTTCGATCCGGAACGCGTCGTCGCCGACCTCCGGGAGCGGGTGCTGGAGCTGGCGCCAGCGGCCTCGTTCGAGGCCGAGCGAATCAGGGAGTTTCCGCCCGAAGACCGCCTGGCGAACGACATCGAGCGGCTGGTGCTCGAGCAGGAGCCGAGTGTGGTCTTTCTGGGCAGTGACAACGTCGGCCGCGTCGTGACACCGCTGACGAGCGTCGGTGTCCACATCGCCGCCGAGGACGCCTACGACGTGTTCGTCGTCCGCCACCCGTCGCCGCCGATGGTCGCGGGGATCGAGTCCCATGAGTCGTTCTACGAGGAATCCTGATCGCCGACCGTCCGCACGGTCATCACCGGAACGCCCGCCGACGGTACCACGCGTTGGGAGACGCTGCCGACGACCAGTCGCTCGAGGTTCGACTTGCTCTCGGTGCCCATGACCAGCAGGTCGGTCTCCGTGGCGCGGTCGAGGATGACCTCGTCGGGGGCACCGTGAACGACCGTTCGCGACGCCTCGAGCCCGCGTTCGGCGGCTCGCTGTGTGACGGCCGCGGTTGTCTGCTCGCCGTGTTCCTCGAACCCCTCACGTAGCTCCGGCGTGTCGTCACTGACGTCGACGGCGTACAGCGCGTGCAACTCGGCGTCGAAGGCGTCCGCGACTCCGAGGGCGTGGTCGGTCGCGGCTTCCGAACCCGACCAGCCGTCGGTCGCCAGCAACACGCGCTCGACCGGTTCCGACCGTCCGTCCCACCCCGCGTTCGGCCCGACCGAGAGGACGGGTCGGCGAGCCTCCCGGATCACCTCGAGGGCGACACTGCCGAACAGTACCTGTCGGACGCCGGTCCGGCCGTGGGTGCCGACGACGACCAACCCCGCGTCGATCTCGTCGGCGGCGGTCCGGATCTCGCTCGCGGGGCGACCGGTGCGGACGATCGTCTCGGCCTCACAGCCCGCCTCGCGAGCGTCGGTCGCGATCGCCGCCGCGTCGGCCTCGCGGCGGTCGCGTTCGGCCGCGTCGCTTCCGTCCTCGGCTACCGACAGCACTCGTACCCGCGCTCCGAGCGTGCGAGCGAGCGAGACGCCAACCGTTCCCGCCGTCGCCGCGACGTCGCTCCCGTCGGTCGCGATGAGTACGTCCTCGTACATGGGCCGCGGTACGACGACCAGCGTCTTGAAGCTCCCTCTGCGTCGCGAGCGGGACCTGGCCCGACGACCACCCTGGGTGTGCCGCGGTCGTCGTCACCGAACCGTCAGAACCGGTCGCGTGGTCCGTCGCAGGACCCGGGCGGTCGTGCTCCCGAGGACGTCGCCCGTCGCGCCGCCACGTCCTCGCGTCCCCATCGCGACCAGATCGGCCTCGACCCCCTCGGTGTACTCGACGAGTTCTTCGTCGGGGACGCCCCGGAGGACGTCGGTCTTCACCGATAGCCCCCGCTCGCTGGCGTCCTCGGCGATCGACTCGACGGCGTTCCGTCCGCCCTCCTTCAGCAGGCCGACCATACTCCGGGTGGTGTCCTCGAGATCGTAGCTCGTCGTGTCGACCACGTAGGGAACGTACACCGAGGCGCCGTACGCTTCGGCGAGGTCGAGCGCGCGCTCGGCCGCCCGTTCCGCGGCGTCGCTCCCGTCGGTGGGAACGACGACACGATCGTAGGAGATCGCGTCGACGGCGGGGCCGTCCTCGTCGGGACGAACGGCTACCACGGGAGCGTCCGCCCGCGCGATCACGCGCTCGGCCGTGCTCCCGAGCCGGACGTCGGGTCGATCGCGGGTCGCCATCACGATCAGGTCGACGTCCTCGGCGGCCGCGTACTCGAGGACGACCCGATGCGGCGTCCCCTCGCGGACGGCGCGGCTCGCCTCCAGGTCGAGGTCGACAGCGCGGTCTCTGACCTGTGCGGTCGCTTGCCGACTTCGCTTTTCGGCCCGTCGCCGAAGTTCGTCGCGGCGCTCCTGGTCGAGCTCGACGGGTTCGCCCCCGGTTTCGACGACCGAGAGGGCGTGGACGGTCGCGTCGAACCGCCGCGCGAACGCGAGCGCCCGGTCGATCGCGCGTTCGGAACCTGGGCTACCGTCGATCGGAACGAGAATCGTCGAGTACATCCGAACCGCCACGGTGTACGTCGTCGAGACACAAGAAACGCTACCAGTCGATCGACGGTTCGTTCCCGTCCTGTCCCGGGCTATTTGCTCCGCGATCGAATCGGGGCTCACCATGTCTCACCCCAGGTTCGGCCACGTCGACCCCAACGACGACGAGCAAGGACGCCCCAGCAGCGACGTCGTCTACAAGCTCATCGCTGTCGAGCGCGACGGTGTCCTCGAGCCGAGCATGAAGCTCTCGCCCGGAAAGGTGACCTACCCCGGACAGAAGGAGCTCCACCGGATCGAACGGGACGGCGCGTACGTTCGTGACGTCCTCGCGAAACGCGACGAATCGGTCGCTGGCGAGTCACGTCTCGAGACGGTCGTCGAGGACGGCGCGATCGTCACGGAGTTTCCGTCGCTGTCGACGATCCGCGAGCGAACCCGACGGGAGCTCGAGCGCCTGCCCGAGCGCCACCGTCGGGTCAGGGAGCCGGACCGCTACGAGGTCCGGATCAGCACCGGACTCGAGGCGCTCAGACGGCGCACGGAACGGGAACTCACGGACCGCGAACAGTAGGGCGAGACCCACCACGACCAGTGTCCTCGGTCGCAGGGTCGTTCGCCCGAGATCGCCGGGACGGTGCGGTGTCGACGACTCGGATTCGATCTCGATGTCGCCGACCTGGGTCGACTCGTGGTACGTACAGATGTACGTCGTCATCTCCTCGGTCGCGGTGACACCCTCGAGGGTCGTCTCCTCGCCCTCCTCCTCGACGGCCTCGCTCTGGTAGTCGTCGATGATCTCGCCGTCCTCGTTCCGGATCTCCAGACTGTGGCGGATCCCGTCGGCGTTTACAGAGATTCGAGGAGAACGCCTACGACTTCAGTCGTGGGATGAATCCGACCAGACACGACACCATCCATCCTCCTCCGGACGGCCACCGACCCACGATAGCTACTGGATTCGTTGGCTTCCGGTCTTTCGACCGGTGACCTCCTCGATGTCGAGTTCGTACACCGACCACTCGAGTGCGTCGAGATCCTCGTCGAAGATCCGCGGTTTCCCGAACCGCTCGAGCATCGTCGCCTCGTCGAACGCCCCGAGTTCCTCGTCGGTCAGCTCGCGGATCGGGCCGACGGCGACGACGCTCCAGGAGTCGCCCGACGGCTCGTCGGCGTACAACAGGACGCAGGCCTCGGTCGTCGTCTCGAGGTACGACAGCTTCTTGCTCGCACCGTCGTCGGTGAGCCTGAAGTAGAGGGTCCCGTCCTCGTAGTCACACCCGACTGGGATCGCGTACGCCGCCCCGTCGTTTGCCAGCGCGAGGACGCCGGTGGCGGTCGTCTCGAGTGTCGCTTCGATCTCGGCCTCGTCCATTCCGAACGTGTACACGTACCCGATTCGATCGAGAGACATGCTCGATGTACGTGTGCCATGACTATGAATCGGCCCCCGAGAGTGTGTTTCTGCCGTGCGATCAGATATCCGAGCGGCGAAACACCAGCTGGCTGACGACGAGCAACGCGACGGTCATCCCGACGAGGACGGCGGCGCCGACGAGATCGTACGTCCCCTCGAGCAGGATCTCGTTGGGGTCATAGTACCGCATCGGCGCGATCGCACCGAACGCCTCGGCGTCGGTTTCGGCCAGCAACGACTCGGCGAGAAACAGCGCGAACGTGACCGCCAGCGCGACCCGCTGGGCGATCCCCACGCGGTCGAAGACGACCGAACACAGCAGTCCGATCCCGGCACAGGCAAAGAGGTAGGGGATCGACAGCAGGTGGGCGGCGACGATATCGCCGACGGCCAGCGGTTCGTCGATCAGTCGGCTACCGACGAGCAACACCGGCGGGGTCAGGAGGTTGACGACGAGGATCGGAACCGAGAGGGCGAAGAACTTCTCGGCGACGAGCCGGGCGCGGGAGATCGGCATCGCCAGCAGCGTATCCATCCGCCCCCGGTCGACGTCGTCGGCGATCGCGCCCGCGGCGGCGTAGGCGACGTACAGCCCGAGAAGGACGATCCAGCCGAACGTGTACAGCTCGAACGCGAGAAACCCCTCGAGCGACGCCATCGTCTCGATGCGAAACACCTGGAGCATCTCCTCGGGGTAGGCCTCGAGCAGCTCGTCCCCGCCGAGGGCGTCGCTAAAGGAGGGGTACACCCAGACGACCAGCGCCGCAAGCAGCGCCATTCCGATCGAGAGGTAGACGCTCCCCTTGAGCCGATTTCGACCCTCGTAGCGGGCGATCTCAAACATCGTCCTCACCACCGTAGAACCGCATGAAGACGTCCTCGAGGGGAGCTTCCTCGACCGCGAGGTCGATCAGCTCGTGGTCGGAAAGTCCCTCGAGGACGGCGTTGATGTCGCCAGTGAACGTAAAGACACACTCGGTAAACGCCGTCGACGGGTCGGCGTCGGCGTTCGAGACGCTCGTCTCGAGGTCGTGAACGCCCGCTCTCTCGAGGATGTCGATCGGGATCGGGTCGGCGCTGCGGATCCGGATCACCTTCCCGCTGCGTCGCAACAGGGCGTCGACGGGCTCGATCGTGACGAGTTCACCCTCGCGGATGATTCCGACCCGATCGCAGAGCCGGCGGACCTCGCTCAGGTTGTGCGAGGAGAAAAACACCGTCACGCCCTGCTGGCGTTCGGCCCGGAGGAAGTCGGCGAAGCGCTGTCGCATCAGCGGGTCGAGCCCGTTAGTCGGCTCGTCCAGGATCACCAGCTCGGGATCGTGCATGAACGCAGTCACGATGCCGAGCTTCCGGGCGTTTCCCTGCGAGTACTCGCGGACGCGGCGATCCAGCGGCGGATCGAACAGCTCGAGCAGTTCCTCGCGCCGGCTGTCGCCTTTGATCGAGGCGTGGAGATTGAGGATGGCGTTTCCCGTCATCCCCTCGTCGAACCCGGGCTCGTCCGAGAGGTAGCCGATCCGCCGTTTGGCCTCGAGCAGCGCGGACTCGTCGGTGACGTCGCGGCCGAGCACCTGGGCGGTGCCGGCGGTCGGCGAGATGAACCCGAGGAGCAGCCGGATCGTCGTCGTCTTCCCCGCGCCGTTGGGACCGAGGAAGCCGAAGATCTCGCCCGTTTCGACGGTAAAAGTCAACGCGTCGTTCGCGACGACCTCGTCGTACTCCTTGGTGAGCCCCTCGAGTTCGATCGCGGTCATACCGAACGGTACGGTTGCCGTGGATATAGTAGTGGACGAACAGTCTTGAGATCCGATACGATCGGGAGGCGGACGCGGGAGCGTTCTGCGATTCTTGCAACGTCGCGCCGGCCCCGGTTGCTCGCTGCGGGAGCGGGATCGCAACGAACCGAATCGTTCGTCGGTTCGTACGGACTGATATTTCGCCCCGTTTGCAAGGAGTACAATACCGAGAGGGAAGTCTCGCTCTCGGGCGTGTCGAGCGCGCGAAACGCTCCCGTTACAGAGATGGAAGAAGAAAGTCGACGAACGACAGCGAGCCCCGGTGCCGGGCGGAGTCGGCCGTCGGCGCGAACAGCCGGTCGAGCGCGGCGCCGTCGATGGCTTCGTACAGCGGCGTCTCGAGGTCGGTCGGGTCGACGCCCTCCGCGTCGGCGACCGCCTCGACGACGCGGACGCTGGGCGCACGAACCGCGGTCCCGCCGGAAGCCGCGTCCGATCCCGACATCAGATCAAGAGCTGGATGTCCGACTCGGCCATATGCTGGAGCGCCGTCGCCGCGCCGACGCCCGTTGTGACGCCGTCGTAGAAGTCGTCCTCGTCGTACTCCATCAGTTCGACGGTCATCTGACAGGCCTGCAGCTCGACGCCGCTTTCCAGCGAGAGCTCGATCAGTTCCTCGATCGTCGCGGTGCCGTTGTCGTCGATTCGCTTTCGCATCATCCGCGTCGCCATCGAATCCATCCCCGGCAGCGCAGCCAGCGCGTTCGGCAGCGGCATGTTGGGGTTACCGACCGCGCTCAGTTTGAGGTCCCGAGACTTCTCCTCATGGAGAATGTCGAGTCCCCAGAACGTGTGGAAGACGATGACCTCCCAGCCGAAGGCGGCCGCCGTGCTCGCGAGGATCAGCGGCGGGTACGCCATATCGAACGATCCCTTGGTCGCGACGATCGTCATCTTCTTCTGATCGTCCTCGACCTCGGTCTCGAGACCTGCGACTTTCTCCTCGAGCTCCGCGATCCGGGCCTCGAGATCGGCCTCACTCATCGGTTCGCCGTCCTCGGTTGGCGTGGTTGATTCCGTGCTCATCTCAGGCCGTCTTCTTCACGTAGTGGGTGTACAGCTCGTCGTCCTCGACCTGCTCGAGGAGTTCGACGCCGTTGGTGCCGTCGGCCCAGCCCTGGATGTCGCTCACGCTGCCCGAATCGGTCGCGACGACTTCGAGGACGTCACCCTCTTCGAGGTCGTCGATCGCCTGCTTGGTCTTGACGATGGGCATCGGGCAGGACTGTCCTTTCACGTCGAGGGTCTCTGTTGCGGTAGGGGTCGAGCTCATAATGATATCTATGCCCTGTATTGGAGCTGCTACACAATATCCTTTACGGTCGTAAAAGCGCACCGATGATTGTAGGTGACGCAAACATCCGTCCGCCGCCAACTCTGGCAGAACCGACTCCTATCCGATTATTCACCCTTTTCCGTCGTCAGGGAGGAGTCCGCGTTACGAGCCGGTCTTTGATATTGTGTAGAATTAGAAAAACTATGCGAATTCTTATGTGGGGTCGGACTGTACCGGATGTATAGAAATGGACGATATGGACTTTCCCACACCGGATGCGTCGGTCGAGTCGGTCGCGCCGAGCGAGCTGAAGGCTCGCATCGACGCGGGCGAGGACGTGACCCTTCTCGACGCCCGTATGGAGAGCGACTACGAGGAGTGGCGCATCGACGGCGATACCGTCGAATCGGTCAACATCCCCTACTTCGAGTTCCTCGACGAGGAGATCGACGCGGACGTCCTCGCGACGATTCCCGACGACCGCGAGGTGACGGTCCTCTGTGCGAAAGGTGGCGCCAGCGAGTTCGTCGCGGGCGCGCTGAAGGATCGCGGCTATGACGTAAACCACCTCGAAGAGGGGATGCACGGCTGGGCGCGGATCTACGAGGCCGTCGAGGTCGAGCGCTACGACGGCGCAGGGACGCTGCTGCAGTACCAGCGTCCGTCCTCGGGCTGTCTCGGCTACCTCGTCTACGACGACGGCGAGGCGGCCGTGATCGACCCGCTGCGCGCGTTCACGGAACGGTACCTGGACGATGCGGCTGCACTCGACGTCGAACTGCGATACGCCATCGACACGCACGTCCACGCGGACCACATCTCGGGCGTTCGCGAACTCACAGAGGAGGGCGTCGAGGGCGTCGTTCCCGACGCGGCGGTCGACCGCGGCGTCACCTACGCCGACGAGATGACCCTGGCCGAGGACGGCGACGAGTTTCAGGTCGGCTCGGCGACGATCGAGGCCGTCTACACGCCTGGTCATACCTCCGGGATGACCTCGTATCTGATCGACGGCAAGCTGCTCGCGACCGGCGACGGCCTGTTCGTCGAGAGCGTCGCCCGACCTGACTTAGAGGAGGGTGCCGAGGGCGCCGAGGACGCCGCCCGGAAGCTCTACGAGACGCTCCAGGAGCGCATGCTCACCCTACCCGAGGACACCCTGATCGGTGGCGCTCACTTCAGCGATTCGGCCGTGCCCGCCGAGGACGGCACCTACACGGCACCGATCGGCGAGCTTCGAGAGCAGATGGACGCCCTGACGATGGAGGAAGACGAGTTCGTCGAGTTGGTTCTCTCGGATATGCCGCCCCGTCCGGCCAACTACGAGGAGATCATCCAGACGAATCTCGGCCAGCAGTCGGTCGACGACGAAGAGGCGTTCGAACTCGAGCTCGGCCCGAACAACTGCGCCGCCAGCCAGGAGTCGCTGGCCGGTGACTAACCCACTCGACCAGCCGAATGGGAGCTGAACTCATCGCACCCGCACTGTACGAGACCCTGTTTCCCGCCGGGATCAGTCGGTACGCCGTCGGCGGACTGCTCGTCGGCCTCGGCGCCGTCGTCATCTACATCGGGACCGGCATTCCGGCCGGCGCGAGCACGTTCCTCGAGTCGACGCTGTCGTACGTCTCCGAGGAGTCGCGGTTCCAGCGCTACGTCGGCTCGCGGGACTGGCGAGTCGTGTTCACGCTCGGGATCGTCGGCGGTGCGGTGATCTACGCGCTTGCCTTCCAGTCGGGACTCGTCTCGAGCGGCCTCTACGAATCGGGAACGACCGGCCAGCTGTACGACGTCGGCGGGCTGACGCTGTGGCTGACCGGCGTCCAGCCCTGGCGGCTGTTCCTCGGGGGCGTCCTCGTCGGGATCGGCACGCGGATCGGCAAGGGCTGTACCTCGGGCCACGGCGTCTGTGGTGTCGGCTCGGCATCGAAGACCTCGATCGTGGGCGTGATCACGTTCCTCGCGGTCGCGATCGGGACAGCTCAGGTCGTGATGGCATTGGGGGTGAGTCCATAACCATGGCGGACCGACACCCGCTGTTCATGCCGCTGATCTTCGTCGGCGGGCTGCTCTTCGGGTTCGGGCTCGGGTTCAGCCACATGGCCCGTCCGGAGGTCGTCCTGAACTTCCTGCAGTTCGAGGACTTCGGACTGCTCTTTGTCATGGGCGGCGCGGCGGTCGTCACCGGTCTGGCGTTCGCGCTCGTGCCGCGGCTCCGCGAGCGGGCGCCGCTGACCGGCGACACGTACGGTCGACGGCTGAAGTCGTTCGACCGCAACGTTTTGATCGGCGGGGCGATCTTCGGCGTCGGCTGGGGGCTGTCGGGGATCTGTCCCGGCGCGGCCTACGCCAGCCTCGGCGTCGGCAACGTCACGATCCTGTGGGCGCTAGCGGGGATGTTCGTCGGCGCCTACGTCCAGGGGTACTGGCGCAGCCAGCGTACCGCGTCCGAAACCTCGCCCGCTGGCGCCGACTGATCGGTTCGGTCGTTTCGTCCGTGGGTCCCGTACCGATACTATTGTTCGGCGTCGTCTCGGTTCCCGAACGCGTTCGTTCGGAGGGTTTCGCAACTATTAGGCACTCGAGCGACCAACCGAGGGCTATGGAAGATCGATTTCTCCGGGCGGCCCGTGGCGAACGGACCGACCGGCCACCGGTATGGATGATGCGACAGGCGGGCCGGTACCTCCCGGAGTATCGCGAGCTGCGCGAGGACTACTCCTTTCTCGAGGCGATCTCGACCCCGGAGATCGCCACCGAGATCACCCTCCAGCCCTGGGAACGGTTCCGACCCGACGGGGTCGTCATGTACTCCGATATTCTCACCGTCCTCGAGCCGCTCGGCTTTTCCTACCACCTCGAGTCCGGCGTCGGCCCGGTCGTCGAGAACCCCGTCGCGTCCCCTGCGGACACCCATCGGGAGCGTGGCGACGTCGAGGACGAGCTCCAGTACGTCGGCGAGCTGCTCGAGCGACTGACCGACGAGCTCGGCAAGCAGGCGGCCGTCCTCGGCTTTACGGGTGGCCCGTTCACGCTCGCGGCCTACGTCTGCGAGGGAACCCCCTCGCGGACGTTCATGGACGTCCGTCGGCTCCGTGCGGAGCACCCGGAGGCGTTCGAGCGGCTGCTGCGGGCGTTTACCGACGTGATCGTCGACTACGTCCGCTACCAGGTCGAGTCGGGGGCGGACGCGATCCAGCTGTTCGACACCTACGCTGGGCTGCTCTCGCCCGCCGACTACCGGCGCTTCCTCCTGCCCCTCCACCGGGAGATCGTCGACGCCGTCGACGTCCCGACGATCGTCTTCGTCCGCAACGTCAGCGGCAACCTCGATCTGCTCGCCGACACCGGAGCCGAAGTCATCGGCCTGGACTGGACGATCGAGCTCGAGGACGCCCGCGAGGAACTGGGCGACGCGGCGATCCAGGGGAACCTCGATCCCGCCCTGCTGTACGGCGATCCCGAGACCGTCAAGGAGCGAACCCGAGACGTTATCGCGGCAGCGGGCGAGTCGGGCCACATCCTCAACCTGGGCCACGGCGTCGACCGGAACGTTCCCGTCGAGAACGTCGAGGCGTTCTTCGAGGCGGCGAAATCGGTCTCGCGAGGGAAGTGAGAAGAGTCGCGACGCGTCGACCGCCCTACTGGGGCGGCAGTCCCGCGTTGTAACAGTACGTGCCCGGCTCGGACCGACACTCACACTGCCGGAGCTGGTAGTACGACGGCTCGAACCCCGAAAGGAACGGCTCGACGGTGTCGGCAAGTAGCGTCGCGAACCGCGGATCGTCGTGGGGGACCGGGACCCGGTGGAGCTCGAGGCCGGCCTCGGCGGCGTCCTCCTGCAGGTCGACGTCGAGTTCGACCAGCGTCTCGGACTGCTCGTGCATGAAGCTCATCGGCTCGACGACGACCCGTTCCGCCTCGCCCGCGAGGCCCTCGACGACGTCCTCGGTGTCGGGCTCGGTCCACTCGATCCCGCGGTTGGCGTGGTTCTGGTAGCCGATCTCGTAGTCGTCGATCCCGATCATGTCGGCGATCGCCGAGGCGTGTTCCTCGACGTACTGGTCGTACCGGCTCCCTTCCTCGAGATACTTCTTCGGGGTTCCGTGGGCCGAAAAGACGAACGCGGTGTCGGGATCGTCGAGGTCGACGCCCTCCTCGTCGACGAACTCGCGGATCCCCTCGGCTCTGAGCCGGTTGTACGCCGGCACCCGGTGCCAGCCCGTGATCGCCGTGAACTCGGGGTCATACCCCTCACGGTCCTCGATCGCGTCCTCGAGCGAGTCGATCGCGGCGACCGTCGTCGAGGGGCCACACAGCGGGTAGATCGGCACGGCGATCACCGAGTCGATCCCGTCCTCGGCCAGCGTCGCCGGGAGGTCGGTGATCAGCGGCTCCATGAACTGCATTGCGTGGTAGACCGACACCTCGTGGCCCCGCTCGGTCAGGGCGTCCTCGAGGGCGTCGGCCTGGGCCGTCGCCTGCTCCTGGAGCGGCGAGCCGCCGATCTCCTCGTACTCCTCCATCAGGCTCGGCAGCCGTCGCTCGGCGAGCTCGCGGGAGCGCTCCCAGGCCGCGTCCTCGGAGTCGGCCTCCTCCAGATCGGCGTTGTCGAAGAAGATCCGGGTGAGGTAGTCACGGACCGTCTCGCGGTCGGGTTCGGCCGGTTCACCGAAGTTCAACAGCACGACGGCGGTTTCCATGCGCGGCCGTTAGGACGGGGGTGGTATATGTACTTCGGAGCCGGAAGTCGGTCCAGCCGCGTTCGACGCTTGCGCGCCCGAACCACCCACTATTCGGCGGGTGTCGGCTCGCCAGCTAGCTCGTCGGCGAGGCGATTGGCGCTCCGGATCCGCCCCGGAATCCCGGGGCGGTCGACGAAGTTCGTACAGAGGTGGACCCCGTCGGGAAGCGCGAGGTCGTCGGTGGCCCGCCAGGAGCGGTCGTACGCCGGCATCCCCGGCTCCCAGCGGTGGACGTGGATCGGCGTCGCCGGCGCGCCGGTGATGCGCTCGAACTCGGCGGCCCCGACCTTCCCCAGCTCCTCGTCCGTGGCCTCGGTCAGCGCCGGGTAGCCCAGCTGGTCGACGTAGCAGGTGAAGATCCCGTCCCGATCGAGGAAGCTCGCGTTCCAGGTGAGGCCGCTGATCTGTGCGTCCGATCCAGGTGGGATCAGCGTACCGATCCCGGTGCCGTCGAACGAGGACTCGAGGAACACCATCCCGATCGGGTTGTAGTTAAACCGCCGCAGCGTCGCCTCGAGGTCGGCGTCGATCGGCGCGAGCAGGTCCGCACACGTCGGCGCCGGGGTCGTCAGGACGACGTCGTCGACGTACTCGCTCCCGTCGGCCGTCCGCAGCTCGTACCCGTCCTCGCGCTCGCGGATCGCCTCGACGGGCGTCCCGAGGCTGATCGCGTCCGCGTGGGCCTCGTAGAGCCCGTCGGTCAGCTCGCCGAGGCCGTCCTCGAAGGTACACATCGGCGGCGACTCCCGTCCCTCGCGGAGTTTTCGAGCGACCCACAGGAGAACGCTCCCGTCGATTCCGGCCTTCTCGAGGACGCGACCCAGCGAGTACTCGACGAGCATGTCTCGGGGATCGGTTCCGTACAGTCCGCTGTACAGCGGGCCGAGGTAGCGACGGGCCGCCTGCTGGCCGAACTTTCGAACGAGGAAGTCGTCGACGGTCTCGTCCGGTTGCTGCGGGTCGGTGAGCGGCTCGAGGAGGATCCGGAGCTTGCCCAGCGGACCGAGCAGGTCGGTCGTCACCGCCTCCCGGACCGACAGCGGCGCCACCTTCAGCTCGCCGTCGTGGTAGACGTAGATCGGCTGGTCGTCGTCGCCGAACTCGAGTCGGTTGCCGAGCCCGAGATCGTCGACGATCGACTCGAGCCCCGGGGTCAGTCGAAGCCGCTGGGGGCCGAGTTCGAGGACGTGCTCGCCGACCCGTCGGCTCTGTACCACTCCGCCGGGGGTCTCGCGCGCCTCGAACGCCGTCACGTCGACGTCCCGCTTCGCGAGCGCGTGGACGAGCGAGAGCCCCGAAATCCCTGCTCCGACGACACCGACTTTCATCGGTGGTCCTTTCGAGCGGAGCCTTTTCGGTGTATCGTCACGCGATCGGCGGTGGTACTCGGTCGCTCGATCAGCGATTCGAGGGTCGCCCGGTCCTGGGCCCCGAGCAGCCGCTCGACCGGGTCGCCGTCCGCGTACAGCACGAGCGTGGGGACGCTCCGAGCGCCGAGTTGCTGGGCCAGCCGCTGGTGGGCGTCGACGTCGACTTTCGCGACGGCAGCGTCGGTTTCGGCGGCCAGCGCCTCGATCGTCGGCTCGAGCATCTTGCAGGGGCCACACCAGTCGGCGTAACAGTCGACCAGCACGACGTCGTGGCTGTCGACGACGTCCCGGAGGTGTCCCTGCCCCTCGATCGCGATCGGCTCGGCCGACGTCGCGGCTCCGTCCTCGCTCGGGTCGCCGCCGTCCTCGAGGCACCGTTGCAGTTCCCGTTTCTTCCGTTCGCGGATCCGCGCTCGCTCGTCGGCAGCAGTGTCGCGCATCGTCGAACGACGGTACGCGCTCGTCAGGAATAACGGCTGTGTGGGAACCAGACAATACGGAAGGCTCGTAACCGACGTTCGATCGGCGATCGGTTCTCGGCTCGTCGGCAGCAGCCCCCTTCGGGATATTTCCTTCGACGGTTCCGGTTCGGAGGGAGCTCGTGGCCGTGCTTATCGTCTACAACACCGTACGTTCGAGCGTGATCGACCGATGACGACCGCACGCGAGATGACGACCGCACGCGACCGAACGGGGACCGCGAACCGGGCGCTCGAGGAACTCCGCGAACGCTACGCCCGCGGCGACATCGCCACGGAAGAGTTCGAGTGACGACGACGGACGCTCCGGAGGGACGGAGAGTGAGAGCGCTCGAAACCGACGCTGTCCCATCCCGAGGACGTCGCCGTGCGTCGTCCACTGACGAATACTTATTCGATCGACGGTACGAGTAGTAGTATGGAGACGTCCTCGAGCGCGGTTTCGGCCGCGTCAGACCGGTCGGCGGAACCGGCGGAGCGACCGGTCGTCAGACGGCAGGCGGCGTTCGTCGTTCTCACCTTTTTCGGGATGGTGAGCGGGCTGCTCGGCGGGTGGATCGGCGCTCCGGCGTCGTTCGTGTGGGGTAGCTACGCGGTCGCGTACGTCTTCGGCGGCTGGTACGGGCTCAAAGAGAGCGTCACGGCGATCCGGGAGCCCGCAGTGGAGATCGACCTCCTGATGATCCTCGCGGCGCTCGGCGCGCTGTTTATCGGCGCTCCGTTCGAGGGCGCGATGTTGCTGTTTCTGTTCTCGCTGTCGGGCGTCCTGGAGGAGTACGCCATCGGCCGCTCGCGAACCGCGATCAGGTCGCTGATCGAGATGCGTCCGGAGGCGGCCCGCGTCCTCCGTGACGGCACGGAAACGACGACCCCGATCGACGACGTCGAGGTCGGCGACGTGTTCGTCGTTCGTCCCGGCGATCGACTCCCACTCGACGGCGTCGTCGAGTCCGGCGAGAGCACGGTCGATCAGTCCTCGCTCACCGGCGAGTCGGTACCGGTTTCGAAAGCACCCGGCGACGAGGTGTTCAGCGGGACGATCAACGAGACGGGGAGTCTCGAGGTGCGGGTCACCCGCGAGGCCCAGGAGTCGGCGATTGCTCGACTCATCAACATGGTCGAGCAGGCCCAGGAGAAGCGGGCACCGACCCAGCAGCTCATCGATCGCTTCGAGCAGCCCTACGTGATGAGCGTCCTGGCGCTGACCGCACTCGCGATCGTGCTCCCGACCGCACTGCTGGATCACCCGTTCGACTCGACGTTCTACCGCGCGATGACGCTCATGGTCGCGGCTTCGCCCTGTGCTGTCATCATCTCGACGCCGGCGGCGGTGCTCTCGGCGATCTCCGCCGGCGGCCGACAGGGCGTCCTGTTCAAAGGCGGCGAACACATCGAGACGGCGGGTAACGTCGACGCCGTCGCCTTCGACAAGACCGGGACCCTGACGGAGGGCAACACCCGGCTGACCGACGTGGACGCTCGCGAAGGCGCGGCCACCGACGGCGGCTCGGGCGACGTTGTAACGGCCGCGAGCGGGTTCGACGCGGGCTCCGAGGACGGACTGCTGGCGCTTGCGGCCGCCGTCCAGTCGCGGTCCGAACACCACCTGGCCGAGGCGACCGTCGATGCCGCCGAACAGCGGGGTCTCGAGATCCCCGCCGCGACCGGGTTCGAAGCGGTCGTTGGCAAGGGCGTCCGCGCGACCGTCGAGGAGCGCACGCTCCACATCGGGAACCCCCGGTACGTCCGGACCGAGCTGGAGGGACGATCGATCGCGGGTCTCGAGGACGGCCTCGACGCCGTCCGCGAGCTGGAAGCCGACGGGAAGACGAGCGTCCTCGTCGTCGAGGAAGCCGACGAGCAGCTCCGCGTCCTCGGCTGGCTCGGCTTTAGCGATACGATCCGGGCCGACGCGGCCGAGACCATCGAACGGCTCCGCGAGCGCGGCGTCGAGCAGATCGTCATGCTCACGGGCGACAACGAACGGGTCGCCCACTACATCGCCGAGGAGCTCGGGATCGACGAGGTGTACGCGGAGCTGCTCCCCGAGGAGAAAGTCGACCACATCGAGGCGCTCCAGCAGCGCCACGAGGCCGTCGCGATGGTCGGCGACGGCGTCAACGACGCGCCCGCGCTCGCGACGGCGGACATCAGCGTCGGGATGGGTGGCGCGGGAACCGATGTGGCCCTCGAGACGGCCGACATCGTGCTCATGTCGGACAGGCTCGATCGGCTGCCCTACGCGTTCGCGCTCAGCAAGGAGACGCGACGAACGCTGTATATCAACTTCGCCATCGCGTTCGGTGCGATCGCGATCATGGTGACCGCGATCCTCACGGCCGGGATCCCGCTGCCACTCGCCGTGGTCGGCCACGAGGGCTCGACCGTGCTGGTCAGCCTGATCGGGCTCCGGCTGCTCCGGTTCGATGGATGACCGGCGATCCTGACGACCGGTGAGGACGCAAGCGGACCGTCCACGGCGCGAGCCGACCGTCGCCGGAACGGCCGTGCAGGGATGAAAGCTATCCGCCCGCCCGTCGGACGGTAGTGTGAGGCGATTCCAATGGTGACCCAAATGTCCCCGAACGAGCTCGCCGACCTGCTCGACTCCGGCGAGTCGTTCACGCTCATCGACACACGTCCCGAGGACAGTTACGAGGGGTGGCGTATCCACGGCGCCGAGAACGTTCCGTTCGGTCCCGGCGACTCGCTCACGGACGATCAGCTCGAGCGCATCGGCGACGGTGACGGCGACTCGCTCGTCGCGATCTGTGGCAAGGGGCTGACGTCGACGCCGTTCGCGTTCGAGCTGCAACAGGCGGGCTACGACGACGTCTCCGTCGTCAAGGGTGGGATGGAAGACTGGAGCAAGGTATACGAGGTCGTTCCGATGGAGACCGGGAGCGACGACCTCGTCGTGGTCCAGCTACAGCGACGGTCGAAGGGCTGTCTCAGCTACGTCGTCGGCTCGAAATCCTCGGGATCGGCCGCCGTCGTCGACCCGACCCGCCAGACCGACCAGTTCAAGATCGTCGCCGAGGAGGCGAACCTCACCATCGAGCGCGTCCTTGATACGCACGTCCACGCCGATCACATCTCCGGCGGCCGCCAGCTGGCCGACGAGCTCGACGTCCCCTACCACCTCGGCGAACACGCCGCCGATCGCGACGTCGCCGACGAGTTCGAACCGCTCGCGGACGGCGAGACGATCGACGTCGGCGACGTCGAACTCGAGACGCTGTACGCGCCGGGACACACGTCCGATATGGTGAACGTCCTCGTCGAGGACGAGGCGTTGCTGACTGGCGATACACTGTTCGTCGAGTCGGTGGGCCGAACGGAGCTCCAGTTCGGCGACGACGAGACGGAAGGCGCCTCGAGGGGCGCCGAACTGCTCTACGAGACGCTCCACGACACCGTCCTCGAGCTCCCCGACGAGACGCTGATCTGTCCAGGCCACGTCTCGGTCTCGGCGGACAACCGCTACGAGGTCCGTTCGCCCGGCGAGCCGATAGCCGAACGGCTCGGAACGCTGCACGACGAACTCGAACTCCTCGGGCTGAGCAAAGACGAGTTCGTGGAGCGGCTGACCGAGAACGCGCCCGACAAGCCCCCGAACTACGAGCGAGTCATCGAGATCAACACGGGCAGAGACCCCGTCGACGACGAGTCGGAGGCGACGGAGCTCGAACTCGGGCCGAACAACTGCGCGGCCTAGCGGTCGTTCGGAACCGCGTCAGATCGACTCGACGGCGATCTCGAGTGGCGTCTCGTTTTCCACATTGTCGGTGACCGGACAGCGGTCCTCGACGGCTTCGAGCCAGGATTCGAGTGTCTCGTCGTCTGCGTCCGCCTCCACCGCAATCGTGACCGTGAGCTCCTGAAGTCCGGAACGAGCGTCGGTGGGCTCGCCGCGGTAGCTGGCGTAGTCGACGTCGCCCTCGACCCGAAGCTCCATCTCGTCGATAGACAGCCCCATATCCCGGGCGACCATCGTCGCAGTCGAGTTCAGACAGCCCAGGACCGCGCCCAGGAAGTACTCGACGGGGTTGACGTCCTTGCCGACGACGAACTCGGCGTCGCCGGTGTCGATCCGCGTGCGTCCCGGGCTGAGCCGTTCGCCAGTCAGTTCGTACGTCGTCGGTTCGTTCGATGGTGTCATGAGTAAGAGACGGTTCGCCCTGCCGCCCAGTAAGTATTGTCTAGGTTCCACAATCCCGGAGACCGACTGCTCGAGACCGTCCCGGACGGGCTCGGCGCATCGCTGGGCGTCGGCGTGCTGGACGCTTCGCGCTCGGATGGGAACTGTCTCCGGCTTGCCCATCGCGACGACTGCTCTCGATGAACGGGAACGCCAGTCGCGCTCGAGACCCGTTCGGTCCCTCTCGTGGGCCGAAATCAGTCGATAACAATCAAACGTCCCGGCGCCTGCCGCCGAACTCCGACGGCAGACAGCGCGCCGGGCGGCGCATCGTTTTTGTACAATATTCGCACAACCCTTATACCGGCTCGGCTCCTACCCCAAACCAGTAATGGCAAACTCGATGGCAGAGCAACTCCAGCAGGACATGCAGTGCGAGGGCCTGCTCGAGTGTATCCACGGTCTCAAGCAGCTCGACAAGGACTGTTTCCGGGTACTGGTCGAAAGCGAGGACCCGCTGACGATCGACGAGGTCGCCGAGCAGGTCGACCGCGAGCGCTCGACGGCCTACCGGTCGATCCAGCGGCTGCTCCAGAGCGGGTTCATCCAGAAAGAACAGGTCAACTACGACCAGGGCGGCTACTACCACGTCTACTACCCGACCGATCCGTCCCAGATCGCAAACGACATGCAGCGGATGTTAAACGACTGGTACGCGAAGATGGGCCAGCTCATCCAGGAGTTCGAGGACAAGTACGAGGGCGTCGAGGACGGGACGCCGACGGTCGAGAACACGCGAGCCTAACTCTCACCGACCCGTGTTGTACTTGTAGGTCGCCGTCTCCGGATCGATGCCGAAGTCTTCGGCGCTCTCGTCGTCACCGTCGTCCTCGGGCTGTTCGGTCGCTTGCTTGAACGCCTCCCGGAGCCGCTCGGGCATCCGGAACCGATCGATCTCGATCGCCAGCGGCACCGCGTCGGGGTCGGTTCGCTCGCGTTTCTCGGCGTGGCGCTTCTCGAGCGGAGCGGGCAGCTGTTCGGCGTCGGTCCGACGGAAGCCGAACTGTGCGAGGTAGGCGCTCTCCCCGGTGAGCGCATAGACTGTGTCGAACCCCTCGTCGCCGGCGTACTCGAGAAGACGTTCGACGACGTGTGCGCCGACGCCCTGGCCGCGCCACCCCTCGAGGACGCCGATGCTGGTCAGTTCACAGACCGCGTCGGGACCGTCTTCCTCGGCGTCGGTCCGATGGATCCGAATCCGTCCGAACCCCGCCTTCTCGCCGGAGACCTCGTCGACCGCGACCACGTAGTCTCGGGAGCGAAACGCCGTGTCGTCGAGCCCCATCGACTCGATGTGGTCGAGCAGCCAGACTTCCTCCCTGTTTTTGGCGTCTCGGACGTACATGTACGGACCTAGGCCAGCAGTTCCCAAAAGGGTTTGCGAGTCCTCGGATCGACTCCCCGGAGCCGGCTCGAGCTCCGCGATCCGGACACAATAGGTAGCTGAGCTACTACACCTATTGCAGCTATGTGAGCTATTGTATCGAAGTCGGCAGCGTTATGTGGGTCTCGTCGGCTGTCTCCAGTATCCGCTGAGAGTGACGTTCACACAAGAATAGGGACCTACCGTTCAGTGGATGGAGACACTATGACAGACGAGCCACGCGCTGTAAGCGTCGTAATTCTGAAAGGCGGTGTCGGAAAGTCGACGACTTCGATCAACCTCGCGCGCCAGCTGGCCGAGCGCGGATCGACACTCTTCGTCGATCTGGATCCCAACGGTCACGCGACGAACGGCCTCGGGTTCGAGGACGCCTACCACGCCGAGACTGACCTCGGCGACGTCATCCTCGAGGGAACGGCTACGCCCGGGGACATCATCCGCGAGACGGAGTCGGGGTTCGACCTGCTGCCGTCCTCGGACGCCCTCGAGGACGTCGAGACCGAGCTGGCGGGCGCGATGCAGGGATCGGCCCGCGTCAAATCAAAGATCGTCGACCCCCTGCTGGGCGAGGTCTACGACTATGTCATCTTCGACTGTCCGGCCTACCCAGGGATGCTCAACAACAACGCCCTGGTCGCGACGGGCAACGTCGTGACCCCGATCGAGCCCGGCTCGAGCGCCATCGGCGGCTACAAGCGGACGATGGAGCGGCTGATCGAGCCCGCTCGCGAGTACATCGACGTCGACGTCCTCGCGATCGTCCCGAACAAACTCGAGGACCGAATCGACCAGCGCACCGAGGACCGGGAGCTGCTCGAGAGCCTGAACACGGCCGAACACGAGGTCAACCCCGGCCAGCCGCTGCCGGAGGTCGTCCCCGAGTTCGCCCGGATCACCGAGGCGGAGTTCGACCGGATCGACGCCGGCGAGCTCGAGCCCCCGAAGCCGGGCATTCGCCACCGGGCGGCGCTGTCCCGATCGCTGAGCCACGAACAGCCCCTGCAGGACTACGCGCCCGACTCGGATCAGATCGCCCCCTACGAGGAACTCGCCGAGATCGTCGCGAGCGGAGGTGTCCAGCGGTGAGCAACCCGTTCGACGACCTCGAGGCCGAGACTGCCGAGTCGCCGAACACTGAGGACGGCGCGGGCGAAGACGGAGCGGCGTCCGTCGACGAGGAGGCGACCGGATCCGCGGCCCCCGAGGACGCGGGCGCGGGTTCGATCGAGTCGACGGCGTCCTCGCCCGCCGAGAGCGGTCCCGCCTTCGAGTACGACGCGGTTCGCCAGCGGCCGCTGTACGCCCGCGGCGAGAGCTGGGACGCCTTCGAGAAGAAGCTGCGAACGACGATCGCACCCGAGCTGGCCCGCGAGGACGTCGTCGACGAGGAGACCCGTGAGATCCACGACGCGGTGCTTCGACTGGCGACCGAGGAGCCCGAACGGATCGCCGAACTCGTCCTCGAGGCCCGTCGGGAGGAGTAGCGTCGTATCGGGCCGTCCCGACGGCTGCGGATCCCGTCGGTAGTTTTGAGAGAGGGGGAACGCGGATTTCGAGAGCTGGGAGCAGTCCTCTTCGGCGGTCTGGCTTGCAGCGTCCACGTCCAGCGATTTTTCGACCCCTCCTGTATGCCTTCTATGAGCCGTCTTGACAGTATCCGAACGATCGTCGCGCGAGCGAGCGACGAACACATCACGTTCTACGCCTCCAGCATCGCGTACTACGCGTTCTTTTCGATCATCCCGTTGCTACTGCTAACGCTGGCGATCGGATCGTTCGTCGGCGAGGAAGCGTTCGCCGAGCGAATCATCGCGACGGTCGAAGAGCATCTCTCGGCGTCCGGCCGCGAGATCGTGAGCCAGACGCTCGAAGACCAGTCGGGCCAGGTCGGCGCGTCGGTCGTGGGCGTGCTCGGGTTGGCGTGGTCGGCGGTCAAGGTCGTTCGGGCGATCGATATGGCGTTCGATCAGGTCTACGCGGCAGACGTGGAAACGCCGTTCACGCGGCAAGTTCTCGACGGGCTCGTCGTGTTGGGGCTGGTTGGCGTCAGTGTCACGCTCATGATCGGCGCTGGAACGTTCATCAGTCAGCCGACCATCGTCGATCTCCCGTACGTCGATATCGTCGGCTGGACCGTCCTGGTGGTCGGACTCGCGATCGTGTTTCTCCCGGTCTACTACGTCATGCCGCCACAACAGATGAGTCTCGCCGCAGCGCTGCCGGGGACGGTCGTCGTTTCCCTCGGGTGGCTGGTTCTCCAGGCCGGGTTCCAGCTGTACAGGAGATACGCCGCCGGGTTCGAGGCGTACGGATTCATCGGCGGTGTCTTACTGTTTCTCACGTGGTTGTACTTCGCCAGTACCCTCCTTCTTCTCGGAGCGGTCGTCAATGCGGTCCTCGAACAGGACCTCGAGCGAACGGCTTCGGCCTGAGCCCGGGAGATCCCGGCGTGGCGTACAGCCGTTCCGAGTCGGTGTTCGGAGATCATAGCCGCCCGAGCCGCGAGCTACTCGTCCCGGCGCTCGAGTGTTGGCGCCGGGGTCGAGCGAGCCCCCGGAACGCCGTCGGATTCGTCGGTGTAGATCCCGTGTTCTCGCGGATAGTCGGCGTGGAGGTCCGCGCTGTAGACGTGGACCTTCTCGGTGTCGGGCCCCTCGTCCATCGACTGGCTGGTCGGGGGCGTCGTCTCGCCCGGTTCGGGACGGCCCTCGGGCTTCGGGATCTCGATACGCTCGCGGAGGGCGGCCTCGACGTCCATCGCCAGCGTCGTTCCGAGTCGCAGGCTCTCGAGCAGCCGTCGCGAGGTGTCCTCGGTGAGCAACTCGCAGGCCGCGCCGTCCTCGCCGGCCTCGAACAGCGTCCGGGCCCTCGCCTCGACGGCGTCCCGTTCCGCGAGGACTTCCTGCTCGAAGCCCTCGATGGCACCCACCACGTCGGCGTAGAACGCCGCGGGGTCGGCGGAGGTGAAGTACAGCAGGCGTTTGAACTCCCGGGTCGCGTACCGAGTGGCCTCCTGGAGCTTCCACTCCTCGTCGAGGAAGTTCGCGGCCGAGTTCGTGGTGAGATACCGGTGTTGGCGGAACTCCGGGGGGACCTCCTCGACGCCGACGGGAATCGGAACGTACGGCGTCGTCGCGGCGCTCGTGACGGCGGTCCACAGCGTCTGGAGCTCCTCGCGGGTGTCGGGCCGCAGGTGGGCGACCTGGCCGTAGCCCGCGTGGTCGGTCGCCCAGCGGGGATCCCGCACCAGCGCGAGCATGTCCTCGAGGCTGACCGGGGCCAGCTCCCGGAGTTCCTCCTCGCGGGCGGGCGGATACCGTGCGTCCTGGTAGAACTCCGGCGTGTCGTACTCGTCGGCCTCGGCGGGGAACTCCCCCAGGCCGTAGACTTCGAACAGGTCCAGGGTGTCACCCTCGCCGTCCCACCAGCCCCGTTCTTCCGCGAAGTCGACCAGCCGATCCGAACCGATGAAGTCCGGATCGTCCTCGTGGTCGACGGGGAACTCGCGGATATACCCGAAGTACGACACCCGGACCTCGTCGGCGCCAAGCCGTTCGGCCGCCCAGAGGTCGCCGTCGGGGTGGGCGAAGTTGATGAACACCCACCCCTCGTCCTCGTCGGCGAACAGATGGGAGTTCCCGCCGTAGGTCGAGTAGCCGTGTTCGTCCATCAGCCCGCCGACGACCTCGACGGCCTCCCGGGCGCTCGAGGCCCGCTCCATCGCCGCCTTCGCGAGGTCGGAGTACTGCGGACCCGTCTGGGGGGCCTGCTCCTCGGCCAGCTCGACGAGCTCCGGCCGCGAGGGTGACCAGATATCCCTGGCGGCGACGCCGTGCTCGTTGAGCCCGCCGTTGGTCAGCGGCGGCGGAAACCCCGCCCATTCCGAGTACATCGAGGCGACGTACTTGTTCGTCTCCGAGGCCTGCGGAATCTCGGTCAGCTCGCCGGGGATGTCCGCGTCCTCGGTGACGCCGACGGTCACGGTCGCGTCCTCGGCGTGGTCCTGGCGGGAAACGATCTCGAGCCAGTGGCTCGAGGGCTCGTGGCCGAACCCGCCCAGCAGCGTCGATCCGTCCTCGGTGAGGTCGCTGCCGACGTAGAAGCCGATGCTCTTCCCGTCGAGCGAGTGGGGATCGCTCGGATCCGTGAGGCCCGTGTCAGTGCCGAGCCCGTCGGCTCCCCGCCCAGCGCCGGCGAACAGCGCCGCGCTCACGCCCAGTGCTCCGAAGCCGCGTCTCGAAAGTCGGTTCTTAGCCACGTACTGTCACTCCGTCGGGTACGTTCGGCGAAGCGTTCGATAATAGTTAGCACTGATAGATTAGACAGAACATAACGGTTTCGAACCTGTTGGAATTCCCGAACCCCAGCCCGCTGGGTGGAAAACCATAAAATACCACACACTAATACCGAATTCGTCAAAGTCGCGACGAATCGTCTGCTGGGGCAAATATCGCGGTTTTCGATGAACCATTACGATCATTCATCTCGATTTAACGATAATCCTTATGCGCGCCGAGTCGGTTGACTGAGACAGGATGGCACGTGAGAGCTGGGCGAGCCGCGTCGGATTCATTCTGGCCGCGGTCGGGAGCGCGATCGGACTGGGGAACATCTGGCGGTTCCCGTGGATGACCGCGGAAAACGGCGGGAGCGCCTTTCTCCTCCTGTACCTGCTTATCGTTCTCTTCGTCGGGGTTCCGGGACTGCTGGCCGCGTTCGTGATCGGTCGCCGGTCGAATCGAAACCCCATCGGGGCATTTAAATCGCTCGCCGGATCGCGCGCCTGGACCGCACTCGGCGTGCTCTGTGTCGTTACCGCGATCATGCTCATGTCGTTCTACAGCGTCGTCGGCGGCTGGATCCTCCGATACTTCCTCGAGAGCGCGACGGGCGCGTACTTCGCGGATCCGGACGCTCACTTCGCGGCGATCAGCTACGGACCCGAGGCGTTCGGCTACCAGCTGGCGGTGCTGGCGGCCACTGCGGTGATCGTCACCGCAGGGATCAGACGCGGTATCGAGGCGACGACGAAGGTGATGCTGCCCGGGATCGTCGTCCTCCTCGCCGCGCTTGCGGTCTGGGCAGCCCAGCAGCCCGCAGCCACACAGGGGTACGAGTTCTACCTCGGGTTCGACGGCGCCTACCTCGCGGAGAACTTCCTGTCGGTGCTCGGATCGGCAGCCGGCCAGGCGCTGTTTACCCTCTCGATCGGCGGCGGGACGATGATCACCTACGCCTCTTACGTCGACGACGACCGCTCGCTTCCCCTCGACGCCTCGGCCATCGCCGTGCTCAACCTCGGTGTCGGAATTCTGGCCGGGCTCGTGTTGTTCCCGTTGTTGTTCTCGTTCGCTGCGGGTCCGACGGAGGGCGGCCCCGGCGCCCTGTTCGTCGGGATCGCCGGCGCGTTCGCGAGCCTGCCCGGCGGTCGCGTCCTCGGAGCCATCTTCTTCCTGGTCGTCCTGCTGGCCGCCCTCACGAGCCTGATCAGCATGCTCGAGATCCCGGTTTCCTTCCTGGTCGACGAGTTCGACCTCGAGCGCTCGACCGCGACTCGCGGACTGTTCGCCCTGGTCGCGGTTACCGGCGGTGTAAACGCGTTCAGTCCCGCCGTGTTTACCCTGTTCGCTGACCATCTCGTCGATCTGCTCCTGGTGCTCGGACTAACCGGGTTCATGGTCTACACCGCCTGGGTCCTCGGACCGGAAGCGGTCGAGGAGCTCCGTAACGGTGCGGGACCGATCTCGAGCCCGCTCGTGGTTCCATGGCGGTACGCGATCGGGACCGTCTTCCCGGCGTTTCTGCTCTTTACGTTCTACGCCGACGTCTCGGTCCTGGTCGGGCTCTCCGTGGGGACGGAGCTACTGCTGGTCGCGACGCTGGTGACGATAGTTCCGTTCGTCCTCCTGGCCCGCCGTTCCCACTCCGGAAGCCACAGTCGCCCGACCGAGAGCGCGGACTGACGGTTATTCTGTCGTCTCCGCGACCTGTTTCTGCCGTGGCGGTTCGACGACGTATCGGTCGGGCAGATCCGGTTCGGGTTCCCGGCCGACGGTAAAGAACCGCTCGGTGCGAGTCAGCTCCTCGGAGGCCGGGCTCGGTTTCGTCATCCGTTCGTACTCGACGGCGACGCCCCCTTCCTCGGCCGAGATGCGGACGGCCGGAAGCTGGTAAGAGGGATAAAACACCGGTGGGAGGATCCCGATGATCCCGTCCCGTCGGTGGAGTCGCTTGAGCCAGGTCCCGGTGTTGACCAACAGTCCGCCGTCGACCTCGCGGATCCCCGGACGGTGAGTGTGGCCGTAACAGAAGATCGTCGTCTCCGGCTGTTCGGAGAAGATCTCGCGGGCCGCCTCCTCGTAGGGCTGTTGGGGATCGACAGTGAGTTCGGTCTCGAAGACGCCGAACCGGTCGATGGTCTTCCTGAGATCCCGGCGGATGAAGTACAGCGGGATCCCGACGAGCAGGAGGAGGCCGCCGACGGCGACGATCAGCGCGAGGAAGAACCACGCCGCGGTTCCGGCCGTGCCGAACTGCCCGAGAAACGCCTCGGTGCGATCGACGGGCATCGACCAGATTCCCGCGAGATCCAGCCCCGCGAGCACCGCGAGCAGGAGGCTGATGTTGAACAACAACAGGAACGGGACGATCGAGTACCGCAACAGCGGGTTCATCTCCCGGTAGAAGTACTTCGAGAGGAGCCAGATGGGCATCCGTTCGGTCGGTGTCACCGCCTGGACGTCCTTCATCCAGTTGTACCGCCCCCGATCGGAGAGCTGGCCCGCTCGGCTCGTGACGAGGGTGTTGTAGTAGTAGCCAAGCGGCGTCGCGTGGGGGTTCCCCCAGTCCTCGATCCGGTTGTTGGCGTCGTGCTGGTGCCCGTGCTCGAAGTGGATCGCCTGCTCGCCGATCTCTCTGGAGATCCACTTCTCCTGGGTCAGCTCGACGTTGTACTCGGCGAAGCGCTCGACGTACTCGTCGTAGGCCGCGAGCTCGTGGTCGTGGTTGCCCGGCAGCAGCGTAATCCGAACGTTCTCGCCGGTCGCCCGGAGCTGCTCGAACAGCTCCGGATACGTCCGTTCGAGGACGTCGAACTTCTCGATCCCCTCGACCGTGGTAAACTCCCAGAGGCCGAAGGCGTCGCCGTTGATAATCAGTTCGGCGTCCTCGTCGGTCTCCTCGAGACGCTCGAGGAACTCGAGCAGCTCGTCAAGGAACTCGACGTGCTCGAGCTGTTCGTCGCCGCCGATGTGGAGGTCGCTAATAACGTAGTAGACCCGATCATCGGTGTCGGTGGCCATCGTCCCCACAGTTTTGGGCCACCTCAAAAGGTGTTTTCTTTAGCTGCGACAGCGTCCTCGAGCCTGCGCAGAGCACCCCTCGCTGATTTCCGAGAATCACTCGATAATATAACTTTGTACTCCCATCAACGTTTGAAATCCTTGGATACCGATAACACAGTACGGACCGGTACCCCAACTGCCATGTTCGACAGTTCACGGCGGGATGTCCTGAAGTACAGCGGGATCGCAGCTGCGGCGGCTGGCGTGGGAACCGGCACGGTAAGCGGGGGCGAGACGTCGGACGATGAGGACGGGAAAGCAAAGAAAGTGGGCGAGGGAGTCCCCGGATCGATCGAGCGCCTCGGACACGACTTCCTCGAGAACCCGCCGGGGATCTACACGTACGGTGCGGTACGCGACGACGGGAAGTACGCCGTGATGGGGGGCTACTACGGCGAGGGTGGGAGCTTCCTCGTCGATCTCTCGGACCTGGAGAACCCCGAGCAGGCCCACCGGGTTCCCTCGGCGAACACGAACCGACAGAACGACGTGAAGTTCGATCCCCGCGACGGGCTCTACTATCGGACCCTCGAGCCCAACATCGACGACGCCGAGATGGGCTTTCAGGTGATCGACTACGGCTACGACGTCGGTACCGTCGAAGACCCCGAGATCGTCGCGACCGTCGAGACGCCCCGGACGGGCGTCCACAAGCTCGAGGAACACCCCGACGAGCCGATTCTCTACCCGATCGACAAGGACGGCTCGGAGCCGGGAATCCTGATCTACGACGTCAGCGACCCGACCGCTCCGGAGTATCTCTCGGAGTTCGGTCCCGACGGCTACTGTCACGATCTCGAGGTCGACCCCCACCGCGACCTGATCCACGCGGCGTACATCGGGGGCGATTTCGTCGGCTACGTCATCTTCGACGTCAGCGACCCATACGAGCCCGAGGAGCTCTCGCGGATCGACTACGCGGAGCGGCCCGACTACGAGGAGATCGGCGAGCCGGGCTTCGAGAGCTGCCACCAGGCGAGCTTCGATCCCGAGCGGGATCTGGCCGTCGTCGGCGACGAGATCGGGACCGGGATGCCCGGCGGGAAACACGTCTACGACATCGGCTGGGACGAGGGCTCTCCGGAAAATCCGATCCACATCGGCTTCACCCACTCGCCGAACGCCAGAGAGCAAGGCGAGGACGAGCCGTTCTTCTGGACGACACACTTCCACAACGTCGTCCCCTGTGCGGGCGGGGTCACGCTGCTTGTCGACGGCGGCTACCACGAGGGCGTCTGGGTCGCCGACATCACCGATCCGACCGACCCCACGCCGGCCGAAAGCTACCCGACTCACGAGGACGAGGACCTGATCCCCCAGCTCGGGAGCGGGCCCGTCGTCGACATGCTCGACCCGATCCACCCGCCGTTCGTCTGGTCAGTGGAGTACAACGAGGCCCGGAACTTCGTTTTCGCCAGCGACTCGCTGACGGGGGCGTACACCTTCGAGCTCTCCCCCGAGAAGTTCGAGTTCCGGACGATCGTCGAGGAGATCAAGCGGACCTACGAACCCCGCGACGAGGTCGGCGCCGACGGGCTCGAGCTGGCCTACCACTACTACGAGGAGCACGCGACGGTCCCCAACACCGGCGGAAAGGAGATGACTGAGGACGCCCTCGCCGAGATCGAGGCGATCGCGGAGGAAGAGGGCGTCGAGGTCGAGGAGTTCGAGATGGCCCACCACTGAGACGGGCCGCCGTCCGCTAGCGCCGGCGTCCTCGCGCCCCGTCGCCGAGGCCATCGGGAAGCGGAGACGCGAGATCGGCCGATCGCTCGGGCGAGCGGTCCGAGACACGGATGAGGAGTCCTCGAGTCGGTCGTTCGAGACCGCTGCTACCGCGGCCGAGCGGCGAAATAGCAAGCCCAACGCCTACCCGACGGTGAGTGGTGGATCAGGTATGGTCAGAATCTCGACGATCGTCATCGTGCTCGCGATCGTGCTCGGTATCGGCCTCATCCCGATCCCCGTTATTCCCGGCGTGGGGATTCTCGTCGGTCTCACGGGCATAATCTTGGGAATTATTTTGCGGTTGCTCGGGTACTAGCGGCGGTACCGCGTCCGGGGCAGCTTCCGACCGCGGACGCCGGACGACGGCGCCAGCAGCCGCGGCGTCACCGCCGGCGAGGGCGCGACGCTCGCAACCGGGAGCGCCTCGCCTCGGCGGGATACCGGTTTCGGTCGTTCCGACGTCGGAACGACGGTTTGCGCTCCGCAAAACACTCTTGACGAGGTGCGTTCATGATGGTTTATAATGAGTGAACGCGCCGACGAGGGAGCGTCCAGCACCGACGACGTGCGATCGAACCCGATCCGAACCCGGGACGACTGGGAGCAGTACCGCGAGCGGGCCCGCGAGGACCCCGGTTCGTTCCACGGGTCGATCGCCAAGCGAGAGATCCACTGGTACCACGACGACGAGGACGCGTGGCTGTCCTACGACGGGGAGTGGACCGGGTTCGACGCCGAGACGGGCGCTCGAACGAGCCGCGACTACCCTGAGGGCCACGAGCCCTGGGACGTCGCCTTCGACGACTCCGAGGCGCCGCTGTACGAGTGGTTCGCGGGCGGGCTGACCAACGCCTGTTTCAACGAGGTGGATCGGCACGTCCTCGCGGGCCACGGCGACGAGACCGCGTTTCACTTCGAGGGCGACCGCTGGGATCAGTCGAAAAACGACGGCCGCGGGGGACCGGTCGTCTCCGAGGACGTCTCGCGCCGGGAGCTGCTGGTTCGGGTCGCCGAGGCCGCCCAGGTGCTGCAGAACCTCGGCCTCGAGCGGGGCGATCGCATCGCCCTGAACATGCCAAACATCATGGAGCAGCTCTACTACACCGAGGCCGCCAAGCGGCTTGGGATCGTCTACACGCCGGTGTTCGGCGGCTTTAGCGACAAGACCCTCTCCGATCGGATCGCCCGGCTCGGTGCCGACGTGCTGATCACCAGCGACGGCGGCTACCGCAACGCCGAGATCGTCCCCTACAAGGAGCGGTACGCCGACCCCGCGCTCGAGGACTACCTGCCCGTCGAGACCGTCCTCGAGATCGTCGACGAGACGCTCGCGGAGCTGGAGCTGGACGAGCGCCACGCCGAGACGATCCGCGAGCGGGTCGAGCGGGCGATCGAGGGCGAGGCCACCGTCGATCGGGGCCAGGCGATGCGGGGGGTCGGGAACGCCCTCGAGACGTTCGCCGACCGCTCGGGCGAGGAGCTCGCCGAGATCCGAACCGAGATCGCCCGGGCGCTGGTCGACTCGGAGGACCGGCTCGAACGGGTGGTCGTCGTCGAGCACACGGGCCAGGAGATCCAGACCCACGACCGCGACGACTGGTCGGCCGACCTGATCGCCGACGCCCGGGAGGATATCCTGGCTCAGGCCCGCGACGCGGGGTTCGCCCTCGAGAGCTACGACGACCTGCTCGCGCTCGAGGACCGGGAGCTGGTCCGGGCGATCTGGGCCAGCTCGCGTCCCGTCCCGGTCGACGCGGAGTATCCCCTCTTCGTCATCTTTACGAGCGGGTCGACGGGGAAGCCGAAGGGCGTCGTCCACGTCCACGGCGGCTACACCGCCGGCATCGCGAACACGATGAAGGTTTCCTTCGACGTCGTCCCCGGCGAGGACACGATCTTCGTCATCGCCGATCCGGGCTGGATCACGGGCCAGTCGTATCTCATCAGCGCCTCGCTGACGACCCGGACGACGAGCGTTTTACTCGAGGGTGCGCCCGTCTACCCCGACGCGGGCCGGTTCAGTTCGGTGATCGAGCGCTACGGCGCGACCGTCTTCAAGGCCGGCGTCACCTTCCTGAAGGGGATCATGGAGGACGACGAGAGCGTCGCGGACATGCGCGAGTGGGAGACCGACTCCCTGCGGGTCGCGACGTTCTGTGCCGAGCCCGTGAGCCCGGCCGTCCAGGAGTTCGGGATGGAGGAGATCTGCGAGCGCTACATCAACTCCTACTGGGCGACCGAGCACGGCGGGATCGTCTGGACCCACTTCTTCGGCAACGAGGACTTCGAACTCCGGGCGGACGCCCACACCTACCCGCTGCCGTGGGTGTTCGGCAACGTCTGGGTCGAGGAGGAGGAACACCCTGACGGCACCAGCGAGTGGCGCGAGGCCGACCCCGAGGAGCGCGGCGAGATCATCGTCGAGGAGCCCTACCCGTACCTGATGCGGTACGTCTGGGGCGACCTCGAGGGGTGGGACGGCGCCGACTGGGCGGGCGAGTGGACGGGCAACGCCGAACGTTTCGAGGACGTCTACTGGATCGAGAAGGATGGCGAGTACGCCTACCTCCAGGGCGACGTCGCCAAGCAGTACGACGACGACTCCTTCAGCCTCCACGGTCGCTCGGACGAGGTGATCAACGTCTCAGGTCACCGGATGGGCACCGAGGAGATCGAGGGCGCGATCTTACAGGACAAGCGGATCAACCCCGACTCGCCGGTGGCAAACGCCGTCGTCGTCGGCGCCGACCACCACGAGAAGGGACTGACGCCCGTGGCCTTCGTCCAGACAAAACCCGACGACCGACTCACCAACGAGGTCGAGGCCCGCCTCTCGGGGCTGGTCCGCGATGAGAAAGGCGTCACCGCGGTCCCGGAGACGTTCATCGAGGTCGAGGCGTTCCCCGAGACCCGTTCGGGGAAGTACATGCGCCGGATGCTGACCGCGATGCTCGACCGGGAGCCGATCGGCGACACGAGCACGCTGAAGAATCCCGGCGTCGTCGAGTCGATCCGCCCGAAGTGCGAGCGCTGGCGCCGCCGCCAGGAGCTGGCGGCCGAGCAGGAGCTCCTCGAGCAATACCGCAACGTCACGGTTCAGTACAACGACGTTCGCGGCGCGGACGAACGGATCGCGACGGTCACGATCGACAGCCCGCCCGTCAACGCGCTCACCGAACGCGCCCTCGACGAGCTCAACACCGTCCTCGAACACCTCGATCGCCGCGAGGACGTCGGCGCGGTCGTGCTCACGGGCGCGGGCCCGTCGAACTTCGTCGCCGGCGCGGACGTCGAGCAGTTCTTAGAGGAGGTCCACGAGTACGAGGACGCCGTCGCCTTCCCGAACACGGCCCACGAGGCGTTCCGACGGATCGAGGAGCTTTCGGTCCCCGTGGTTGCCGCGGTCAACGGCACGGCGCTCGGCGGCGGGAACGAGCTCCAGCTCGCGGCCCACTACTCCGTCGCCGAGCAGGCGGCCGAGTTCGGCCAGCCGGAGCTCAACCTCAACCTCATCCCGGGGTACGGCGGCACCCAGCGGCTCCCTCGCGTTCTCGGCGAACGTCGGGGGACCGACGGCGTCCGCGACGCCGTGACGCTGATCACGAACGGTCGAACCGTCGACGCCGAGGACGCCCTCGAGATGGGGCTGGTCGACGAGCTCGAGACCGAGCGGACGGCCCGCATCCGGGCCGCGGCGCTCGCCCGCGAACACGTCACCGACGCGGGCGACACCCTGGCGGACGCGCGCGAACGGCGCCTCGAGAACCGCTCGGCGTGGGCCGACCCCGGCGAGTTCCCCGCGGACGTCCTCGAGGACCCGATCGTCGAGCGCAACCGTCGCCAGTGCGACCACGCCGGCACGGGGCGGGCGAAGGCGTTCGAGCGGGCCGTCGAGGCCATCCGTGTCGGGTTCGAGGAGGGGATCGACGCGGGCCTCGAGCGCGAGGCGACACACTTCGCCGAGGCCGTCGTCGACCCTGAAGGCGGGAAAGCGGGGATCGAGGCGTTCCTCGACCGGGCCAGCGAGCCGTTGCCGACCCGCGAGCGGTTCTCGCCCTCGCCCGAGGAGGAGCAGGCGCTGCTCGAGGACGGCCGACTGCTCCCGCCCGGCGAGCCGTTCTACCCGGGCGTCGACGAGATCCCCGACTACCAGTACGCCCAGCTGGTCCGCAAGGACGACGAGACCGGCGAAGCCGCCCACGGCGACCCCGAGGAGGCGGAGCTCGAGGAGGTCGTCCCCGTCGAGGAGCCCGGCCCGAACGAGGTGCTGGTCTACGTCCTCGCAAGCGAGGTCAACTTCAACGACATCTGGGCGATCACGGGCGTTCCGGTCAGCCAGTTCGAGAACCACGACCAGGACTACCACGTCACCGGCAGCGGCGGGGTCGCGCTGGTGGTCGACGCCGGCGAGGCGGTCGTCCGCGAGGGACGGGTCTCGGTCGGCGATCTGGTGACGATCTACTCCGGCCAGAGCGACCTGCTCTCGCCGCGGATGGGGCTGGACCCGATGTACGCCGACTTCTCGATCCAGGGGTACGAGGGGCCGAACGGCAGCCACCAGCAGTTCATGCTCGCCCAGGGGCCCCAGGTGCTGCCGATCCCCGAGGAGGCGACGATCGAACAGGCCGGGGCCTACGTCCTCGCGACGGGCACCGTCTGGCGGGCGCTGTTTACGACGCTTGACATCGAGCCCGAGACGTCGATGTTCGTCGAGGGCGCCTCGACGGGCACGGGCTGGGAGACGACGAAGCTCGCGACGCGCAACGACGTCGACGTGACGGGGCTCTGCTCGAGCGAGGAACGCGCCGAACGGATCGAGCGCCTCGGCGCGGACGCCCTCGACCGCACCGCCGATCCCTACGACGACATCTGGGGGCGGATCCCCCGCGAGGAAAACGCGTGGGACGACTGGAAGGAGGCGGGACGAGAGTTCGTCGAGGCCTACGAGGCCAACCACGACGGCGAGCGGGCCGACTACGCCGTCAGCCACGCCGGGGAGCTCTCTTTCCCCCGGAGCTTCCAGCTGCTCGAGGAGGGCGGGAAGCTGACCTTCTACGGCGCCTCGACGGGTTACTACCTGACTTTCCTCGGCAAGCCCGGAGCCTCGACCCCCGACGCGATGTTCGAACGGGCCGACGTCCGGGCCGGCGACGGCGTCCTGATCTACTACGGGACCGACACCGGCCCCGACGGGGTCGTCGACGAGACCGGGCTCAGGGCAATCGAGGACGCCCGCGAGGCCGGCACCCGAATCGCGGTCGTCGCCTCCACCGACGAGCAGGCGGAGTTCGTCGAGTCGCTTGGCTTCGGCGACGCCGTCGAGGGTACCGTCAGCATCGAGGGCCTGCAACGGCGCGAGGACGACTTTCGCTGGCCCGAGACGCTGCCGGACCTCCCCGACGCCCAGGCCGATCCAGAGGCGTTCAGGGGGGTCGTCCAGTCGATCACCGACGAGGTGTTCAAGCCCCTCGGGAAGGCGGTCGGCGAACTCCTCGGCACGCCGAAGAACCCGCGGGGGTACCCCGACGTGGTCTTCGAACGGGCCGACCACGACGCCCTCTATGTGAGCACGATGCTGGCGAAACCCCACACCGGACGGGTCGTCTACAGCGAGGACCTCGAGGACCGACGATACTCGATGTACGCCCCGCAGGTGTGGATGCGCCAGCGCGAGGTGTTGATGCCGACTGCGGAGATCCTCGGCACCCATCTGAGCAACGCCTACGAGGTCGAACAGTTGAACGAGGCCGTCGACGCCGGCGAGATCGACCTCACCGATCCGGAAGTCGTCGGCTGGGACGAGCTCCCCGAGGCCCACCAGGCAATGTGGGACAACGAACACGAGGCGAGCAGCTACGTCGCAGCACACGCGCTGCCTGAGGACGGACTGGACTCCAAGGAGGAGCTGTTCCTCGCCTGGGCCGATAGAGAGCGCTGAGCGGATCCGTTCGGAACCGCCGACGTCGATCCGCCGTCATCGGATCACAGAAAGTATTTATTTCGTGAAGGTGGGGTTAGAATAGGCCGCGGACTCCGCCTCTGACACGCATCGCTCGCGAGTTCCCCGGTCTCCTCCCCCCATCGCTGCTCTTTCCACCGAGATACCACCGGAACCCGTCGAGCGGCTCGGCCAACTATGTTTATACATTCGGAATAGCTTCTTATTATAGCTAATCGATAAAAAGATTATTATGACCCGCTTAGGTAGAATTAGGTGGTCGGTGGGGGAGTTATTCGAACTGCCCTAACGGTCAGAGGTCATGCCCTCACTACCGCTCCCACCGACCTCGCACCACGAACTACTACACGAACCACGCGGAGCGAGCTGGAGCGGGACTCCGACTCGCTCGCCTTTTTGGGATGTCGCCGATCGATCGCGGCCCGACACCGCGGCTCGTCGGTCGCGCCGATCGATCGAACGGTGGTCGTTGTTGTCACTTGCGTAGTGACGACCGTGGTACTTCGGTCGCACTCACGGACCGCTTATCCTGCTCGACGGTGACCGAAACGTATGGCGACCGACCCCAAAAGGCGGGCTGCCGGAACGTGCACCCAGTGTGGAAGCGTCTTCGCAGTCCGTCGGTCGGACGACGCAGTCGAGCCGATCGGCGTCCGTCGCTGTTCCTGCGGGAACTCCTCGTTCGACGTCCTCGAGAGCGAGCCGATCGATCCGTACGCGACCGACGGCTGAATCGATTTTCGACGACTCGCCGCAGAGACGACTCCGTCCGTCGACGTCTCGGTTCGTCCTCGGCCGCGAGCACAGCTCCGTCTCGCTCGACGGTTCTGTCGATTCGGACGACTGACCGGTCGCGCAACGAGGACGGACCGATCGACACAGCTGTCCGTGGAGTGACAGAATGTTCTCGACGGGGCGGATCGGTCGACCGCGGCGGCTCGTAGCTGAACGTCGATCGATTCCGTCGTCGCTTCGATTCCGATATCGTATTATATCAATAGCTCAATCGAGGAAACATGTATGATTTAACCGGCTTCCAGCGGGACCTGTTGTACGTCATCCAGGGACGAGACGAGCCACACGGGCTGGCGATCCAGGAGGAACTCGAGGAGTACTACGAGAAAGACATCCACCACGGGCGGCTGTATCCGAACCTCGATACGCTCGTCGACAAGGGGCTCGTCGAGAAGGGGCAGGTCGACCGACGGACGAACTTCTACACCGTCACGCGGCGTGGCAAACGCGAACTCGAGGCGCGCAGGGAGTGGGAACAGCAGTACGTCGACGAGCTGCTCTCGGAGTCGTAGCTGCACTCCTCTCGCGGCCGAGCGACCGCTGTCTCCCACCGCGAGCCCACGCGAGTCGCGGATCGAAACGGCGACTCCTCGGTGCACGGATGGGGGTGTTCGGAGTGCGTAACGCGACACACGGAGACCGTAACTAAGGGGCATACGGCGGACGGACGTACCATGGCAGGCTTCGGACCGAAGCGGATCGGGGTGTTGGCCGATCCCTACCTCAACGGGTGGCAGGTGCGTGCGCTCGAACGGCTGCAGGCCGATCACGACGTAACGATCCCGCTGATCGTCACCAACGAAGAGAAAGCCGACGGCGATCCCGAGGCGTGGAACACACGAACCCGGATCGGGCTCGCGGACGTCCGGCAGTTCTTCGAACTGCTCGACCGGGAACGAGCATGGGCGCTCGTGCTCGCCGAGCGCAACCTCGCCAAGCTGATCGGCGAGGAGCGCCCGCTCTGGCGGCGCCACGCGGTCGAGAACGTCGCTCCCCTCGCCGAGACTGACCACGTTCCGTGCGATCCCGTGCGGGACGGCGCCTGGTACGAGTTCCCCGACGAGGTCGTCGACCGCGTCGCCCGGGACTGTGACGCGCTGGTACTCTTCGGCTTCGGGCTCATCCGAGGTCCGATCCTCGAGGCCCCGGAGTTCGGGGTGTTGAGCTTCCATCCCGCCGACATCCGTTCCTACCGTGGGATGGGGCCGCCGGCGGTGTTTCGCGATGGGCAGGATCGGTGTGGAACGACCCTCCAGCGACTCGACGAGTCGATCGACGGCGGCGAGATCGTCGCATACGACGACGTCCCCATCGGCGACTGCCCCACGCTGTGGGACGTCTTCGACCGCGCCGCGACCCGCCAGATCGCGCTGCTGAGCGAGGGGGTCGCCAACCTGCAAGCGCCCGACTTCGAGCCGGCGACGGTCCCCGAGGACGAGCTCGGCGAGGTGTACTACCGGAAGCGACGCCGCGAGCTCTCCTTTTCCGGCGGGATCCTGCTGCAGAACCTCGTCGGTCGCGCCGAACGGCGCCTGCGCCACGGCAGGCCCGGGGGGTCGACGACCGAACCGTCTGCGCCCGTCTCGGGTCCCGGTCGCCCGCGATCGGGGGATTAGTTCTCCTCATCTTCGTCGTCCTCGAGCCCGCCGTTCGCGTTCTCGTCGTCGACCGTCTCCTCCTCGGTCGGGTCGTCCTCGGGATCGTCGCCCTCGGGCGCGACCGCGTCCTCGTTGTCGGGCTCCTGGTCCTCGTCCTCACCACAGCCCGCCAGCGCGGCGAGCGAGCCGACGGCAGCGAGCCCCAAGAGCTTCATTGTGCGCCGTCGCGTGCGGTTCGTGACGTCGGATTCGTGTTCGCCTATCGACATATATACGTCGACGGTTGGGCGCTCCCGCAGATAGCGGCTGTGCTTGCGACGGACGGACGCAGTATGCAAGGCGGGAGGCAAAGGGCGTGGATCGCCCGAATGCGACCGACTACCGGATGGACCCCCACGAGTTCTCGCGACAGCTCGCCGACCGCGCGGCGAGGACGCCGTCGAAGCTCGGCCAGGCACCGTCCCGAACGCTCCAGCTCGCCGCCGCCAAACCGGGCGAGACGCCCTACGAGATCGTCCACGAGGAACCGCCGGTTCGGCTCCGTCGGTACGAGCCCGAGCGTCCGGCGACCGACGCGACGCCGGTAGTGATCGCCTACGCGTTCATCAACGATCCCTCGATACTCGATTTCGCGCCGAAACGAAGCGTTGTCCGAACGCTCCTCGACCGAGGACTCCCCGTCTACGTCGTCGACTGGGGCGATCCGTCGCCGCTGGATCGTTCGCTCGGCCTCGACGACTACGTTCGGCGCTTTCTGGCCAACTGCGTCGACGCCGTTCGCGAGCGTCACGGGGCCGACGCGGTCCACCTGCTCGGCTACTCGACGTCGGTCCCGCTGGCGGTCGCCTACGCCGCGCTGTTTCCCGACCGCGTCCGAACGCTCGCGTTACAGGGGCCGCCGATCGACTTCCACGCCGGGGACGATATGGAGCTGTTTCGCTCCCTTGCCGCCGAACAGGACCACGAACGGATCGTAGCTACGTTCGACGCCGTTCCGACGCCGCTGCTGGAGCTCGGGCTCGCCTGTCGGAAACCCGTCGAGTACACCGTCACGACGCCGCTTCGGCTCTGGGATCAGCTCGACGACGCGGCGTTCGTCGAGGAACAGGGACGGAAACTCGAGTGGATCACGGGCGGGCCGCACGTGCCCGGGCGGCTCTACCGCGAGTTCGTCGAGGGCCTGCTCCTCGAGAACCGGCTGATCGAGAACGAGCTCGAGCTCGGCGGGCGCCGTGTCGATCTCGCGTCGATCGAGGCGCCGACGCTGCTCGTCCTCGGCACCGAGGACGCCTACGTCCCGCGAGCGGCGAGCGTCCCGCTGCTCGAGGCGATCGAGAGCGACGACACCGACGTCCTCGAGCTCCCGACGGGCCACGTTGGGCTGTCGGTCTCGGCGGTCGCCCACGAACGTGGCTGGCCGCAGGTCGCGGACTGGTTCGTGGAACGGAACGCCTGACCGCGGGTGGCCGGGTCAGCGCCCGAGAAGCGTTCGCACGCGGGAATCAAGAAACCGCTTACACCCGTCAGTCCCCGTGGTATCAGCCTCGTACCGGCCGTGAAAGGCAGTACCACGAGCGCGCGATCCGCTCTCGATCCTGCCGGAGGGATGGCTACCGGGGACCCGTCGATTCCGTCAGCCAGGACGAGCGGTTCAGGACGGAGTCAGGCGCTCCCAGAGCGATTTCATCTCGGAGGCGGCCGCCAGCGTGTCGATCTCGCCGTGGGCCGACTGCTCCTCGTCGTAGTTCGCCTCGAGGGGCTGGTGAACCTCCTCGCCGAGTTCGAGCTCGGTCGCCAGCAGTGACAACCCCTCGTAGGTCGACATCTCGACTCGTTCGATCATCAGTCCGGTCGTGAGATAGACCAGATCGAGCAGATCCTCGTCGTCGATCTGCGCTTCGAAACCGCGCCGCTGGGCGTCGATCGCGTCGAGGATCGGCGCCTCCCGGGTCTCGGCGTCGATCCCGAGGGTCGCAAAGACGTCCTCGAGTCGCTCGATCTGGGCCCGGGTCTCGTCGCGGTGGTCAGCGAAGCTCCGGTGCAGCCGCCCGTTGGTCGCGCTGGTCGCCAGCTCGTCGAGCGTCTCGACTAACTGCCGTTCTGCGTAGTACTGCTGGCGGAGCTTGTAGACGAACAGTCCCTCGAGCGTATCGATGCTCATACTATCTCAAAGCGCCCGCCTCGAATAGTCGCCGCCCACGAACACGCAGGGGGCTACTCCGATCGGAGCGACGGAACGTCGGCCGGCGTGTCGAAGTCGTGGTAGTGTTCGCCCTTCTCGGTGCTGAGGATGTCCAGTGCCGCCGCGCCGCCGTCGCCGGCGGCGATGACTGCCTGCCACTCCTCGGCCCGGACCATCGCACCCGTCGCGTAGCAGCCCTCGACGCTCGTCTCCATGCTGAGGTTCACGTCGACAGTATCATCGTCGGCGATCTCACAGCCCAGCTCCTCGGCGATCGATCGATCGGCGCCGGTCGCGAGGACGACGTAGTCCGCCTCGTACTCGTCGTCGTCGGTCTCGATCCGGAACCCGCCGTCTGTCTCCTCGACGGCGGTCACCTCCTCGTCGCCGTGGAGGTCGGCACCTCGGTCCTCGACCTGACCACGGGTAACTGACATGAACTCGCTGCCGCTGATGCTGCGGATCCCCGGATAGTTGAACAGGTGGGCCTTGTGCATCCAGGTCTCGTCGGTGTCGAAGACGACCGTATCCAGGCCGTTCTTCGCGGTGAAAAGTGCCGCACTCAGTCCGGCCGTCCCGCCGCCGACGATGGCTACGTCTGTCATGGCCTGGCCTACGACGAGCCGCCAGTAAACGGTTGTGTAAGGGGCGGTCAGTTCCGACACTCAGTCCTCGAGGACGTCGACGCCGATCCGGGCGGGTTCAGGCACGGGGTCGCTTCCGACGGCGACCGCACCGCGGGCCTCCGTCGCGTCCTCGCCGTCGGTCAGGACGATCGGGGCCTCGATTAGCAGCGGCGCGAGGACGCCCGCGATCACGGTTCCGAGCTCCGAAAGCGGCGCGCGGACGACGACCCGATCGTCGGGATCGAGTCCGTGGTCGTCGACGACCCCGCGGGCCGCCTCGAGGGCCTCGCCGTGGGTCAGCGTCCGCTCGCTGTCGGTCACCAGTGCCGTCTCCGGGTCGACCGAAAGCGGCGGGAAGGAGGGGTTTTCGCTCCAGAGGCCGGCCTCGAAGTGATGGATCCCCGGCTGGTCGGGCTGGTCGCCGTAGTAAACCCGCTGGGCTCCCGGCGGCAGCTCGTAGGCGTCGCCGTCCTCGGTCGGCACGACGAGCGCGCGGAACGCGTCCGTCTCAGCGAGGTCGGTCGGCGGATCGAACCGCGTGGTCCCCTCGAGCAGGGTCGTCCCGAAAAAGGCGAGCAGGGCGAGGGGCCCCTCGCCGGCGACGCCGACGGTGACGTCCTCGCGGACGCCCGAGTGACGAAGGAAGTTGCCGGCCTTCCACGAGGAGGTACAGAGCCAGTGGCGGTCGTACTCGCGCCCGGTCGCGTCGACCAGCGCCGTCCGATCGCCGCGTCGCTCGCGAGCGAGCAGATCGTCGACTGTCGCGGCGTTCATACGAACCACTGGGAACCGATCCCAAAAAAGCGCGCCGACTCGCGAACGTCAGTCCTCGGCCGCCTCTGCTGGCTGCTCGAGGTCGGTTCCCAGTAGGTCGAGAAACGCGGCGAGCCACTCGGGGTGATCGGGCCAGGCCTGGGCGGTGACGAGGTTGCCATCCCGGACGACGTCGTCCGCCCACTCCGCGCCGGCCTGGCGCATATCGACCTCGAGCGCGGGATAGGCCGTGCAGGTCCGGCCCTCGAGGACGTCCGCGGCCGCGAGGATCTGCAGGCCGTGACACAGCGAGGCGACGGGTTTCTCGTCCTCGAAGAAGTGCCGGACCGTCTCGAGGACCTCGTCGTAGGTCCGCAGGTACTCGGGCGCGCGGCCGCCGGGGACGACGAGCGCATCGTAGTCGCTCGGCTCGACCGCGTCGAAGTCGTGGGTTAGTTCGAAGTTGTGGCCCGGCTTCTCGGTGTAGGTCTGGTCGCCCTCGAAGTCGTGGATTGCCGTCGGACACTGGTCGCCGGCCTCCTTCTCGGGACAGACGGCGTGGACGTCGTGGCCCACGGCCTGGAGCGCCTGATACGGCACCATTACCTCGTAGTCCTCGACGAAGTCGCCCGCAAGCAGGAGTATCTGTTCGGACATGGCGTGGTCACGTACACCACAGTTCGTGAAAACTCGCGTTGTGAGTCGCTGTGACTGTCAGCAGGGCAGACGGGTCGGTCGCGGGCAGTCGCTCAGAACGCCCGCTTGATCTTCTCGAAGAAGCCTTCGTTGACCTCGATCTCGTCGCCGCCGGCCTCGGCGAACGCCTCGAGGGCGTCGCGTTGCTCCTCGTTGAGCGAGTCCGGCGTGACGACCTGGACCTTGACGTAGAGGTCGCCGTGGCCGCGGCCGCGCAGGCGGGGCATCCCTTTCCCCTGCAGACGGAACGTTTCGCCGCTCTGGGTCCCCTCGGGAACGTCGAACTCGACGCTGCCGTCCAGCGTCGGCACCTGCACCGTATCGCCGAACGTCGCCTGGGGGAACGAGATCGGCAGCCGGTGGCGCAGGTCGTCGCCCTCGCGCTCGAACTCGTCGTGTTCGGCGACGGCGACGTCGATCAGCAGGTCGCCGCGGGGACCGCCCTCGGGACTCGGCGATCCCTCCCGCTCCATCCGCAGGGTCTGGCCGCTCTGGATCCCGGCGGGCACCTCGACGGTCAGGCTCGCCTCGCCGCGGACGTACCCCTCGCCGCGACAGTCGCCACAGGTCTCGGAGTAGAGCGTGCCCTCGCCCTCACAGCGCGGACAGGCGCTGGTCTGCTGGACCCGGCCCAGCGGGGTCTGCTGAACCTGGGTGACCTGGCCACGTCCCTGACACTCGGGGCAGGTCCGGGACTCGGCGCTCGGCGGGTGACCCTCGCCGTCACAGCTGTCACACTCTTCGGGTCGCTCGACGGTAAACTGCTTCTCGACGCCCTCGTAGGCCTCCTCGAGGGTAATTTCGAGATCGGTTCGAAGGTCCCGGCCCTTGCGCGGGCGCTGTCGACCGCGACCGCCACCGCCGCCGAAGACCTGCTCGAAGATATCGCCGAGACCGCCGCCACCGCCCATCCCGCCGCCCATTCCGCCGAACGGGTCGCCGCCCATCCCGCCGGCACCGCCGCCGGCGTCGTAGCCGTGCTTTTCGGCCTGCTCGTAGCGGTCGTGGCCCATCCGATCGTAGGCCTCGCGTTTCTCCTCGTCGGTCAGGACCTGTTTTGCCTTCTGGATCTTCTTGAACTTCTCCTCGGCGTCTGGGTCGTCGCTGACGTCCGGGTGGTACTCCGTGGCCTTCTCCCGGTAGGCCTGCTTGATCTCGTCGGCGGATGCGTCGCGGCTCACGCCGAGAACGTCGTAGAAGTCCTCGCTCATTCGTTGTGGGCGTTACTCGGTTGAGACACTTGAAACGACCGTTCCGAACTTTTTCCGTGTCCGGGTTCGTCGCGGGCGAATCACTCCCACAAAAACTTCGACGAAAAATACCGGAACACGCAGCGTTTGCGGCCCGACTACAGCGGTTAGTTGACGGCTCGTCCTGTTAGTTCTCGTCGTCCTCGTCACCACATTCGAAAACTCACTACGTTCGTCTTCGAAACTACGGAAGAGAACGACTCGTCCAGTTAGTCCTCGTCGTCCTCTTCGACGTCGTCAGACTACGTCTGACGGGCTGACGAAAACGACTCAGTCTTCGTCGTTTTCGTCAACGTCCTCGAAGTCGGCGTCGACGTACTCCTCTTCGTCGTCACCGCCGGCAGCGCCGCCGGGACCGGCAGCGCCACCCATGTCGCCCATCCCGCCGGGGCCGGCACCTGCCGCACCGCCAGCGGCGCCGCCAGCCGCACCGCCGGCGCCCGCCGCACCGGCCTGCTGCTGGTACATCTGCTTGCCGATCTCCTGGAGCTCGGTGCTGAGCTCCTGGGTCGCGTCCTCGAGGTCCTCGGCGTCGGCCTCGTCGTCGTCGACCGTCTCCTCGAGGTCCTCGATCGCCGCCTCGATGTCGGCGCGGACGTCGTCGTCGATCTGGTCGTCGTTCTCCTCCAAGAGCTTCTCGGCGCGCTGGATCGTCGCCTCGGCCTCGTTGCGGGCCTCGATACGCTGGCGCTTCTTTTCGTCTTCCTCCGCGTGTTGCTCGGCCTCCTCCTGCATCTCCTCGATCTCGTCGTCGGAGAGGCCGACGCCGCCCTCGATGGTGATCTCCTCGCTCTCGCCCGAGCCCTGGTCCTCGGCGGAGACGTTGACGATCCCGTTCTCGTCGAGCGAGAAGGTGACCTCGATCTGTGGCGTCCCCGCGGGCGCCGGCGGGATCCCGGTGAGGTGGAACTCGCCGAGCAGTTCGTTCTCCTCGGCGATCTCGCGTTCACCCTGGAAGACCCGAACCTGCACGGAGGTCTGGTTGTCCGCCGCGGTGGTGAACACCTTCGACTCCTCGGTCGGAATGGTCGTGTTCTTCTCGATCAGGCGCTCGAAGAGCCCGCCTTTGACCTCGATCCCCAGCGACAGCGGGGTGACGTCCAGCAGGACGATGTCGTCGACGTCGCCCGAGAGGACGCCGCCCTGGATCGCCGCGCCCAGCGCGACGGCCTCGTCGGGGTTGACGTTCTTCTGGGGCTCCTGCCCGGTGAGGTCCTCGACCTTCTCGCTGACCTGGGGCATCCGGGTCGAGCCGCCGACGAGCAGCACCTCGTCGATGTCGCCCTTGTCGTAGCCGGCGTCTTCCAGTGCCTGCTCGGTCGGCTCGACGGTGCGCTCGATGAGGTCCTCGGTGAGGCTCTCGAACTTCGCGCGGGTCAGGGAGTCCTCGAGGTGGACAGGACCGTCGTCGGTCGCGGTAATAAACGGCAGGTTGATCTCGGTCTCCTTGCGCGAGGAGAGCTCGATCTTGGCCTCCTCGGCGGCGTCTTTCAGCCGCTGGAGGGCCTGGCGGTCCTCGCGGAGGTCGATCCCGTGTTCGGCCTCGAACTCCTCGGCGAGGTGGTCGATGATCGCCTCGTCCCAGTCGTCGCCACCGAGGTCGTTGTCCCCGTTGGTCGCGACGACCTCGTAGACGCCGCCGCCGAGATCGAGGATGGAGACGTCGAACGTGCCGCCGCCGAGGTCGTAGACGAGGACGGTCTGGTCGGATTCGTCGTCGAGCCCGTAGGCCATCGACGCCGCAGTGGGCTCGTTGACGATGCGCTCGACGTCGAAGCCGGCGATCTCGCCGGCGTCTTTCGTCGCCTGGCGCTGCTTGTCGTTGAAGTAGGCCGGCACCGTGATGACGGCCTTCTCGACGTCGTCGCCGAGATACTCCTCGGCGTCGCGTTTGATCTTCTGGAGGATCATCGCCGAGATCTCCTCGGGCGTGTACTCCTCGTCGTCTACCTCGACGGTGTACTCCTCCTCGCCCATGTGGCGCTTGATCGACTGGATCGTCCGGTCGGGGTTCTGGACGGCCTGGTTCTTGGCCGGCTTGCCGACGAGGCGCTCCTCGTCGTTGAACGCGACGACCGACGGCGTCGTCCGCTCGCCCTCCGCGTTGGCGATGATCTCAGGATCGCCCCCTTCCATGACCGCGAACGCGCTGTTCGTGGTACCGAGGTCGATACCGAGAATCTTGTTGCTCGTCATTACGAGACGGCTAATGCTCACTTTGGTTTAAAGCTTATCACAGCGAGCGAGCGCACTTTGGATTATAGCAATCCAGGTGAACGAGCGCTGCTCGGACCGGATATCGACCGCCACCCGGGTACCGTTCGATCTCCGAAGCGAGTACTGGCACTTCCGCCGTGCTCGCGCAGCTCGCCTCGAGTGCCGCGGCTCGCCGTCCGCGCTTTAAGTACTTCTGGATACAAGGTGGTGCTATGACGGGAAGCCGTCTTGCTGTATTCTCGCGTCGCCCATCGTGCTGTCAGCTGTGCTGACCCGTGGAGACGTCGTTGGCAGCACTCTCCCGATCGGTTCCGTTTGGTCGAGGATCCGTCTCCGAACTGCTTGCCCCACTGTACAGAGTAGCAGGCTCGCTCACCGAGGAGAGCAGCGTATTCGATACGGGTTCGTACTCCGAATTCGTGAAAATATACGAGTATTTGTGGGCGCGAGAGAGATCATGGACGAGGCGCTGCTCGATGCCCACCTCCGTGCAATCCGTGCTGCGATAATCGCCGTAGCGCTCGCTCTGTTGGCTATTTCAGTCAATCTCGGAAGTCTCGGACTCGGTGGAACGTTGCTCGCAGCCACGGCCATCGGTTTCATCATGTACTCTGTAGCGCCCTCCTCGTTCGCCTCGAAAACCGATGCGTGAGCGGATCTACAGGCGGGGCAGGCCGAGTGTCTCGGGACTTGATCCCGAGGAGGTCAAGGACGGTACATCTAGCGTCGGCTCTTGGAACCGGTCTATCGGTCGTGACCGTCTGCCGGGGGAAGCGTGAACGAAAACGTCGATCCGTCCTCCGGTTCCGAATCGACCCACATCTCGCCACCGTGGCGCTCGACGATCCGCTGGCAGAGCGCGAGCCCGAGACCCGTTCCCTCGTACGCCTCACGACTGTGTAACCGATCGAAAATATCGAAGATGCGGTCCTGATCATCCGGTTCGATACCGATTCCGTCGTCGTGAACCGAGATCACCCAGTCCTGCTTCCGACGTTTCGCATCGATGTGAATACGGGGCGAGGAATCGCCGCTATAGACGATGGCGTTTTCGAGCAGGTTTTGCAGTGTTTGGCGGAGTTGGTTACTGTCACCCGTCACTCGAGGGAGTTTCTCGGCCGTGATCTCGGCGTTGGCGTCCGTGATCTGTCGGTGGAGATCCTCGAGGACGTCGTCGAGGACGGCCTCCAGTTCGACCGGTTCGAACGAACCGCCCTGCGTTTCGACCCGCGAGTACGCGAGCAATCCGTCGATCATCTCCCGCATCCGGTCGGCGCCGTCGACGGCGAACTCGAGGAACGCTTCGCCGTCCTCGTCGAACGCATCGCCGTACTGGTTCTCGATCAGCCGGAGGTAGCTCGAGACCATCCGGAGCGGCTCCTGCAAGTCGTGCGAAGCGGCATAGGCGAACTGTTCGAGCCGCTCGTTCGACTCCTCGAGCGCTCGTTCGCGGTACCGCCGTTCGATCTCGTAGCTGACCCACTGGCCCATCAGCTCGAGGAACGTCCGCTCGGTGTCCGTGAACTCGCGGTCGCGCGGCGTCGTACTCCCGACCCATAGCGTTCCGTACGGCGTCGAACCGTTCATCACCTTCGTGCCGAGATAGCACGACAGCCCGTGTTCGCGGTGGATCTCGTCGTCCTCCCAGTCGGTGCCGCGAACGTCTGCCTTCCCGATCGGTTCGTCGCTCTCGAGGGCCTGCCGACAGTAACAACCCTCACCGGGATCGGTCCATATCGTCTCGGCTTCGTCGTCCGCGGCATCCCCGTAGCCGACAGTGAACTCCTGTTGGAATCGGTCCTCCCAAGCGGGCAGATGGGCCAATCCGGCTGCCTCGAGCCCCATCCACTCGCGGCCAAAATCGAGTAACTGCTCGAGTTTCGCTTCGAACTCGAGGGCAGGGTTGGCAGTAATTCGGTAGCTTTCCTGCAGGAACGTCTCGCGTTGCCGGCGCTCGAGTTCGGAGCCGAGCCACTGTCCCATCAGATCGAGATACGTTCGCTCGGTATCGGTGTAGGGCTCCTTCCGAGGCTGTTCGGACGCAAAACACAGGGTTCCGTACTCCGCACCGCTGACGCGGACGGTTGTCGCGAAGTAGGCGTCCAGCCCGAACCGTTCGTACGCGCGGTCGGTGGCCCACCCGGCTTCGGCTGCGTCAGTCACGGCGATTCGACCGGGAGCTGCGAGGAGCTTCTCGCAATAAGTGCCCCGCAGCGTGTCGGTAACACCCGCGGCGATCCGGTCGTGATCGCCGACCGCTTCGACGATCTCGAACGTCTCGCCGTTCTCCGTCCGGGCGAAGTACCCGATCTCGAGACCGAACCGATCGCTACCCAACTCGAGCAGACGGCGGATCTTCTCCTCGAACGACTGGCCGGAGTCGGCCGTTACGTCATAGAGCTGTTTCAGGAACCGTTCTCGCTCTTGCAGTTCTGCCTTCGCCGTCGTCCGCTCGCGGAGCGTCTGGAGCATACGGTCGTTCTCGCGAACGGGCGCGTCGTCGCCGAAGAGCTCTTCGGGTGGCGTGTAGTAGAAGTTGTGACAGGCCGTGCCGTCGTAGATGAGATGTGGGTGGGTCCGGATGACGTTCTGGATCAGCTCCGGATCGAACAGGTCGCGGTCGTACTGGCAGATCGCGAGGACGTCCTCCCGGTCGAAGAGATCGTTGATTTTCGACTCGTACTCCATCAGCTGTTCGATCGTCGTCTCGTCCGCCCGGATCCACGACATCTCGGCGACGAGGCGGAGCGCCTCGAACTCCTCGGTGGCCGCCGCAGTAGCGTCGGCGTAGAACTGGATCATCTCGGCGGAGTCGAACGACCCGTCCCGAAGATAGGTCTCGTCGACGGTGTAGAACTTCAGCGCGCCCGACTCGAGCGCGGCGTCGACGTCGATGCCGGCAGTCTGCAGCCTCGTCCGAACCTCGGCCTCGGTACTCTGATCGACGACGTACGCGATGCGCTCGCCCCGGTCGAGGCCGTGACGGACGAACGGAACGGCGGCCTCGAATTTCCCCTCACGAGTCTCGTAGATGTGTGCAAAGTGGTCGTTGCAGTCGTGCCCGTCGAGGGCTTCGACCGGGCCGCTGAACTCCGAGCTCGACTGAAACGCCTCGAGTCCGGTCTCGAGGGTCACCGGCTCGCTCGCTCCCTCGTTCGACGTCGCGTTCTTGCTCATGTGTCACCGCTGATCGACCGAAAACAGACTCGTATATTAGGTACAGCGGGAGAGAAGCGCCGCCGACGGGAGCGAGAGGAGAAGAGCGCCCTCCCACGTCGTTCGCTCGGCTCGGCAGACAGCGATGATGCACCACTCATATAGCAAGTTCATCAGGGCAACAGGGAAAAGCTCGTCGGGGTCTCTGTCGAGGGACTCGTGGCGACTGCGACGAGATTTCGGCTCCCCTGGGATCCCGTTTCCCTCACGAGAAGCCTGTTGAATACAACTTCCCTGCCCCGCGCCTCGAAGCGCTACTCCGTCGCGTCGTCGGACTCGCCGTCCTCGAGCTCGCCGTTCGAGACCGTTACCTGGGCGTTCTGGATGACCTTCTCGCCCATCTCGTAGCCCGGCGTGTAGACGTCGGCGATCGTTCCCTCGGGCTCGTCGCTGTCGACCTGCATCATGACCTCGTGGCGCTGGGGATCGGTCTCGGTGCCCGGTTCGGGATCGATCTCGGAGACGTCCTCGTCCTCGAGGACGCGGTCGAACTCCCGAAGGGTCATCTCGACGCCTTCCCGCAGACTCTCGACGTCGTCGCTGTCCTCCTCGAGGGCGCGTTTCAGGTTGTCCCGAACCCCGACGAGTCGCTCGACCAGATCCTCGGTCGCGCGATCTTTGATCTGTTGCTGGCGCTTTTTCGCGCGTTTCTTGTAGTTCTGGAAGTCGGCCTGCTTGCGCTTGAGCCGGCTCTCGAGGTCCTCGATCTCGGCCTCGGCGTCCTCGAGTTCGGCGCGGAGCCGCTCGAGTTCGTCCTCGTCGGTCTCGGCCTCGGAATCCGCGTCCGTCTCCGACTCCGCGCTCGGTTCGTCCGTCTCCTCGGCGCCGACGTCGGCCGCGTCGGCGTCCTCGGAGTGCTCCTCGGACGAGATACCCCGGGCTGACGCGTTCGTGCCCTCGTCTTCGCTCATGGTCGGGTCAACGACCAGCGGCGGTAAAAGGATTGAGATCCGGACTCGACGGGGAACGATCCGACGATATATGTGCCCGCCGACCGCAGTGTCCGGCGTGACACCGACGGTCGACGAGGACGCCCCCCTCGAGCTCCGATACGAGGACGGCACCGTCCGCCTCGAGGGCGTGACGTCGGAGCTGGCGTCGACGCTGCGGGAACGGCTCCCCGAGCTCGAGGCCGACCCCCGGACCAGGGGGCAACGCGTCCCCGCCGCGGCGTACGCTCCGCTTCGCGCGGCGCTTTCCCGAGCGGACGTCGCGTTTCGGGATCGGGTCCTCGAACTGGACTCCCTCCCGGAGCTGCGCTCGGCCTACGAGCTCCGGGCGTACCAGCGGGAGGCGCTGTCGGCCTGGCTCGAGACCGATCGCTGGGCGGGTCTCGAGGACGGCGAACTACCCGTCGGTCGCGCTCCCGGGGGCGTCCTCGAGCTCCCGACGGGAAGCGGAAAGACCGTCATCGCGCTGAAGGCGATCGAGCGCCTCGCGACGCCGACGCTCGTGGTCGTCCCGACGATCGACCTGCTCGAGCAGTGGCAACGGGAGCTCGAACGCGAGTTCGACTGCGAGATCGGCCGCTTCGGCGGAGGCGAGCAGCGACTCGGACCGATCACCGTCTCGACGTACGACTCGGCCTACCTCAAGGCCGACTCGGTGGGCGATCGGTTCGGGCTGGTCGTCTTCGACGAGGTCCACCACCTCGGCGGCGAGGGGTACCGCGAGATCGCCCGCCTGCTCGCCGCGCCCGCGCGACTGGGACTGACCGCAACGTTCGAGCGACCCGACGGCGCCCACGAGGTCATCGAGGACGTCGTCGGCCACCTCACGTTCCGGATCTCGCCGGACGAACTGGCGGGCGACCACCTGGCGCCGTACGACGTGAAACGGCTCGAGGTGTCGCTCACCCCCGAGGAGCGCGAGGCGTACGACCGCAACCAGGAGGTCTTCTCGAACTACCTCGCGAGGTCGAACATCGAGTTTTCCAGCGGCTCGGACTACCAGGAGCTCGTCAAGCGCTCGGGCTCGGATCCCGAGGCCCGCGAGGCGCTGCTTGCTCGCCAGCGCGCCCGCGAGATCACGTACGGCAGTCAGGCGAAGGTCGACGCCCTCGCGGACGTCCTCGCGGCCCACCGTGGCGAGCGAATCATCGTCTTCACGGCGTTCAACGACCTCGCGTACGACGTCAGCGAGCGGTTCCTGATCCCGACGATCACCCACCAGACAGGCGCCGCCGAGCGCCGGGAGATCTTAGAGCGGTTCCGCGAGGGGACCTACTCGCGGATCGCGACCTCGAACGTGCTGGACGAGGGCGTCGACGTCCCCGACGCGAACGTCGCGGTCGTGCTCTCGGGCAGCGGCAGCGAGCGGGAGTTCACACAGCGGCTGGGCCGGATCCTGCGCCCGAAGGAAGACGGCGGCCGCGCGCTGTTGTACGAGGTCGTCGCCAGCGAGACCGCCGAGGAGCGGACCGCGCGGCGCCGACGGGAGTAGTCGTCGCCCACCCGAGTCGCGGGACGACCCCCACGCCGTCATACCAAGCCCCGCGACAGAAAAGCCCGAGTCGACTCGGGTCGCACATGGAGGTCCTCGTTCGGCTGCTCGCGTTGCTCGTCGTTCTCCTCGTCGGAACGGGACTTCGGGCGTCCGGCGTCCTCGACGCCGGACGAACGGACACGCTGAACGCCGTCGCCTACTACGTCGCGCTGCCGGCGCTCATCTTCATCTCCACCTACGACCAGGCGATCGGCGAGCTGCTGTCGTTCGCGCTGGTCGGCGGCCTGCTTGTCGTGTTGTTCACGACGGCGGGGCTCGCGTGGCTCGTCCACCGGCGTCGGGATACGGCCGGCCGCCGGAGCGTCGCGATCGTCCAGTCGTATCACTCGAATCTGGGCTACCTGGGGCTCCCGCTCGTCGCGGCGACGTTCGCCGACCCGGTGACCGCCATCGCGAGCGTGATCCTCGGCGTCGTGACGCTGGTGCAGGTGCCGCTGACGATCCTCGTCCTCTCGACGAGCAACGGTGCCGGCGCGGAGCTCGCCGAGGAGCTGCGCGGGCTGGCGACCAACCCCGTGCTCGTGTCGCTTCTCGCCGGCCTCGCGGTCGGCTCGCTCGGCGTCGCGTTTCCGGGGCCCGTCGTGGGCGGGCTGGACGTCCTCGGGTCGCTCGCGCTCCCGCTGGCGTTGCTCTGCGTCGGCGCCTCGCTTGAGGTCGACCTCCCCTCGGTCGACTACGGCGCGACGGGGTCGGTCGTCGCGCTGAAGATCGTGGCCATGCCGGTGCTGGCGTGGGCCGTCTTCTCGGCGCTGCCCGTCGACACCGAGACCTTCGTCGCGGCGGTCGTCATGCTCGGGACGCCGACGGCCGTCTCGACGTACGTCTTCGCCGCCGAGCTCGAGGGTGACCCGGAGTTCGCGTCGCTGAACGTGTTTACCACGACGCTGGTCTCGATCGCAACGCTGTTCGTCCTGATCACGCTGATCACCTGACGCCGCGGCCCGTACTGGAGACGTTCGGTGGTGAATCGGGCCGAGCCGGGCTGACCCCGGCTTACTGATCACCCTCGTCGGATTCCTGGTCCTCAGGGACGAGCTCCTCGGGATCGACACCCTCCGGCGCCGGATCCGCCAACACCTCGAAGGGGTCGAAGTGTCCCGCGGGTCCGCCGCGGTCGTCGCCGCGTGCGGGCTCGGCGTCGATCGAGAACGTGTAGGCGCCGGTCATCGTATCGCTGACGAAGACGAAGTCCCGTTCCTCGTTGTACGCCGCGCCCCAGGCGAACGGCGGAGTGAACGGGAAGGCGACCTCGTCGGCGCCGTGTGCCGGTGTCCGGTCTCGTTCCGCGGTCGTCGCGTACCGTTCGAGAGGTTCGGGTGCCCGCGGATCCGTCACGTTTGCGACCCAGGCGCCGTTTCGGTAGCCGCCGTCGACGAGGAGAACCTCGTCGCCGTCGTGGATCACGTCGTGGAAGTGCGTGGTCCACCAGAACGGCTGCGAATCGGTCATCGGACGGGCGTCCGGCGAGTTCGTGAACCCGATCGGCCGGGGGTCCTCGAGGCTGCCCTCGTCCCAGCCGACGTCGATGACGTGTTTTCCGCCCGGGAGCTCGTGGCCCAGGGGCGGCGGCGGGACCTCGTCGCCAACGATCACGAGGTCCCGATCCGGGTCGGGGTGGGCCTGGTGGCAGAACTCCCAGCCTGGTTCGCCGACAGCCGTGTAATCGGAGTAGTCGTCGTAGTCGATCACGCCGATCGGGTCAGTCGGGGGTTCGAGCGGATCGCTGACGTCGAAGACGGCGTATCCAACGAACGGACCGAAGATGTACGCCGCGTGGATGACCTCGCGTTCGGGGTCGACCTTGACGTCGTGACAGTAGCCGTCGATCCCGAACGCGCTGTGGAGCGCGGGGTCGGCCGGGTCGCTGAAGTCGACGGCGATGATCCCGGGCTCCTCGAACTGTTTGTCGATCACGTAAAGCACTGGCTCCTCGGGGTGTTCGGTGATCTTGTGGACGCCGGTGTTCGGCGTCTCGACGCTGGCGATCACCGCCGGGTCCTCGGGGGTTCCCTCCTCCCAGCCGAAGTCGACGACCTCGAACCCCTCCTCGCCCTGGGGATCGGGTTCCGGATCCGTTAGCTCGCCTTCGTCCTCGGCCTCCTGGGAACGGACGTAAATCCCCTCGCGGAGGGGGTCGAACTTCACGTCGTTCGTCCGGGTGAGTTCGTTCGCCGTCGGAAGTTCGTGGGCGACGCTGGGGTTCTCGAGCTCCGAGAGGTCGATTAGCGTACTCGCCACGTCGCTGTCGCTCCGCGGGAAACTGCCCATCACGCCCCACTCGCCGTCCGGGGAGACGTGCCCGAACGTGTACGCGGGCGCGTCCTCGGGAAGGACGTGACCGATCGGATCGATCCGACCGCGGGCTCGTCGCTCGTCGCCGTCGATCTCGGAACTGGGCTCGGCCGCTACGGGACCGGAACCGATCGTCGCGGTCGCCGCGCCAGCGACAGCGGCTCGCCGTAGCAGGGTGCGTCTCGTCGGCATTATCGGTACGAGGACTGTTCGGCCGCGTTCGGTTCCGTTCGGGTTGGTACGGCGTCGAATCGAACGATATGCATGGTTCTGGGACCTCCGTGAGACGCCCGTCTGCCGTCCGGCTGCCGGGCAGTCGACGTACGTCATCGTCTCCCAAATAGTTGTCAATAGGAAAACACTACTGAGTGTCAACTGCGACGGCGCGTTCGGCTGTCGATCGGGGTCGGCTCGCGGCGATCGCGTTTCGACAGCTCGACAGGACCCGTACGAGCGACTCGCGTGGCGGATCGATAGCGGCAGGCTCGAGGACGGACTCACTCGCCGTAGGCGAGCGTCGAGAGGCCCGCGTTCTCCGATTGGCGGGTATCCTGGCGGCTCCACTGGACGACGACCGGCACGTTCGACTCGACGACGATTCCGTACTCCTCGCCCAGCGGCGGCGCGTACGGGTCGATCAGGTCGTTAATCCGGACGTGGCGGACGCGGCGAGCAGCGACGCTCAGCGGGTATGGGCCCGCCTCGTTGCCGTCCGCGTACTGGAGGGTCACCTCGAGGGTCGCCATCTCGTCGCCGGCGTTGAGCAGACACAGTCGCTCGTGGCTGACCATCTCCGGTTCGGGGCCGGTGCTGTCGACTGGCACGTGCCCGCCGGGGAGCTCCCAGCGCGTCGCTCCGATCGGATCGGTCGCGTCCTCGTCGGTCATGGTTCACCCTCGACTGGCTCGGCCGTCGGTGCATCGTCGGTCTGCTCACCGTCGCCAGCCGTCGCTCCCAGCAGCTCCTCCAGGTAGTCCGTCATGAACACGCCCCCGGGATCCAGCTCACGGCGCAGCGCCTGAAATCGCTCCCACTCGGGGTACAGTTCGCTGAGTTCGGGCGCCCGGAGCGTGTGTTTCTTCCCCCAGTGGGGGCGGCCGTCGTACTCGTGGAAGATCGGTTCGACGTCCTCGAAGTACGGCCAGTGGTCGAGCTCGGCGTTCTGGATGCACGAGATCGTCATCACGTCGCGGTCGTACTCCGTCGAGAGCATCGCGTCGTCGGCCGCGACGGTGCGGACGAGCAGCCGCCAGCCGACGTCGGCCCGCCAGTTCTCGCGGACTCGTTCGCGGACCTCCTCGAGACAGTCGAACCCGTCCTCGATCGGAACGGCGTACTCCATCTCGTCGAACTCGCGGCCGATGTCGTCGTGCTCGGGGATCGTCTCCTGCCACCAGCCGGTCTGGTCCTCGACGAGCGTTGCGTAGGACAGGTCCTCGTGGTCGGTCCCCCCGCCGGGCGCGTTGAGCAGGCGCAGCTTCACCTCGTCGGAGCGGGGGTACCAGTAGCAGTCGAAGTTGCGGTTTTCCTCGATCAGGTCAGGGAGATGGTCCCGACACTCGCGCCAGCTCGTACAGTACTCGCGGCGCTGGAGCTTGTAGGTCGTCTGCAGGTCGAGCGTCACTTCGGTAAAGATCCCGAGCGTTCCGAGCGATACCCGCGCCGCCCGCAGCAGGTCGGGATCGGAGTCGGCGTCGAACTCGCGGATCTCGCCGGTCCCGGTGACCATCCGCCCGCCGACGAACGAGCCCGCGAGGTTCTCGAATTCGGGACCCGTTCCGTGCGTACCGGTACCGAACGCTCCAGCGACGGTCTGCATCGTGACGTCGCCGAGGTTCGGCAGCGCGAGGTTTCGATCGTGCAGTTCGGTCCCTGCCTCCTCGAGCGTCGTCCCGGCGTACAGCGTCGCCGTCTTCGCCTCGGAGTCATGGGAGACGACTCCGGTCAGGTTCGTCAGCGAGACGACGACGTCGTCGGTCCTCACGACGGGCGTCCAGGAGTGGCCCGCGCCGGCGACGCGGACGGTTCTGTCCTCCTCGGCGCACCGACGAACGATCTCCTGCAGTTCGGACTCGCTCTCGGGCTCGAGGATCTGTGCCGGCTGAAACGAGACGCTTCCCGACCAGTTCGTCCACTCCTCGGCGTCGGCGTCTTCGTCCGTGATTTCCTCGTCCGACTCCGGGCCCATCGTCACTCACCCGGATGCGCCATCGTCGTGAGCAAGGCGTTCTCTGCCTGGCGCGAGTCCAGCCGGGTGTGCTGGCAGACCACCGGCACGTCGGACTCGATCACGCTCGCGAAGTCCTCGCCTTTCGGGATCGGTTCGGGGTCCTCGAGTTCGTTAAACCGGAAGTGTCGGGTTCGCTCGGCGGGGACGGTCAGCTCGTATGGGCCGACGGGTTCGCGATCGGTGAAGTAGCAGGTGAGTTCGATCGTCGCGTCCTCGTCGGTCGTGTTCAGGACACAGACGGTCTCATGACTCTCCATCTCCGGCTCGGGGCCGGTGCTCTCTTCGGGGATATACCCTTCCGGAATCGCCCAGGTGTGTTTTCCGGTCATCGTCCTGTAGTGACGGCGGGCACGTGGATAACGAACCGGCCTGTACCCTCAGGCGAGGACCCGCGCCTCGCGAGTCCGACGCGGTCGCGGCCCGAGACAAAACCGCCCGACTCCGGGCGAGTCGATAGCTATATACCGTCGCTGTGTGCCAGCTTCACCCATGGTGCTGGGAGTACCCACGGGAACCGCCGTCGCGCTGTTCGTGATGGTGGCACTCCCGATCGCGACGCTCGTCCTGTACTGGATCGATCGAACGACCAACGACGGCTACGTCTCGGTCCTGGGGAGGCGGTAAAATGGTGTCGACGATACAGCTCACCTTCGGCGCGTATCTGCTCGTCCTGCTGGCGATCGGGGCGTACTTCTTCGTGACGACGGAGACGAACCGGCTTTCCGAGTACCTTCTCGCGGATCGGGACGTCGGGGCCTGGCCGGTCGCGATCTCCGAAGTGTCCTCCGTCGCCAGCGGCTGGACCTTTTTCGCCTGGGTCGGGATGGGCTTTCTGACCGGGATCCACGGCCTGTGGTTCTCGATCACGATGATCTTCATCATCGTCTTCATGTACCGCTACGTCGGCTCGCGGTTTCGCCGCCAGTCCGAGCAGCTGGGAAGCATCACGATCGCCGACCACCTCTCGCTCGCGGTCGAGGACGCCAGGCTCAGCACGTACGTTCGGGTGGTCGCGACGGTTTCGATCCTGCTGTTTATGGGCGCCTACGTCGGCGCCCAGATCATCGCCGTCGGCGAGGCGATGGACACCGGGATCGGTATCGACTACGCGGTCGCGATCGCCGTCGGCGGCGTCATCGTCGGCCTGTACACGATGCTCGGGGGGTTTAACGCCTCCATCTGGACCGACGTCTTCCAGGGGGTCCTCATCTTCGTCGCCGCGGTGACGCTGCCGGTGTTGATGATCGCCGAGATCGGCGGCTGGTCGGCGTTCGTCACCGAGGCGGCAGCCGTCGAGGACGCGGCGCTGCTCGAGATGTCCGCCGGACTGGCCGGACAGGCGTTCCTGCTGTCGGCGCTCGGGCTGGTGACGTTCGCGTTCGGGACCATCGGGCAGCCCCACTCGCTGATGCGGCTCCAGGCGATCCGCTCGGAGCGGCTGCTCAGCCCCGCGTCGGTCATCTCGGTCTCCTTCCAGTCGCTCAGACTGACGGTGCCGCTGCTGATCGGCGCTGCCGGCCGCGTCCTCTACGGCTCCGTCGACAACCCCGAGAACGTCGCGATGATGGCTATCGTCGACTTCTTCCCGGAGCTGATCGCGGGCGTCCTGCTCGCGGCGATCGTCTCCGCGATCCTCTCGACGTCGGACTCGATGCTGCTGGTCGCGTCCTCCGACTTCACCCGGTTCTACGAGGAGAAGATCGATCCGAACGCGAGCTCGGCCCGGCTCATCCTGCTCGGGCGGGGGACCGTCGGCGTCCTGGCGCTGGGTGGCGTTGCACTCGCGTTCGTCCAGCCCGGAACGATCTTCGAGATCATCGAGTTCGCGTACGTCGGTCTCGGCGCCACGTTCGGACTCCCGCTGCTGTTTATGCTGTTCTGGGAGCGAACGACCGGCGAAGCCGTCCTGACCGGGATCGTCACCGGTCTGGTGGCGACGTTCGGTGCGGGGTGGATCACGCCCGAGCACTACTCGCTGTTCGTCTGGCCGATCTGTATCGCCGCGATCGTCGGCGTCACGTTCGCCACCTCGGGCACCGGTTCCGACGTCGCCGACGTTCCCGAGCCGGGTGCGGGCGACGCGTCGCCCGCGGACGACTGATACGGACTGCTGTGACGGTTTGCCGGTATGACTGTACTGATCGCGGTCGCACCGGAGACGACCTCCAGCAAAACGTGTAAGCGCACGATCCCGCGGTCGGTCAACTTTTGCGTTCGCCGCGCCGAGACTCCCTCGAATGCTGACGAAGGACCTGCTTCGCGTCTCACGGGCTGGCGGAGGATACCACCCGCAGTTCGCAGGCCGCGAGCACCGTCCCCTCGCCGCCCGCGTCATCGGGACCTACCAGGGACACGTCGGTCACACCCGCGAGGAGCTCGAGGACGCCCTGACCGATCTCGAACGCGACGCGGACCACTTCAAGCTCGTTCGGGGCTTTTCGGCCCTGCTCGAGCGCGACGCGACCTTCGAGACCGACGCCGAGATCGATCCCGAACGCGCCCGGCGGGCGACCTTCGAGGCGGCCGAGGACGTCGGCGTCGTCACCGACGAGCAACGGGAGGCGGCGCTGGTCCGCGCGGCCGACGGGCTCGGGCTGTCGGCCGACGTCCTCGAGCGGGCGCTGTACGCCGACCTCGAGGAACGGCAGGTCCTCGCCGCGGTCGACCCCCGGTGGGAGCCCGACGACCTCGTCGCGCAGTACAACCTCTCGCTGGCCCAGACGGCGCTGTTCGACGCGACCGAGCTCCGAGTCAGGTCGAGCGATCCGAAGGCGCTGGTGTCGGCGATCAAGCGCCTGCGACTGATGTACGAGATCAGGAAGACCGACGCGGAGGGCCCGAGCGACCGCGAGGTCGTCGTCACCGGGCCCACCCACCTCTTTCGCGCCACGCGCCGCTACGGCACCCGGTTCGCCCGCCTCCTGCGGACGATCGCGAAGGCCGGCGAGTGGCGCCTCGCGGCGACGATCGACGATCGGGGCACCGAGCGCGTCCTCGAGCTCTCCGAGGACGATCCCGTACGGGTGCCGGACGCCGAGCCGGTCGCGGACGTCTCCTTCGACAGCAGCGTCGAGGCCGACTTCGCCGGGCGCTTCTCGAGCCTGGATCTCGACTGGGAGCTCGTCCGCGAGCCCGAACCGCTCGAAACCGGGACCCGGGTGATGATCCCCGACTTCGCGTTCGACTACCGTCCCGCGGGCTCCGCCCGCAGCGGCTCGTCGGACTCGTCCGACGGTAGCCGCTCCGATT
>JGI2924J29684_1078614_pt1 | contig 79961 bp, 76 predicted proteins | sample BenlonsequencITS_FD_29684 | JGI IMG/M metagenome (IMG submission 29684)
GCTAATTCACTTGAAGAAAAATGGTTATATAAAACCAATCCTGTTCCAAGAAATACATAAAGAGCATACATGGCAATTGCCCAAAAAGTTGTTACACTCACTGCAGAAATAATTTTTAAAGCATTTCCTTTTCTCTGTGCCTCAGCTGAAGGTACTCTATTTATTGACGCCCATACTCTAAAGTTTAAGATTGACAGTAAAGCAGCAAATGTAGCTAAACTAATAAAAACAGAACGCCATCCTAGAAATTGTTCTAATAGAATTCCGATAGGTGCTCCTGCCCATAAAGCCATAAGATGTCCTGATACTACAGTAGAAAGCCATACTCCCCTGCGTTCAGGCAATGCTGTATCGCCAATAATTGCATAGACTAAAGGGGTTATTGACGCAACAGATAAACCAGCAAAAATACGACTGGCTATTAACATTGCAAATGAAGAAGATATGGCTGTCAAAAAATTGGCTAATGAAAATAATAATAAACCGAAAACAATAAAAAATCGGCGACCTTTGCGATCTGAAAACCATCCAAAAAGTGGGGCACTAATCGCATACATTAGTGAAAAAACACTAACTAGCCACCCTGCAACAGCAGGGGTAATTTCATATTCTATAGCAATAAACGGTAACAAAGGAGATATGACAAACAAATCAGTACCTATAATAAATAAGGTAACCCACCCTGTAAGAAGATAGATGGCTTCATTTAAGTTAATACGAATATCAATCACCCATAAACAATATATCAGCACATTAGTTTGTTTATGAACAATATTTGGATTCGCTTACTTCATGAATCTCTTAGACATTTTATAAATAAACCATAAGGTCTGAAAGATGAAATCACCTAGTTATCAAAGAAATTTCGACGTGCCTCCACCTGTATATCATACTTAATCTCTAATTCTTTTAGTTTTGCTTTTAAGACATTTTGCTCACTCACGTTTTTGGAATCCTCAAGTTTCTGTTCAATATCATCGATTTCTTTTCGTATTAATATTTCAATTGGTAATAGCCCAGAGTCTTTAAGCATCTTATTCATTATTACTTGTTCTTTAGATAAATAGGAGTTAATGGGGTCAAGCTTTAAAGGTTTTCCCTCTCCAGGTAAATTTTCGAACTCTCCTCTGTCAACAGCTTGTTGAATTATCCATTCAATTACTCTTGAGGAAATCATAAAAAAACACCTCCAAATCTCCATATACCTACAGGATTAATCGGATTACCACATAAAATAGGCAAGCTTAGAAAGATCATAAATAGGAAATTTGTTAAAACGATTCTATCTACTTGCCTTTTTACGTTTAAACAGTAAGACTACGCCTCAGCCAGGCTGGAGTTAATCGAAGGCCGATAAAGCGGAGTTAGATACTATTTATTATATCCTGCAGTCCTTCAACAAACTAGACAAATTCTCTGCACAACATATCTAGGGCTACACCGGCACCACTAGGCTCACGTTCATTTTCTATATAAATTTTCAATTGCCCCCTTAAGGGAATCGGAGAGCCTGTTTTTCCCTATGATCAGAGTGCCAAGTAATGATCTCCCAACTCTGTTAAGCGATTGGGGGATATGGCCAGGCGATTCTTGCTCCGTAATATTTGAATACAGTGAGACCAAATATAAAGTTGCCAAAGGGTTATTCCTCGTTTTTCGCTGTAGTAAGCTGCTTCCTCTGTAAGATAGGGCTTCAAGTTACAGAAGTCCAAGTAATAAACTCGATTATCTTCTAGGCGAAAGGCAAGAATCGAATGGTCAGCATTGTTCAATATTGACACTTGAAACGTCGTTAGTTCAATACGCCCACACCCTCTGGGAATTAACTTACTCTGTGGCGTACAAACAGTCACAGTACTTCCATCGTTTAATATGCCGTTAAACAGTATCAGTCTCCTTGGAACTTGGTAAAGGTCAGTTTTCAGATACCCTTCTAATTCTTTTACGACCTTTTCTTTTAGTGGAATACTCATATAACCCCCCCCATATCCTATCTATTATTGCCCCTACCCTCGCTGACTCACATCCTCTCCCTATCTTCCCATGCAGCCTTAGTCAAAAATGCAGATCTAGTTGAACAACCTTACTCAAAGCATATGTGTTCAAACCCTCATCTGTGACAAACCAAAAAAGAGCCTCTTTACGGCTCTTTTCCACTATCACGAGACCAGCCTACATGATGATTGTCATGCCTCAGATTTCTTAAGTTCTCTGGCCCATCTTCAGAAGAATAAGAGATGAAGATAGACATCATCATCGCCGGATCAAGTCTGCCCAGTTAGCCGAGGGCCTCCGGCAGAGAAGTGTCCCCTTCAAAATGTCCGGCTTATTTATATAAATCCGGATGGAACCCTTTAGCCAATAGCAACCTAGATAATTTACCACCTTTCATGGGTAGCGTAGGTCTCAACCGTCGTCATATTCGTCCTGGGAACAGGCGGCCACTCTTTAAGCCTTTTCACCATATTTTCAGCAAGCTCCCTCGCGTCTGCGCTGCATTTCTCCTGCACCGCAGGATCAAGTCTGGCCAATTGGCAAAGGGTTTCCAGCAACTCCTGGAATGCATCGGCGATAGTTTGGCGGCAAGCGGTGCATTTTTCTTCATACTTCGTGGTAAAGGCTTGGGAGGCCGCAGTTTTTGGCCTGCTTATTGGTTTGGCGGTTTTTTTGACGGTTTGATATTCTATCTTGATTTCCCCGGGATTATTGGGCAGAGGGGTGACTTGAGCCGGCTCTTTCTCCGGGGTAGCTTGCTTCTGTTCTTTAAGAGCCCGATTCAGCTCACGGATAGTTAGATGATTAACATCCTGCTCCAGGATAAATCCCTCCCGCTCATCTTCCGGAATTCCCAGCAGGAGAAGAGCCTGGTTGTAGGTCAAATTCGCCCACGTCGGCGAATTTGACCTGCCTTCCCCCGCGCCGTCCGCGAATAGTTTATCTCCGTATTCTTTATAAAGCTGCATCAGCTTGTTGGCTGTACGCTGAGAATAGCTCACCGATTCCACCAGCCATTTTCCCCATTCTCCATAGGGGAGCAGATCCTTGGCCTCCTTTAGGCGCTTGCCGATCTCCAGGGCATTGGTAAGCATGGTTTTGCCAGTCTCTTGTTTGATCCTATTAATCTCAGTCGCGATGGCCAGAGGAGTACGTTCAGTGCTGAGTTCATCCATTTTGATTCCCGCCTTTTAATAGCTTTTAGGACAGCATACGCAGGCGGGTTTCAAATGGTGAAAGCTTGGCTATGACCCGGCAAATCACCTTCCAAAGTTGGAAATCTGGTGACAACTCCTGCTAAGATCATGCCCGAAGCAGGCAACGTCAGCTGGTTGGAACATTCTTTATATTTCAGGGGTAACCTCCAGTGATACAAGTTCATAGTATATAGGGACATGCCGGACAGCCGGTTTGTCAAAAACCTTAGAAAGGAGCAAACAAATGTCAATCATCGCTGAAGCTTTAAATTCTGCACTGATAGCCATTTACCAAAGCGGATCTACTCCTGCCGGAAGCCCGGTGACCAGGCAAAAAAGCCTGAGCTATGTGCGGGCGGATGCCTCCGAAGAAGCCCTTTACGATGTGGCTCAGGCCTTATTCAGTCTGTCACAGCACCCATTGCAGGACGTGCAATTAAAAAGAAATTTCAGGCTGATAGAGGAGTAAACCTTTATGAAAATCCAAAGAAAAGGAGGTGAGTCTATGGCTACTACTAATACCAAAGTGGTCAGGTTAAGTTTTGCCACCGAGGGGGGAAAGACGTTTTCAATCACGATTCCCACTCCCCGGGAAGACCTGAATCAAGCTGAGGTCCTGGCCGTCATGAATACGATTGTCTCAAGCAATGTTTTCCTGACGACCAGCGGTGCCCTTACAGGCATACGGGACATCAAGGTCATCGGTACTGTTACCGATGATTTATTTGACCCGCCTCAGGCTTAAACACCAGCCTTGATTCCCATTCTGGCGCAACCCCAGTAAGTAATAGGCGAAACATGTCGTTTCGCGGAGGATCTTTGACCCTTCGCGGAACGACAAAAATGCCGACCTAAAAAATGTTCCGCCGAGTACTCATCTTCCGGAACTTCCAGAAGGAGAAGCGCCTGTCAGAATATGATAGTGCCTATGTCTTTTTGTAATCTTCATAGCTTTGCAGAATGCAGCTATTACTTTGAAAAAAAGCCAGCAAAGCATTCAACAGGGAAAGGGTTGACGGACTTACAGAATGCTCGATCAGCTCTGTCTCTTCCAAGGGTTCTTGACATCCAATTAATTGCAGAAACTTAGCAACCGTATTATGTCTATCTAATAGATAAGCCCCCCTTTCCCGGCCTTTTTTTGTCAATAAAATGCTTTCATAGCGATCGTATTCCAAATACCCCAGGTCGACCAAACGGGAAACCATTTTAGAAGCGGAAGAAGGCTTGACATGCAGTTCTTCAGAGATAGTGCCCACCCGAGTATAACCATGCTGAAGGCAAAGCCTGTAGGCCATTTCCAAATAATCTTCCATTGCAGGAGTAAGATGGCCTTCCTGTTGGTTAATGAGTTGATATCCCCTTACCGTGCGAAATTCTAAGTCGGTTTTGTTGCTCATACCACCAGCTCCTTTTGATTGGAATTATTACAGTATATTCGTCACACTTTTAATTTAGGCTCCATATATTAGGCATGGGAAAGCGATTTTCCCGCCCCTATCAAAAGGAACTATCCCGAGTGTCAAACAACTTTTTTCGGAGTAAAAAGGAGGTATGTAGCATCTCTAATTATAAAAACGGCTTATGTTTACGCACTCTTGAGAATAAGAGTACATAATGTCCGAGGTAATCACTTTTTAAAGACTCAATCCAACTCTTGAAATAGTCCTTTCGCTGTTTGCAAGAGACAGTTAAAAAATCCAACCTTTCTGCCGTCTAACCAAGGGATGGCTGACAATGAATGTTTAAATCCAAATATGCGAGGAGAGATTCTAAATGTTTGCCAAGAATAAATCAATCATTGGTTTCTTAATTATGGCTGTCTTTCTATTCACCGGGTGTACTCAGACTAAGAAGCAGACAGGGACAGAGAATAACCCTGCTCCTGAAGCAGCCGACTCAAGACTGAACATCGTCACTACCACAACCATGCTGGCCGATCTGACCAAAGTCATCGGCGGTGAACAGGTCACCGTCAACGGTTTAATGGGACCGGGAATCGATCCTCACCTCTATCAGGCCAGTGCCGGAGATGTCGGTTTAATGCAAAATGCTGACGTTGTAGTCTATAACGGATTACACTTAGAAGGGAAAATGGGGGAGATCTTTGAATCTCTCAGCACACAGGGCAGCCAGATCATCTGCATTGAAGACGGCCTCCCGGAAAGCAGCCTGCTGCACCCGGAAGATAATCCCCAAGTTCACGATCCTCATGTCTGGTTTGATGTAAAACTCTGGCAGGATGCCGCGAAAGCTCTGACTAAAGGCTTAACAGAAATCGATCCAGTCCATGCAGCCCACTACCGGTCCAACCTGGAAGAATACTTAATTCAGTTAAACGAATTAGATACCTACATTAAACAGAGAGCAGCAGAAGTGCCAGAGGGACAGAGGGTGCTGATCACCGCTCACGATGCTTTTAATTACTTTGGCAAAGCCTACGGTTTCCAAGTTCGGGGTCTGCAAGGCATCAGCACGGATTCCGAGGCCGGAACTGCCGATGTCAGCAGTCTGGCCGAATATATCAGTCAACGACAAATCAAAGCTATTTTTGTGGAATCTTCTGTCCCCCCCAAAACCATTGAAGCCCTACAAGCGGCAGTAAAAGCCAAAGGCTTTAATGTAGCTATCGGCGGCGAATTATATTCCGACTCATTGGGCGGAGAAAATTCAGGAGCAGAGACCTATATCCTCACCTGCAAAGCCAATATTGATACCATCGTTGATGCCTTAAAGTAAGGAGCGAACTAAAATGGAGAACAAAACAACCCTGGACTATGTGGTTGAAGTAGAAGATTTGACCGTTGCCTACGACGCCAAACCCGTTTTGTGGGATGTTGACTTAAAAATCCCCAGGGGCCGGCTGATGGCCATCGTTGGTCCTAACGGAGCAGGGAAAACCACTTTACTTAAAGCTATGCTTAACCTGCTTACTTCAGTATCCGGCGTCATCCGTTTCCTGCCGGGGGAAACGGGTGACTCACCCAAAAATAAAATCAGAATCGGTTATGTTCCGCAAAGCGGCAGTGTCGACTGGGATTTTCCCGCTACTGTGCTGGATGTAGTTCTTATGGGCCGTTATGGTCTGCTGGGCTGGGTGAAACGTCCCGGCAAAAACGATGTGGCCATCGCTAAACAAACCCTGGAGAAAGTCGGCATGGAAAAGTTCTCCTCCCGCCAGATCAGCCAGCTCTCCGGCGGCCAGCAGCAACGGGTTTTTCTGGCCCGAGCCCTTGTCCAGGAAGCGGAAATCTATTTCATGGATGAACCCTTTAAAGGGGTGGATGCCCAAACGGAAAAGGCCATTGTTCAGCTGCTTAAAGAATTGAAAGCTCAAGGTAAAACCGTCGTCGTAGTTCATCATGACCTGCAGACCGTAGCTGATTATTTTGACTGGGTTACCCTGATCAATCTGCGGGTAGTTGCCTGCGGACCGGTTAAGGAAGTCTTCCACGAAGAAAATTTAAAGACCGTGTACCGCAGCAGCGGGGCATTGTTGAAAAGCAGGGTGTAGACAATGGAAGCATTGGTGATGTTGTTAAACGACTATACGTTTCAAACCGTCGCTTTGGGGTCAGCTATTTTAGGAATCATCAGCGGTTTTTTGGGGAGTTTCGCCGTCCTCAGAAAGCAAAGCCTTTTGGGCGACGGGGTTTCCCACGCCGCGCTGCCTGGAGTTGTTATGGCCTTTCTGCTCACCGGCAGCAAAAACACCGAATTTCTTTTGCTGGGAGCTCTCTTGTCCGGGCTTCTGGCCACTCTGTTTATTGTCCAAATCGTTAAACACACCCGGATAAAATTTGACAGTGCTCTGGCCTTAATCTTGTCCGTCTTTTTCGGGCTGGGTATGGTACTCCTGACCTATGTGCAAAAAATCCCCAATTCCAATCAAGCCGGGCTGAAACGTTTCATCTTCGGGCAGGCGGCAACCCTTTTGCAGCGGGATGTGGTTCTGATGCTGGTCTGTGGTACCTTTCTTCTCGCTTTGCTGGTGGTTTTTTGGAAAGAGTTCAAACTTTTTACCTTTGACAGTGATTTCGCCCAAAGTATCGGCTTCTCCCCCCGCAAACTCAATTTACTCCTTTCCTTTATGATTGTTCTGGCAATTATTGTTGGTCTGCAGACCGTCGGAGTTATTCTAATGAGTGCTATGCTCATTGCTCCGGCAGTAGCCGCTCGCCAGTGGACTAATAAACTATTTGTGATGGTGATGCTGGCAGCGGTTTTCGGCGCGCTATCCGGTATTGCCGGCACAACGGTCAGCTCTCTGATTCCCAAGTTGCCTACAGGCCCCTGTATTGTGCTCTTTATCAGCTTAATTGTTCTGTTTAGCCTTTTGTTTGCTCCTGAGCGGGGGATAATCAGCCGCATCTACAGGCACCGGCAAACCAAACTGGCCCTGCAAGTCGAAAGGAGGTAACCACTGATGTCTCCCCAATTTGAAATTCAATTGATTGCTGTGATTGTGGCCGTGTCCTGTGCCCTGCCCGGAGTCTTCTTGGTCCTGCGCAAAATGTCTATGATGTCGGATTCCATTACCCATACCATATTGCTGGGGATCGTCCTGGCTTTCTTCCTGACCCATGACCTCTCTTCCCCTTTCTTAATCCTGGGGGCTACCCTTATAGGAGTCGTCACGGTCTGGCTGACGGAAACCTTAAACCGTACCCGACTTCTCTCCGAGGATTCCGCCATTGGGATTGTCTTCCCCCTCTTATTCAGCATTGCTATCATCCTGATTACCCGTTACGCCGGATCCGTCCATCTGGATACCGATGCCGTCCTTTTAGGGGAGCTGGCCTTCGCTCCCTTTGAACGCCTGGTTATCTCAGGTCTGGATCTGGGAGCCAAATCCATTTACATCAGCGGTATCATCCTCTTGCTCAACCTGCTGGTAATCCTTATTTTCTTCAAGGAATTGAAGTTGGTTACCTTTGATCCCATGCTGGCCGCAGCCCTGGGCTTCTCCCCTGTCCTGGTACATTACAGCCTGATGACCCTGGTTTCCCTGACAGCTGTCAGTGCTTTTGAAGCCGTTGGCTCAGTCTTGGTAGTTGCTTTTATGATCGGCCCGCCGGTTACAGCTTATCTCTTGACAGATGATTTAAAGAGCATGCTGATCTTAAGCGGAGCCATTGGAGCCATCAACGGCATCTTAGGATACCAGGCAGCTGCTTTCTTTGATGTCTCTATCGCCGGCAGCATGGCGGTAGTAACGGGAATGATATTCTGTCTGGTCTTTATCTTTGCTCCACGCCGGGGGCTGGTCAGTGCTCTGCGCCGGCGCAAGCTGCAGAAGACTCAATTTGCCCAAAAAACCCTGCTCTTTCATCTTTACAATCGGGAATCCGGAGACCACGGCTCGCCGGAAAATGGTATCCGGCCGGAACAGCTTCATCTGAACTGGAGCCAGGGTTTTACGCAACAGATTGTCAAAAGCCTGGAAAAAAACGGCTGTCTTCACTTTGACGGACACTCCCTAGAATTAACTGAGGAAGGCCGACAGACCAGTATCTGCAATTATGAGGAACTATTTCAATGACATTTTTGCTATTCTAGCAAAAGCTCCTTCATTAGGCATTACTCAACGAGGATGAACCATAAGTATCTGCATCAACAAAGATTGCCAATAGTAAAATTCAATAGGGAGTGACATACCCTTTCACTTCTGCTGCGGGTGTAATTTTCGTCACAGAAATCTGCGGGTCGTCGTATGCCACATTGTTGTAAATGTGCTTTCCAATAAATAGGGTACCTTCAACCGTAACCCATGAATCCGTTTTCAGCTCGGCAGCCTTATCATAGCTGCAGAGCAGTCCGACAGGCGCTAAATCTGCAGTGCAGCAGGTCATCATTAGACGGGCGGACACGAATTCATCTGCTTGGAGCATTTCAGAGCCTTTGAAAACAAACCCCGTGATTAGAACCGTGTACCCTTTATATCGTTCCATATTTCCATATAGTTCGGAAATCCACACGCCAAAATCCTCATTGGCTATGGTGATTTTCTTCTTCTTGACATCCAGGCCGGGCAGGTCCGTTGAATATTCCTCTCTAGAATCCGATGGGTTATCCGGCAGCGGCGTAACGACTGGCGGGAAATCATCGGCGACAATCGATTTATCCACGGCGAGGGCAGGGCTGTTCCTCGGGGGATCCGCGGTTAGAAGACCGGTTGCGGCCTTAAAGCCGGAAAAAGCATTTCCACCGGTATATTTGCCGGACAGATCGGCAGCGCTGAGAGGGGTATGGGGGAGCAATAGCAATAAAATAGGAATTACCAAGACCAGGCAATGAGCAAAACGTACTTTGTACTGCGGGCGGAAAAGCCTACCCAGCCCAGCACATGCCCAGATTCCCATGACAATTGCCGTGAAATAGAGATAGGGCTCCATTCTGGGCGTGACGTAAGAAAGGTATTTCCCGCTGCGCACCAAAAAGAACATCAATCCCCCAAAAGCGGAATAGCAGAGGAACTCTAAGAAAATTTGCGGATTGAAGGCCCTGGCCGGCATATTACATCCCTCCCAAGCTGGAGAATAAAAAAACTATGGCAAAACATACGCTAAACGCCGTCAATAATAATTTGATGATAAAACCCTTGGTAAACCCGGAGGAAAGCATCATCACATTTTTAATGTCCATCATCGGCCCGAACACCAGGAAGCCCATGATCCCACCCATGGGGAATTGGTTGGCAAAGCTACGCGCCACAATTGCGTCGGAGGACGAACATAGGGAGAGGACAAAGGCTATAGCCATCATAATTACCATGGAAATTGCCAAGCCTGCGCCACTCTGGGCAGTGGTGAATATCCCTGTTCCCAGGGTTTGAAATAACGAGGAGATAAAGATTCCAATCACCAAATATTTGCCGACGCTGAAAAATTCAGCTTGGGAATGTCGTATAAACAGACCGACCTTGCCTTTAATCGTAGTGATGGATTCGGCGTCCTCGTAGCAGCCGCAGCTGCACATTAGCTGGTCAAGAGCCCCCCCGGATAAGACACGGCCTTTGGCTGCCCAGCCGCCAACGATAAGTCCAATGCTCACAGCGGCTGCAATCCCCAGGCACACACGACTGATCACAATCGTTATATCCCCACTGAAAGCATAATAGGTCGATAAAATGACCACCGGATTGATCACCGGCGTCGCTGTCATAAAGGTAACGGCCACGGGAAGGGGAATACCCTTGCGAACCAAACTTCGAAAAATGGGGATGGAAGCACAGTCGCAAACCGGGAGGCAGAAGCCGCCCAAGATCGCAGCCACCATGCCCAGGCCGATAGATTTAGGAAACCTGCGTTCAATGGCGTTCTGAGGGACAAAAACTTGAATCCCGGAGGATAGCAGTACTCCGATCAACAAGAAGGGAACAGCCTGCAACATTATCCCCAAAAACACGTTGATGATTGTATTGACCGGAATTTGCGCCGTCTCCAGCAAGGGCTTGAGGGCAAAGTGCAGGGCGACAATCAAGAGGAACATCTGGAAGGCTATATCGACAAGGCGCCCTTTTTTCACGAAGAGCTGTTTGTATAAATCATTATAGGACTTCATTTCGATGACCTTAACACCGGGATTTATTCCCTTCAACAGGCGTCGAATTCCCTTAAACAGCTGTGCTGAACGCACATTACGTACAACGGCGAAATCACAAGTTGAAATCTGCTCGGGCAGGGCTCCTCCCGTCCTGCCCAGCAAATTTTCGATCTCCCCCCCGTCTGCTACGTGTATGACTTTTTGAATCTTGCACAGGTTGCGCAGTGAGGCGTGCAAAAGCAAAGCCTGCAACTGGGAAAATGGAACGACCCCGTTCCATTCGATCCATAGTTCGTCAAGCTCGCGGCTTTGCAACAGGCCGCGAATTTGCTCCACGATTTGCGCCGGTTGCTGTTCCAGCATTTTTTTCGGAAAGGAGACGCTGGGGCAGTTGCCATACCGGCTTTGAAAATCCTCTTCGCCGGTTTCAAACTGAATGACTATTATCCTGACATCCCGCCAGTCCCGCCTGTTCAGCAGATGATTTAGAAACGTCGTTTTACCGGAGTCCAGAAAGCCGGTCACAACATAAACGGGTATCGCCATAACCTTACTCTCCGCCAAAGAGACTGACCAACTCTTGTTGGTTTAAATTCCGGCCAATAAAGCACAGCATATCACCACTAGCGGCAGATTTTGTGATCTTTAACTCTCCGGGGAGATATTGCAGATTCACACATCCCCTTGTACTGCGCAGGATGCCTTTAGCACGAAGGATGGTCCCTTTTGCCCCCTGCTCCATCTTCGCAATCCGGGCCTGCAGATCCTCTATACTGAAGATCCCCTTGGTTCGTATGGTAACCGTGTCAAAGATATCTTCCGCCCCATGATTATGCTTACCATCACAATGGCCCTCGTGGTGGTGATGACCGGAAGGGCAATGCTCCTCGTGAACCTGTGCGCCGTGATGCCTGCAGCTGCACCCCTGCCCGTAGCGGGAGTGCTCCCCCTGCCCATGATGCTCCTGCTCCGGATGCAAGATCTCAGCGGCAGGGATACGACTCCAGGCTTTGGCAATGATAGCCGCGTGTGGATTCAGCTCTCTCACCAGCTTAGAGGCGGAATCCACCTTGTCAGGAAACCTCTCGGTTCGACTTAACAGCACTACATCCGCATGTTTGATTTGATCTTCAAAAAACTCACCGAAGTTATCCAGATACATTTGGCAGCGCTTCACATCGGCCACTGTAATTTTGCCCTTAACCGTTGCCAAGGGCTTTATGCGGGGATCCGAGCATGCCTTTATAATGTCCGACAGTTTACCGACGCCGGATGGTTCAATCATGATTTTGTCAGGGCGGAAGCGATCCAAAAGCTCTTTAAGGGCTTTTACAAAATCCCCTGAAAGGCTGCAGCAAATGCACCCGGCATTGATTTCTTTTACTTCAACCCCACTGGATTTGAGCAGTGCGGCATCAACACTGATCTCACCGAAATCATTTTCGATGAGGACGACCTTCTCATTTCGGAAAGCCTCTTTGAGCAGTTTCTGGATCAGGGTGGTTTTTCCCGCTCCTAAGAAACCTGAGATGACGTATATTTCTGCAGCCATTGGCATCCCCCTTTAATAAGCAAATAGGTTTGTACACTAAGTATGTTTATGCACACCCAACAAGCATATGATAGGGGAGCGCCATTTTTTTCATATAAAGTGCCTAGAAAAGTATATACATTAAAACCTGAGGTAAATTCCTCTTATCCGGAATCTTTAGGATAAGAACAGGGCAGTGCAATTCTGGCCCCTTATAGTTTAGCTTTAAATCGATCATAGCGAAAGTCACTGACATCCAGAACGGGCGCTTCTCCCACAGCCATCTGAGCCAGCAGAGTCCCGACGGTAGGGAGCGATCCCAAAGCCATGCCCACTAAAAGTACAGGCCAAAATAAGCCCGGGCACCGGATATGAACCTGACACCCAATTCCCTGGCTTTGCGATAATAAACCAGGGTTGCCAGCATGGGATTGGCGGTTTCTGCCCCCATTGCCCTCTTCTGCTCTCTGGGATTCATTTCCACACTGATAAGCTTCGGTGCGCTGGTTGGCTTCATTCTGCTTAATGCGGCTTAACCTCAGGCGGCAACCTGAAATTAGCGGATTTGAGTGCTTTCACCGGATATTCGGAGAGATACCTGAATCAGAAAACCCACGAAGGATTTGGGATGAACCCAAAAAACCTTATTTGCTTAATCCGCCAGAAATCAGTCAGCAATCTGATTAATTCCATCCACATCATTAATTGCACGGATACAGCCTTGGACGCCGGATATTATAATCAGTCCCATTTTATCAAAGAATTTATGAACCTTTCGGGTTTAACGCCTACAGGTTATATCAAAAATTTGCTGGATAATAATTGACAAGAAATTGCATGTTATTGCCTGAGATACTCTTCCAGCTCCTTTCTCGAAAATCACTCCCACCCGCTCAACGGGTGGTTTGCTCTAGCCCTATAATTATACTCAGACATTGTTGCGCCACCAACGATACCGACAGTAAGATCGCTACAAAGTTGATTGCCATGGACAGGACGATGTTGAATTTGTTCGCTTCCCATACCGCACATTGCCACGCCTACATTGGCAATTTTAAGCGCAGGCGCGTCGTTGACACCGGACTGCGGGTTCTTGTGGACCCGCGGTTTTTTAAATAAATAGGGGCTGATGCTTACGAACTCTGTTCGTTTTGCAACAGCCCCATTATTAGAGTTTTAAAACCTGCTGTGATTAGCTAATCGCATATCGGTGTAGGAATTGCTGCTGGGAAGGTTAACAGCACTTGAACCAAAATAGTCATTTTTTCTTGAATTTTTGTGAATTGCCCTTCTTCAAAGGGTCCTCCCTGTAATGCCACCCGGTCGAGTGCTTCATCCATTTCATTGATTTGACTGAATAAAAGTGAAACTGTCGGTAATGTGTTCAGGAACTCAGTGCTGATTTGGTTAAACTCAGTTAAATCACCACAGATTAGCTTATCTTTGGGGGCAAACCCTGTAGGAAGCGTTGTGGTGCTTAAAAACTCATATTCTAGCTGTTGCCCAAAATGAGTCGGCGGTACTATAATTGTAGGACCGAGGTTAAGAACACACGACCAGGGCACATCAACGACAAAATCATTAATGGTACCTTGAACCGTTGTTGCAGTTTGAGCGGTTGCTTGGCAAAATTGAATGTCTTTGCGCACAAAGCCGGCTAAAAACAATTTGGGAGTATCTCGTGGCACACCAGCTACTGGAGGTGGAGAATTGAAGAAACGGCTTTGAGTTATTTTAAGGCGCTTTTTAATATTTTTTATTTCTAGTGCTCTTACCGGTAAGGTAATAATTGCTTCGGAAGCGATTGATGCAGTTACTAAGACCGTAGTAGGCGTTGGTTGAACCACTTGCAGAGGGGTGCACGTCGGAAGGCTTGAAGTGCTTGGGATAACCGGATTGGGGGTAACCGGCACGGGTGGTTGAGGACATACCGGAGTTGGAGTTTGAATCGCCCAACCGGGGACAAATGTTGATGTTGGACAGCACTGTGAACATTGATAAACATTACTCAATTTTACATCTTCCTTTCATATTTGCATATATTTTCCATGTGATCACATAACATTCTATGTACAACTAGCAATTTTGGTGAGGACATACAAATTTGGAACTACATAAATTAGGAAGTAGGTTTGAAGCAAAGGTCATTTAAAATATAAACCATAAAAAAGAGCCTGATGAGGCTCTTTTTTATATATTTCATATAAGATTGTGACAAAATTCTATTTTCAATGGAGGCAACCTCCTCGCTCGCTGCCATAAGCTTTTATCGCTCTCCCGACCAGTTCCGTGCCCCGCACCTCACCCAGTTCACGAAGGACCTCTTTCGTCATATGGCAAAATAACGAAGCCATCATTTTTCCCATTTGCCGGACTTGTACAGCAGCCTCTGCCCTCTTTATGACATCCTCTTCCGCCACAAATCTCTCCTCCTCTACCCTGCTTTTTATCTGCGAATGTGTCCCAGCCTCATTCCAAGAACTTTTCCTCATCAATATCCCTTTGTGGGTTTAATACTTCAGCGTCCATATCAAAATTCCACATCCAGTCTGTATATACCTTCCAATTTATAAAAACCAATATAGCTCGCCTTTAAACAAATATTATTTAACAAAGACACGAGGGACGGTTCTCCGTGTCTTTCCCAATGGTTTGTGGCTTTTTCTCTATCTAGAAACCTCACGAATCTCTAGAAGTTACCCGAAGTACTTTATTCAAAAATGGGAGTCACGAGTGGGCTCCCTTTATCCTTCGTTAAGACCTTCGATTTGGGGGGTCTTTTCTTATTCCAGCGTTCGCTCCTTTTCGAAATGTTAGTGCTACGAGTACCATCTATAGTCGCGGATCAACTGGTTCGTTTTCTATTATCTGATAAAATGGCCGGCCATAATGATTTTATGTTAAGCGCCACCGGACTGGATAGCACTGTTAGCCATTTCGCCATCTCTCATATTTTCTATGTCAAGGCACCGAGTTGCAATACGATCCATCAAGGCATTGCTATGAGTGACCACTATCAGACCAATACCCCTTTGCTGAACCTCCTCCAACAAAAAAGTCCAGATTTGACTTTGTGTAATAAGATCGAGCATAGTGCTAATTTCATCTGCAACAATAAACTCGGTCTTCTTCCCCAACGCTCTGGCGATGCAAAAACGCTGCATCTCACCGCCCGACAACTCCGCAGGATAGCGGTTGTACCAATCCCGTTCTATACCCAAACCGTCAAGCACTCTGTCTTCTACCTTGTCCCCGGCTTCAATAACGCTCTTCATACGCAATCGTGGGTTAACTGATTTCTCCGGATGCTGCCAAATCATTTGTATAGGGTTGTAACCCTTTATTTGGTGGACATCCTTGCCGTCCAACAGCACTTTACCGCTATGGGGCTTGATATATCCAGCAATGATCTTGCATAATGTAGTTTTACCAAAACCACTGGGCGCAGTAATCCCCACTCGTTCATCAATGCCAATCTTCATGTTCAAATTGTTGATTATTGTTACATCCTGTTTATAGCCAAAACTTATATTTTTTATTTCTAAAGCCATATCAATTATCTCCTTTATGTTGCCTTAATGCAACGCACCCTGCCATTTCTTACCATCTTCATTGGCATGTCGCTGTCGCACTCCTTGGAAAATTCACCGCATCTAGGGCTATAAGGACAGCCCTTGATCCTTTCTTTTGCATAAGGCTGCGTACCAGGTGATGGCTTGAAACCGTTCTGAGGAAGGGCGCGCCACAAGGCCTGCGTATATGGATGACGCAGCTTTTCCATACTTGTAAAGTCGCTTACCAGCGCCTCCTCCAGGGTTGTCCCCGCATAGAATACGGCAATCCTGTCAGCTACCTCCAAGGATAGCTCTATATCATGGGTTATCAGTAATACGCCATGTCCTTCGTTGGCAAAATTACGAAAATGCTGCATCGCTTTCTTGGCAGCGTCCAAATGCAGGCCCGGAGTAGGCTCATCTGCTATTATCAGCGTCGGGCTATCTATCAGCGATGCCGCTAATAATACACGCCTAGCCATGCCGCCGGAAAGTTCAAAAGGATATAGTTGTTCTGTCTTTTCCTCTAAACCATAATATTTAAATAGTTCTTTCTGCCGACTGAAAACGCTCTTTTCCTCACGCTCTCTGCGCACCTGTCTTCCTACCTTTTCCAAAGGATCCAAATAGGTTACACTTTGCGGCACAAGCACGATATCTTTCCCTCTTACCTCTTCTAGGCGCTTCCCATCCATAAGCTCCCCTTTAAAATATATAAACCCGAATGCGTTGCAGTTAGACGGCAGCAGTCCCAAAACAGCATGAGCAAGCAGGCTTTTGCCTGACCCGCTTGATCCGACAACTGCCACCACTTCTCCGGGATCTATCCTAACGTTAAGGTTATGTATAACTTCAAGCTCGCTTCTTTGAAAAGCCTTTTCATACTGCATGAAAGAAATTGTTAAATCCTTGATATCTAAAATGGGCTGAACATTTTTTTGCATAATCACTACCCCTATTCTTGTGCACTGTGTGGATCTATCATTTTCTTAACACAATCACCCATCAGATCAAAAAGAATGACCGTAAACAGGAGTGCAATACCGGGAAACACAGCCAGCCACCACATACCCATCGTGACATATTTCATGCTTTCCGATAATATGACTCCGATGCCAGGCTGCTCCGGCGTCAGACCAAAGCCCAGAAAAGTAACGCTTGCCTCATGCAGGATAGCATGTGGAAACAGCAAGACCAGCCCCACCAGAACCTGAGGAAGGATGTGCGGCAGCATTTCCTTCACCGCCACTTTTACTTTGCTATGCCCTAGCTTTTCGCTGATTTTAATATAGTTTTCTTCTTTTAGCTGCATTACTTCCCCTCTGATTACTCGTGTGAGGGATGGCCAGTGTGTTACTATTACGGCAAACATTACTCCGGCCGCACCTTTCCCCACAGCAACACAGATCAGTATGAGCAATAGAATATGCGGCAGCCCCATGGATGTATTTACCAGAAAATTTATTAACGAATCCATACGTTTACCAAATGTAGCCGTCATAAAACCCAGCATCAGTGCAATAATTGCACTCAGCGTGGAAGCCACCAAGCCTATTATGATACTAATAGACAGCCCTTTCAATGTTCTGGCAAGCATATCTCTGCCTAGCCAATCCGTACCGAAAGGGTGTTCGATGCACGGCGTAATATTACTCTCCATAAAAGAGCCATTTACTGCTTTATCAGTGCATAGATAACCGGCTACGAGGATAGCAACAAAAATCCCTATGGATAATACCAACAAGATAATAGTCTTCTGTCGTTGGTTGATACGACTTTTCTTAGCGCTAGACAAAACCGGCTTAACCATTATTGGGTTATCCATGCACACCCCTCCTGATTCTCGGATCCACAATTCCGTATAATACGTTGGCTGTCATGTTTCCGGCAAACACCATAATCGCCGTAACCATTACTATACCTAACAACAGTGGGGCGTCGCCGCGCAGTCCGGCTGATACTGCCGACTGTCCCAGGCCCGGATATGAAAACACTTGTTCTACAAGCACCGAACCGCCGATAATCTCACTGAAAGAAGCAAATTGCAGTGTAATCGCGGGCAGAAGGACATTACGCAAGCCGTGGTTCTTTACAATCGCTGGAAGATTCTCTCCGCGGGATCTTGCATATAAAATATAGTCCTGTCCCATTATTTCAATCATTTTTTCTCTTGTATGCAAAGTAATGTTCGCTATGCCAATGACGCTCAGGGTTACTGCAGGTAAAATCAAGTGTCGGATTGAATCAGCAAAGGTAACATTCTCAGCTAATACCCCGATAGGAACACTCAGTCCAATGGGAAATATCTTTAACCAAACTGAAAAAATGATCAACATCAGCATGGCCAGCCAAAAGGTTGGCGCACTGGCAAGCAAAAGCGAATATCCTTTGATCAATTTGTCCAAAACCCTGTCTCGAAACACGCCTGCTAAGACTCCGAGAAAAAAACCCAGTACGCCGGATAAAGCCCATGCTGTCAACATCAGCATAAGAGAACTGGCTATCTTAGCACCAATAACTTGTTCAACTGGTTGATGGTATATTAAGGATACACCCAAATCGCCGTGCAATAATCCTCCCACCCAATTTAAATAACGTGGGAAGAATGGTTCGTTCATGCCAAAATAATCCTGAAGGCGTTGCAATTCGACCAGATCCAGATTGTCTTTGCCTTGATGTCCCACATAAGCTGCCACGGGATCAATCGGGGATGCATCAATTAAGGCAAAGGAAATGAAGCTTACGGCTAAAAGCACCAGCACCAGTTTCCAGAGAGTATTGAGACTCCTGACAATGGGATTGCCCAATGTACCGCTCATAAAATCACCTCTTTTTCATGATACAAGCCCGACCTATCGGGCGGGCTTGCTCATATTGTTCCGTTAAATTAATCCCAGGACCATCTGTTAACGTTGTCGCAAATAAACCAGCCGGTATCATGAGGGATAATTTGTTCTTTTACGACATTTAATCCTTCTTTAGCAAAATAGATTGCATCTACTGTAACTATAAAGACGAAGGGGCAATCGCCGATAGTAGCATAGCCAGTGGTGCCATCCCAGGCTGCAAGCTTAAAATTCTTATAAGTTTCTTCAACGGTTTTAGCCGCCAGACCGTCGTTCATGTGCTTATCTACAGCTTTGTTTGAATAGACAGCACGGTTCTTGCCGGTATAAAATCTGCCGATGTCGCTTATAGGTGAATATGCTCCTCCGCCAATCAAATTAGGGGCGGAATAGGTCAATGGATCGATTTCTTCCCATGGCATGCCACCTTTAATATTAATTCTGATTCCAAACTTATCCAACATTTCTTTAACAGCCATTAGAATACTTTGGCGAGTGGCTTCAGCCATGCAGGTTACTGTGACTTCGGCAACAAGACCATTCTTTTCATATATGCCGTCCTTATTCTTGACCCAGCCATCGGCCTCCATGATAGATTTTGCCTTTTCAGGATTATACTCTACTTTAACAGCCTCATTCTCCCAGGGCAGGCCCGGGCTGGCGCTGTACGCCGGAGTTGCGTAGCCATTAAAAACAATATCTGCTATTTTTTGTCTGTCTATGGCATAGGACATAGCTTGGCGCACCGCCAGATTGCTGGTAACATCGTTACCCCCTTTAACTTCTTTGTCACCGTTTATTGTTTTAACCATATTTCCCGCAGGTATCACCGGCAAATTCAACTCTCTGTGATCAGTGGTTGTGAAATCTACGATTTCATATCCCGGAATCGGAGTTTTCGTGAAAGAAGCACTGGAATAAGCAATGTCTACCTGTCCAGCCTTAGCTGCTGCGTACGCCGCTTCCTCGGTCATAAACACAACTGTCAACTGCTTCATTTTTGATACTTTGCCATAATAGTCAGGGTTAGCTTCAAAAATTACCTGCTCGCCTTTATCCCACTGTTTGAGCATAAAAGGTCCGGAGCCGATAGGATTTGTTCCGTAGGCAGAATTGTATGCGTGTTCAGGCACAATACCCAGACACGCCACAATATATATGAATGGTGAATAGGGTTTATTTAGGGTTAATTTCACCGTAGTGTCATCAATAGCCTCAGCCTTTTCAAACATAGAAAGGTCTCGCGAGGATACGGTTTTCTTAGCGGTATTAAAAGTAAAGGCAACGTCCTTTGCTGTGAGTGCGACGCCGTCAGTGAATTTCACATCGGGACGTATCTTAAATGTCCAGACCAATCCATCATCAGAGACGGAATATTCTGTAGCAAGGTCGCACGCAATAGAAACGTCATCTTGGACATTTACCAGGATACTTTGAATTAATGGATCGTTCTGACTTGATCCCCAACCTGTGATCGGGTCAAAACCTGCTGCAGGTTCGGCATCTTGCTGAATTGCGATGATGACGCTGCTTGGTTTATTTGCTGGAACCGTTGCGGTTGGGCTGGCTGCACAACCGACTAACATTGTGGTCATGGTGACCACGGTAATGAAAAATCGAAATATTTTTCTTTTCATTCATTTACCCCCAAATTTTTATTTGAATGCACAAGATGGCTACTCCCCTCGTATAGTAGATCCATCTATGTGATATCCTTAAAACTGCGACCAGCAAAGTGCAACTAGAGCTATCTTGGCTAATGATAAAAAACAAAAACCCTTTACCCCATCTAAGGTAAAAGGTTTAGCTGGTATCTGACAATAAAAGTACTCCCAAATACACTCAAACACCCCCTAACATTCCCGTAGGCAGTTCTGACCTGGAAATAAGCAGGTTTCCTGGCTTAAGTTCATCATCAGCTTACGTCTTCCCAAGAGATAGTTCCCCAGTGACATTATGTAAGTTGACTCCCTCTTACAGTGGCGGGCACCGCGTCAGCTTCCACTGACTTCCCTTTTCAATTTCTTCCCCTCAGAGAAAAAATCACTTATTCCTAATTATTCAATTACTTTGATATATAGAAAATTACTTGTACTTGCGTTTTTTACAGGTTAGCATAACCTTTTTTCTTTTTCAATAGCCTTTTCGGAATTTTAGCATTATTTTCTTTTTTGATCAATGCACACCAAACAAGCATATGATAGAGGAGCACACTTTTTTATATCGAAGATGATTACCTGTAGCGTAAAGGTCTGTATCAAACTATAAACTAAATTTTGATACAGACCTTCTCTTCCTTATTCTTTATTTTATCTCAAAATAGTACCTAACATCTTCTCGATCTCTTTAAGACCTTTCTGATTACGCCTTGCATAATCATCCAATTGCTCCTTATCGACCCTGTTGATATCAAAATAGTCGGCCTCCTCAGAAGCGAAATACAACCCACACACACTAGCAACCGGGTCCATCATATAATGTTCTGTTAACGTGACACCCGTATGCCGTTCTCCCTCTAAAAGTTGGAAAAGCTTTGTTTTCTCAGCATGATCCCTGAGACAAGGATATCCAAAGGCCGGCCTGATCCCCCTAAATGATTCTGTTAACGCTGCTATAGATTTTGTACTTTCATCAGGAGAGTATCCCCAATAATCCTTTCGCACTTGAAGATGTAATAACTCTGCGAAAGCTTCTGCTAACCGATCGGCCAGAAGTTTGACCATGATGGCTCCGTAGTCGTCCCCTTGTTCTTTGAGTTTCTCTGCATACTGCTTAGCGCCTATTCCTGTCGTCACAATAAATCCACCTAAATAATCCGTTATCCCGCTCTCCTTAGGAGCTATATAATCGGCAAGGGATCGATAGACATTCTCCTTGGAAACCGCTTGTTGCCTTAACATATTGAAGGTTGTGACCCTGCCATTATGGTAAAGTTCAAGGTCATCACCTAGAGAGTTTGCTGGAAAAATACCCAAAACGGCATTGGCTGTCAGTATGCCTTCCTGCTCTACTAAATCTAACATTTGATTAGCATCCTCAAAAAGTTTTTTAGCTTCCTCGCCGTATTTAGGATCCTTCATAATTTTCGGATACGCCATTCCCATATTCCAGGCAACAAAGAAATACGACCAATCAATATAGTTTCTTAGCTCCCTGATCGGGAAATTCTCTAAATGTTTGATTCCAATCAAGTTAGGAATCGTTATATGCTCCTTAGTCCAATCCAGTTTAAATTTCTTTGCTCGAGCTTCTTCCAGGGGTACCATCTTGCGTTCAATTTTCCCATAGTTTTCTCGTATAGCTTGGTATTCTTCCCCTAATTGGGTCAAATAGCCATCTCGCTGATTCCTATCCACCAGCTTTTTGGCAACTTCTACAGCCTTTGAAGCGTCGACGCTATACACGACTCCCTTTGAATACTTGGGTGCAATCTTTAAGGCTGTGTGAGTCTTAGAAGTTGTTGCTCCGCCAATCATCAGGGGAATATTAAACCCTTGCCGCTCCATTTCCTCTGCCACATTCGACATCTCATCTAGTGACGGCGTAATCAGCCCACTCAGAGCTATGATATCAGCCTTTTCTCTTTTAGCTGCCTGAAGTATTACTTCGCAAGAGGCCATGACTCCTAGATCAATCACTTCGAAATTATTGCAAGACAGAATGACTGAAACAATGTTTTTGCCGATATCATGGACATCCCCCTTTACAGTTGCGGCGACCACTTTTCCTGCACTGCTGCTTTCACTTCCCTTCTTCTCTGCTTCAATGTACGGTAATAATAAGCTTACCGCCTTTTTCATAACTCTGGCGCTTTTTACAACTTGAGGGAGAAACATCTTGCCATCTCCGAATAATTCTCCCACCACCTTCATTCCATCCATTAGCGGGCCCTCGATCACCATTTCTGCCCTGGCATATTGCCCTCTGACCTCTTCAACGTCTTCTTCGATAAATTCAGCGATCCCTTTGACTAACGCCTGAATTAACCGCTCCTTGGGCCCTTTTTCTCTCCAAGCCAGTTTATTCTCAACTTGATCTCCACCCGACGCTTGGTAGTTTTCTGCAAACTCTAAGAGTTTTTCGGCAGAATCCGACGTCTTATTCAGCACGACAGCTTCGACCTTTTCCAGGAGGTCCTTATCGATCTCATCATAAATCTGAATCATACTGGGGTTGACTATGGCCATATCCATCCCTGCTGCAATAGCGTGATACAAAAACACAGAGTGCATCGCTTCCCTGATGGCATTGTTCCCTCTAAAGGAGAAAGATAAATTGCTTACTCCACCACTAACCTTGGCATAAGGGAGATTTGCCTTGATCCATTTTACCGTGTTGATAAAATCCACCGCGTAATTATTATGCTCTTCAATCCCTGTGGCAATCGCCAAAATATTAGGGTCGAAAATGATATCCGTTGGGGGAAACTTCACCTTAGTGACTAATAACTCATACGCTCTTTGGCAAACTGCGATTCTCCTCTCAAACGTATCGGCCTGACCTTGCTCATCAAAAGCCATCACCACAACGCCTGCACCATAGCGTTTAATTAACGTTGCTTGCCGAAGGAATTCCGCTTCCCCAACTTTTAGGCTGATAGAATTGACGACGGCTTTTCCTTGGATGGCCTTTAACCCTACTTCTAAAACCTCAAATTTTGACGAATCAATCATCACCGGAACTCTGGCAATATCTGGCTCGCCAGCAAGAAGTTTCAGAAATATGTCCATTTCATTTACGGCATCAAGCAGACCATCGTCAAAGTTTATATCAATAATTTGCGCTCCATTTTCCACCTGTTCTTTGGCCACAAATAAGGCTGCTTCATAGTTTTTCTCTCGAATCAGTCTGGCAAACTTAGCCGATCCGGAAACATTCGTTCGTTCCCCAATATTGACAAAGTTATTTTCGTTCTTAATAACAATGGCTTCGAGACCACAGTAAACCGTCTCTTTCTCCAGTTGAGGAATTTTTCTTGGTTTAATACCCTCGACGGCTTCAGCAATCGCTTTAATGTGGGCTGGTGTTGAACCACAGCAGGCTCCGACAATATTTAAATGTCCTTGCTCTGCTAATTCCTTGACCAGCGCTGCCGTTTCTTCCGGTCGTTCCTCATACTCCCCTAGGGAGTTTGGCAGACCCGCATTGGGGTGAAAGGTTACATAACGATCTTGTGTTTTGGAAAGATATTTAATGAAGGGAATTAAATCCCGGGCTCCAAAGGAACAGTTTAATCCGATCCCAAGGATTTCTTCTCCCTTCATAGTATAGACAAACGCTTCAAGGGTTTGCCCGGATAAGATTCGACCACTCTTATCCGCTACAGTCCCGGAGATAATGATGGGCAGGGTCAAGCCTTTTTCCTTAAAGACATCTTCCGCTGCAAATATCGCTGCCCTAGCATTTAAGGAATCAAAGATGGTTTCAATCATTATCAGATCGACTCCTCCCTCGACCAGCCCCTGAATCTGTTCACCATAGGCAAGTACGAGTTCGTCAAAACTAATATTTCTGATACCTGGATTTTCGACATCCGGTGAAAGCGAGGCCGTTCGATTGGTAGGCCCCACTGAACCGGCTACAAAACGCGGTTTACTGGGCTCGGCCTTCGTAAAAAGATCTGCCGCTTCTCTTGCGAGCTTTGCCCCCTGGAGATTAAGTTCGTAGACCTTATCCTCCATACCATAATCCTTTTGAGAGATTCTAGTGGCATTAAAGGTATTAGTCTCAATAATATCCGCTCCAGCTTCCAGATAACGTTTATGGATTGCTTCAATAATCTCTGGATGAGAAATATTCAAAAGGTCATTATTCCCCTTTTGACCTTTATGACAATGACAACTTCCTATGAACTCTTGTTCATTTAAGTCATAGCCCTGAATACAGGTTCCCATTGCACCATCTAAAACAAGAATTCGTTCCTTTAAATAAGCTTCAATATTGTATCTCATGAGCTAACCCCCTAAACTAATATCTTGACTATAGCATGATAAACTTGATATAGGATAAGTCAAAAAAAACTATGGTTAGTTATAGTATCAAGCTATAACCAACCATAGTTGGTGCATCATCACAATACTTGGACATCCATTTATAAATGTTAAATAGGTTAACCAGTCTATGGGTCCTTCTTTCTGACATTTTTGCCATCATGGTCATTGCCATGCATAAAGAATCAGCTTCAATTCCCACAAATGAGCCATCAGCATTACAGCCCATCAATACCTGTCCGTCATCCTCGTCAGAAAATATTAACGGATTATCGCAACAGGAGTTCATTTCCGTAAGAACCGTTATAGGCATCTTTGATTGTCTTCTTAACTGCCCCGTGTACTTGAGGAACATTTCTTAATGACGTAGCATCCTGTACTCTGTAGGATTTGTATTGGGCAATTATCTCACTATCTTTTAAGATATTTCTAATGTTTTCAGCAGTATTTATTTGGTCTTCATGTGGTCTTACAGCTTGAATCCTTGGGTCATAAGCTTCCAGGGTTCCTTTTAATACTTCTAAAGACATGGCTGCAGAGATGTCTGCTGTTTTGGAATAATTAATTGCATCATATAACGTTAAAGCAGTTAGTGCTGTAATTGATGTCGTTCCGGAAACGAGGGATAAGCCCTCTTTGCTTGCTAAAACGATTGGTTTCATATCCGCCTTTGCAAGAGCCTTATCTCCGGGCAGTAAATTATCGTTAAACCAAGCCTTACCTAGCCCAATTAGAACGAGGCCAACGTGAGCTTCCGGCCCCAGATAGCCTACGGAACCATCTTTTGGAGCAAATGGGATAATGCCATGATTGAGAAGTCCTGCTATTTGCTCCAGAGTTTCCATCCGAACTCCGGCATAAGCTTGTCCCAGGTTTAAAAGCATCATCAAAAGTATTCCCCGCACTACTTCTTTGTCCAAAGGTTCTCCTACCGAGGCGGCATGGGACAGGAGCGTGTTTCTTTGTAAAAGCGCTGAATCTGCAGGACATACTGCTTTATTCCAATTTTCTCCCAATCCGGTTGTGACACCATAAATAATTCTGTTTTCATTTGTAAAGTTACGATTATATTCGTAAGCTGTTGAACGGACGTAGGCTTTGGTTTACAATGAACTGGAGTATATGCGCAGCACCTAACTGAGCCCCGTGGCAGTTTGCGGCAGTTGCAATGAAACAAAGCCACCTTAAAAATATTCGTTGAGAGGAAAGTCACCTTTGAAGAATAAAAGGAATCAAGGTCATCTGATTAAAGAGGTGTATCCGGATTCTATTGGCGAAGAAATGAAAATTGAAGCAGGTGATATTCTGCTGACGATTAACAATGAAGAAATAGAAGACGTATTTGATTACAGGTATTTAATCAAGGATGAATTTATTGAAGTGGTCATAAGAAAGCAAAACGGCGAAGAATGGCTGCTGGAGATTGAAAAGGATTATGATGACGACTTAGGCATCGAGTTCGATAACAGCTTGATGAGCAATTATCGTTCCTGCTGCAATAAATGTATATTTTGCTTTATTGACCAGATGCCCCCCGGCATGAGGGAAACCCTTTACTTCAAGGATGACGATTCCAGACTGTCTTTTTTGCAAGGAAACTACATCACGTTGACTAATATGCAGCAAAAGGATATAGACAGAATCATCCGGCTGCATCTTGCTCCGATCAACGTATCGGTGCAGACGACCAATCCGGAACTTCGTTGTAAAATGCTCCATAACCGCTTTGCCGGGGATAAGCTTAAATATCTGGATCTGCTGTATGCAGGCCGCATTGAAATGAATGGGCAGATCGTCCTTTGCAAAGATGTAAATGATGGCCGTGAGCTGGAGCGATCCATCGCAGATCTGTCCAAATATCTTCCTTTTATGCGGAGCGTTTCAGTGGTTCCGGCGGGAATCACCAAGTACCGAAAAGGTTTGTATCCCCTTGACGTATTTAATAAACAGGACTGCGAAGCCGTTATTGATTTGATCGAGAGCAGGCAGAGTGAATTTTATGAAAAGTACGGGCTTCACTTTATCCATGCCAGTGATGAATGGTATATCACTGCCGAAAGAGAGTTTCCGGAAGAAGAACGCTACGATGGTTATATCCAGCTGGAAAATGGCGTCGGTATGATGAGACTGCTGATAGACGAGTTTAATGAGGCTCTGGTGCAGGTTAAGAAAAAAATCAAACGCAGGAAATTTAATCATAATCTGTCAAGGACACTCACCATGGTAACCGGGAAGCTAACCTATCCAACCATCAAAGGTTTTGCAGCGCAAATTATGGACGTGTTTCCGCTGATCAAAATTAATGTCTGCTGCATCCGCAATGATTTCTTCGGAGAGACCATAACCGTCTCCGGGCTGATTACCGGCCAGGATCTCATCAAGCAGCTGCAGGAAAGAAAAGATCAGGGTGAATACCTGGGAGATGTTCTGCAGATACCCTCTAATATACTGAGGTCGAGAGAACAGCTGTTTTTGGATGATATTACCGTAAGTGATGTAGAGCAAAAGCTGGGCATGAACGTGGTTGTCGTAGAATCCGGGGGCAAAGAATTTCTCGATGCTGTCCTAGCCGATGATTATCTGATGGAGCGGAACAATGAGAATTTCAGCTACATCCAAGCATATCAGCGAACAGGTAAAAGCTAAAAAGCCATTAAAATTTTATGCTCTGGAGGAACCTCAATGAAAATCTTGCTGCATACCTGCTGCGCTCCTTGTTCCCTAAAATGCGTGGATCAGCTCAGGGCCGAAGGCATAGAGCCTGTCGGATATTGGAACAATCCCAATATTCACCCGTTTACCGAATACAGAAGCCGGAGAGATGCTTTACTCCAATATGCCAAGGCTGTCGACCTGCAGCTTGTGATGAAGGATGAATACGGTCTTCGGGAATTTATCAAGGGTATTAGGCCGGATTTTGATTACCGCTGCGCCTTTTGCTATGACATCCGGCTGAACGCCACGGCAAAATACGCTGCCGAAAATGGATTCGACAGCTTTACCACATCCCTGCTTATCAGCCCCTATCAGAATCATGAGTTGATTAGCCAGGCCGCTGAGAAAGCAGCCCAAACCTATGGGATAGAATTTTTATACCGGGATTTCCGGCCCTTTTTCCGCGAAGGCCAGCAAAGGGCCCGTGAACTTTCGCTGTATATGCAGAAATACTGCGGCTGCGTTTTCAGCGAAGAGGAACGCTATCAGAAACGTAAAGCGGCAGACCGGGGTTGATCGTGACGGGCCCTACCCCCCTGCCGCAATATTCATCCATTATATACTGAAGCCCCCTAGCGTAGTCGGTTTCCTAAGCTAGGGGGCTTCAGTATATAATGGCAATGCTCTTTTGGCATTTAGAGAATGGCCTCTTGGATTTCTCCGGACTCCAGACTTTTCTTCACATCGATGAGCCGCTGATTCTCTGATCCTCTGAACTTTAAGAGCAGATTGCGCTGTGCCAGCTCGAAACGCCCGTCTACCAGAATGTCGGTATGCTTAAGCAGGCGGGACCAACCTGGCTGCTCAGAGGCATTAGCGAGAATCTCTTCATAAATATAACCGGTATAGGTTACCACATTCAGCCCTTTTTTCTGCACCTGAGCCGCCAGCTCCGCCAAAACCTCCGCTTGTTCAAAAGGTTCTCCACCGCTTATGCTTACCCCGTCCAGCAGCGGGTTCTTCGACATCTGCCTGAGCAGAGTTTCAATCTGAACCACAGTTCCACGGTCAAAGGGCTGAGTTTCAGGATTATGGCAACCCGGACAATGGTGATTGCACCCCTGGGCAAAAACCACAAAGCGGATACCCGGACCATCAACAATCGATTCTTCTATAATTCCGGCAATCCTCAGATCAGGACTCATAGTTATGCCTCCGTAGATTCTGATTTAAGGACAAACTCTGCTTCAATGCCTACTCAGCAGGGATATCCGTTTTTAAATGCTTAACCCGGTCCCGCACTTCCGCCTTCTTGGCATCATTGAAGCGGTCCAGGGTACCCACCAAATAGCCGGTGATACGGCGGATTCGCTCGAACTTCACTTTGTCCTCATAGCGTCCGCATCTCGGGCATTCGTTGCCAATGATGCCAGTATAGCCGCAAAGGGGATCCCGGTCCACAGGATGGTTGACTGCCCCGAAGCCGATGCCGGCCTCTTTCATGCAGCGAACCACTTTTTCAAAGGCCTGGAGATTCTGAGTCGGGTCCCCGTCCAGCTCCACATAAGTAATATGGCCGGCGTTGGTCAGCGCATGGTAAGGAGCTTCGATGCGTACTTTTTCATAAGCACTGATCGGGAAACTGACCGGGATATGAAAGCTGTTCGTATAGTATTCCTTATTGGTGATCTCATCAATAGTGCCAAATATTTTCTTGTCCAGTTTGATGAAACGGCCAGAAAGTCCTTCCGCTGGCGTCGCCAGCAGGGAGAAGTTCAGTTTGTACTTTTCGCTCGCTTCATCCATGCGCTTTCTCATCTGGGTGACGATCTTCAGTCCCAATTGACGGGATTCCTCGGATTCCCCGTGATGCTGTCCGGTCAGGACTTTCAGGGATTCCGCCAGGCCGATAAAGCCCATGGACAGAGTCCCATGCTTGAGTACCTCACGGATTTCGTCATCCCAGCCCAGTTGGTCGGAATCCATCCAAATCCCCTGGCCCATCAGGAAAGGGAAATTCTTCACCTTTTTGCGGGCTTGAATCTCAAAGCGCTCCAGGAGCTGATTGATGACCATGTCGATTTTCTCGTTCAGCTCAGCGAAGAAAGCGGGGATATCGCGGTTGTTTTTCAGGGCAAGCCGGGGCAGGTTGATCGTGGTAAAACTGAGATTGCCGCGCCCGAAAAGGGTTTCACGAGAAGGGTCGTGTACATTGCCCACCACCCGGGTGCGGCAGCCCATGTAAGCAATCTCGGTTTCCGGACGGCCCGGAACATAGTATTGGAGATTGAAGGGGGCATCTATAAACGAGAAATTGGGAAAAAGGCGCTTGGCACTGACCCGGCAGGCCAGCTGGAAGAGATCATAGTTGGGCTCTCCGGGATTATAGTTAACGCCTTCCTTGACTTTGAAAATATGGATTGGGAAGATGGGGGTTTCCCCATTGCCCAAGCCGGCTTCTGTGGCCAGCAAGAGGTTTTTGACCACCATGCGGCCTTCGGGGGTAGTATCCATACCGTAGTTAATCGAGCTAAAGGGGATTTGCGCTCCGGCCCGGCTATGCATGGTATTCAGATTATGAACCAGGGCTTCCATGGCCTGATAGGTGCGGCGGTCGGTTTCGGCAACGGCTTTTTTGACGGCAAATTCCTGAGCCTTGAGGATTGTGACAGAGTCCATCCGATAATAATCCCAAAGAAAATGGGCTTCCAGCTCAAGATATTCATTGTCCGAGTTCAGAACCGGCACGATACCCCGTTCCTTCTCGAGCATTTGAAAGACCACATTCAGCCGGGTTTCCAGGTCTGTGTCTGAACCGGCAATTCCGTTTCCACCCAGCAGCTCCATTGCTTTCAGGAAATTTTGCCGGTAGAGGCGGGTGTAGGTCTTGGCGACTCCGGGCGCCATGCCATAATCAAAGTTAGGGATACTCTGGCCGCCGTGCTGATCATTCTGGTTGGATTGAATGGCAATGCAGGCCAATGCGCTGTAACTGTTAATATCGTTTGGTTCCCGAAGGAAACCGTGGCCGGTGCTAAATCCGTCCTTGAACAGCTTTTCGATATCGATCTGGCAGCAAGTGGTGGTCAGCATGAGAAAATCCATGTCGTGAATATGGATATCTCCGTCCCGATGAGCTTTGGAATGCTCAGGCTTCAAGACAAACATCTCATTGAACTGCTTGGCCCCTTCCGAACCGTAACGAAGCATGTTGCCCATAGCGGTGTCCCCATCGATATTGGCATTTTCCCGCTTCATATCATTATCTTTGGCTTCCTGGAAGGTCAGATCTTCATAAACTTTCATCAGGCGGGTATTCATTTCCCTGATCCGGGTCCGTTCCGCCCGGTAGAGGATGAATTCCTTGGAAGTACGGGCATGGCCGGTCTCGATCAGGACTTTTTCCACGGCGTCCTGAATTTCTTCCACCTCAGGAACTTTTTTCCTGAGGCTTTGCTCTATATATTCCACTACCTTTTCTGCAAGCAGCATGGCCGAATCATAATCTTTGCCTCCTGTGGCACTGGCTGCTTTGAAAATAGCATTGGCGATCTTTTCGATGTTAAATGGAGCTTCTCTGCCATCTCTTTTTTTGATCTTTGTAATCATCGTCAGTGATTCCCCTTCCTCTGAGTTTTTAAACATCTCTCAAGCTAAAGAAACAAAAAACTTCTTGACAGAAATATCAAGAAGCTAAACTAAACACTCATTTTTTATTCAGCATCCGGCATACCTCTATCACTCGTAGAGTCAGCACATCTGACCCAGGCAGGTCTTCTGACTTGGGCTTCATTCATATTTCCCTGCCTTCCCGAAACAAACCAGTGGCAAAAATTAAGGAAACATATCTTCCCATACAGCGGCGGGACCGTGCAGGATTTACACCTGCTTCCCTTTTAAACTGCATTTGAGCACAAACTGCAGTCACCTGAGCAGAATAAATATGCAATTATACTAAAATGATAGCGCATCCCCGATAGCGTGTCAATCGAACAAATTGTGTCGATTGACAGACAGGCTTACTCCCGCTTGCGACTTGAGTAGCTGCCATTCATATAACGACATAGACGGCTTCTGGCATCTGCCAGTCGCCGTCTTCTGTTATTTTACTACAGCAGTCATATCAAGGGTTAGAGACATTCCTTCCTCCTTACACGCCCAGAAATATGAACATTGGTAAGTGCATCAATTTGGCGGGACAGAAAAATACAAGGGAAAGGGAAAGTGTTTATTACCTAATGTCAGGAATATTATTATCTACCCAATTCTGTAATTCGACAACGGTACTTACGGTCAAGTCGGTGCTAATTTTTTTCTTTTTAACAAGCACAATTTCCATACCAAGTTCTAAGGCCGCTGATATTTTCGTATCCGTTCCCCCGGCGAGACCACTGTCCAAAGTCAAAAGAATATCTGCTCGATAGAACTTAAATAATGTTTTATTGATATCTTTGGAAAAAGGACCTTGTATCGCGACAATATCCCTGGGACTAATTCCCATATCCCGACATTTTTGTACTAAATGCCCTTGGGGAAGAATTCTTATAACCACACGAGTTAGATTGGCAAAAGTACTGAACACGACACTTTCCAACTGATGGCTGCCGGTTGTAACAAAAATTGTTACCTTTCTTCCTTTTTTTTCAGACAAATTTTCGACACATTGTTTTAGTTGGAGCAATGCTTTTTCCCAACCATAGACCGGAAATATTAAAGGGCTGGCAGGGATCTTCGTTTCAGGTCTTTCAAGCCTAAGATAGGAAATTCCCCTCTGTTCACACCATTGGCATAAGGTCGCGAACTTGCTGCTTGATGGATGGCTGGCGTCAAGAATGACGGAAGGCGTCTGAGGGCATCCCTTTTCCGTCCAGCTTCGTATGCGTTCAAACTCAAGCCCCCTGGTTTTAAGATATACAGCAATTTCACCTGCCTCAGCCGTTTCTCCCAAAAGTATGATCATTTTTGCGAGTACCTCCCTGACCGTGACGAAAAATTATTTTGTTTAAAGCTTCTTGACCTTTCCAATAGTCAATGATCTTTCTTTTACTTTTTTTGATTCTCCAGCTTAGTCCTCTCTACGAATCTTCCCAAGAAAAAGAAAAGAACACCGACTCCAATACCGGTCTGAACACAGAAGAGTAAACTCTCAATTTCTCCCGGTATTTCTCCACCAATCCAGGTTTCCATAACAGGTGTAAACCAAGGCTGATAATCGGTACCAGTTATTTCGGAAACCACCTGACTTCCTGCATCGTCGGAGCCACCGAATTCGGCACCCTTTAAGGCAAAAAATGGCACAAGGGCAATCAATACAGCTAAAACTAATAAAATGACAACTTTATTTTTAGTCTTTTCCATCACTTACTACCTCCGATTAAAAACCCAATCTTTCTTAATTCCGGTTTTGCATAGGTTTCAAGACCCATAATAATAACAACACTTAAAATACCCTCGATAATGGCCAGTGGCAGTTGTGTCGGGGCAAACACTGCAAGGAATTTGAGTGCGGATGCCAGGACACCACCCGTCGCCGAGGGATAGGCAAGTGCAAGCTGAGCACTGGTTACGCAATAGGTAAATAAGTCGCCGATTGATGCCGCCAGAAAAATGCCAACATATTTGTTGATTTTCAGCGCCTGACATAATTTGTAGATTCCATAAGTAACGAAGGGACCGGCAATCCCCATAGAAAACGTATTAGCACCCAGAGTGGTCAGTCCGCCATGCGCCAGCATAATCGCCTGAAAAAGTAGTACAATGATACCTAGGATGCTGACTGCGGCAGGACCGAATAAAATTGCCCCAAGGCCGGTACCGGTCATATGTGAACAACTTCCTGTTACTGACGGAATCTTTAAAGATGAAAGTACGAAAATGAACGCACCTGCCATGGCCAGCAAAGTAATCGATCTGCGATCCTCAGCGATTGTTTTCTTGATTGACAGATAACCTATCACCAAAAATGGGATGCAGATTGCGCCCCACGCAATACTAAATCCCACCGGAAGATAACCTTCCATGATGTGCATAGCGTTTGCTGTGGGAAGTGTTCCGAAAAGTAAAGAAATAGCTATTAAACCAATAAAAAATCCCTTTTCTTTGATGTTCATTTTGCTTCCTCCGTTTTTCTTCGTGTTTTTTTTAAATAATTTGATTACAATAAAAGAGTTAATTCGCCTCCTTTGTAATTGTAATAGGAAATGCTCTTGCTGACAGCATCCCACCTTCGTTGGCAACTGTATATGCTTAGGTATTACATGTTTCTAAGCATTTCCTTGAATGCCTGAGTACTTACGGGATAGGCTTTTGTATCTTCAAGCAGATGTTTTTCAACAAGCAGCTCATAGACTTCCATTAGCGTCGGCCGTTTAAGATTTGCCTGTTTTAAAATCTCTTCGTTTTGGAAAATTTTCAAGGGTGGCCCGTCTGCGATAATTTTCCCTTGAGAGAAGACAATGGCTCTTTCAGCCCATCTGTAGACAAAATCTACATCATGGGTGGAAACAAGTATTGTCTTGCCCTCTGAACCAATCTTGTCCAAAACCGCTTCCAATATTTGAGTATTTAAGGGATCCAGTCCCGCCGTAGGTTCATCAAAAATAATAATCTCTGATTTCATGGCGATGATATCGGCTATGCTGACACGCTTCTTTTCTCCGCCGCTCAAATAGTGAGGCGGGCGATCCCTAAAATCCTGAATGTTCATATAGGTCAGTGCTTCCTCAACCCGCCTCAGGACTTCCTCTTTGGGAAGCTTTAAGTTCATCGGTCCAAATCCCACTTCTGCCATCACTGTGGAGGCGATGATCTGATTGTCGGCATCCTGAAATACGATGCCAATATTTTTACGGAGCTCTTTCAAGTTTTTTTTATTAATGATAACCCCTCGGTAGCTAATTTCTCCCCGATCCGGAGTAAGGACTCCGTTGGCATTAAGAAAAAATGTGGATTTACCGGCACCATTGGAGCCAATGACTGCGATTTTCTCACCTTCATAGATATCCGCATTAATACGATTCAATGCGGGAGTCCCATTTCCGTATGTATAATGCAGGTCCTTGATTTTTAAGATTGGTTCTCCCATTATCTTTCCTTCCTATCGTGTAAAGTTCCAGAGCAGAATTAGAAAAATGATGAATACTGCTGCCTTGGCCATTTGTGATACTTTTACTTTTTTAACCTCTTCCAAAAATATAAGATCTCCATCATAGCATCTGGCTTCCATGGCGTCATAATAAGCATCAGCCTTTTTAAATGAAACAATCAGCATATTACTGGCAATTTTGCCAAAGGTATACCAGGAAGTTTTAATATCACAGAAGCCAAGACGAGAATGCGCAGAATTTCTCATTTTGATATTGACATCGATGAGAATGAAAATGTAACGGTAAATAAGACTCATCAGTTCTACAATAAGCTTCGGCGCACGTGCCCTTTGCAGGACACTGATAATCTCGGAGGATGGAGTCGATAAGGTCATCATTTCCATAGCACTAATCGCCGCAAAAACCTTCAGCATCAAAAACAGCATGATCTTAAGACTCGCCTGGGAAGTAAAGACATAGAAGAAACCAAGATACAGATTATACTGTCCAAGCGGTTGTGTCGAAAAGTCAAGGCCAATGGTAATAGTGCCAAGCAGAATAAAGGAGATTGGAATCATCAAGATAGACAAATAGGCCTGTAGCGAAAGCCCCCCTTCTATGATGGTCAAATAGGACATTGCCAAAATAACCGCAAGAGAAACATAGGGATTGTTCAATACAATAGCAAGAACCAGGGTCAGCAAGGAAAGAGATACTTTAAAAGCAGCATTCCAATGTCTGATTTTGGATGCATGAGCATAAAAATCGATGGAAGATCCTTCGCCGTGCTTATGCCTGATTTTATGGTGACGATGCTTTATTTCATCCTCATGGGTATGTCCATTACAATGTTCACTTTTGAGAACGATTGTGTTCATCCATATCCCCCTTCGTTTTTTATTACCAGTGGTCTTAACAAAACTGTCATGAGTGGCAAAACAAATTAGTATTCAATAACAAGCGGCACCAAACTAAGAGAAAAAATGTCCTTACAAAAACAAAAGCCCTTTACCACATAAAAGGGTAAAAGGTTCAGCCCGTATTAATTACGAACGCAAATTCAACCCCTAACACTCCCGTAGGTAGTTTTTACTTCAGAACAAGCAGGTCTCCTGACTTAAGATCCTCATCAACTCACGTCTTCCCAGGATTAAATACCCAGTGACAATTTGTAAGTAGACTCCCTTTCACAGTGGCGGGCGCCGCGTCAGCATAACTGACTTCCCTTTTCAATTCTTTCCCCTCAGGAAAGAATCACTCATTCCTACATATTTAATTGTGCATATTCTAACACGAACCACTAGGTTTGTATAGTACCATTGGGTAAGTCTTCAAGGCCTCCGTCCTCTGGCTTTCCACTCTGGCGCAACCCCAATAACAATCAAACTGCCAGCCAAGCCGGTTTGACCCTCTCCAAGCCCTCATACCTGGAGAGTAAAACCGCACTTGCTGGCAGTGTTGACCAGAAGCAGTACTTTTCCTTTAAAGGCTATTGTCTTCATGGGCAACGGTCTGTTCCGGCAGCAAGCTAAGGCCGCCTAAGAAGGCAAGATTAGAGAAAAGAAGCGGTCCCAGTAAAGGGTTGCGATACATCATTCTTGCCCAGACAATACCCTGAGTTCCCGCCAAATCACCTAAAAGGTGAAATCCCAAGCCCAATATCCCTACGAACAGATTAAGAAGCATAATCCAGAAAAATATATATATTTCTGTAGTGTTAGCCTGGTAATAGGCTAAATAGAAACAAGCAATGGCAGCCAGGGAACCCGTTACTAATGGAATCAAGGTGTAACCAGGTATAAAAGCTAAACGAGCATGGTCTAAAAATGCTGCTGCTACGGAACCCCAAAAGCCAAGGCCCACCAAAATCAGTAGTTTTGAACGTCGAGAGGTTCCTCGATATCCCTCGCTCACCAACGCATAACAGGAAATTCCGGCAAAGGCAATTGGAGCAGCCACAGGTGAGCCTTCAACCAAAAGACGATGCAGAGTTTCCCGACTAAAGGTGGCATTTCCAAATAGGTGAAAGACGGTCCCTATCACGCCGACAAAGACACCCAACCACATGACAAGTTGAAAGACTCGCTTAACCCGGATATTGGATTTAAAAATAAGCAGAACCAAAATAGCCAGAACTGCCAGTGGGGTGTAAATTAAGGGAATGAGTTCCCAACGAAAAAAATTGTTCTGTGAGTGGGCAATCAAGACATCCACACCCGTCAGCAGAAAGTTAATCCCCATCATCCCAAGCAAAAGAGGAGTTTTATTAAGAGAAGCTATTCGGATCAACCGATCAAACATATTCAAATCCTCCTAGGGCTTTGCTTTCGCTTTTAAGTCATCGGCAGCAGATTGGAGTTCTACGAGGGCTTTTTCCTGTTCATAAATACCGTGCCAGTTTACGTAGTCTGCTCCGCCCATAACTGCTCCAAACCGCGCTCTACGGCCTTCGTGATGCCATAACTCAAAATATACAAAATCCATGGGATCAGCAAAGGATTTTGTACCCAGCAAACCGGCATCCCGCAGATCTTGGACAATGGACTTTCCTTTCTTGACATTTTGATTGGTTAGAGCAATCGTTTTTTCTGCTTTACTGGTTACGTCATCAATAAACGGCTGAGCATGGCAATTCAGACAGATCCCATTCATGGTCTGCTGTTGAACCTCTCCGTCTTTACGAACGGAAGCAATCTCAGGTGCCAGGGACCATTTGAGACGTTTGCCTACATCGTGGGTTCCTTCAACACTCCCGAAAGCCGACATATGACAGGTGGCACAGGTCGGGGCTGGAAAATCAGCGACAGTTAAGGTTCCTGACGGAGCATCCATGTTGTATTTGGACTGGTTTGTTTGGTAGTAAGTTCCATGAGCCGACTCATTATAGATTTCAATCTGAGGATGATCCGGACCCAAGTGACATTGACCACAGGTTTCCGGCTTACGCGCTTGTGCTTCATCAAAAGTATGTCTTAAGTGACATTTTGTGCAATCTCCAAAACTGCCATCACTGTTCTTTTCACCAATACCATGGCAAACCTCACAGGACTGTGCACTAGCATCCTGTCCAATCAGATTGAATACCGGGTTAGTTTTGCCCCCATTGAGGGGGTTGCCATTGGCATCCAGCAAATGATAGTTAGCCAGTTCCTCTGGAGTGAAATTTTCTGACCCTTGAACAGCATACCATGATTTTGCCGAATGATTACTGTCCTCAAACTCCTTGACCTCTGTCTCATGACATTGAGCACAATTATTAGGCGTTGGTTTGACGATAAGGGCTACATCGTAATGCTCCTCTGTCAAAGATTCTTGACCTTTCACCGCTTTATGGCAGTCCAGACATTGAACTCCCCGGCCGGAGTGTTCGCTATCATGATATTGCTGGATAATTCCGGGATTGTCTTTTTGATGGCACTCAACACAGGCTTTGTTCTCGCCGGCGGATACTACGCTCAAAGCCGGCATACTCATACTTAGTCCTTGTGGTCCAACAACATATTGATAAGTCATAAATAATAGGACACCTGCCAGGACCGCACCCATTCCCAAAAGAGCAATCATTTTTGTTGTTGACTTCATCTTTTGATTTAATCTCCTCCTTGTTTTTGATTTCTGGGCAGTAACCCATAAGTTTCCCGATGTCGTCCAATTATGTAAGTAAGTCTTTAGAAAACTCAAAATTTTTTACTGCCTTAACCAATCGAATACCTTCCTTAAAATTTTTTTAGCTTATCATTTCTAGTTTAGTATTACTTGAAAAACTTTACTGTGATTGAAATCACTATTGATTCCGTATATCTAAAATATTTAACAATAAATGCAGACTACTTTCCTTTAGGAAGGTAGCTGCATTTTTTCTACCAGCTTAGCCCTCTCTTGCGCACTTGCACTGATACCTAAGACTTTCACTCATAAATGCTATTATTTAACACTTTCGATTCAGCTCATTCCGGATTTGCTTGGCAGAGGCAATGATCTCGTAATTGTTTTTACCACAAAACATCTTGACAAACATTACCAATATTATATTCTATAGTAGACTATATCTACTATAGGAGAATGTCTTATGCTTGATTTTAACAAATGCCCCTGTTCGGGTAGTAACCTTGACAAATTAGTTCAGCCAACGATTTTAACGATTCTTGCTCAGGAAGACCTTTACGGCTATAAAATTGTCCAACGAATTGCGGAATCCCCAATGTTTAAAGGGCATAAACCAGATGGAACAGGTGTTTATCGCACACTTAAAGCCATGGAGCAGCGGGGTTTAGTAATCTCATCCTGGTCTTTGACGGATACAGGACCAGCAAAAATTTTTTACCATATTACGAAGGAGGGAGAAGAGTGCCTTTCTCACTGGATTAATACCTTGGAAGAATACCGTCAAATCATTGGCATGATGTTAGAGGAAGTACACAATGTATGCGCTAAAATTAAGGCAGCAAAAACAACGTAAATTTAACAAAAGATTACCTATTAAAACATCAATGATGTAGAAAGGTAATTCTAAAGTAAAAAATAGGAGGGATTAATGTGTCCATTTCCAATCTATTATTATCTGCTCAAGAGGGAAAGCTTTTAGACCAAAAAGATGCTATTACACTATTGAATGTTGATTACCATTCTGAAGATTTTTACAAGCTGCTATCTACTGCAAATTACTTGTCTCGTACTGAATACGATAATAAAGGTTTGATTTTTGCTCAAATAGGCATAAATGCAGAGCCTTGTTCAGTAAACTGTAAATTTTGTTCAATGGGACAAAACCACTATTCCCTACCAGTTACACAAAGGAAAAACATAGCGGAAATATTATCAGAGCTGGATTTATTGCTTACCAGTGGTATAGATGATTTTTTCTTAATGACAACGGCTGATTATCCAATCAACGATTTTATGGATATTGCGAAAATCGCAAGAAAAAACTTGCCTGACAATATTAGATTTGTTGCCAATATCGGAGATTTTGTTCATGAAACAGCAAAAAGGCTTAAAGATATTGGTTTCACAGGAGTTTATCACATCAACCGCTTAAGAGAAGGTATTGATACTACCTTAAAACCTGAGACTAGGATAAATACTCTTAATGCAGTTCGCGATGCCGGTTTAGAATTGTACTATTGTGTCGAGCCTATCGGACCTGAGCACTCCTATGATGAATTAGCCGCTGAAATGATTAGAGCAAGGGATTATGATGTTAAAGTTATGGCAGTTATGCGCCGAACCCCAGTCAAAGGAACCCCTTTATATGAAAAAGGGCAAATTTCTGCCATAGAGCTGACCAAAATTGCCGCAGTCGCCCGATTAGTTACTCGTCCGAAGAGAGCTATGAATGCTCATGAGGTTACTCAAATGTCACTGTTAGCTGGCGTTAATCAGCTTTATGCAGAATATGGAGCCAATCCAAGAGATACTGAATCTCAAACTGAAAAGAATAGAGGTTTCTCGGTTACGCAAGCTCGGAACATGTTGTGGGAAGCCGGTTATAAGTAATTTTCATCCCACTATTCTCCATGCCCCTAACCTCAAGCAGCAAATTCGCCGACGTCGGCGAATTTGACCTGCCTTCCCCCGGGCCGTCAGCGAAGCCTACACAAGACCTACACAAGGGGACGGTTCGAACCCCTCTATTTTCTTATGCAGCCTCAGTCAAAAATGCAGATGTAGTTGAACAACCTTACTCAAAGCATATGTGTTCAAACCCTCATCTGTGACAAACTAAAAAAGAGCCTTTTTACGGCTCTTTTCCACTATCACGAGACCAGCCTACATGATGATTGTCATGCCTCAAATTTCTTAAGTTCTCTCGCCCATCTTCATAAGAATAAAAGATTGAGATAGACTTGATCACCGCCGGATCAAGTCTGCTCAGCATTTCTGACCTGTGGCCTTCCTCAAACCGTTCAAATATATTCAGCACAATAAAAGCAAAGCATGTTCCTCCTTAACTCTAATGGGAATGAACATGATGCATATCTGGTGTGTGCGCGTGTACATGCACTATTTTTTCATGGGTATGAACATGGCTGTGTTCGCCTTCACCTATGCAGTCATGGAGGTGAGTATGGTGATAATCCTCGTGATTATGCCTATGTTCGTGAGTGCCTTCTTCATGAGTATGGGGATGTTTATGGTGTTCCACTCCTCCAAAATAAGCACCGATTATCATAATAATTAAGGCGACAATAAAGGATAGGGTAATGTGCTGACCGAAAAGTACTATCGAGAATAACACCCCAGTAAAAGGAGCGACTGCGTAATAAGCGCTTGTTCTTGCTGCGCCGAGTTCTCTTTGCGCGATAATATAAAAGTAGATACTAAGACCATAGGACACAAATCCTAGCACTAAGGCCACTAATAGGTATAACACCTTGGTGCTGTACTGCTTTAGGGCAAGTGCGATTATGAGTGACCCTACTCCAGAGCCGAAACCCTTGACAACAACAATTTGCAGAGGGTCTTTCAGGGACAATATACGAGTACAGTTATTTTCCAAACCCCAGCAAATGCAAGCGAGGATAACAAATATTGAGCCGTTTGAGAAGGAAAAGCCCGTTAAATCCTCAACGGATAAAATAATGCTTGCTAAGGTTATCAGTGAAATAGCGATCCACATTCTCTTGCCAATTGCCTCTTTAAATATCAATAAAGCAATAAGTGATGTCGCCACAATTTCAAAGTTGCTGAGTAGGGAGACGTTTGCAGATGTTGTCATCGTAAGTCCAATCATCAAGCAAACAGGTGCAGCCACATCAAGGATAATCATACCCAAAATATACGGCATTTCTTTTTTTGTCATCTTAGCTTCAATTTGTTCGCTTTTGCTAAGTGCTTTTACTATATTAATGGTTAACATTCCGAAGCCCGCCCCGAGATAAAGGAGTGCAGCCATTAACGTAGGAGGTATTTCCTCAAGCAATAGCTTAGATACTGGTGAGCTTATCCCAAAAAGTGCCGCCGCCAATATTGCTATAGATATTGCTGTTTTATTTTTCATAATAGTTCTTTCAATTGCCAACACAAAAATCTTTGCACAGCATCAATGTCTTCCGAAGTAATCGTCCGAATTACTAGATCTTCCTTAGTCAACGCCATCAATTCTCCTTTTCTAATGCAGAGTCATGGCCTCCCTCTGGAAACCTTTATGTACACTCAATAATAAAAGCCTTTCAAACTAATGAAGGGCTGAATAGACAAAGTCCCTTCACCCATCCGTCGTGAGTAAAGCTTATTAGGCATCAGGTTCCTGACTTAGGTTCATGTTACTGCCTCCCGACCAAGTTTCCTCAGTGGATGACGCAAACTCCCCCTTACAGTGGCGGGACCGCGCCGGATTTGCACCGACTTCCCTGTGATGATTCTCCCCTAAGAGAGATCTCAAGCCCATATTGAATTATCAAATCAAATGTATCACATACCCAATATTTGGTCAAGGGTCAACAAAGAGCCCTCAATGGAGACTAAGCCATAATCATCTGGATCAATAGCCACAACTTTGCCTGAACGGTTATTTAAAGCCAAGATTTCTTCGTTAGTATTGGCTATGGTATAGCCGGCTTTCTCGACTATTTCATAGATAGATTGATCGGTGCCCTTAGGACCTTTTTTTGATCAAAATCGCCGCCGCCAAAATAATCAAAGCCACTGGCTGCCAGTTGTTTGCCAATTTCATAGGCATCATTTCGATTGCTGACCTTAGCATAGTAAGCCGCGGGAGTAGCGTGGGTGATGGGAACACTGGTTACAATCCCAATCTTATAGCCTTTAGCCTTTAAATCTTCCGTGATGGGTGTGTAAGTCTTGGTTTTACTCTCATCCATATTTATGACGCCGGACAAAGTTTTCTGACCTGAAGCGAGAGAAGTAGCCGTTGAAGCAGAATCGGGAATAAAGGAAGAAGAATCCTGAGTCATAAGGGCCCCGTGAACAGGATACTTAGTAAAGCTCAATTGCTCAGGAGAAAGCTTTCCGGGCAGAGATTTTTCCCCCAGATACATTTCCGCGCTGCTGACTTGGGCATAGCTCATGCCATCTCCGATAAACATAAAAACATATTTTGGGGTTTTTCCTTGATAGACCTCCTCCTTGGCTGACTTGGCTATCCCCAGATTCGGCTGAGCAGCTAAAAGGGATATAAGTAATGTGCCGATAACAACGATAAACGCGAGACCTTTGGAATGGCTTCTTTTGAACATTCCTATTTACACCTCCGAAAATTTTTCTTAATTGTATAACACTAGTATTAAGCGCTGATTACGTTTTTGTAAGCTTGCTGTTATTTTTTTCTATTTTTGCCAAAGAGAAAATGCGCCAGTCAAGAGAATCTCCATTCTCTCACCAACGCATTAATCCCATCTACATTCAATTCCCTCCGGAAGTAAATCCCTTGTTTGCCGTCCCTAAACCTTCGCAAACCCTTTCATTGATTTTGTCCCAGTCTTTTCCCTTAACCAGCTCATGCTTTCCTTCCCGATAAGCAATAACCCTGAGGAGCATCCTCCAAGGTGATCTCTGCAAACCCCGCCTCAGCAAAGATGGACTTCATCTCCTTCTCCTCCGGCAGCAGACAGTTTTGGACTGCACCACCCAGCGACACATGGAGATTATTAATATACTCTCTGCTGTGGGGATGCATGACAGTAACTCGCCCTCCGGGTCTCAGAACGCGAGCCATTTCCTGAGCAGAGCGCCTCAGATCATCAAAGTGGGGAAAAGCTGAGTTGCACACCACTTCGTCGACTGCCTGATCTGTCAAGGGAATCTCCTCCGCAGCTCCCTCTATGAACTCTAAGTTAGGGTACTGATATTTTTTTCTAGCTTCTGCCAGCATCTGGGGAGCAAAATCTAGCCCCACCACATTTCCGGCTGAACCCACGGCTTCGATCAGCAGAGGAACCAGTACTCCCGTGCCTGTCCCCAGATCCAGCACCTTACAGCCCGGGGGCAAGGCCAGCTCTTCTACCATATTTTTTAACCTGAGTATTACCTCATCTTCAATTAGAGTATCCCACTTGGCTGCCTTCTCATCAAAATAGGCTTTTTTATGACTCATCCTGCTCTCTCCTTTTGTCCTTTTAGTCCACTAATAGTTAAAACTCAATCTCTTGTCTAACATCATTTTTTGACCTGAGCAGATTTAACTTCTCTTAGGGTTGAGTTAAATCGAGTTTCTTAAAGCCGCCATAATCTTTGGCCATCTCTTCATAAACAGGTTTACCTAAGAGAAAGGTGTAGATTTCCTCACTCTTTTTAACCGGGTCAATGTCCTGAAACTTCTCCGGAAAAATCACCTTCCCGGCATAATAGGCATCTGCCAGGGCTGTATCAATATTAGTAGTATAAAAATTATAGGGGATCTGACCGTAGACCTGCCCGTTCTTGACAGCCCTTAGAGATTGATAAAATGTCGGGTTTTTCTGAGCGTCGGCAAGCACTTTACTGTACCCGCCTTCATCAATAAAGAGAATGTCAGGATCCCAGCTCACCAGCTTTTCCCGTTCAATCATCAAACTGCCGCTTTTTCCCGTTTCATCGACGACGCTCCGAGCTCCAATGTTCATAAACGGAGGATACTTGGCTTGAGTACTTTCAATGCCCTGGGTTCCTTTCACTCCTAACCCACCTACATAGACCTTGGGTTTATCAGCGTCTGCTATACCCTTAGTGCGCTCTGCCAGATCCAGCTGACTCTTCTTAACATAATTAATGACTTCTGCAGTCCGTTGTTGTGTTCCGATAATCTGGCCGACCAGATCCAAGGACTGGTAGATTTCTTTCTCATTGAAGGTTGCCAAGGGCCCATAACTCAAAACCACGACAGGAATCCCAGTCTTTTTCTGCAGATTATCTGCCTTAGCTTTGTCCACCAGATAGGCGATAAATATGACATCCGGCTTAACGCTCAGCAACGCTTCTTCATCCGGCACCGTATCTATCCCGCCCTGCCCAATGGTAGGCAAGGACTTTAGTTCCGGATAAGCAAACATATAAGGCCTGCCCGTGGGGACTTTCTTTTCCATATCCTCGATCCCAACCACCCCCTTGGTTCCCTCCGCATAAGCAACCAGCCTTAAGGACCCCGGCCCAACTGCCACAATCCTTTGAGCCGGAATTTTTACATGGACCTCACGCCCCACTAGATCTGTCACAGTTTGCATTTCCGAATTGACTGTTCCCTGTGCGCTTACTGCGGGCTGATCTGTCTCCGCCTTATTGCTGCCCGGCCCTGCTGAGCAACCCAACAAAGCCATCCCGACCAACAGTAAACATAGCAACCGAGCGCAATCTTTTATGATTTTTTTACTCATTTTATAATCCCCTTCCTGATTTGCCAGCACCTACATTCTGCACATGCCTTTATGTCTCCTCTGCTAAGATATCGGCATCACCTCTATTTCTTAAATACCTAAAAAGACCATAGAAATCATAGGCGCCTTATGCCGCCTAATGACCTCCATGGTCTTAAATACACTAGTTAATTTCCTTATAATTTCCTTAGTAGTATTCGTCATTAGCTTTGAAACCCCTGCTTGTTTTGGAAAATTTTCCTTAAAAGATACTTGAATAGCCAAATAACACTTCTTCAAAAATCCAACAATTGCGAGAAGGAATTATCCACTTTTTGTGGAATAGAATAATCACAAATATACAATAAAAAAGAACCATGGAGGTCTTGACTTGACATTAAGTCGAGTCAAGACCTCCATGGTCTTTTTATAGCTTGAAGGAGGATGATTGTAATGTGTGAATCTAACGTTTATCTCCAAGATGGGGAAAAGGAAGTCCTGATCATGGAGTCGGTAGATAGCATTCAACCCTGTGAGAACGGCGTGAATCTAATGGACATCCTTGGCAGACAGATGTTTGTTCCTGCCAGAATCAAAGCTATGACTTTGCTCAACCACCGAATTATCATTGAAAAAATATCTTAAAAGTCTCTTTTTCTTGACGATGGGGATAATTCCTCCAGCTCATCTTCAATATCCATAAGCTGGACTAGCCAGCGAGAGCGTCTTTCTCTATCCGACATATATTTCCCTAAAATCTCTGATTTTTTAGCGTACAACGATTGTTTGCGATCTTCTGTCTCCTGTGTTCGTGTTCTTTGTCCCATAGCCTAACCTCTTTTCATATAATTTTAGGTTAAAAGAACCATGGAGCTGACTATATCCCAGTGCCAGACCTCCATGGTCCCAATATTTTCATTACTTTCTTAATACTCTATTTCTATATTCTATAATCTATAATTCTATATTCTACAAAAACTTTAAAATACCTTTCTGATTTTACAAAATTTTTTAATTTTTATTATAATTTTTAAAATATTGTATGCAAAGCTACATTTACGCATCAGAATGATTCGGTTGTTGCCCGCCCTATGCGCTGCCAAGAGTATTTCCAGCCTCTATCTCACATAGTCATATTAAGGTGGGGGTGGGCAAGTGCAGGGCAACCTATATCAATTGTATTTCTTAACCTTAATAATTCACATCATCGATACATTTGCTTACTCTGTGCGGCTTAATTTTATCAAAAGCGGACAATTCTCCCTCTCTACCTCACTCTTTAACTTATTTTATTTAATATCTCTCGTTGCTCATACCCTGCAAGTTCCTTTAATCGGAGCTTTGATGGATAGCTCAATAAGTCACAGTATCGATCCTCTTCCAATTATCCGCAGGGTCATTTTTCTAGCAACTGCCGGCACCCTTTTCGGTATAATTCTTACTCCTACTTTTCTGAAAAACTTCTCTCAAGCTGTAGCCAAGCTTGAACACTTAGCCTCTGTGCCATCAATAGTTATCGATGCTTTAAGATGGGGCAGTATGCGGAGATTTATTAACAGTATTACCCTGCCTTCCAGAGCAATGGTCAATCATCTGCCTTATCGTAAAATACCGATTAACTTGATAGTCCTCAATATCCTGGTAACAGGGATTTATACTATTGGAGTAATGTCGGCTTATTATGCCACATTACTTGTCGACCCTCAGCACCGCCTGGCTGCTTCAGCCTCAGCAGGAGTACTTAACACAGCCGCAAATATTATTTTCATGCTTTTTATTGACCCTAAATCAGCAATTATTACCGATCAGGCTTTGAAGGGAAATCGTCCCTATGCGGATGTCAAGGCCCTCGTCGTTATTTTAATGAGCTCAAAACTACTGGGGACTCTTATGGGACAATTGCTCCTAATCCCTGTGGCTAAGGCCATTGCCGGCCTATACATGTAAGAACCGGAGTTGAGCTGAGACTCGCTTCTAGGCCTGAACTCCTGCATCCGGGCTGAAGGCTGAGTATGCCCTGCATAATTCAACCACATCCTCACAGGTCACCGCCGTTGGGCAAATTCCTCTGGCCATTCGGTTTGCCGCTGTCGTATAAAAATTGTTTCCTGCAAAAAATTCCTTGGGGTATCCTTCAGATACAATATCCCCGTCGAACATCATAGCGCATTTGTCAGCATACTCAGCCGCAAATTCGATGTCATGAGTCACTAAAACTATGGCAACATCGTTATGACAAAGCCTTTGTAAGATTCCCCCTAATTCTTCCTTGGATTCGGGATCAAGGCCTTTAGTCGGCTCATCTAATAACACTATTTTGGGATTCAATAATAAAAGTTTGGCCAGAGCCACCTTCTGTTGCTCTCCACCACTTAGATCATAGGGATGACGCTCAAATAAAGCTGTGATCCTCAACTCTTGGCCAATTTTCTCAATTTCACTCCTGAGGGCAGCCACATCCAACCTCAGAACAGCACCCGCCTCTTGAAGATCCTCTAAAACCGTATCACAAACAAATAAGGCTTTGGGGTTTTGCGGCAGAAGCACCAGATTGTTTTGATAAAGCTCTTTTGTTTTATAGGTCTCTATTTTCTGATCATTAATGATGATCTTCCCGCGATTGGGCTTTAGTAATCCGGAAATCACTCTCAGCATTGTCGTTTTACCGCTTCCGTTGCCCCCCAACACACTGAGGATTTCTCCGGAGTAGGCCCTAAGGGAAAACCCACGCAAAATATCGTCACCCTCTCTGGTATACTTAAACCAGATTTCTTCCGCTTTAATCACAGGTTTACGGAACTGAACTTCCTCTGCCAAGAGGTGCAAGGTAAGGTTCGCTAATCCTCCCTTTTCCGGAAGCATGAAGCTTGCCAACCATTTCCTCCCATCTCTCACACTCAAAGGGCAATATTCACCCACCCTTAACTCCCTATAAATTCGAATCGCGGAAGGCAGCCCCTTAAAAATCCCAGATATATCCTCCCTCTTCGCTAAGAGTTTAGCTGTTTGCTCCGGTGTCTCCAAGCAGATAACTTCTCCTTTGTTCATAACTGCAATCCTATCCGCCATCAGGAATACTTCCTCGAGTCTATGTTCTGTTATGATTACGGTCACTTCTAACTCTCGATTGATCTTAGCAATGGTTGCCAGAAAATCTTGGGCTGCAATGGGATCTAACTGAGCCGTTGGTTCATCCAGGATCAGTATCTTAGGCTGCATGACCATCACTGATGCTAAATTCAGGAGTTGCTTTTGGCCGCCCGACAATTCATCCACGGATTTTCTAAACCAGCCATTGATGCCGAAAAAGCTGGCCATTTCTGCAACCTTGCGGCGAATTTCAGGTGTACTCAGTCCCAGATTTTCCAAGCCAAAGGCCAACTCATGCCATACAGTATCGGTTACTAGTTGAGTCTCAGGGTTTTGCATGACAAAGCCAATTTCAGCAGCTGAGATTTTCTGATCTAATTGCTCAACATCTTTGCCCTGATAATACACCTTCCCTGTCCGCGTGCCATGGGGAGCGATTTCACGTTTTATCTGCCTTAAAAGTGTACTCTTTCCGCAGCCGGACACACCGCAGACCAGAATAAACTCTCCTTGGTTAATACTTAAGTTCACATTGGAGAGGGCCTTTTCCAGGGTCTTGGGATAGGAAAAACTCAAGTCTTTTATTTGTAAGAACGCCATTTGTAACTCTCCTTTACCTCAATAATAATCGGCAATAATGCCAATGCGGCAAAGACAAAATACAGCACAATAGCCTGAATTGATAGATTTACAGGCTTAATTGAGGGATAAAACTGCAAGGTACCGTACCCTAAAAAATACCCTGCCAAGCATATTGCCCCTAAGACACTGATCACAGCCAAAACCAAACCATCCCGCTTATCAAACTTAAAAAGTGAAAAGGTCGTTCTGTTTTTTAACCCATACCCTCTGGCCTTCATAGAATCAGCGGTTTCAATGGCATCCTCCATGGACCAGCTCAACAGTATGGAAATGACTCTCATACCTTTCTTGACTCTCTCCCTAACATTTCCAGTACTCTGATCCAAGCCTATGGTATGTTGAGCATTACTAATAGTCTTGAGTTGATATTTTAGTTTAGAAGTCATTCTCATACTCATAGTAATCAGCAGGGCAACTGCCGGAGAAATCTTAGCAAATAGATATAAAAATTTATCCGCTGTAATTACTTTATTGTAACAAGAGAACCAGGCCAAAATTGCAATCAAGGATACCGCTGAACATATCCCATAAAGCACCGCTTCTAAAGTAATAGGATTGTCCATCAAGTAAAATAATACGGTTCTTCCGCGATGATTTAATAAGGGGTTAGCGATACTGATGAACAAAAACATTGGCAGGTAAAATAAAAGACTAAACTTGACACCCTTACGCCCATTAAGAATTATTGATAAAATCAGGGCGGGAATTAAGGTTAACCCCAGAAAAACCGGATGCAAAAAAAGCATGGTGAAAATTAGCATGACTGCAAAAAATATAAAGCTTACTGCTGGATGAAATGTAGTGAATGCTCTGTTCAATCATCTCTCCCCCTTCCCCAAAGTCACTTTATCTTCCTGTTTGTGGTTCGCTTTTATAGTGTCCTGAACTGCCATTCCTCAAACTTGATCACCTGAAGAAGCACCCCCGGAACCCCCAAATCGTCCTGTCCTGTTAAATTCTTTGCGAAATTTTCACCCTTGGCTAGCATTCCTAAAGTATTCACCTATAGACTACTTTCACTTACATCCCAGTTTGTCTAATCCACATCTCTTTACTTCACCTAAATCCGTTTGCTTAAATCTGATCACTAAAAAAGCTCCTCAACGTTGTTGAGAAGCAAAAAACACTAATAAATATTGACACTGTGCGGTCAGCATTTTTAACACCTCCCCTATCTTCCGTAGGTTCTGCGTGGTTGCAATGAGCAGGTCTCCTGGCTTAAGTTCATCGCTGCCTTACGTCTTCCCGGTGGCCCAGTGACATCTTTGTAAGACCGCTCACTATCACAGTGGCGGGACCGCGTCAGATTAACTGACTTTCCTTTTCAATACTTTCTCTCAAGAAAGTATACTCATTGCTCATTATTAAGTTTTCCCGGATTTCAGCAATTTTATAATATTCTAGCTTTTCATTCTACAAGTTTTTATTCAACAAAAATTGTGGAATCCCTGCTGTTTTCTTTCTCTTACAATTAGTTATTATTTACTAAGACAGGAACAAAGAGAATTTAAGCAGATTGTGCCGTTATGGCTTAGCTCTTCCAAAAATGAAAAGCCCCAATTCTGATGCAAATCTTCAGATTTGGGACTTTTACTTAAATTAGCTTCCGGACATTATTTTGTCGCACAAATAGCGAACATTGGAGTTGGATAGTACAAGATCTGTTCGAGTTCACTAAAAACCCAGGGGCTAATATTTTCCTCAACTTCAATTTGTTGAAAGCCGCAGCGCCGAAATGCACCATGATCCCAAAGTGGCCGTCTTTCATAGGATAAGGGCATTCCCCGAGCAATTGCCTCGCTTACTTGCTGCTCGAAGATGCTGTTGTCTTGATAACCTTTCTTGATAGCCAGGTGCCGATACTTATTACATTGTCGTTGCAAGTCCGGATTGTTAAGGCGTAAATACCAATTAGCGTCAAACACCAATACCTTACCGTACGGTTTTAAAAGTCTAAACCATTCCTGATACACTTCCTGCGGGTGAAGGGAAAGTCCCAGGGCATTTCTTGCAACAATCAAATCAACACTTTCATTGGGCAGGTCAATAGCATGAGCCTCGGCTTTCAAAAAGCGTATGTTCTTTCCTGAGGCCTGAGCGTTTTTCTGAGCTTGTTCCAATCTATCTGAATGCCCATATATTGCTGTAACTGAATAATCCAGCCCGGCTAATAATATTGCCAAAAAGCCATCTCCGGTTCCTACATCTAACACCTGCTGGTTTTCTCCGCGCCCGACATATTTAATCAACAATGACTTCCAAGCTTCTTTTTTAGGGCAGGCTCGATCATCTTGAACGGATTTGCTCTTGCCGGTTTCCTGCCTATCCCAATAGCCTTCAATGCCATGTTCTAACATACGTTTCTCTCCCCATCCCTGTAATTTAATAGTTCGACTTCTTCAGACAAGAACAAGATAGCACCTCAGAGAGCTAAAAAAACCCTTTACAGATACCTGTAAAGGGTTATGACTGACTCTATTAATCGGATTAAGTTGCTGACAACCCGACATAAAGAACACCTCCCCTATCTTCCGTAGGTTCTGATTAATCTAAACGAGCAGGTCTCCTGGCTTAAGTTCATCGCTGCCTTACGTCTTCCCAGTATCCCAGTGACATCATGTAAGGCCGCTCACTATCACAGTGGCGGGACCGCGTCAGATTGACTGACTTCCCTATTAATACTTTCACTTAAAAAAGTATACTCGTTTATTGGTATGAAGTTTTTTTCAGCCTAGCACTAGATGTTAGATTTGTCAATCTTTAATACCAAAAATTCGTCCTGCTTATTATAATTCTAAAAATATTTAGTCTTTGTAAGATTCATTGACAGCAAAATTAACCTGTGCTACCCTTTTATATAGCTTAATATTATGTTCAACAAGTACACTTCTCGAAATATGCCTAGAGAAAGTGTTTAATAGGGAAGTCAGTTTGATTCTGACGCGGTCCCGCCACTGTAGTAGGAAAATGCCTTGCACTGTGCGCAACACAGCCGCCTAGGATACTCCTAAAGCCAGGAACCTGCTTGTTTCGAACCTTTAACCCCCACGAAGGATGGGCAGGTTAGATATTGTAATATATTTATAACCTCCTGCCTTTGGCTGTTCGGAGGTTATTTTATTCTTTTGCGAGCTTTCCACGAAGCTTTCAAAACCTTCCTGCATCTTACGTGCGACAATGATAACTCATACTCGCCAAGGAAAGTTAGATCCTTCTGGAATATATATCTACTTCAGCCTCAATGATTTTGTGATCTGACCGTCACAATTTTGTTGGGGCTGATATTCTTTTCCATAGCCTGCAGAAAAGGAGATAAGGCAACTCAAAACTATGGCCTGTTATAGCATAAGACTATACAGGCCATTTCTATTTCCTTCATTAAATTGAACACTCGAAAAAATGGAAAGAACTATATTCTCCATGTTCAAAGGATAGGCAGGGATAAACAGGAAAATCCTTTAAGCTAACCTTCTTTCATAGCAAGGGGATTATCGACGCAGATGAAACATACGGTATAGCTTTGAACAGTCCTTCAACTTTCAGCTAACTCCAAAACCTCGCAGGGCTAAGGCAAAGCTCTTGTTATTGTACATAATCAAATTTCTTAAATCTTGTTTTTTCTTAGTTGCTTTTTGAAAACCAGTGTCCTTACAGTTCTGAACTATATAATTTGAAGTGATCTCAAAATCCAAGATAATACAGGGTATATCATCAGCATCAAGATTAGGGCAAAATGTGGTTCTAAACTCATGCGCAAGCCCGCTATTTTTAATAATTTCCACACTTTCTCGAATTGGCCATAGCTCCAACCCACTCACCCCTGTAATTGCTTCATATTTGTTAAGAGGAGCCTTCAAGTCCATGGCAATAAAGTCCAGCAACTCCTCGCTAATCAAAGTTCTCAAAATATCCGGATTTGTTCCGTTGGTATCTAGCTTTACAAGGAGCTTCATGGCCTTTAATTCTTCGATAAAAACCTTAAGATTACTTTGCAGAGTCGGCTCGCCTCCGCTAATAACCACTCCATCAATCAGCCCTTTTCTTCTGGAAAGCCACTGAAAAATCTCTTCAGGAAAGATACCCCTGAAATCCTCCTTAGCTTCTATAAGATCGGCATTGTGGCAATAACTACAGCTTAGATTACAACCCTGGGTAAAAACTACAGATGCTATCTTGCCGGGAAAGTCAACAAATGATGTCTTCATAAATCCTGCAATCTTCATCAAACCGCCTCCGCAATTTACGAATTTTTTCCTCAGGTTATATTCTTCCTTCTTGCCCAAATTGTAGTTTTTTGCCGCTAAGATATCCTGTCACTATCGACCAAACTTCAGCTTTAGCCCCACATTCAGGACAATTAAAATGATCCCTGCTGATGTAACCGTGTCTGCCATCTCTTTTAATAATTTGCTCAATCATCTTTTTAACCCTCCCCCAGTAAATCTAAAAAGCCTCTTGCCGCTGAGCGGCAAGAGGCTGCGTATATTCCCAAATACACATTTACTACTGGAACCCCCCTATCGCTCGTAGAGTTATTGGTTCGTCAACAAAGGCAGGTCTTCTGACTTTGGATCATCAATGCTTCACGCCTTCCCGAAATAAACCCAGTGGCCTCGTGTGAAACATCTTCCCATTACAGTGGCGGGACCGTGCAGGATTTTAACCTGCTTCCCTTTTAAGCTGTACTTACAGTACTAGCACCTTTATCTTCCATTATTCAATTACTATTATGTTATAGTACATCAGCCCAATGTGTCAATAATAATTTGGAGAAGCCTGCCTGAGCCAAGTGATCATTTTCATTATCTATTGGTGCCTTCGACAATGGCAGAGGTCTAACCCAGCCTTAATTTCAAACCAAAGGTAAGAGCAAAAAATCCTGATGTAATCAGAACGATGGTCGCTCCCGTAGCTGTTCCCCAGAAGTAAGATAGGATTAACCCAGAGAGTCCGGAAACAAGGGCAATCAGCACGGAATAGATATGATACTGTCTAATATTTTTAGCAATATTTCTGGATGAGGCCGCCGGAATAACTAGGAGGGAGCTTATAATCAGAATTCCTACCCACTGGATAGAAATAGTTACGATAACCGCCATCATAACAGCAAATAAGTACTCGTACTGTTTAACCTTAATTCCCCTGCTGCGGGCTAAGGATGGATTCATACTCGCTAGGAGAAGCTTATTAAATATAAGAACCCACAATAAGATAACCAGTACAAAAACGATTCCAAGCAGCAATAAATCCGCGGGGCTGATACTCAAGAAATCCCCGATCAGATAGCCTGAATATTTATTGAACCCCCCATTACGAGTAAGGATCACTAGGCCCAGGGCAACAGCCGAAGATGAAAAAACTCCGATAATGGTGTCGGTAGAAGCTGTATTGGCTTCTTTAACCACAAGGATAGCAACAGTTATCAGCACTGAAAAGACCATCATTGACCAAATAGGTTTTATATTCAAGAGAGGAAAGGCATTGCCCAGGATCACCCCAATGGCAATCCCTGTTAAGGCAGAATGCCCCAAGGAATCTGAGAAAAAGGCCATCTTATTGTTAACGATCATAGTTCCCAATAAGCCAAAGATGGGAGTTACCAATAAAACACCCAGCAGGGCATTCTTCATGAATCCATACTGCATCCAGTCAAAAGGAAGTAATAAATCTACTAAGCTATACCAGAAGTGCATTAGCCACCCAATCCTTCTCCACCCTTTGGAAACGATTTGACCAATCTAAACCAAAGGTTTGAATTACTTTTTCATTAGTAAAGACTTCCTGGGGAGTCCCACAGCATTCTATGGTCCTATTATTGACGAAGGCCACACGATTCGCATATTCGGCTACCAAATTCAGATCATGGGACACTAGAATGATGGATAAATCATAATTCTTTCTTAGTGTCGAAACAGTTTGATAGAATAATTCTAAGCCCTTTTGATCAATCCCAGACACTGGTTCATCCAGCAGCAAGAGATGAGGAACAGGATCAAGGGCCAGGGCTAATAAGACTCTTTGCAGCTCGCCGCCTGATAGCTCTCCCAGACGTTTGTTGATAAGGTGCTCTCCATGAGTTAGAGCTAAGCTTTCTCTGACACGTTCACGAATCTTTTTAGGATAAGTAAACCAGATAGGGAGATTCGTATGGGCAGCGGCAAACAAATCAAGCACGCTGGTGGGGGACGTAGAATCTAAATCCAGCTTTTGGGGAACATAGCCCATAGAGGGCTTTGTGGTTCCGTTGTTGGCATCAAGAAATTGAAGTTCTCCCGTATGAGAAATTTCTCCTAAGATAGCTTTCAAGAGAGTACTTTTCCCTGCACCATTAGGACCTATGACAGCGGTTAAATCTCCACAATGAATGTGGAGATTTACGTTCTTCAGTATTTCTATTCCGCTGCGCTTAACCCCGAAATTATTTATTTTTGTACAGCATAAACTTGATTCGCAAATTTTGCAATCGGAATTCACACAGATTGGATGTTTCATTTCAGCGCCTCTTGTAATGTAATAAGATTTGTTTCCATAAGATTAATATAAGCATCGGCTTCCATTGGCCCGGTTACGATGGGATCAAGAGTATAAACTTTAGCACCGGTCTCATTGGCAATAGCTTCGGCGGCTTTAGGATCATATTGCGGTTCAGCAAATAAGGCCTTTATTTCTAAACCCTTAATTTGCTCAATGGTTTCACTCAATTCTTTGGCACTCGGCGCCGAACCCGGCTCTCGTTCAATTACTCCAACAGTCTTCAAGTTGAACTCTTTGGCAAAATAAGGGAAGGCCTCGTGAAAGGTAACAATATTTCGTTGCTTTACTCCATCCAGTGCTTGATGCATTTTAGTTCTTAATGCTTCAAGCTTCCCGACATAAGCTTTAGTATTTTCCTGATATTTTGCAGCATTACTAGAATCCAGGGCGGCTAATTGATTCCCGATAGTTTGAACCTGGGTTATGGCATCCGTAACACTTAGCCAAACATGGGGATTCGCCCCTTCATCCCCTTCACCTTCGATTAAGGAAATCCCCTCGCTAGCTTCAATGATTTTCAGATCCGGAAGTTGACTTGTTATTTTATCCATAAAGGACTCCATTCCTGCTCCATTGATGACTAAGATTTGGGCACCTTCTAAATTTCTCATATCGTCAGGGGTTATGGCATAATCATGCAAGCATCCCGTGGTAGGTTTTGTTAAACTTACTACATTTACATTAGGGATATCCTTAGCCACATTTAACGTAAATACATACATTGGGTAGAATGACGCAGCTATGGTTATAGCTTTTTCGTTCTTAGTATCTGTGGTTTGACTGACAGTAGGCTTAGCTTCGTTATTTGACCCACACCCACTTAACACTAAAACCAGCATACTTAACAAGACCATCCATAGAAACATCGGCTTCTTCACACACATAAAAAATACCCCTTCCACTACTTGCAACTGCCTTGCATTTGCATTTCTTAAAATAAATTATACTCTATTATCTATAATTGTAAACCATTATTTTACTTCTTAATCGCGGTGAATGGCAGTAATAAACCAATTTATCGGCGAATATCTCAATATGAACCCCCGCCAAACAATTAATCGAGTAAATATTGCTAAAATATTAAAAAGGATTAAAATGAACATAATAAAGCAATTGAAGAATAAGGAATGATCTTGTTGGACGAAAACTCAAAATATAAGGAATTACTTAATCGGGAGGGTATTAAAAGCACACGCCATAGAAATGCTATCCTTGAACTCCTGGAAGAATCCGAATTTCCTTTGACTGCAGAACAACTATTTATAACTTTACGGGATAAGACAGCCTCCATTGATCTATCAACAGTCTACAGGACCCTTGATACCTTTGCCTCAAAGAACTTAATTATTAAATCCAACCGAGCAGATGATGGTAAAGCTCTCTATGAACTCAATCACAATGAGCATAAACATCATCTTTTATGCGTGGGCTGCCACAAATTAATTTCTATTGATGACTGTCCCATAGGAGAACTAATGAAAACCTTGAAGAATAAGATAGATTTTGATATTACCGGACATAAACTAGAGATTTACGGCTATTGTCATGATTGTAAAAAATATAACCACACCCTCTCTTCTGACACATGAGGCCGTATAATAAATTGAATTGTTTTTAGATTGAGCCATTGGGCAGTTTTTTGCAGGATATAATTTTTGGGTGTCGAATAGATAGATTAGCTTAAGTTTCAGAGACAAACTAATTAATTTAGAGTAAGCTAAACCCTTGATTGTTTATTTAATACTTTAAAAATAAAGGAGTAACGATAATGTGTGAAGCTAATGCCTATCTTAAAGAAGGCGAAACTGAAGTGATGTTCATGGAGTCAGTCGATGTCATTGAACCTTACGAAAACGGCTTAAAGCTTATCGACATCTTTGGAATGCAAAAATTTATTCAAGCCAAAATAAAAGATATGACCCTGCTTAACCACCGGATTGTTTTAGAGAAAATCGATAATCCACTATAGAGAGGAGAGTCGAATATGACCGTTACATTCCAATCCATTGGTACAATTCACACACCATATTTCGCACTAAATGCTCCTCAACAGCCTATACCCAATGCTCCCGGTGATTTCTGGATTACATTAAATCCAGACTATACTCGCGCTCTTGAGACCTTACAAACCTTTAACTATATCTATGTGCTCTATCACTTTAATGAAGTAACTCCACCCATCGAAATGCTTACCCGACCCCCTTGGGCCCCAGAAATTGAAATTGGACTTTTTGCCAGCCGTTCTGCGAAAAGGCCCAACCCTTTGGGTTTAAGTATTGTTAAGCTAAAAGAAATACACGGCAACGAGCTAATAATTTCCGGAATTGATGCCTATGACGGAACTCCCGTGCTTGATATCAAGCCTTATATCGGCTTCTTAGACAGCAAAGAGGATGCTAATAATGGTTGGCTTGATGCTCTTCCTGATAGAAAACATACTATGGCTCATGCTCTGGGCCTTGCCCATAGCCATAGCCACAATCATGACCATCATCATGAACAGGAACCCCTTAGTCATACAAAAAACCCCCATAGTCATAACGACTAGGTTCATCAAACTTATTAAATGTCGCACTTATTAAACTAATCCTCAGTCTAGGGGCATTGAATTTTTTTATCTCAACATTCCATGTTGACTGTTAGTAAAACGAGTTTATTAAAGCATAACCTTAGTCCAGATTAAATTAATAGGAAGCGAACCAGCAGAAAAGCGAGAGGCTAAATGGCATTTTATTGCACATTTAGCCTCTTTGACTATCAAAAGTCTATTTGGGGACATATTTAATGTTTTGGATTAGGCTGTGGTTGAGAGTATTGTGGGTTATTCCGCGTATTGTCATTATACCCAGGCTGAACTTCCCTAGCTCCCGCTTGTTGAGGGTCTTTACCATACTGAGCAGGTCCACCATATTTCTCATTAGGGTTTTCTTCATAAGAAAACTCATTACCTTGGTTCCAAGGCCCTCTGCTGTCCCCTTGACCTGTTGACATATTCATGTATTTCTTTGAGAAATCGGAATCCCGGAAGTCTTTATTTACTCCAGTTCCTTTTATGGTCTCCAGGGCTTGCATGAAGGAAAAATTATGGGATTCCTCACGACTTAATAGGAATCGAATCATATCTTTCACACCGGCATCATCGGTTTGCTGAAGAAGACGCTCATAAACTAACTTAGCTCTGAGTTCCGCTCCGGCATTGGAAGAAAGATCTGTATAGAGATCCCCGGTGGAATTTACAAAGTTTGCCGTCCAAGGTACTCCGGCAGAGTTTACCAGAAGGGGGCCGCCTCCAAGTAAGGCCATATGATTTGCCGAAAAGTCTTTAGGAATATTGTCGACGGGGCCAATCAGCATCGCCAGGCACTCACCCACCATCTCTAGATGGCTTAATTCTTCTGCAGCAATGTCTTGGAGCAAATCTCGTATCTTTGGATCATTACACCCTAAACTCTGGGAAAAATACTGCATGGCTGCTTTTAGTTCACCATTGCCGCCACCAAATTGTTCAAGTAATAATACGGCAAACCGAGGATCCGGTTTATCCACATGTACGGTATATTCCATATCTTTGACATGTTTAAACACCTATAAAACCTCCTTTGTAATATGTTTATCAATAGTTGCGCAAAGTGGCTTGTGGTGCGCATTCCAAGACTTTTAACCCATTGTTAGGATGTAACATATTCAACGATAATATACTTGTTTGAAAAATATTAATCGAGAGGTCTGTCATTGAACTAAATATACAGATAACCAAAAAGGAGAGCAAATGAGCTCTCCTTTCGTATATCTTAAAAGGGTTCCTGCACAACATTCTAAAAATTCCATATTATGTTATATCATAAAAGGGGAGCTGTTCATATGCTACTTGACTTACTTTCCTATGATCCATCAATTATTGCTTCGAGAGATCGACCACGTTATTACCCTTCCACGTATTTCTATACATTTTATCCTTTTAGATGGTATCGATAAATTTACTATACAAAGCGCCGGCTAATTACTAATTACCGGCGTCTTTTTTATGCTCCAACAGCTCCTCTACTCCCACATTAAGGTAGGTACAGAGTTTATCTAGGATATCTATTCGTTATTAACTAGGTCATTAATTGAGACACCTAGTCCTGCAGCCAATTGTACAAGCTCACTTATACGAGGAATCCTTGATCCAGCCTCTATGCTGATAAGGTGTTTCAAGTTGACCCCAACATTAGAGGCTAAATCTTCTCTGGTTAAATTACATTTATTTCTGTAGTGGACTATCCGCCTACAGACGGTTTCATTAATTATGATCAAATAATAATTCACCTTCTCACACGCTCTTATATTGGCTTTTTCTGCAATGCTTAGTCTTTATCCTCTATACAGATCAAAAATAGGAAAAAGGTCCTATCTTTTAAAAAAAGCCCCCACCGTTCCCGGTGAAGACCAAGTATAGAGAAGGGATTTCTGTCGAGGTGTATATTCCTGCCCACCTTTGTTAACCATAATGCCAACAGATGCTAATCATGTTTTGGGAGGCTTCTACATATAATGAAACTTAATCTCCCCTATCTATATTATTATTTAACGTTTGCATTTGGATTATTGTTTTTAATTCTAGTTTTCATTCCAAAGCAAGAACTTAGGAAACTATTTTGGTTTGGAATATTGTGGGGATCGGGTTTAGACTTTATTGTTGAACATCTCTACCATTTTGTTAATTTAACTAGGTACCAGCATGCGGAACCCTTTAATGTCGGCATTCTCCCTCTATGGACGATTTTAGCGTGGGCACCGGCAGTAATGCTGTTTATTTACTTTCTACCCCAACGAAGGGAAAGATATATTTATTGGGTTTATGTAATAATTTGGAGTTCATTTATCTGTTCTGTCGCGGTCATTTTGAAACAAATTGGACTATTGGTGTTTATTAATGGTGGCCCGTGGATCTGGTTTATAGGAAGCTTTGTCTTCCTATCTCTTATGTCCAAGTATTATCAGTTTCTTGAGGCAACCAGACCAAGCTTGTAACCTTATAGGACGATCTAGCATAGTATATTTTAGGGGCAATAATAAGACATCTATTTAAAAGGGGAGAGTTTTGGGCAGCTCTCTCCTATTTACATTTTCCAACTAACACAAAAAAGCCTCCAAAGCATGAAGGTTGTCCGCATCGATTAGGCTTTGGACCCATTGGCCAACTTCGTCCTGGTTATTAACATTCATTCGACATTCCGGACAACATAACCCTTTCAACAAAAGAAAAATAATTCTTCCTGCAAACGGGGCATAAAAAAAGAACCGGCTCAATTCTCGTTCTCTCTGAAAATCAAATCAATAAACCAAAAATAAAAGATAGTATCTGATTTACATTTAACTTTTATCCGTAGTATATAAGAATTTGTAATTATGATCCTTTTGCTTTGGTAATAACTTAAGCAAATACCAATTATTATACTTGACGATTAAAAGAAACATTTGGTATACTACGGATGATTTTGTAATCCGTAAAAGTTGAATAGTCCAAGTTCGGTTGGGGTAAACTTCGCGAAAGCGAAGGACGCTAAAGTCATGGGTCTAAGGCTAAATTCAAAGGGCTGCTAATACCTTTGAGGGCTATGATCGCCAGACTACAAGCACAGAACTTCTCTGGGGAGAGCGGTCTTTTTAGATTGCTCTCTTCTTGTTTTAGGAAGAATCATCCCTACTGCTGCATTGTAGATTGATTTACTATTGAGCATTATTCTTATACCGAGGCCTAATAGTAATAATCGAAGTAGTTATTTAGTGTTTGTTAAGGAGGTAATTGAACATTGACTTAATTGTAGTAGAATTTTTATTCTGACCTATGGACTAATTCTTACATCGTGTAGTATTTAGTCTTGCGAACTGTGGAGCGATACGCAAGTTCAGCAGTGTTATTAATGCAAAAAGTGGTAATTCGATAGAATGCTACAAAAGTCACTAACCCGTAAATATTCACATTCATAATGTTATTAGCTGATATAGAATTTTTCATTTTTGAGGAGGGGCATATGAAACAAACGGGTAACGGACAGGTAAAACAGATGGGTATCGGACGGGCATTTAGCGCAAATTTTCTCGGTCATGCTCCGAGCTGGTACAAAACAACAATTCTTGCTTTTCTGGTATTAAACCCTATTTTAATGTTTACCGCCGGTAAGTACATTACTGGGTGGGTCTTGATTGTCGAATTTATTTTTACCTTGGCAATGGCGCTAAAATGTTATCCCCTCCCTGCGGGCGGACTTCTGGCCATCGAAGCCGTTGTGATTGGGCTGACCAACCCCCATTCCATCTATCACGAAGTAGAACTGAACCTGCCGGTCATTCTGCTTCTGATGTTCATGGTTGCCGGGATCTATTTTATGAAAGAAGGTCTTGTGTATCTATTCACCAAGATCCTTACTAAAGTACGCTCTAAAGTAGCCCTGGCCTTCCTGTTCTCTATAATGGGTGCAGTTCTTTCCGCTTTTCTCGATGCCCTAACCGTAACGGCAGTAATTATAGCCGTAGCCTATGGATTCTACAACATCTTCCACAAGTTTGCTTCCAGCGAAAAAGTATTCGACACCTATGATATCAATCACGACCATATCATTGATGACATATACCAAGAAGACCTAAACCAGTTCCGGGGTTTTCTGCGCAATCTGATGATGCATGGCGCTGTGGGTACTGCCCTGGGCGGAGCAACAACACTGGTTGGTGAACCACAAAATTTACTCATCGGCTCCATTATGAAATGGGACTTCGTTGATTTCTTTTTAAACAGCGCACCTGTCTCTATCCCGGTACTGATCGCTGGTCTCCTGACCGCCATTACCCTTGAAGTCACCAAGTTTTGGGGATACGGTTATCAGCTTCCTGCGTCTGTTCGAAAGGTTATGGAAGATGATGCCAAAGCCAAAGATGCTGCCATGGATACTCGCGGACGTATCCGTTTGATTGCTATGGCTGTATGCGGCATCTTACTGATCTTCTCCTTAGCCTTGCACCTGGCAGAAGTCGGTATTATTGGTCTGATGATTATCATTTTGCTTACCGCTTTCAACGGGGTTATTGAAGAAGGGCGCATCGGTCATGCCTTTGAAGAAGCAATGCCCTTTACTGCGCTGCTGATCGTATTTTTCTCCATCGTTGCCGTTATTCATGACCAGCATCTGTTTACACCGATCATTCAGTGGGTACTGCACCTGGAAGGACAGGATCAGCTTGTCGCTTTCTTTGCGGCCAACGGTGTCCTTTCGGCAATCAGTGACAATGTATTTGTGGCTACTGTCTATATGACTGAAGCACAGAAAGCCTTTGAAGCCGGCGGCATTGCCTTGGATCATTACAACAAGATGGCAGTTTCCATCAACATGGGGACAAACATCCCTTCCGTTGCTACACCAAACGGTCAGGCGGCGTTCCTGTTCCTGTTGACTTCTGCCCTTGCTCCGCTAATTCGCCTGTCTTATATGGAAATGGTGAAACTAGCACTGCCTTACACCGTCGTCATGTCAGTTACAGGTGTACTGGCAACTATGTATCTGTTGTAAACTTAAAGGTATAGTATTGTACAACTAAATACTTTGTGAAAACGGTTGGGGTAAACTTCGCGAAAGCGAAGGACGCTAAAATCATGGGTCTAAGGCTGCTAATTTCACACATGGAAATTAGGCTAGGATCGCCAGATTACAAGCAGGAACTTCTCAGGGAGAGTAGTCATCTTAGGACTACTCTCTTTTTATTTTGGGAATGTTAAAAAAATCGGATGGAGGGCGTTAAATGCTTATTGTGAGGTAAATGCACATCGACTTAATTAATATAGTTTTTTCTGACCTGTGAAATTATTTTATCATCGTAACGTATATAGAATTTACATTTTTTGAGGAGGGGCTTATGAAACAAACGGGTAACAGACAGGTGAAACAGATGGGTATCGGAGAAGCCTTCAGAGCTAATTTTCTCGGTCACGCTCCGAGCTGGTACAAAACAATAATTCTTGCTTTTCTGGTGTTAAACCCTATTTTGATGTTTACCGCCGGTAAGTACATTACCGGGTGGGTCTTGATTGTCGAATTTATTTTTACTCTGGCAATGGCACTAAAATGTTATCCACTCCCTGCGGGCGGACTTCTGGCCATCGAAGCCGTTGTGATTGGGCTGACTAACCCCCATTCCATCTATCACGAGGTTGAACTGAACCTGCCGGTCATTCTGCTTCTGATGTTCATGGTTGCCGGGATCTATTTTATGAAAGAAGGTCTTGTGTACCTGTTTACCAAGATCCTTACCAAAGTACGCTCTAAAGTCGCCCTGGCCTTCCTGTTCTCTATACTGGGTGCAATTCTTTCCGCTTTCCTGGATGCCCTAACCGTAACGGCGGTGATTATCGCCGTAGCCTATGGATTCTACAACATCTTTCACAAGTTTGCTTCCAGCGAAAAAGTATTCGACACCTATGATATCAATCACGATCATATTGTTGATGAGAAATATCAGGAGGATTTGAACCAATTCCGTGGTTTTCTGCGCAATTTAATGATGCATGGTGCTGTGGGTACTGCCCTGGGCGGAGCAACAACACTGGTTGGGGAACCGCAAAATCTGCTCATCGCCTCCATTATGAAATGGGACTTCGCTGATTTCTTTTTAAACAGCGCACCTGTGTCTATCCCGGTACTGATCGTTGGTGTTCTGACCGCCATCACCCTTGAAGTCACCAAGTTTTGGGGGTACGGTTATCAACTTCCCGAGTCTGTTCGAAAGGTTATTGAAGATGACGTAAAGGCCAAAGATGAAGCGATGGATACACGCGGACGTGTACGCCTAATTATTATGGCTGTATGCGGCGTTGTGCTGATCTTTTCCCTGGCGTTGCACCTGGCAGAAGTCGGCATTATTGGTCTGATGATTATTATCCTGCTTACCGCTTTTAACGGGGTTATTGAAGAAGGACGCATCGGTCATGCCTTTGAAGAAGCACTGCCCTTTACTGCGCTGCTGATCGTATTTTTCTCCATCGTGGCGGTGATTCATGACCAACATCTGTTTACACCAATCATTCAGTGGGTACTGCACCTGAAAGGACAGGATCAGCTTGTTGCTTTCTTTGCCGCCAACGGTATCCTTTCGGCAATCAGTGACAACGTATTTGTGGCTACCGTCTATATGAGCGAAACGCAGAAAGCCTTTGAAGCCGGAGGGATTGCTCTGGAGCAATACAACAAGCTGGCAGTTTCCATCAACATGGGGACAAACATTCCTTCCGTTGCTACACCAAACGGTCAGGCGGCGTTCCTGTTCCTGTTGACCTCTGCCCTTGCTCCCCTGATTCGCCTGTCTTATATGGAAATGGTGAAATTGGCTCTGCCCTACACCGTCGTTATGTCTATTACAGGTGTGCTGGCAACAATGTATCTGTTGTAAGGGTTACATCACTTATCATTAGGAACAAGAGATGCACTGTTAGGAATCTCCTTTCATTACATCGTCATCCCAACTCCAAAAATACCCTTCCCACATTTTGGGCAACATCCTTGATCCAAGTAGTTAATAAGGTGGGGTTGACGCTCAATAACAGCTTTCCCGCACTGTGGACAATAGGTCGTGCCTCCCCCTCCTACATTCCCCAAATAGACATAAGGCAGATACTCTTTGCCAATATCCCAGGCTCTTTCTAAAGATTTTCTGTCCGTGGGCGGAACAGCAAGCTTATAAGCCGGATGATAGGCACTTAGATGCCAGGCCAGTGGGATATTAAGTTGGCGCAGCCATTTTGCTAATTCTTTTAGCTCTTGGGGATTATCATTTGCCCCTTGAATAAGCAGAGTTGTGATTTCCAAATGAACTCTCCCCACTAATCGCTCTACATTATCTAATACCCAGGCTAACTTGCTGCCACAATAATGCTGATAAAAACTTTCTGTAAAGGCTTTTATATCAATATTAACTGCATCCAGCCAAGGAATCACTTCCTCAAGAAAGTGCGGCGCAATAGTTCCATTGCTTACCAAAACCACCTTCCCCCCTCGAGCACGAACCAAGGGAGCAGTATCTCTAATCATCTCAAACCACACGCTGGGCTCTGAATATGTAAAACAAAGCCCTATTGATTCCCGCTCCTGCATAGAGAGCTCTGCCAGCTTTGAGGGAGAAACCTTTTTTCCAACTTGATGTTGCTGAGAAATCTCATGATTTTGGCAAAAGGAACAGCTTAGATTACAACCAAAACCTCCGACAGAAAAAATCCATGATCCAGGATAAAAATGATAAAGAGGCTTCTTTTCAATGGGGTCCATATTCCAGGACGCTACTTCACCATAGGTTCGAGATACAACTTCCCCTTCTCGGTTTTCTCGAGCATGGCATCTGCCTGATTGTCCATGACTTAATTGACAATGCTGAGGACAGAGCAGACAGCTGGCTTTATAGCTGTGATTACTCATAATGCCTTTTAACCTCAAATCTCCAAAGTTCTACGGAGCCTTCGTAGATGCCCGCCTTTTGCTGAGCAATACTAATTTGCTCGGCCACCGTATCTACCCCTTCCAAATGGGGGAGCAAAAGTCCGCTTTTTCCTCGTTGTCGAACAACAACTCCATATCTCCAGGGATCCAACTCTTCAGGCCCGTCGATCTTCTCAAGTTCTCCAAGTACATCTACCGTAAAGCTTAGGGAATCCAATTCCTCCGCCCGAACTGGGCGAAAACGCGGATCCTGTGTCCCGGCGGCGATTGCATTATGCTGGATTTCCAATGCTAAATTTTCCTGCCATGGTTCAGTTGTCCCAATACATCCTCGTAAATTCCCCCCTTGTTTCAGGGTGACAAAACATCCTCTGCGCACAGAGAACTCCGATGTTAACGGCGCAGGCAAATCTAATACCCCCTGGTCACCTTTCTCTAAATAAGTGCCCAGACAACGTCGCGCCCACTGTGGCAAAGGTGAAGAATGATAGAGATCAGCAACGAGATACCCTACGCCAAAAGGCCCTTCATAGGAAAGGACTTCAGGTGCTCCCTCTTTAGCGGCCAAGGCCAAGAGCAGGCTTCGGTAACCGCATTCAGCGGCTTGTTCAACAAGGTCAGCCGGCAGATCAGCGATTTTTCTCGTATCTCTCTGGAGGGTCTTAACTATAAATTGGTCGAACTCCGGCCCGGCAGAAGCAAAGCCATAGGGCCCGTCCTCTCTCAAACGATGAGAGAGATCCCCACTTGCTATAAGGGCATAGCGTCCTGGCAATTCCTCAAGAATCTGACCGATCCGCAGCCCGTAATCCTCAGGTTGCTTCAAGGGCATCCCTAACAGAACCACCTGGCCCTTCCACCCTGCCTTTTGCAAGAAATAAAGAGGTACAAAAGCACCATGATCAATGGAACCCTGGATCGGAATAACTCCTGAAAGGTTTTGAAATTGTTCTCTAACCAGAGGGTCAGTTGCAAAAGACAAGCTGACCTGAGGGGCTCCAAATTGCGCAAAACTTCCTTGAATATTGTCATCAACGACAAGAGTCATGCCATCCTTGACAAGAGGCGCGTGGGGTGAAACTAAGATTACCGTTTCAACCCCCGCTTGAGCTATTCGATTTGAAATCTCTCGATAGGAATCTAAGCTTGCTTGACATTTTCTTTCCTCTCCTTTACCAACTTCAGGAACCAGAAGAGGAGGATGGGGAACAAAAATTGTATAAACTAAGCTCATATTCAACACTCCCTTGATGGAATCATTTAACAACAGTTTGACAACGGCTTTCTCCTTTGTCAATTAAGAATCAACTCTTAACGAGGAGTAGTTGTTTGCTAAATAGGTTTCTCAATTTAGCAAACAATTATAGCTTAATCCTGGGGAACAGTTCCGTTAGCAAACTATCCCTGTCCCCCAGAAACAAAACGATACTAAAACCCAAAACCGCTGAAGTTTTAAAACCGGATAAAAACTCCTGATAAGGGAAAACTATTTTCAACCAACCTAAAATCCTAATTTCTTGCTTGGTTATTCCCCTAAACTGGGCTATACTTAATAAGTCATAGCATAGAAGAATTAATTCAGACAGAGTTCTCTTTCTGAGATATTTGCATGACAAAATTCAAGGAGGTAGATCTTACCATGAATAAACAAACCCTTAATACTCAAAATGCCCCTGCGGCTATTGGTCCATATTCACAAGGAGTCAAAGTAGGTAACCTAATCTTTACCTCAGGGCAATTGCCTATTAACACTCAGAGTGGAGAATTAGTTACTGATATTGAAGGAGCTACCAAGCAATCCTTAGATAATGTTAAGGCAATCTTAGAATCCTCCGGTTCTTCAATGGACAAAATCGTCAAGACAGTGGTTTTCTTAAGAGACATGAACGATTTTGCAGCAATGAATGCAGTTTATGCCACCTATTTCCCGAGTAATCCACCTGCCAGATCTGCTGTACAAGTTGCAAAATTACCTAAAGATGCCATTGTAGAAATCGAAGCAATCGCTCTCGCTGAATAAAACGTTTTTAAAAAAGGTTCCTAAATTCAACTTGCGAATTTAGGAACCTTTTCAAATTACTTTATTTCATAAATTTTTATCCAAATACCATAACTTTTGGAGGTATTTGCATAATGGAGTGGAGAATATGTACTATACTATCTAATAACATAACTATTTAAACTTTAGATCTTATTAGCATGCTAGAAAGGACGAAGGATATGACCCTAACCGAACGCTTAGAAACATTACCTGTATTTAAATTTCATTATCTTCTGTTAATCTCAGCTGGCCTAGGTTGGATGTTTGACTCTATGGACACCGGAATTATTTCCTTTGTACTCCCAGTGTTAATGAAGGCTTGGAGCCTCAGCCCAGAACAAGTCGGTACAATCGGGAGCATTGGACTTGTAGGTATGGCAATCGGGGCCATACTTTCGGGAACTATCGCTGATGTCATTGGCCGAAAGAAAGTGTTTGCCTCAACCCTTATTATCTATAGTTTGGCTACAGGATTGTGTGGTCTGTCTTGGAATTATGAATCTCTATTATTCTTTCGTTTTTTAGTTGGCTTCGGTTTAGGGGGGCAACTTCCTGTAGCTGTAACCCTAGTAAGTGAATTTTCTCCTGCTAAACATCGTGGTAAATTCCTCGTTCTCTTAGAAAGTTTTTGGGCCATAGGATGGCTCTTAGCTGCTCTTGTTTCATATGTGATTATTCCCTGGTTAGGATGGCAATCCGCCTTTTACATTGGTGCCCTTCCCGCCCTGTATGTATTCTATCTTTGGAAGTCCATCCCTGAGTCTCCTCGCTACTTAGCCTCAAAGGGAAGATTCTCTGAAGCGGAGGAGATTGTAAAGGACATTGAAACTCAAGCCGGGGTTCAGCGTTCTAACACGAAGCAGCACTTGCAGCAGAAGACTCTGCCAAGAATGGCAGTAACCGAACTTTTTTCAGCAAAATTTCTCAAGAGAACTGTCTTTCTCTGGCTGCTCTGGTTTGGCATTGTCTTTGCTTATTACGGAATCTTTACTTGGCTTCCTTCGATACTGGCCTTAAAGGGGTTCGCCTTAACCAAAAGCTTCCAATATGTAATGACGATGACTCTTGCCCAAATTCCTGGTTATTTTAGCGCTGCCTATTTAGTGGATAAGATTGGTCGAAAACCAACCCTAGCTCTATATCTCATCGGCACAGCAATTTCTGCTTATTTCTTTGGATTAAGCACAGATGTTCAAACTATACTTATAATGGGATCTCTGATGTCCTTCTTTAACCTGGGTGCGTGGGGAATTGTCTATACTTATACTCCGGAGCTTTATCCTACCCATGCTCGAGCTACCGGATCCGGTTGGGCCGCAGGGTTTGGAAGAATCGGCGGGATCTTGGCTCCTATAGTGGTGGGGTTAATGATAGGGACTTATAAGTTACCTTCAGAAACTGTATTCCTGATGTTTGCCACAGTACTTATTCTAACGGCCCTCAATGTAATAATCCTTGGAGAGGAAACTAAAGGAAAACCCCTGGATGAAGCTTCTTAAGGAAAGGAAACTTACTTATACAGCATGCATAGAGGAGGAGGGTTCTTTCAACACAATAATTGTGTTGAACGAATCCTCCTCCTTTAATCGTATGAGAGTCCCTCAAAGTACTGCTTACACTTTATTCCCTTTTATTTACATTATTGTAACTTTTATCAATTAGATGCATACCGTGTATTATGAACAAAATAATTCAAACGTTAATATAAGGGGGCTTTCCCATGAAATCCTTGATGGGGCAACGGGGTTATTCCCCAACGCAATACAACAGATTCTCCCCCATTCAGAGGCAGGAATCAAGACCTGCTTCTCAGCAAGGGCCAGAACCATCCCCAAATCAATCGTCTAATTCTCAACCGGCACCTAAGCCGGTAAGTCAGCCTGTATCACCACCAATAACACCCTCCGCGTCTGCTATTCAGAAGCAAACACCGTTACCAGACCCTCGCTCCTCTTCAGCAGCAGCAGAGTCTCTAAACCCTTGGCAAGAACAGGCTGGAGCTCTTATCAAGCAATATGGCCCATCTCTAATGAAGCAAATCGGCCCCCCTTTGGCACGAAAAGTAGGCCTTCCCCTTGCCCAACACCTAGGCCCTCCTTTAGCACAAAGAGTGGGAATCCCCCTGGCACGACGGGTCGGGCTGCCTCTGGTACGCAAAGTCTTTTTTCCTCTCGCCAAGCGAGCAGGCTTTGCCCTGATTCGTCGCATAGGACTTCCCTTTTAGCCCCTTTATTCTTGACAACTTATACTTCGTTATTCAATTTCGCTTGAGGTATGAGAGTCCGAATTATATGTAAAAGGCCGTTGACAGTCAACGGCCTTCTATTACTTTATTGAGAGTTTTTACTAACTTTATTTGACGATGAGAACGGGGCAAGTTGCTCTTCGAAGAACACGCTGGCTTACGCTTCCTAATACCGCTCCGGCTATTGGTCCATAGCCGTGGCTTCCCATAACCACTAAATCAATATTCTCAGTAACAATCTCTTCTAAAATTATGGTCGAGGGGTGCCCTTGGATCACTTTTTTCTTGACAGGGATATTCTGAGTATTGATTCCTTCAAGAGTGGCTTCTATGGTCAGCCTCCCTCTTTCTTCAATTTCCTCAAGAGTAATTTGTATCGAATACGCTGAATTATAACCCCAATATGCTTCCGGAGTATAAGCTACAAACAAAAGGACAATTTCAGCCTGAAACTTCTGGGCAAACTCTAAGGCAGTTTTAAACCCTCGACGTGAGTACTCCGAGGCATCTGTGGCCACCAATATCCTTTTAAACATACTTCACCCTCCTACTATATCAGATCTTTACCACCACCATCATTAATGATCTGTCTACTACGGGGCTTCTGTTCCTAGGATAATCTTAAGTTTTGTAAAAACAGGCTATATTTTCCTTGCTTGCAGATTATCACTTTGTATCTAAGAAGTCAATATTACTTACATATAGCTTCAATTAATTTTACCTATTTCAAAATCTTTTACTTAACAATAAGTACCGGGCATTCTGCTCGTGGAAGGACGCGCTGACTTACACTTCCTAACAGAGAACCTGTAATTGGACCGTAGCCATGGCTTCCCATAACCACCAAATCTGCCTCCAGTTTCTTAGCTTCTTCTAAGATCATTGTTGACGGATAGCCCTGTACTATTTTCTTCTTCACGGAAATATTTCCTACATCGATTCCTTGAAGGGTTGCTTCTAAGGCTTGTTCTCCTGCTTCATCAATTTGTTCTTGGGGAATCAGGATTCCGTAAGCAACGTTATTGCCCCAATAGGCCTCCCTGATATAACTGACGAACAAAAGCTCAATTTCCGCATCATATTTTTGGGCAATTTCTAAAGCAGTTATTAAAGCCCGACGAGAATATTCCGAGGCATCCGTAGCTACTAATATCTTTTTAAACATTCACTCAGCTCCTAACAATTAAATTTTTCTTCCTAGTTCCTATTATACTATATAATGCCATCTAATTCATTTGAATCCTAAATAATAATTGCTCTTTAAAACCATAAGCTTAACCTCTGATTTTGGCTATGAATAATTACAAGGAAACGCGCATACCCTTTACACGGAACGCTTGTTCTGTTAAAGTATTTATCAATGAATCAGATTCGCGAAAATCAATTTCTAATTAGGCAAGGTGATATGTGTTGAGGATTTTAATGCAACCCATTGAGATGATTGCTTGGTTCAACCTAGAAGGAATCCCTAATCCCATTCGATATAAGATTGCTTCATCTGACGCCTCCAAGGCAGTGGTTAAAGTTGACCGAATCGTTACCCGCTCTGAGGAAAAGCTTGCCGGCAATCGCATGATTATTTTTCGCTGCCAAAGTGAAGTTAGTGGACAATTAAGGGTTTACGAACTCAAATATGAGCTAAATACATGTAAATGGTATTTATACAAAGCCTAGTTGCCCTTAATTCTTTGTTAACTCCACTTCTATGACCGTAATCTTTTCTCACTTTTTTAGAACTGAACCCTAAGTTTGATGCCTTTTATCTATTCTGGCTATTATCAATTACTATTCAAAAGACTTAGGCATTCTTTTTTTCCAAAATCCACCCTTAAAGTTTTTAGGTTCGTAAGAGACAACAAAGGCTTTAGGACAAAGTTTATCAAGAATGTCAATTAATTTACGTTCATTACTCCTCTTTGCCAGGACTTGCATCATGAGACGTTGTCCATCCTTGCCATCAGCTAACCAAGAAGTTACACCATAGCCGTATTCTCTGAGCTTTGTAGGTATTTCTATTTCAACGCAATCCACTGTTACTTGAACAGTAACATAACCTAGGGCTAAATACTCTTCAATCCGACTTCCAGTATAGACTCCTAGACCGTAACCGATACAATAGGCTGCTAGATTCCAGTGATTATCAAGGTTTTGCAGAACTATTCCCAGCCCTGTCATATAAACGAAAACCTCAACTATGGATAGAGCGGACGCTAAGCCTTTCTGCCCTTTAATTACGAAAATCGTCCGCAGAGTGTATAAGGATACGTAGACTACATTTATCCCTATAATAATAAAAATCAGTTCCATACTCTCCTCCATTTTCCGCTCAGTATTTATTCTCTCTTCCTTTTATTCTACCTTTTTAATATGGCATTGTCACGGATAGATCCAATTACTATTTTTCAAAGTAAGACAATTATCACAATCATATTAGTGGTACAATCAAAGCAAAAGACCCATGTTTCCCATGGATAAGTTAATGATATTCAGATAGGAGACGATCTTATGATTCAAACGTATATACCCGGTCGTGGAAATATTAATCTGGAAATTCTAGTCTTAGACTATAATGGCACTTTAGCCTTAGATGGTAGAATGTTGGATTCTGTTCAAGAAAATCTTAAGCGCTTATCACCTTATCTAGAGATCCATATTATTACCTCAGACACCTTTGGTTCCGTCCTCCAACAATGTGAAGGGTTGCCCGTACAGGTTAAAGTATTAGAAAGCGCAGAACACATTAAAGAAAAGGGGGATTATGTTCTAAGCTTTAGGCCTCGTGAAGTTGTGGCCATCGGGAATGGAGCAAATGATCAATTAATGCTTCAGCAAGCCCAATTAGGGATTGCTGTCATTGGCGGCGAAGGTGCCTCTGTGCAGGCTCTTTTATCCGCTGATTTAGTTGTTAATGCCATAGAAGAGGCCTTCGGTTTACTCCTGGAGACTAACCGTCTTAAGGCAACTTTTAGACTATAAATGCAACCTGTCGTATCATATAAACCCCTAATGTATATCCTCAAGATAAAGGCAGATCATATCAGTATCACACTCAAAGGAGGAGTCTCCATGGAATCTGATACTTATAATGATACTCTGCCCTCAGTCGATCAGGATCTGACCTTACAAAGAATATCTCTAGGTATACATGGGGCACCAGAATTAAAACGCGACGAGAAGCTGAACTACCTGGGTGAATTTCGCGAGCGCATTATTCGACGCTTAACCAAAAAACAAGTTGCTGACACATTTGTTTATACTGAAATAGAGGAAGCATTGAAACACGAAAAGAGCTCAAAAATGCTTATAAATGGCACTCTGAGCCCTCAATTGATTGATAAGTATATAAAATTAGCCCGTCAAGTTGATAAATCCTACACGATGATTTATGATCCACAACTTACCGGCAACACTGGATTAGTCGTGGTGAGTAACGAGGCAGTGGACATAAAAGATATTGACGTTCAACCGCAAGATCCGGGTTCTAAAGACCAACTTTCCAGATGAACTTAAGGACAAACACTTATCCCTCGTCCCCAAAGACAATCCCCACAAGACGGGGCATGGCCTAGACAATCCATATCTGACCGGAGAACCATATCACACCCTTCAACCCACTTACAATCCGGACATGAAGCATATTCACTATGATGAACATTATAGCGATATCTCATGAATTCAAGAGAAGTCCAGATTTCAAGCAAGGATTTCTCTTGGAGAGATCCAAAACTATGAGCTTCAATCTGCTTATATCTCCCAAAAACATATTCCGGGTAGGAGTGCAAAAAACGATAACAGGAGGATACATGACCATCCCAACGCACGACGGCACTTTGAGTTTCTATGAATTTGCAGTACCGTTCCGTAGTTATCTCACTTTTCGGCAGGACCACCTCTACCCCTCTGGTCAAACCTGCTATTAAAGCTGCTTGAAAAAACTTATCTACTTCCGTGGACTTTGTAGGACCATAAAGAGTCTCTGAGATCATTTCTTCTCTCATAGGAATAACATGAGAAACAAAAATCCTGGTTACTCCCAATTGTCCCGCTTGTCGAACTGTTTCCACTAAAAAAGGGAGAGTATTCTTCATGACAACAAATTCCCATACTATCTCCGGCCCTCCCTGAGGTCTTTGCTCAGCAATATAACGTGTGCTCTCTAAAATCCCTTGAATATTTTGATGACGAATTGTATCAAATGTATCTACATCAGTTGTGTCAATCGACAAAACAATCCTTGCTACTTTATGAGAAACGAGAAAGTCAATCAATTCTGTGTCCAAGGTAGTTCCATTTGTGGTTACAGTCACTTCATACCGGGAAGAGAAAAGTTCTATTGCTTGACGAAAATTATAGGCAATTGTGGGTTCTCCAATTCCGCCAAGGATTACTTCTTTAAGATCCGGGAATTGAGTTGCCTCTTGCGCAATTGAATTCAGCATTTCTTTAGACATGTCTCCCAAAGGTTCCTGCCACTTTTGACGATAACACATTTCACATGACAAATTACATCGGTTGGTCAATTCTAAGTAAAGACGTTCGATAGATGGTGTTGGATGAAAAACTAATTCAACAACATCTTTCATATTTGTCACCCTTCCTCTCTACCACTCTCAGACTTATTCTTATATCCTCAGCAAAAATACCCTGTGGGTTTAAATATCCAGACCTTTCTTTCCGATTTTCTTCCACGAAGTAGCCTCTAGGGCAAATAGGTGTTCCATAAAAGCCTTTATAGCCTCTGAGGCCGTTTCTTGGTCTTTAGACCCGATTAAATAAAAAGAACGGGTTAATCGCTTTCCTTTAATTCTGATTGACTTCAATTCCTTGGCATTCAACTCTTTTTTTACAATACAACGGGAGACTAAGGCGATTCCTAAACCTGCTGTTACAGCCTGTTTAACTGCTTGACCACTTCCAAAAACATAGGTTTTCCTAACCTCTATTCCCCATTCTTTTATAAGCTTATCACTGAACGCACGAGTTCCTGAACCACTTTCTCTAAGAATCCATACTTGGTCTTGGAGATGCTCCGAAGTAACTATAGGGAGCCTTGCCAAAGGATGTTGATTAGGTACTACTAAAATAATTTCATCCTCCATGATTGGACGAATCATAATATCTGAATTATCGACTTCTCCTTCGACAAGAGCAATGTCTAAATAGTTTTCTTGTACTGCATGAATTATCTCTTGCGTATTAGCAATAGCGGTATCAATCTCTACTTTTGGATATCTGGCTGCAAATTCTGCCACTACAGAGGGTAGAATATATTCTCCAATGGTATAACTCGCTCCAACCCTTAAATCCCCTGTAACCACATTCGATAACTGCTTGATTTCCTGTTTGGCCTTATCCTGCAAAAGCAATATTTGCTTTGCATATCCATAGTAAATTTCACCGGACTGCGTAAGGGTTAAATGCTTCGATGTATTATCTATAAGCTTTGAGCCTAATTCCTCTTCTAAACTTTGAATCTGAGAATTCACATCCGGGTGAGTTAAATAAAGTTCTTCAGCTGCAAGAGAAGAATGTTTGTTCTCAACTATAGTAACGAAAATTCTCAATGGATCAATAATCACGATTACACCCTCTTATTTTTAAAACTGTTTAATTTATGCCAAAACTTTTATTTTGTAGTTTTTGTATAATAATACTTCTTTTCTCAAAATTTCACAACGTCAGCCAACTTACACAGACCATCTAACCTTGACGTTTGAAACTATTCAGGCTTTAACTCCTTGTGGTTAACACTCAACCAATATATTATTATATATAAGATTCTAGTTGATTCCCTTTACTGATCTAAATTTTTATTCGTTGATCCTAAATTTTCAGAATTAGAGGTTGAAAACAATGCAAACTGCCTTAGTCATTGCTGTGGGAGGGGCTCTCGGTGCCCTCTCCCGCTATAGTCTTGGAGTATGGATCTCCAACAAATGGAATAGCAGCTTTCCCCTGCACACCTTTCTTATAAATATCTCGGGAGCCTTTCTCCTGGGTTTCTTGCATATATTATTTGTTGAACGACTTAATGTAAGTCCTTTCTGGCGTTTGGGAATTGGTGTTGGTTTTTTGGGGGCCTTTACCACTTTCTCCACATTTGGTTTTGAAGTAATTTCCTTACTTGAAGGGGGAAGTTTAATCACAGCCGGATTGTATGTCATACTCAGCATTGTCGTTGGTTTTTCCGGAGTTGCTTTAGGAGTAAACCTAGCTCGTTTATTCTAAGCCCTTCTAGACTCGGAAGCGATCCTCTTGGCTGAATTTCCGTGTCTACAGTTCAGTCTGTGCCTAGCTTGCCTTTCTCAATAATTTTTTGTCACAAATTGGCAGACAGCCCTCTGTTGACACGAATTATTTTTTGTTTTATAGTAAGCTATATTCCAAGTAAGACAATTAAATATTGAATTCTCTTATCAAGAGTGGCGGAGGGACTGGCCCGATGATGCCCGGCAACCGATAGCGTAAGCTATAAGGTGCTAATTCCAGCAGAACCTTAGGTTCTGAGAGATGAGAGTAGCGTGTAAATAATATACGACCGCTTCTCTTGAAGTGGTCGTTTCTATTTATTAAGGAGGAGTTAGCATGACTGAAAAACGACAACTGGGTATCGAAACAATTTCCTTACATGGAGGGCAAAGCCCTGATTCCGCCACAAATTCGAGGGCTGTTCCAATCTACCAGACATCTTCCTTTGTCTTCAATGACACTGATCATGCAGCCAATTTATTTGCTCTCAAAGAATCCGGCAATATTTACACTCGAATTACGAATCCTACCCAAGATGTTTTCGAACAACGCCTAGCTCTTCTGGAAGGAGGTATCGGCGCTCTCGCTACTGCTTCCGGCCAAGCTGCAATTACCTATGCCCTTTTAAATATTGTTCAAGCCGGAGACGAGATAGTTGCTTCCAGCTCTCTTTACGGCGGTACTTTCACGTTGTTCAACTACACATTCGCCAAACTGGGCATCAAGGTTCATTTCGTAGATGTTGACAAACCGGAGGAATATCGCTCAAAAATCACGGCTAAAACCAAGGCTCTATATACTGAAACCATCGGGAATCCGCTTATTAACATTGCGGATCTAGAGATAATTTCCGATATCGCTCACGAGAACGGCATTCCCCTAATTGTTGACAACACCTTTGCCTCACCTTATTTATGTCGCCCCATCGAACACGGAGCAGACATTGTAGTTCATTCAGCAACAAAATTTATTGGCGGACACGGTACTTCAATCGGAGGAGCGATTATCGACTCCGGAAAATTCAACTGGAACAACGGAAAGTTCCCGGGGCTTAGCCAACCCGATCCCAGTTACCACGATATTGTCTTTACAGAAGCCTGTGGAAATGCCGCTTATATTACAAAGGCTAGAGTCTCCCTGCTTAGAGATACAGGAGCCTGCCTCTCTCCCTTTAACGCCTTCCTATTCCTGCAAGGATTAGAAACGCTTCCCTTGCGTATGGAACGTCATGTTGAAAACGCCCAAAAAGTAGCAGAATTCTTAGATCAGCATGAATTAGTAACTTGGGTGAACTATCCTGGTCTTAAAAAGAGCCCCTACCATACACTTGCTAAAAAATATCTACCCAGAGGGTCGGGATCAATCTTTACCTTCGGCCTCAAAGGCGGCCTTAACGAAGGAAAAAAATTCATTAACAACCTTCAACTCTTCTCTCACTTAGCTAATATCGGGGATGCTAAATCCTTAGTCATTCATCCGGCCAGCACCACTCATCAACAGCTTGATGAAGAATCCCAACGCAGCGCAGGGGTCTCACCGGATATGATCAGACTGTCCATTGGAATCGAGACAATTGCTGACCTGTTGGATGATTTAGATCAGGCCCTCCTGGCAAGTCAGCGTCCCTAACACTTTGCCCTTAGGAAAGTCCCAGCAACTTGGGGCACGCAACTTAGAAACGATCCTTTTATTTACTAGAAGGTTTTGATCTTTTTCTAATATAAATTGCGCCAACCGCTGATGGGATAGTTATTAAGCTTTGAACTTCCCCATCAACCCTCGCGCCTGAAAGGAGTTATCTTATGCCTATCAAAATACCTGAGAATCTGCCGGCACTTAATATTTTACACCAAGAAAACATCTTCGTCATGGGAGAAGAACGCGCCTTTCACCAAGATATCCGTCCTTTGAAAATTGTAATCCTCAACCTCATGCCTCTTAAACAGGCTACTGAAATACAGCTATTAAGATTACTGGGCAATTCGCCTTTACAAGTAGACATTGTACTTTTGCATATCGAAAGCCATGTCTCTAAAAATACCGCCCAAGAGCATCTAGATTCATTCTATAAAAGTTTTAGTGAGATCAAGGCCCAAAAGTTTGACGGCATGATTATAACCGGAGCACCGGTGGAGCACTTAGACTTTGAGGAGGTAACTTACTGGGAAGAATTCCAAACTATTCTCGACTGGACAACTACTCATGTAACTTCAACGATTCACATTTGCTGGGCAGCTCAGGCCGGTCTATATCATCACTACGGAATTCCTAAGTACCCTCTGGCTGAGAAAATGTTCGGGATCTTCAGGCATAATGTCAACAAAAGCGGCCTAAACGGCATGCAGCTCCTCCGTGGTTTTGATGATGAATTTTATGTTCCCCACTCTCGTCATACAGAAGTTAGGCGCTCAGACCTTGAAGCACACCCTGAATTAGAAATTCTATCAGAATCGAGTGAAGCAGGTCTTTACCTTGTTGTCTCCAAAGATGGACGGCAAGTATTTGTAACAGGGCACTCAGAGTACGATACCTTAACTTTAAAGGAGGAGTACGACCGGGACATCGCCAAGGGGTTATCTATAGCTTTGCCTAAAGCATATTTTCCCAAGGATGACCCCACCAAAACCCCTATTCATAACTGGCGTTCCCATACTAACTTGCTTTTTCAAAACTGGCTGAATTACTACGTCTATCAAGAGACCCCCTACGATTTAGGGGCACGTTAAACAACCTAGAATTAATGCTTATCCCTTTGTCACATCTAAGCTAAAACTCCTCGCCATCGTTTTAACACGAAGTCGAGGAGTTTATTTTACCTGGCCGCTGGGTTAGGAGCTTAACCCCAAACCTTTCCGCTTAGACACTATATGCGCTTCAATATTATTGGCCACTTCTACAGGGTCATCTCCGAGAGCAACCTTTCCTCCGGTCAATCCCTCCACATCTTGGGTCAGTAATTGGACAAGTTGAGGAGCACCGGTGACAAAGGGTGTTGGGGATAGATGAGTATAGGCTCCATAGGCTACTGCAAAAATTCCATCAATGGTCGCTTTCTGCTCCATCCATTCCGGGGCAGTGACCGCAATGGGCAGTTGAGGTACGTCAACATCCAGATGGTCTGCTAATGCCGTAACGAGCATGGAAATTCTCCCTGTATCCGTACATGTTCCGAAGCTTAGCACGGGAGGGATTTTTAAGGCACCGCAAATTTCGCTTAGCCCGGCACCGGCCTGTTTAACAGCATCCATGTTGCACAGCCCCGCGACCTCTAAAGCGTGATTTCCACACCCTCCGGCAACCACCAGGATATCTCTCTTAATCAGTTCTTTAGCCAAGTTGATTGTGTTCCAATCCTGAGGGCCATTTCTTATTGTCGAACAACTGACCAAGGCTACAACACCTTTTATTTTCCCGGCTGCAATCACATCCACAAGCGGATCGAGCTTATTGCCTAGGGCCTCCAAAACAGCTTCAGTGGAAAATCCGGCCATTGCTTTTTGGGTTATTTGCGGAACCTTTGGTGTAACCTTCCCTTTTCGCTTTTTGAAGTTCTCAATAGCAATCTCAATAAGTTGATCAACCATTGTATCCACTTGTTCCGGATGATAGGGGATCTTATGTTGGAGCCCAGGGACACCGATAATTGTACTGACGCTGACCAAGGAAATTTGATATTGCTCGGCATACATGTCTATAGCTGGCGGAGAACAGTTTTCATCCATAGCTAAGACATCCACTGTTCCTGTTGCCAAGAGAGGCTCAATGGTCAGCCAATTCCCCATCATGCCGACAAATACCTCGTCCATGCCAAATCTTTGCACCAGTTCTTGTCCTGTTTCAATAGATCCCACCACTCTAAGTCCTTTAGCGCCGGCTGCTTTCGCTCTTGCTTGAATTTCCGGCATTTTAGCCTTTTGAATGGTGGCAACACCTGGCCAAGGCTGATGCCCATTAAAGACAATGTTGACATAGTCCGGATCCATAATTCCTAAATCAACATTGACCTCATGAGGT
>JGI2924J29684_1078613_pt1 | contig 79954 bp, 77 predicted proteins | sample BenlonsequencITS_FD_29684 | JGI IMG/M metagenome (IMG submission 29684)
GGGTGAACGCCCGCCACTCCGTCGGGTCGTCCGTGTGTGCACTGATCGAGTAGCAGAACACCCCGCCGTAGGACTCCCTGAGAATGTGAAAGTTCGTGCGGAACCGTCGCCCGAACGCGTCGGCGAAGCAGATCGCCACGTCGTCGACCACGACGGCGGCTTCGTCACCGCCGCCGGGTCGGTCGACGCTCGCGTCGGGAAACAGCGAGTCCAGGTACGTCGCCAGTGACGCCGCCGCCGTCGGCGACGTCTCGTACTCCCACTCCCGAAGCGCCCGTTCCAGTCGCTCCCTGTCGACGGACCCCCCAGCCCGTCGGGTTTCCGACCCCCCAATCATACTCGACCGAAGGACAACTGGGGCCAAAATAGTTTTCATGGTTCAGGAGATTCAAGGCCACCGATACGTCCGCAGAGAGGAGGTGGGCCACTCGATTCGGCGACGTGAAAATAACCCGACGACGACGGAGAGAAGAGTTTCAAGCCGACCTTTCGTCGACGCGTCGGGCCACAGCGGCGGGGTCGGGAGGGTCGAGAGCACCACGAGCATCACTCGGGCGGATCGTCGAGCGGAACCACAGCTGTGAGCACCCGCAGAACGGGCGAGGCGTCGGGACCCGCGGGCACCGGTCGGGCCGACCGATACCCGAACATTGACAACCACACACATTTCGATTCGTGACATGGCAACAGGTGACGAACGCGGCGCCGACGCCGCCGCAGCCTACGACGAGTTGACCGAACGGTACCAGCAGTATTCCTACCTGCAGCACGCGGGGATGGTAGTCGGCTGGGACCAGCAGGTGATGATGCCAGACGGTGGGGCGCCCGCCCGGGCGAAGCAGCTGGGTGCCCTGTCGACCGTCGGGCACGATCTCCTGACGGACGACGCGATGGGAGCAGCACTCGACCGGCTCGAAGGGGTCGAGACGGCCGACGATGGCCAGCTCGACGGTGAGCCGTTCGACGACGACCAGCGGGCGGAGGTTCGCGAGATCCGTCGCGACTACGAGCGCTCGGCGAGCGTCCCCAGCGACCTGATCACGCGACTGTCCGAATATCGATCCGAAAACCAGGGCATCTGGCAGGAGGCGAAGGCCGAGGACGACTACGAGACGTTCGCACCGCGACTCGACGGCCTCGTCGACCTCGAACGCGAGCGCTCGGCGGCCATCGCCCCCGACCGCGACCCCTACGAGGTGCAGTACGAGGATCGCCAGCCATACCTGCCGCTCGAACGCGTCGAGGAGATCTTCGAGGAGCTTCGGGGGCACCTCGTCCCGCTGATCGAGCGCATCCGGACCGAGGGGCGGGACATCCCCGAGGTCGTGACGGGGACCTACGACGCCGAAACCCAGGAGGAACTCTGTCGCGCCGCACTCGATACCGTGGGCTACGACTGGGATCGTGGCCGGCTCGACACCGCGCCGCACCCCTTCATGTCCGGCACGCAGTTCGACGCCCGCGTCACCACGCGCTTCGACGAGTCGAGCCCCCTCGCGGGCCTGATGGCCGTCATCCACGAGTACGGCCACGCCTCCTACCAGCAGGGGTTGCGCCAGGACGCCTACGGCTCGCCGCTTGGCTCCCCGCGATCGTCCGGCGTCCACGAGTCCCAGTCGCGCTTCTGGGAGAACCACGTCGGGCGGACGAAGCCCTTCTGGGAGCTGTTTCTCCCCACCGTCAAAGAGCACTTCCCGTCGCTCTCGGACCTCACCGTCGACGACGCCTACGCCGCGGTCAATCGCATCTATCCGGAAAACCGCATCCGCGTCGAGGCGGACGAACTCACCTACCACATGCACATCATCCTCCGCTGTGAGATCGACAGCGCGCTGATGCGAGGGGAACTCGACGTCGAAGCCGTCCCCGACGTGTGGAATCGGAAGATGGAGGAGTACCTCGGCGTGGTGCCGGACACCGACGCCGAGGGCTGTCTACAGGACATCCACTGGTCGTCCGGACTCGGCGTCTTCCACGGCTACACGATCGGGAGCGTCCTCGCCGCCCAGCTCGACGCCGCTCTGCGCGACGATCTCGACGTCGACGGCCTCGTCCGCGAGGGCGAGTTCGACCCGATCCGCGAGTGGATGACCGAGCACGTCCACCGCCACGGGAAGCGCTACCGCACCGACGAACTGATCGAGGAGGCCACCGGCGAACCGCTGACCGCCGACTACTTCCTCGAGTACGTCGACGAGAAGTTCACCGACCTGTACGACCTCTGAGGACGCGACGCTTCGGCGGACGGGTGCGGAGCGCTCACGGCCACTCGACCGGCTCGCGGACGCGAGGTCGAGTTCGGACTGGCACCTGCCGGGGGCGAACCCTTTCGGCCGGCGCGACTCCCTCGGGTATGCGAGTCTCAGTTCCGGGAATTCCCGGCGTGTACTACGATACCGACGCGAAGACGACGATGTTCACCACGGCGCTCACGGCGGCCAGCCGGCGAACGCCCAAGCCCAACGCCTACGCCCTGCAGGCGCTGGCACTCCTGTGGTCGATCGACGTCGACCTTCGTGAGGTGCCCAACGACCATCCACTCCAGTACCTCCACCCGGAGGGCGCCTACAGCTTAGAGGAGTTCTCACGCGATCGGCTTCCCGGCCCGGACGTCGGTGGCGGCGTCGAACGTGGCTTCCAGTTGGCGTACGCGGTCAACCGACAGGCCGAGCGCGGCATCGACAGCGTCCTCGGGCGCGACGACGCGACGACGGAGGGGACCGTCATCGAGATTACCGAGGGAACCGAGCCCGAGCGACCCGACGGCTCCAGGACCGACGGGATCGGCTCGACGGACGCCTGAGTACGTGGCTCCAGCTGGCGGCTGTTTCGAACGAAGCATCGAGAGTCGCGTAATCGACGGCCTGCATCCGCCGGGACCGCACCCATTTCGAGGGCGCCCCTAGACGCAGCAGGGTCGACCGCGAGCGGGCGCCCCTGGCGTGAGAGACAATGGCAGATGTACTCGACGTACTTCGGCGCGGTATCGCGGCGATCGGAGCGATCATTCTGGTCTTCGGCCTGGCCGGCGCTATCGTCGCCGGCGGCTGGCTGGTCTGGCTCGGCACCGACTGGCTCTACGACTACCTCCCGGCGACGGAGGCGAGCGCGGCGGCGCTGTTGCTCGTCGCCCTGTACGTCGTGATCGTCGGCATGATCATCTACTCGCTCGGCGATCTGCGAGCCGGAGAGGGCGAGTGATCGGACGGTCGGCGGGCGGGCGTCGCCCGCAAACTGCCGTCGACCGGACCCGCCGTCGGTCAGAACGTGAGGCGTTCGAGGAGTCGACGCGAAAATCGCGGCCGGTGGGACTCGTGCGGGTAGACCGAGATCGTCGTACAGCCGGGGTGGGGAACGGTCGGACTGTCGTCTAACACCTGCGAGGCGAGCGTGTCGTCGGTGCCGCGACGGATCACCACGTCGGGCGCCGCCGACTGGAGGGCGTCGGCGCCGATAGGGGCGGCGCGAACCGGCACGGAGAGCAGTTCCGAGAGTTCCGTCTGGTAGTCCTCGATCGTCCGCTCGTACTGGTCCGTACCGTCGCGATCGGTGGGTTGCCAGAGCGAGACGGTGCCTCGATTCTCGTCGGCGAGCGACTCGGCGACGGTCACCGCGAGCGGCGGGAACGGACCGCGTTCGCCGACGAGGCCGACACGTTCCGGATCGTCGTAGCCGAGGTTGTCGACCAGGACGACGTTACACGGCGCGTGTCGAACGATCCAGTCGACCGGGTCGCCGAGGAGCCGGGAGCGAAGTCGCAGCGGCTCGTGTTCGGCGACGATCGCGTCCACGCCCCGTTCTGCGGCGACGTTGACGACCGCGTGTTTCGTATCGTGGCTGACGATCTCGTCGGCCTCGATCGCGACGTCCAGGTCCGTCGAGAGGTCGTCCATCCGTGACTCGAACGAGCGGTCCGCGGCGGACTGCACCGTCACTTCGTCGGTGAGCGGGGCCTGATCGGGCACCTCCTCGAATCGCGTGACGACGACGCGGCCGTCGTCCGCGCGAACGAGGTCGGCCGCGATGGCGACGAGCGACCGTTCCCGATCTGCGTCTAGCCCTTTCGTAAGCGAGACGAGGACTTGCCGCGGCGTCTCGTTCACCGCGGATTCGGTCTCCGTCAGCGCTTCCTGGCCAACACGGCGGCGAACCGCGTCCGTCGCCGCGCCCTCGCGATCGACGCGCGATCGGGCGTAGTAGGCGTACCAGGCGACGCTCCCCACGATGATGAGGACGGCCCCGAGGAAGGCGTCCCGCCCCATCTGGGTGAGGAGGACGAGTCCCGAGACGGCGCCGAAGACCTGTACCCACGGATACAGCGGGGACTCGAACTCGGGCTCGTAGGCCGACTCGCCCTCGCGGAACGCGATCACGGCCACGTTGATCAGCGCGAAGACGAGGATCTGGAACGCGCTCGCGAGTTTCGCGATGTTCGGGAGGGGGACGACCGCGATGAGTAGTAACAGCACCGCACCGGTGAGCGTGATCGACGCGACGGGCGTCCCGAACCGGTCGCTCACTGACGAGAACGTCGGAGGCGCGAGTTGGTCGCGGCTCATGGCGAACGGGTACCGCGACGACGAGAGGATGCCCGCGTTCGCCGTCGAGACGAGCGCGAGCATGGCCGCGATGACGACGACGATCTCGCCGACTCCCCCGAGCGTCTCCCTCGCCGCGACGGCCACCGGCGTCAACGACCCGGCGACGCTTCCCGGATCCGTCACGCCGACCAGGACCGCCACGATGACAACGTAGAGGATCGTGGTGAACGCAAGCGAGCCGAGGATGCCGAGCGGGATGTTCCGACCCGGATTCTCGACCTCCTCGGCGACGCTTGCGACCTTCGTGACGCCCGCGTAGGAGACGAACACCAGCCCGGTCGCCGCCAGAATCCCGCCGATCCCGTCGTCGAAGAAGTTCGCGTAATTGGCCGACTGGACGCTGGGCGCGCTGAACGCGGCGAACCAGGCCCGGAAGATCCGGGGCGTGACGGCGGTCCGCGACATCATGACCGGCGAACGCAACGTCTACGTCAACGCCATCGGGAAAGACCACGACGACTTAAACCGGATCAGCAAGGAGCTCGATGCACTCGGACTCACCGTCGTCGACGAACAGCTCATCCGCGACGAGTACGTCTGTCCGTTCCGCGGCTTCGTCGACGAAGACGAGACGGGACCGGGCGAGTGCGACGAGTCGTAACGGGACGGATGTGACGTGTCGTAACGAGACGAATTCGACGTGTCGTAACGGAGCGAGTGCGGGGCGTCGGCACACGTTCGGCGCCGACCGAGATCGAGTACCGATTCTGCGACCAGAAGTCAGTCGGCGTCGATACCGAGGACGGCGTCGACGACCGCCTGTACACGGGTCGCCTCGGCGACGGAGACGAGATCGCCATCGCCACCATCGAGTGCAGTCACGAACTCGTCGACCAGCGTGAGCGTCGTCTCACCTGGGTCCTCGGTGAGCACGCGCTCGGTCTCCTCGCCGGGATCGGCGACTAGGCGGCGCCACGCCTGTAGCGACAGCGAGCCCTCGGTTCCCTCGACGGTGATGGCGTTCGCCTCGCTCCCAGCGCAGTCACAGAGGAGGTCGATCGTCCCGTGGACGGGCTCGTCGACGGCGACGGTGCCGGTCAGTTCGACGTCGCTCTCGACGCCGGCCTGGAACGTCCCGACGATGGACTCCTCGTACGTCTCCGGCCCCGTGTACCGAACGTCGGCCGTCACGTCGCCGATGGCGCCGAAGAGTTCCTGCGTGCCGAACACGAAGTGGCTCCCGACCTCCCGGAGCGGCCCGCCCTGCTCCCGGCCGGCGAGCCAGTCGACGTCCTGCCACTCCCGGGGCCACTGCGGGAAGCGAAAGTGGAGAGAGACACGCTTTGGCGTGCCGATCTCGCCGGCCACGATCCGCTCGCGCATGTCGACGAACCCCGGCGTGTACCGAAACGGGAAGTTGATCGCCGTCGTGCGATCACTCTCGCGGGCGAGGTCGGTCAGTTCGTGTCCGACGGCCGCGTTTTCCGCGATTGGCTTCTCGCAGATGACGTGCGTGTCCGCGTCGAGCGCGGCCCGGACGACGGCCGCGTGGTGCTTCGGCGGGACGCCGACGTAGACCACGTCGACCGCGTCGATCGCGACGAGCTCGTCGACGTCCGTAACCGCCTCGCAGTCGTACTCGTCCGCCATCGACTCGGCCTTCCGGGCGACCCGGTCGCAGACGACCCGGATCTCGGTCCGTTCGTGCTCGTCGAACGCCGTCGCGAGGCGCGACCCGATGACGCCGCACCCGACAATCCCGACCTGATACATGGCGGGTGGTGGCGAGCGCGCCTCAAGAAGGTCCGGATTGCGGACACACAGCGCGCGACGTACGAGTGTGAGGCCAGCGAGAACGCGAGCGGTCTCGATCGAACCGGTCACTGAGTGGCCGACGGCGCGGACGAAGACACCGAGAATTGGGCGGGGCGGAACAGGCGTGTCCGCTGGTGGAACGGCCTGGCAACCCCCGGTGTGATCCACTTCGGGCCGTCCCCGATTCCAGCGTCGATGGCCCTGCCTCGGTCCACACGCCTTTGTGATTGGTACGCCTACGGGGAGACATGGCTTCTGCGCCCACCAACGAGAGCGACACGTTCGACATCGGCGGCGAGCTGACAGTCAGTCGGCTTGGCTTCGGCGCGATGCGCCTCACCGGCGACGCCATCATCGGCCCGCCGGCCGACGAGGAGGAAGCGAAGGACGTCGTCCGTCGCGCCGTCGACCTCGGCGTCGATCTCATCGACACCGCCGACTCCTACGGACCCGGCGTCAGCGAGCGACTGCTGGGGGAAGTGCTCGCGGGCGGAGATGATCGCGAGGACGATGCCAACGGCACCGATTCCGACGTCGTCGTCGCGACGAAGGCCGGGACGCTCCGCAATCGCGAGGGCGACTGGCTCCCCCACGGCGATCCGGATTACCTGAAGAACCAGGTACTGTGCAGCCTCGACCGACTGCGGACCAACCGGATCGACCTCTACCAGCTCCACACGCCGGACCCGGACGTCGACTTCGCGGAGTCGGTCCACGCCTTCGCCGAGATGAAAGACGCCGGCCAGATCGCCCACGTCGGCCTCTCGAACGTCACTGTCGAGCAGCTCGAGACCGCGATGGACATCGTCGATATCGCGACGGTCCAGAACCAGTACAACGTCGGTGATCGAGAGCACGAAGACGTTCTGCAGGCCTGCGAGGACCACGATGTCGGGTTCATCCCGTACGGCCCGCTGTACACCGTCGACGAGGACGGTGTCGCCGGCGTGTTGCAGGACGTAGCCGAGCGCCACGACGCGACACCCCGCCAGATCGCACTCGCCTGGCTACTCGCGTACTCGGACGTGACGCTCCCGATCCCGGGCACGTCGAGTGCGGACCACCTCGCGTCGAACGTGGCCGCGTCGCAGGTGGAACTGACCGACGAGGACATGGCAGCGTTGAACGACGTCGCGTAGGTGAGGATGGACGACAGCGACAGTATCACCTCCAGTAGATAGAGACAGCCCCATTTCGTCGGCAGATTCGCGGCACTTCGTCGGTCGTCCAGTTCCTCGTCCATCGTGACGGCGTCCCAGTCCTCGCGTGCAACGCAGATCCTCCTATAAGTGAGTGGTCGTGGTAGCGGTCCGTGCAATGACACCAACGACCCCCACCGGACCGAATGGAGCCGGAAACTCCGTCGTCGAGAAGCCATCCCCAATCAGCCGACTGCGAGGTGACGACGTATGAACGGAATCGAAGACGGCGTCGCGCTGATCTCCGGCGCATCGTCCGGGATCGGGCGCGCGACGGCCAAGCGGTTCGCAGCAGACGGTTCGAGCGTCGTCGTCGCCGATATCGACGCCGACGGCGGCGAGGAAACGGTCTCGCAGATCGAGGGCGAGGGTGGCGAAGCCACCTTCGTCGAGACCGACGTCACCGACGAGGACGACGTGGCGACAGCCGTCGAGACCGCCGTCGACACCTACGGCGGGCTCGACTTCGCGTTCAACAACGCGGGGATAGAGGGCGAACAGGTCAGCTTCGCCGATCAGGGGAACGAAAACTGGGAGCGCGTCCTCGACATCAACCTGGGTGGCGTCTTCTACGCGATGCGCGAGGAGATACCGGTCATGCTCGAGAGCGGTGGCGGCGCCATCGTGAACACGGCCTCCATCGCCGGTATCCTCGGCTTTCCGAATCTGAGTCCGTACGTCGCCAGCAAACACGGCGTCGTCGGACTGACGCGGTCGGCGGCCGTCGAGTTCAGCGCCGACGGGCTCCGGGTGAACGCGGTCCTTCCGGGCGTGATCGACACCCCGATGGTCCAGCGCTCGAGCGAAGAGGACCCGGACTCGATGGAGCAGACGATCGCCGCGATCCCGGCAGACAGACTCGGCGAACCCGAAGAGATCGCCGCGGCAGTCGTCTGGCTGTGCTCGGACGACGCCTCGTACGTCACCGGCCAACCGCTCACGGTGGACGGCGGGTACTCCGTTCAGTAACACCGGCCCGAGTGTCGAAACGGAGGGCCCCGGGCGAATTCCACCCGTACGGGAAGTCCATCCGCCATTCGCCGTGGCGCTCCCGGCCGCCCCCGAAGCATGCGGCGCCCGGGTATCGTTTTACCGTGCTCGGCGACGTGCGTTGGCCCTGCGCCCACGACGCGGGACGGTCTCGCGGAAACGACAGACTGGAGGCCGTATCGGGTCGGCGCACACGGAGGACTAATTATGGCATCAGCAACAGATACAGCGGAAAACAAGCGAATCGCCCGCCGATATCCCGAGGAAGTCGCCACGGAACGAGATCTCGACCTCATCGACGAGCTCCACGCGGACGACTTCGTCGAGCACGGGCCGTTCGGCGTCGAATCGCACGGACCGGCAGAAGACAAAGAACAGATGCGAACGTTTCTCGAGGCGTTTCCCGACTTCGAAGCCACCGTCGAGGAGATCGTCGCCGAAGGGGACACCGTCGCGATGCGGGCCCGGCTTCGCGGAACCCACCAGGGAAACTTCATGGGGATCGACCCGACCGGTGAGACGTTCGACGTACAGAATATGGTCTTCACTCGCATCGAGGACGGGCGGATCGCCGAACGGTGGGTCAACCCGGACACGCTCGGACTAATGGAACAACTCGGCGTCGTCGACTCGCCCATCGACTAAGCCCCACTCGTCCCAGCGAGCGCCTGGCGAACGAAGCGGACTCCCGACACGGCTCCCGATCGAACGGCGATCAGTTCGATCAGGGAGTCGGTGTCGGCAGGGCGCGCATCTCCCGCGGCGGGAGCAGGAAGTTGCCCCGTCGTTCGACGGTCACGTACTGCAGGATGCCGTTGTTCAGCCGCTGGCCGACCGCCGACGTCTCCGAGATACCGGTGCCGTTCATCGCCTGGCGCGTGTCGACGAAGTCACCGATCCGCCGCTGCAGGGACAGAAAGTGGAGGGTGGCCCGATCGCCGTCGGTCGAGTCGAAATCCCGGCGAAGGAGCAGTGGCGAGTCGTCTTCGCGGGCCCGAGCTGCCTTCTGGGAGTGACCGACCGCGCCGTGCTCCCGGGCGTCGTCCCCGGCGTGGGCGGGGCAGTTTCCGAGTCCGCTCGACGCGCCGAGATTGTGGCCAGCGCCCTCGACACGGTCGTCGGCGGCGTGGGCGGGACAGAACATCTTCGAGACGCGCTGGTCGCGGGTGTCCTGTTCGTACCACTGGTGGAGATTCAGACGGAGGAGCGAGAGTTGCTGGGTCGTCCCGCCGGCGAAGGGGCCCTCCCGGATCGTCACGCGGTCCTCGCTGGCCTGGTTCTTCTCGAAGCCGGACTTGAAGCCCATGTACATCGGCGACTCGTCGGGCACCGGGTCGGAGTCGGGAACGTCCGCCACGTCCTGGTTCTCGGCGGGGAGGCCCTCGCCGACGAAGCCCGTTCGTCGATCCACTCGCTCGAAGACGCCATCGAGCGTCGCCTCGACTGCGACGCCGTTGAGTTCGTCCAGTTCGCCGCGCAACGCTTCCTCGGCCGCCAGGACGACGGAGCCGTGATCACTGGCCAGATGGACGACCACGTCCGGGCGGTCGAGCGCCGGGTCCTCGAAGGGGGCAAGCGCCTCGGGTTCTCGCAGATCGACCGAATCGGACACCGGGTCGTCGAATCGGTCGAAGTACGACGGGGAGTAACTCACCGTAAAGAGCAGACCGTCGTGGCTCCGCTCGTACGCGCGTTCCAGCGTGCAGAACGCATCCTCGACCGTCTCCCGATCGGCTTCGGTCGGCTCACCATCGTCCGCGTAGTCGAGCAGGAGGAGGACCCGATGGCGCGGGGCGAGGTGGTTCCCGTACTCGTCCGTCGCGAGCCCCTCGTTCCACGCGTGCTGACGCGAGGGGAGCCCCGAGAGGTCGTCCGGGCCGCGTGGAACGTCGACCTGGGGCGATTCGCGTTCGAGGCAGGCCGACAGCGCTGCCGACCCGCCGATCGCGACGGCGGCTCTGGCGAAGTCGCGACGCGAGAGGGAGTCGTGTGAGGGAGAGACCATCGGAGGTGATTCCTGGCGTGATCGCCCGGGAGCGCCTCGGCGTGCGGTCGCCTCGCGGCGCCGTCCCGTCGACCGAATCTAGTCCCTCGTTGGGGGCTGGCGACCGTAAAATTGGCGGATGGCGGGCGGGGCGGAACCGGTGTTCATCGGCCCGGTTCGCGGCGGTTGGAGGCCGGCTCGATTCGCGGCGGTGATCGACAGCCCCGGCGCCACCCAGGACACGTTCGAATCACAATTCGTATGCTGGCTGGTCGGGAAGTACCGCCGATGGAGCGCCGGGAGTTCGTCGGGGCAGGCGCGTGTCTCTCGAGTGCGCTTGCCGCGGGGTGTATGGAGTCGGTGACGTCGCTGCTTCAGTCGGAAGACCGTCCCCGCGAGCCACCAGTCGTCGACGATCGACCTGACGCAGTGTACGTCCCGACGCACACGGAGGGGATGGAGATGGCCGGGATGGCCCGGGCCGGACCCTACGCAGTCGCCCTCTCGTACAGTTTTCCACACCGGTTCTGGACCGTCAGCGGCGACGAGGCGGAGCGAGTCTTCGTTCAGGACCCCGGGTCGGCCCATCTCATGCTGACCGTCTGGGATCCGGTAACCGACGTCGTCGTGCCAGTCGGGAGTCCCACGATCGAACTCACACGAGGCGGGGACGTCGTCGACCAGCGGGTGCTCTGGCCGATGCTCAGCCAGACCATGGGCGCCCACTTCGGCGACAACGTGCCGTTCCCCGACGACGGGACGTACACGGCCACTATCCGGCTGGACCCTCTCACGATCCGACGGACTGGCGACTTCGCCGACCAGTTCGACGAACCGGCCACCGTCGAGATCACGTTCGACTACACACGCGACGCGCGCGACGGCGTCACCGTCCGCGAGTATCCGGACGAGCAGGGTCAGAAAGGGGTGGCGCCACCGACGACGATGGACGGACCGGCCACGACGGTCCCCCCAGAGAAGCGGCTGCCTGGTGCCGTCCTCGGCGACGCGACGAGCGGCGACGCCAGGTTCGTCGCGACGGTCGTCGACGACGGCGATCGGCTCGGCGCCGACGGAACAGCCGAGAGCTACCTCGCCGTCTCGCCGCGAACGCCCTACAACCATTTTCCGCTCCCCTTCATGGCAGTGTCGGCGACGATCACGCGCAACGAAGAGACGGTCGTCGCCGACGAGCCGCTCCGGGCGACACTCGACCCCGACCTCGCGTTCCACTACGGGACCGCGGTCGAGGGCGTCGAGGCGGGCGACACCGTCACGCTGTCGATCGACACGCCACCGCAGGTCGCCCGCCACGAGGGCTACGAAACCGCATTCCTCACGATGGCCGATGTCGAGTTCACCGTCTGAATCGCCGGCCACCCAGCGGAGCGGTCCGCACAGCGCGTCGACACGACGCGTCGAGAAGGTTGCGTTCGCGCTCACCGAACGGCAGCGATCGCGGCGCTCGCCGTCCGGCGGTAGTGGCTCGCGAGTTCACCCACGACGAGCCGATCGCGCGGGTTCGATCCGAGCAGCGCGATGACGCCACCGAAGGTGACCAGCCCGATCAGCGTGCCGACGCCGACCGCGATCCAGCCGTCGAGCAGCGAGCGAACGCCGACCATCGCGCCGGCCATCGCGATCCCGGCGCCCAGCGGCGTGAGAAAGGTCGCGTCGAACGGCCACAGTCCCTCGAAGCGCCGGAGCAGGAGCACCTGGAGGAAGTTTTGCACGCCGATGGCGACGCTGGTCCCCAGGGCCGCGCCGATCAGGCCGAACTGGAGGACGAACAGCGTCGTGAGCGTGAGGTTCAGGACGGCCAGGAGCCACTCCAGCCACATCTTCGGATAGTGGTTGTTCGTCATCGAGAGGAGGATCCCCGTCGCGCCGACGGCGTTGCCGACGAACCGGCCGACGAGGAAGACGAGGAGGATCTCGTAGCCGCGGGTGTACTGCGGGCCGAAGATCGCGAGCAGGTCCTGGCCGAAGACGGCGAGGATGGCGATCAGCGGCACCGTTGCGGTGACGATGAGCCGCGTCACCGTGGTGTAGACGTCGTTCAGCGTCGCCACCCGACCGCGGGCGTAGAGGTCCGACGCGACAGGGGGCATCAGCTGGTTGAACGCGATCAGCGGGATCGCCGCGAGGCCGACGAGGACGAGCACGACGTTGTAGATCCCCGCGGCCGTCGCGGTGAGCAACACGCCGATCAGGATCACGTCGACGCGCGTGCGGATCAGCCGCCCGACGCCGGAGAGCGCGCTCGGAACCGCGTGATCGAAGAAGTGCCGGGCCTCCGAACGCAGGCCACGGACCGTCGGCCGGACGCCGATCGTCCCGATCGTGACGGGGTAGGCCACCACCGCGAGGGCCCCGACGGTGACGACGAGCGCCCCGACGACGCCGACCACGGAGTAGCCGAGCCCCACCGCCGCGGCCGCCGCGACCAGCCGGACGGCCGGGCGGAGGATTCGGTTGAGCAACACCTCGCCGTTGGCCGACTTCGCCGCCTTGAGCGCCGTGGCGTGCATCCGCACCATCGCGAGGAGGACCAGCAAGACGCCGAAGAGGCGGATCGCCTCGGGAAACGCCGGCTGGTCGATCGTCGCCGCGTTGATCGGTTCCGCGGCGAGGAAGAGCAGTGCGGCGATGAGGAGCGACGTGACGAGCGTCGACAGGTACGCCAGCCCCAGTGAGCGGCGCTGGCGCTCCGGTTCGTCCGCGAACGCCGGCAGATCCCGCAGGAGCGTCATGTCGGCGCCCAGATTCGCAAAGCGGAGGGCCATCGTGGTGAGGCGCCAGCCGAACGCGTAGACGCCGTAGAGTTCCGGCCCCAGCCCGCGCGTGAGGATAGCCTCGATCCAGATGGAGAGGCCGCGTTTGACCGACACCCCGCCGCCGGTCACGACCGCGCCGTGAGCGAGCGAGAGGAGCGCGTCGCGCTCGTCGGCCGGGACCGCCTCGGTGGTCGACGGCGAATCCGCTGTCTGATCGTCGCCATCAGTTCGGGCTCGGTCGGCGACTGCAGGCTGCTCGGCTAGGGGTCCGTCGTCGCTCACAGTCTCGGTTCTACGTCGAGGGAGCCACCCCCGCCGGAAAAGGCGCGCGAAAGCGGGTACCCTCGCCGTGAGACGGGTCCTGTTCGTCCGGGAGTCGACGCCGTCGCGGGTGCTCGATCAGCCGGCGGACTGAGGCGGAGCCGCGGCGCTAGGGATCGAAACACTCGGCCTGCGCTGCCTGTAGAGGGGCGTCAGGACGTGAGACTGCCGAGGAAATCGTCGCTCTGGTAGTCGAGGTGATCGAGTCGCGGGCCGAGCAGTTCCCGGATGAGGACCACGAAGGGGTTCGCCCGCCCCTCGCCGACGAGCGCGACCTCGCGTTTCGTGCCCGCGGCGGTTTCGTCCCAGAGGCCGACGAGGACGTGATCTCGATCGGCGACGATCAGCCGACTCACCGTCGGATACCCCGTCGGGTCGTACAGCCAGTCGAGTTGCGGTTCCCAGATCGTCGCCTCCGGAAGGTGTGTGCTGAAGAACTCCCGCGCCTCGCAATTCTTCGTCCCGGCGTGGAACGCGACCCCGCGGTCGATCGCCCGGCGCGCGTGGGGTAGACACGCCTCGTCGAGAAGTTCGTCGGAGGCGTATATCAGAAAGAGTTCGTCCGCGGCGCGCTCGGCCATCTCCCGTCCGTAGTCGTAGACGCGCTCGCGACCCTCGAGTCGTTCGACGGGACGATCGTCCGACCCGGTTCCGACGTCGATCTGTCTGAACACGTTGGCGAGGACGCCGTCGTCCATCCACTGCGCGTCGTCGAATGCGCCGGTCCCGCTGCTAACGCGATTGTCAGCGGGGTCGTACGCGAGGAGGCCCGCCTCGTCGAGCTGCGGGAGATACTTGTGGTGGAGGGACACGGCCAGCATCTCGGGGTCCCTCGACTCCGCCGACTCGATTCGATCGGCGAGTTCGGCCACCGAAAGCGCGCCTGCGGCGTCAGCGACACTACTCAGTATCGATCGGGTAGTGGGATCCGCGAGCAGTTGAACGACGCGCCCGTCATGTGATACCATCACAAGGTACTATTACTGGAGGGTTGTAAGGGCTTCTATCAGTTTTTCGATATAGTGCGGAACCAGTTCAGCCGTCGTCATGATAGACGTGATCGGCGAGAAATCGGCGAAGGGCACCCTAATCAGTCAGGATTCTGTCCGGGTTTGGCCACACTGTAGTCAGGTCGCTGGTGAGTCGACGGAGTGGAAGACGGAGAGAGATCATACCAGAACAGTACTGAGCTGTACGACCCCACAGTTGGAGGGGCAAAATGCGCCGCCTGCCGCGTGCAGGGCAGGTGACTACCCCTCGGTGTATTTCTCCCTCCACCTCGGAGTTGCGTAGACCATCCAGAGGATACTAAAGAGGATCCAGAATACACCGCGGAACAGCCGTGAGTCCGATTGACCGGTCAAACCCCAAATGAGCGAAGACAGGCCAAGGAGGAGCGAGCAAATGCCTAAACCCACGGGAAACCAGTAATTGAACTTCGTGACTTGGTCCATTCCGCCACCCATCCTACAATCCAGAGCGGGAGAAATTTACCAGTATCGTTCACCCCTAAAGGAACTAGATCGACCAGTACACACGAGCGGCTGACCGGCTCTCACCAGCAGGTAGCGACCCAGGCAGGTTGCAACAGTGCCGGTTCGATACGAACGAGTCGGCCGTGATGCCCCACATTCTGTACTCGATGGGCTATCTTCCCTACTTTCCAAGATATCTCCGACCCAGTATCGGAATTTCCGAAACGGTACTCCGTCACTTATCCCACTTCTGACAGTGTCAGGTCGTATGGGAAAGACCAATCCCACCTACCGAGACACGGTTCGCGCGTTCGAAACTGAGTGGTCGACGTATCATCGGGCACTCCGAACACAACACCAGGACCAGTTCCAGCAACTCATCCACCAGGTTCGAAACTTTGCCGATGCGGGCGGCATGCAGAACCACCCCGATCCGATGACGACGCACCTGATTTCGATGCTGCTCGCCCACGAGTGTCGGCTGACGGAGCTCGAGTTACAGCTCGAGAATCCGCGGAGTGACCCCGCTATAACAGATTGAAAGTGGGTAGCCTCGTTCCGACAATACGGACCCGAACACACCTTATCGGGTTCACTGACGGCGATCTCCATGCCCGAATAGAAGCGGCTGGTCCCGTTGAAATTCTCTCCTTTAGAGACCTGTTCCCGTGAATACACTGTACACTACACGTGCGTAGTTACCGCTGAAAGTTCTATCAGGAACAAGTGATGTTTATCGGCCCGTGCTGAATACAGAGCGCGAATGTCGCACGAGTCTGAGCGTAATCAACACAGGGGATCGAACGCTCAGTACAGGGCAAGCAGTTACCGAGGTAGCTATTGATTTGTCTGAAACATGCTAAAAGTTGCCTGCTGAATATAGAGGCTGCATACAGCATGTAGGGGGGATTTTTCGAACGACAGTCCTGTCATCGGTATACCTTTTCAGCAAGTGGTCTGTAGCACCGAGACTGGCGGTAGTGTTGACAGCTAACAAAAATTAAGCGTATTTATCGTATAGTGGTCCCGCGAGCAACATAACCCCCCCAATAGCCGTCAAATACAACCCTATACCAATGTTGACTAACGTTTCAGCTTCTTCCGATGGATTCTCGTCGACACCCATCCATGGATCGTTAATATATCCCAGCGCGAGGAATGCAACAAATATACCAATCAGAGTGACACCAATCCAGGTTTTTTGACCCCAACTTCCAAGACGAGAGCGCCCAACAACGACAACCGCAATGGCAGCCAGTATCAGCGTGAAGATACCGTCGGCATCAATCCCAGCTCTACTAACTGATGTTCCCAGAAACTCCACAGAGAACCATGGAAGGAATGCCCCGGCAATCGTGACACCCCCACCGACAAGCGCCAACTTCTTTCCAAGTGAAATCTCGGAGAAATGCTTCCAGGACAGCTGGTCTGTTGGTTCTGATCCCACCTGAGAGGTTTCGCTCGTTTGTGGTCGCTCCCCCTGTGAGGGGCGCTGTGGTCCCATTTCGGATTGTTCTTTTTCTGCTGGGTCTGGCTGGTGACTTTTAGAATCCAGAGATGGATCCAATTCAGTACCACATTCACTGCAAAAGCGGGACTCAGGTTCAATCCCGGCCCCGCAATTCTGACAGTATGGCATAAATATGGAAAATACATCACGTGATGAAATACCTACTGGCCAAACAGTTATCTACCATTCCCATAGGGGCCGTCATTAAAGCTCACTCACAGTACGGTATTTTATTATAGTTCCTCACAATGGAGTGCCCTACATAATCGTACAAATAGATCTTACCCCTCAAAGTGCGAGTGACGGGCTGTACAATAAAACGTGCCGTGTATTCAGCACAATAGTCTGAATATACCCCCAGTCCTGATAGATCATCCACCGTTCAATACGCACGTGTAGTGTGAGGATAGTTCACCGATTCCGGCATGAAACAAATAGGGACGTCGTGCTGAACTCATCCTCTGTACCTCACACGCCGCAAGTATCCAATAAGCGATAGGTAGTCAGCCAATGTGTTACCGCATTCCGCTGTATTGACCGCACCTGAGTCAAAAGCTCTCACTTGCGGAGGAATTCAACAGCGCCAAGCGGCTGGTAGTCCTCAAACCGACTCCGGATCACCCCCAGTCACCCGCCCCATATCGAACTCCAGTAGCCCGATCGCCGCGATGCAGTCCACGCACAGTCGTTTTTCCGAATCCGCGTACCGCTCCGACAGCGGCCCTTCGTGGACCGCCCGAACGGACGCCGAGTACGTCGTCGCCAGGTCCTGCCCGCAGCGCGGACACGGATCGTCCGGCCGGGGCTCGTCGTAGTCGTAGCGACCCATCTCAGTTCACCTTCAAATTGCCGAGTCGCAGGACGAGATCCTCGGCGAGTTTCCAATCCCAGACGAATGCCGGGTAGCGCTTCGGCTGCCGATGCCACTGCTGTGCGAGACCTTTTTGTCTCGATGGTGGGTTTCGTATCATGGTGGACAAATCTCTCAGCGGGATTTGGAAGCCACGTCTCGGGTGGCCCAAACACCCGGGACATTTCCGCAAGCGGCTGTCCCCGTACACTCGTTGGAGCGCGTGACTTCCGTTCAGTACTCCAATGTGAAGTGCAATATAATTATCGGATGGGTGGAAGAAAGTATTGGGCTAGTCTCCGGAAGTGCGCACGAACAATTTGGCTGGCCGTTCCGCCCATGGACGCAACACGGTCGAGGATGGCTGACGACCGGATACGCGGCGTGGATGCTACACCGAACATTTCCAGGGGAGGGTGTCGGGCCGGTCACAACGGGTGAGCCGCTTACCGGTCGGTCGCCGCGACGTACTCGTCTCGGGAGATGGTGTATCTGTGCACGTCGGCGACGGTATCAGCCAGCGGCAGCCAGTTCCGAAGTCGGCCCTCGTACCGACCGTCGTACCGGTCGACGTACGTTTCGATCGCCTTTCGTGACTTTTCGTTGCCGTCGATGTGCGCGGCGACGACGAGTTCCAAGTCGAGCCGATCGAACGCGACGGCGAGGATCGCATCGGCTCGTTCACCGGCGTATCCGCGCCCCCAGAATCGCGTCCCGAGGATGATTCCGAGGTTGGCGAGCCGTTTGTCCCAGTGCGGATACAATCCCGTCGTTCCGGCGATGACGCCCGCGCCGTCTTCCCCGTCCGTCGGACGAATAACGTACTTCGCTCCGTCTCCCTCGTCCCACGACCGCTCGGCCTCGTCGACGTAGTCGTGCGTCTCTTTAACCGTCTCGTGCGGCGACGAATCCCAGTACTCGAACATCTCGTCGACGTCCGCTCCGTCGCTGTAGAACTCGTGAAGGGCAAACACGTCGACAGTGTCGTGGGAAATCCGGTCGAGTCGGAGGCGCTCGGTCTCGATACGTTCGGGGAACATAGCACCCTACTCGCAATCGAGCGTAATCAGTAGTGAGCCACCACACCGGCCGAGCGGGTGGTTATCGGGGGTGGGCCGCCGAACGATGTCCCGCCGCTGAATCCAGCAGCTGTGGTCAGCAAATCAGTTCCGACACCGGCTCCACAGTTCGTCGCCGCCTGCGAGCGTCGCGACGCGATGCGCACAGAGACGCCATCCCGAGGGAGTCACGGCGCACAGTGACCCAACGGCACCGACTGCCGGTCCGGCTCACTCCGCGTTTCTGGCCGCCTCGGCTTTCGCCGCCAGCAGCTCCGTCAGCTCCGCGGTCGGCACGTCCTGCTCGTACCCGATCTGGATGGTCTCCTTGCCGGTGTCGTACCCCATCGCTTCGAGCCGGTCGCGGTCGTCGCTCCCGAGTGCGTCCGCGCCGATCCCGAAGGTCGCGTGATTCGTGAACGCGGTGATGCCGACGTGGGTGCCGTGGAAGCGGTAGAACGGGACGTTGTAGCTGATTCCCTCCTCCGCTTCCGGCACGGTCGAAGTGACGAGCTCGCGGAGTTCTCTGAGCGTCGGGCGGGCGGCTTCGTCCGCGTCGGCGATGTAGCCGTCGACGGTTTCTGGCTCGGACATGCGGAATTCTCTCTCTGGGCTCCGTACGGGTCACCACGTATTAATCGTCCACCAGCACCCCATAGCGATCGAGTGGCCTGTTCGGCCTCATCAGCCGCTTCAGAATCACTCCTTCTCGGCTGCGTCAGTCGTCGTCTTCGTCGTCCGCGTCGCCGTCATCGTCCGCATCGTCGTCTTCCTCATCTGCGTCGTCCTCATCGTCCTCTGCGTCGTTCTCGTCCTCGTCGTTTTCGTCCTCGTCATCCGCGTCGTCGTCTTCATCGTCTGCGTCCTCGTCATCGTCGGCTTCGTCGTCACGGGGTTCGATCTCTTCCTCGAGGGAGAACACGTCCCCAGTCGACCCGTCGACGGCGATTTCGGCGTCACCAGTCAGGGTGGCGGCGTCCAGGAGTTCGAACTCGAACTCGTAGGCGCTGCCGTCGTCGATCTCCGAACTGGTGAGGGTCCAGTTCCCATCCTCGACTGGCGACAGTGCGTCGCGGGCCGTTTCGAGGGCTGCTGACTGGGCCACCGTTCGGTCGTCGTTGTCGTCGCGCGGGCGCTCGAACTCGCGAGAGCGCTCGCCGTCCTCGCTCTCGACCTCGATCGAGAGTCCGTTGTCCGTTTCGAGTTCGATCTCACCGGTCGACTCGGCGGTGAACTGTGCCAGGAGCGCCGTGGCGCCGGTGCCGGTGACCGTGTTCAGGGCCTCGATCGACTGGTTGAGCGCGGACCGATCGACCTCGGCGGCGCTGAGCGCGGACGGAGAGACCGTCGCGACCCGCTGTCGGAACTGCCTGTGACTGTCGAGGACGTTGGACGCGCGGGCGTTCAGGGTCGCGAGCCGCTGAGTGTACGCAGCCTTTCCGAGGTCGCCGTCCTCGTAGGCGGCGGTCGCGTCCGCGTAGTCTTCGTCGATAGCCTCGGCCCGATCACGGAGGGCCGCCGCCCGGTCGGCGAGCGCGTCGGCCCGCGTCGCTTCGTCCGCGTCCTCGAACGAGATCTCGAAGGCCGTGTCCTCGACGTCGGACTGTACGTCGTCGGCAGAAACCTCGATGACCGTCGAGAGCTGCGGCCCGGTCGTGACGTTCACGCTCGAACTGTTCGGCGCGGACTGGGCTGGTGCGACGGTCGTGCCGTCCAGCGAACTCGACGAGGGCTCGCCAGCATCGGTCGAGAGCGCCACCGCCGGGACGGCGATCCCGACCACGAGAAGGGTCGCGAAAACGACAGAGACGAGCGCGGTTCCGTTCATCAGTATCGATGAGGACGTCCCGGGAGCCCTTAAACGGACGAGACCGTCGGCGTCGTTTGCGGACGGTTGCACTCACTTGCACAGGTCGAACGGCCCATTCGATCGGGCACCTACCATCACCGATCCCTCACCGCGTGCCGACGCTTCGCATCGAACATGGAGGTGCAGTTGGAGACAGTTGCAGACGTTTGCAGCGACTCCGCACGGATCCCGTCGTGTCGACGATGCAACTCGGTACGAACGTCGGACCGGTTTATTGTCGCCCCGTTTCGAGACGAGAGTGCAATGGATTCCACAAAACTGCTCGCGGTTGGGTTCGTGGTACTGCTCGCGATCGGTGGCGTCGCCGCCACCGGTACTGGCGGCAGTACCCAGACGATGGCCAGCGACACGAGTGGTGTGACGAACGTCGACGCACACGCGACGTACGACAACGGGACGGTCACCGTCGTCGTCACCGACGCCGGCGAGCCCCTCCAGAACGTCAGCGTGCACGCAGACGACGAGGAGGGAGCCACGACCGACGCGAACGGGACGGTCACCTTCGAGACTGACGAAGACGAGGAACTCGAACTCGAGATCGAGGGGAGTGACTTCGAGGGTGAACTCGAATACGTGATCGACGACGGCTCACTGTACCTCGTCGAAGAGGAATTCGAGTACGAGCGTGACGACGTGGCAGCTGACGAGGACGACGAAGAGAACGAGGATGACGCAGACGGCGAAGAAGCGGACGATGACGACGAGGAGAGCGAAGGCGACGATGCTGATGATGAGCAGGACGAGGACGACGACGCAGATGACGAAGACGACGAAGAGAGCGAGGACGATGATGACGACGAAGAAGCGGACGACGATGACGAGGAGGAGACCGACGACTGACGCGACAGATCAGCCGAGAGGTCCACGATCGCGCAGATACCGCCGTGGGTTTCCCGAGTGAGACCCACGAAGACGACGGATCTCCGGTCCGGCGTCGCGGTGACCAATTTCCGGCGTTTCAGCCGGTAAAACACCGCATTCAGAGGCAGCACACCCCTCCGATCGTCGGATTCGGGAACGGGCCACGGGCTCGGTCGCCGACAGTTGCGGCCCGTTCACACCACTACCAACAGTCCCCGTGTCGTTCGGCCCGTACGGTGGATCGAGAAAACAGACGACTTATACGATTTCTGTAGGAATGTGGGGTATCTAATGGCTGGCTCATCGGACGCCGGTAGACGGGCGGTCGTTGCAGTCGCCATCATCGGCCTCCTGGCCGGTGGACTACTGTCACCGATCGTCACCGGTGCTGCGGTCGCCCAGCAATCCCAGCCCGAGACCGACAACACGGTCACGCGGATCGAGGTAACCGAGAACGGGTCCGCACACTGGACGGTCCAGATTCGGACCCGCCTCGACACCGACCAGCGCGTAGCCGAGTACGCCGCGTTTCAGGACCGGTTCAGGAACGATACAGCGCAATATCTCGACCCGTATCGCACACGGATGCGCGGCGTCGTCGCGAACGCGGCAAACGCGACCGATCGCCGGATGCAGGCGACGGCGTTCACCGCGTCGACGAGTATCCAGGAGGTACCCCGGCGCTGGGGAGTCGTCACCTACGAGTTCACGTGGACGAATTTCGCCGCCAGCGAGAACGGTCAGGTGACCGTCGGCGACGTCTTCCAGGGTGGATTCTTCATCGCCGACGGCGATACGCTGCAGGTAGTCACCCCCGACGGTTACGAGGTGGCCCACACCGATCCGGCTCCGGATCGTCGAGAAAGTGGGATGGTGACGTGGACCGGCAGACAGGACTTCGCCGATGGCAATCCGACCGTGGCGATCGCGAACACCGGGCAGACCGACGAGGGTGGCGCGATCGCCGGGACGATCGTTCGAATCGCCGTCAGTGGGCTCCTCGTGGTCGTACTCGGGCTTGGTGGCATCGTGAGTTACCGGCGTCTCACGAGTGATTCCGACGAGACGCCCGTTCCAGCCGAGGAAGCCGCTGAACGGAGCGAGTCACCACCCGCAGCTGGTGAGGAGCGTGACGTCGAGGAGCGCGAGCCGGTGCTGACGGACGAAGAGCGCGTCCTCGACCTCCTCGAAGCCAATGGCGGCCGAATTCGACAGGCGGTGATCGCCGAGGAGTGTGACTGGTCCGCCTCGAAGACGTCGCGCGTCGTCGGGGAGCTGGCGGACGAAGGAGTCATCGAAAAGCTACAACTGGGCCGAGAGAACCTGGTCTCGATGCCCGACGAAGACGAGTGATCACGATGGCTGTCGGGTTGGGTGGGCTGGCGATACTCGATATGTGAAATCGCGCCCAGTGACAAGAATTACTGTCGTCGTGATACGCCACTAACGTATGCGCCCCAGCAGGCGGACCGTCCTCAAAGTAGCGGGTGGCGTCGGTCTCGGCGGGGCCGGCGTCGCCTACTGGCAGCGTCGGTGGCTCCGACGGCGGGACGACCTCGACGCGATCGAGACGACGCTCGACGTCACCGTCCCGACCGTGCCAAATCCCGTGACCGTCACCGACGCCCACCTCGACGCCGCCTACTCGTGGGCCCGCGAGCACGTCGAAACGACCGAGCGCGAATTCCCGGAGTCGGAAGTAGGCTCGAACCGCCTCGAACACGCGACGGAGGACCTCACAGGACAGGCTCCCGACGAGGTCGACGACGGAGCTGCTCGCCACGAGGCCCTCACACAGTACACGCTCGCGGTTTCATCGAGTGCGATGGCCCGCGGGTACCCCGTCGAAACCGAAGACCAACCACCGAGCGACGAACTGGAGGCGGCCCACGAGACGCTCAGTGACGACCTCGACGCCGTCGACCCGCGGTACGCCGGCGAGTCGCTCACCGGCACGGTCGTTCAGGCTGGTCACGCCGACTCGCGCTGGGCAACCGCCGCGTCGAATCACTCCCGGGCAGCCGACTACCTGGCGGACGACCGGTTCAGTCACGACGTGACGTGGGAGACGGTCGAAATCGGCCGGTTCGAGTTGGACAACGCCGAGTGGTTTCGGGAGGGACTCGCAACCGACGATGCGGTCGACCGGACCGCGGCTCTCGAGGATTGTGACGAGCGACTCGCCGAACATATCGAGTCGGCGACCGACGGGGTCCAGTGGGAGTACGAACCCAATGTGTACGCCCGGGCCTACGATCGGTGGAGAGGGGTCCAAATGGACCACCTCGGCCAACCAGACCACGCCAGAGACGTCGGTCGGGTCGCACTGGTCGTGTTGATTCAGGCTGAGCGGGCCACTGTCGCCGAAACGCTCGCCGAGTTCGACGACGTTCCCGGCTGGGGAGGTTCTCGGGATGTCGACACAGAACTACTCGACGACGCGGCGGAACTCGTCGCCGAGAAGCGAGCCGCCAGCGACCGCCTCGCGGCGACGGCCGACGCGGTCGGTTCCGACCCACTCGGCGCACACTTGCTCCGACAGGCGATCCAGAACGTCGAACAGGCCGATTCATCGCTCGACCGCCTCCGTGAGAACGTCAGGTCGGACGATAGTGAGCAGTGGCAGGCCGAACTCGATCGTGCGGCGCTGCAATATCGCGGCGCAGCGGCAGACGCAGACGCGATCCCCACGATCGTCTCCCTCGTCGCCGACGAAGGCTAACATGGAGGCGCCGGCGAGCTCGCCGAAGCGGAAGCGCCGGTTCAGCCCCGAGATGCGGCTATCGCACGCGAGGGCGCCCCATCGACCTCGACGCACGTGTCGCGACAGGACGGCCCCTGTTCTGCCCGCCGGCCGAACCGAACGTGCCAGCAGAACCCTATAGCGATTTTACACCACCGGGTTTCTTCCGGTTCCGGTTTCGAGAGGCGAGCATGTTCGAGAACGCGGTTCTCTCGGTTTTCGGGCTGGTCTTCGTCGTCGCCGGTGCCATCACGATGTACCACGGGTACGGTGAGCGCGCCGAGGGCGAGGTGATCGCCGAGACCGAGACGACGGCGGTCCGGGATCTCACGCCCGGACCGGCCGAGGTGAAGGGCACCGTTCGTCCCGCCGAAGACGCGACCGCGACGGAGGCGCCGATCTCGGCGACCGAGGCACTGGCCGTCAGCGTCGAAGTCGAAGAGCAGCAAGACGGCTCGTGGAACACGATCTTCACGGACGAGTGGGCCGAGTCGCTGCTCGTCGACGACGGGACTGGCGAAGTGCCGGTCGATCTTTCCTCCGCGGGCGAACTGGACCTCAGGGGGACCGAAACCGAGGTTGGCGTCGACGACGAACCGCCGGCTGCCGTGCGACGCTACGTCGAGACCGAATCCGACCTCGAATTGCCCGACCGGCGGAGTATGGGACCGGTGAGCGTCGGCGAGCGCAGACGCTACACGGAGGGCGTGCTCGAACCGGGCGACGACGGCTACGTGCTCGGGGCGGTACGAGAGACGGCGGCCGGTTGGGACCGGGCGGACTACGTGATCGACGAACCCACGGAATCCGGCGAGTTCGTCCTCTCGAACAGACCCGAGCGCGAACTGATCGACGAGCGAACGCAGAGCGGGCTCGTCTCCCTCGCGTTCGGTTGTTTCCTCGCACTCGTCGGCACCGCCGTGGCGGTCGTGCCGTGGGTCCCAGTCTGAGCGTTGGCGCGATCACACCGCAGATCGAAGCGACGGCCGACGACCCGTGAGCCTTTCCACCCACCCGACGAATCGCCGCGTATGCGCGTCGTGACGACACTCCCCTCCGCGACGGAACTGGTCGCCGCTCTCGGGATCGACCCGGTCGGCGTCTCGCACAGCTGTGACTACCCGCCGCGAGTCGCGGATCGGCCCACCATCACCAGTGCGGCGATCGACACCGAGGCATCGACCGCCGAGATCGACCGGCAGGTGCTAGCCGCCGAGACGGAGGGCGGCGTCTACGACGTCGACGCCGAGACGATCGAGCGGCTCGATCCCGACGTGATCGTCACGCAGGGCGTCTGCGACGTCTGCGCGGTCGACACCGTGCTCGTCGCGGACGCAGTCGAGCGAATCGATGCGGAGCCGGAGATCGTCACGATCGATTCCCACACGGTTGCTGGGGTGTTCGACGATCTGGAACGACTCGGGCGCGTGCTGGGGCGGGCTGACCGCGCCCAGGAGGTTCGCGCCGACCTCGAAGCGCGTCTCGAGGCCGTCCGCGAACGCACACCTGACGAACCCGACGCTCGGCCGAGCGTTGCCGTCTTCGACTGGACGGACCCCGTCATGGTCGCGGCCCACTGGGTCCCGGAACTGGTCGAGATCGCCGGCGGGCGCTACGAACTGGCCGAGGCCGGGTCGGATTCGCGCCCCCGCGAGTGGGACGAACTGCGTTCGGCTGACCCCGACGCCCTCGTCGTCGCGCCCTGCGGCTACGATCTCACACAGACCGCCGAGAACCTCGGAGACCTCACCGACCGCCCGGGCTGGGACGAGCTCGCGGCCGTGGAAGCTGGCCGCGTCTGGGCGGTAGACGGCAACCACTATCTCAATCGACCCGGCCCGCGACTCGTCGACGCCGCTGAGACACTCGCCCGCCTCCTCCATCCCGACCGGTTCGACGCAGGTGACACCCCGGATGCGAGCGTGGCCCGGCCGCTCTCGGCGCTCCGAACGCCCCCGAACGCGTGAGTCGCGCGGTGCTGGGCCGATGGCGCAGTTCCGTCGCGGACGCCTGACGGCGCGGACCGTCCCTCCCCTGATTGTCAACTTCGTTTCGTATCAGTCGCCTACTTATGCGACTAGCCACCGTGGACGAACCCGATGATGGGAACCGACGATCGGGATCGAGCCGAGGCGAGAACCGTCACCAGAGAGTTCGACACCGACCAGACAGACCCGAACGTCGCGGTCGTCTCGGCACTCGCCGAGATCGAAGATGTGCCCGTAGAGGAGTTGAACCCGTTGTACAGCTGCATCGACCACATCCTCGAACACCTGTACTCGAATCCGCCAGCCGACGAGGCGGACGTACAGATTACCTTCACCTATAACGGCTATCGGATCACCGTCGAGCAGGACGGAAGGGCGCGGTTCGAGCCGATCGAGAACTATCGCGTCGGGTGAGCGGTGGAAGGGTTCGACGACAGCAGTGGCGCCATTACCGTACTTATTCCGCTGGGATCGTACACCGCGCCTCGTAGGTGACTTCGTCGAGCGAGTCGATCGTGGCGGACTCGCCGCAAACGGGACAGTCGGGCGAGCGGTGAACCGGGACGGTCTCGACCGACATGTCCGCGGCGTCGTACATGAGCAGCCGGCCGGTCAGCGCCTCGCCGATGCCCGTCAGTTGCTTGATGACCTCCGTCGCCTGGAGACAGCCGACGGTCCCGGGCAGGACACCCAGCACGCCGGTCGTCGCGCAGTCGGGGACGGTCCCCGGCTCCGGCGCCTGGGGGAAGAGACAGCGGTAGCACGGTCCGTCTCCGCCGGGATCGATCGTGATGACCTGTCCCTCGAAGCGGTAGATCGCACCGTGGGAGAGTGGCGTGTCCGTGAGAACGCAGTAGTCGTTACAGAGGTACCGTGTCGCGAAGTTGTCGCTGGCGTCGCAGACGACGTCGTAGCCCGCGGCGATCTCGTCGATCGAGTCGGCATCGAGTCGCGTCTCGTAGGTTTCGACGGTGACGTCGGGGTTCAGGTTTCGGACGTACGCGGCGGCGCTCTCGACCTTCGAGCGGCCGACGTCGGCGTCGGCGTGGACGATCTGGCGCTGGAGGTTCGAGCGTTCGACGACGTCGTCGTCCACGATTCCTAGCCGGCCGACGCCCGCCGCCGCGAGGTACTGGATAACCGGCGAGCCGAGCCCACCCGCGCCGACGACGAGCACGGAGCCGTCGAGCAGCGCCGCCTGCCCGGCTGGCCCCACCTCGTCCATGATGACGTGACGCGAGTACCGATCGAGCTGCGTCGCGTCGAGCGAGAGGTCGCTCATACCCGCCGTTGGCGGCGGTGGGCCAAAAGCTGGCGGGTCCGTGACGCAACAGCGGTATTGACGGGTCCGTGGCTCCACAGCTGTATCGGCCGAATACGCACGATACAGCACTCAGGACGCGACCGTTGCGTGACACCCCCAGGTTTATTATCGTGTGATGTGAACCCATGCCTATGGGAGCCACTCCCACCGGTGCCGACGACGTGTTCGACCAGTTCTTGACGGACCGCGGTCACGAGACCGAGCCCGTTGGCTGGGATCAGAACCGGCGGAAGAAGCAATGTCCGGACTGTGGCGGCCTTCACGACGAAGCCGCCACGTCCTGCACCGTCTGTGGGTGGACACCGAGCCGCTAACCCCTGCGACTGTCCTGAACCCGGTCCCGACGCGGGTTCCAGATTGAATTGCAAATATCTGTTTCAACGACCGGTATTACTAATAGCAAGAATTGCAGACGTGTAGACGAGTACGTATGGAGGAATGCCAGAACTGCGGGTCGTTCGTCACCGACACGTACGTCAGAGTGTTCACGCCGCCCGAGGAGGACCAGCCGCGTGTCTGTCCTGACTGCCCCGACATGGTTCGCGACGGCGCCGACGTCCGGCAAGCGCGGTCGACACGAGGAACGTGACATCCTCCCGACCACCAGACCGACTGATCACGGACCCCGAGAATCGCTGTCGCAGCCGAAAACGGCCGACGATTCAGCCACCGGTAGCTCGAACGAAACCCACGTCACTTATGAGGGACGCGCCCTTGTACGGTGACAATGACCGCAAGCGACACGACGGTGACGCGCCTCTTCGGTGGGCCGGGCAGCGGGAAAACGACCGCGCTGCTCGACCACGTCGAAGAGATTCTCGAAGCCGACGACGTCACGTTCCGTGACATTCTCGTCGTCTCCTACACCCGTGCTGCCGCCCAGGAGGTCCGCGAGCGCCTCGCCGAGCGTCTGGACGAGAACCCCCGCTCGCTGCAGGGCAACGTCTGTACGATGCACGCGAAGGCCTACGAACTGCTGGACCTCTCGCGCGGCGACGTCATCGGCGAGTCCGACAAGGAAGGCTTCTGTGAGGACTACGGCATCGAGTACGAGGACGAGTACAGCGGCGCCGGCCGCCGGACCGCCCGCTCGACGACCATCGGGAACAAGATCATCGCGACGAGCCAGTGGCTCCAGCGGACCAGCCGAGACGTCTCCGACTGGTACGACGTTCCCTTCCAGTGGGACGACGAGGAGGTCCGCCTGCCGCCGGAGATCGACGACAACGCCCAGGAGGGTAACAAGTACACCCCGACGTGGCCGAGCGACGACGATCGAATCGACGTCCCCGAGGCGATCCGTGGCTGGCGCAACTACAAGGGCCAGGAGGGCAAGATCGGCTTCGCGGACATGCTAGAGCGAGTCGAACAGCGCTCGCTCGTCCCGAACGTCGACTACCTCGTCATCGACGAGTTTCAGGACATCACCACCCTGCAGTACGACGTCTACGAGGAGTGGAAACCCCACGTCGAGCAGGTGCTGATCGCCGGCGACGACGACCAGGTCGTCTACTCCTGGCAGGGCGCCGATCCCGCGCTCCTCCTGGACGAGGAGGTCGACGACGACGTCGTCCTCCCGAACTCCTACCGCCTGCCATCGAACGTGTTGAACGCCGTCAACCGCGAGATCCGCCACATCGACGTCCGCCAGGACAAGGACCTCAACCCACGCAAGGAAGGCGGCATCGTCGAGGCGGAGACGAACAAGTCCATGCTCGACGTCGTCCGGATGGTCCGGCGCGCCCTCGTCGAGGGCGACGGCACGATCATGCTGCTCTTCCGGGCGCGCTACCAGATGTTCCAGTTCATCGACGAGTTCATCACCGAGGGCGTCCCCTTCACTGCCCTGACCGACCAGCGGATGTGGACCGACCGCCTGACCCAGTACGTCCGCGCCGTCGAGGCCATCAGCGAGGACGAGGATATCGACGGGCTGGAGGCGCGTCGACTCGCCGACATGCTCCAGGACTCCGCGTTCGGCACCAACGAGCGCGACGCCCTCTTCGACGACATCGACGAACTGCAGGAGGAGGCGGGCGTCGACGATCTGGAGGAACTCACCGTCCCCGCCTCGGTGATCGACGAGCACGTCCCGTTCATGCCCGACGAAGCGTCCGCGTCGGACATGCTCCGGAAGGTGACCAGCTTCCAGAAGAAGTCCGTCAAGGCCTACTTCAACATCGGCGAGTACCGCGGGATGGACACCGACCGCGTCCGCGTCGGCACCATCCACTCCGCGAAGGGTCGCGAGGCCGACCACGTCTTCGTCGGCACCGACCTCACCGAGAAGGTCGTCGAGCAGATGGTCGCCACCATCGAGGATCGCTCCGGCGACGGCGAGGGCGGCGTCACCGACATCCCCGGCGTCGAAGAGTTCACCAAGACCACCTCGCCCGTCCCCATCCTCACCGACAACGAACGGCGCGTCTTCTACGTCGGGATGTCCCGGGCTCGCGAACGGCTCGTCTTGCTCGAGAATCTGGTCGACGGTGCCCCCACGCTGCCGATCGACGTCCTGCTGAACAACGAGCTCACGGACCAGAGCCTCGAGGAACTCGTCGAGGAGGCCCAGCGCCCACAGGAACTCGAAGCCGAAGCGCCGTGACGGACGCGTTCGCGGCGATCCGATCGGCGCTCGCGGACGAGGCAGCTGCCGGATTTGTCCACGCCGGTCCACGGCAGGATCCCGGAATTCACTATCTGCTCGCAAACCGGGACGGCTACACGGCGACCGAGACGAACACGGCCGGTCTCGACACGGCACTGGATGGAGACGTCGCCGGTCTCGAGACGCCACTCGATGGGGACAACACCGATTTCGAGATGTCGCTCGATCTAACCGCCGGCAACGCGCTCGACGGCCGGTCGACCGCCCCCTGGGCCGTCGCCGTCGTGTCCGACGACATCCTCGTCGTCTCACCGGCGGACGCCGACCAGCCGGCTGCGACGCTCGCCGAGCGGCTGTCGACGACGCTCCCCGACGACGAAACGCTGCTCGCCCCGGCGTCGATTCCACACGACGCGGCGCTGTACATAGAGCGAGCGGGCTTCGAACTCGCCTCCTCCGACGCCATCGGCCTGGCTCGCGAACGAAAGGGAGCCGTGGCCCGTGCCCGGATCGAAACCGCCCAGCGAGCCGCCGTCGCGGGGCTCCACCACGCCGGCGAGGTACTCGTCGACGCGACAGCGACCACCGACGGACTCCAGACCGCGGACGGACCGCTCACGACCGCTCGGCTGCGCCGCGAAATCGATGCCGCGATCGTCGCCGCCGGGGCGCGTCCCGCAGGAGCGACGTCGATCACCAGCACCGAGTCCGATCGGCCCATCCGACCCGGCGACGCGCTCGTCGTCCGGCTGGCGCCCCGTGGGCCGGGTGGCTACCGGGGCTATCTCGCGCGGACGCTCGTGCCAGACACCGACGGCGGCTGGGAGCGACGCGCGCACGTCGCCGTCGAGAGCGCCCTCCGGTCGGCGGCCACCATGCTCACGGCCGACGCCGCGTCCGTCCGAGCGGTCGAAGTCGAACTCGCCGCCGAAGCTGGCTCCTTCGGCTTCGAGCGAGAGGCGACCGCAACCGTCGGCGGCGTGGGCCTCACCGTCGGCGAACGGCCGGTTCGCCCGGCCCACGAGGTCGCGGCGGGGGCCGTCGTCGCGCTCGAGGCGTGCGTGCCGGCCCCCGACGGCCGCGAGGTCGTCCTCGCCGACCTCCTCGCGGTGGAAACGGACGGCGTCGAGTGGCTCTCGCGGCCGAGTCACACGCTCGATCCGGTCGCGCTCACAGAGCGCAGCGACCTATCGACGGCGTGAGATCGATCGCAGCCTACTCCTCCTCGTCGGGTTCGACGGTGAGCGCGTCCTCCGCCCGCGACGCGACCGCCCCCGGCAGATCGCCGGGTGTCGTCAGGTACTGCTCGATCGCGACGAGGGCGATCGCCAGCCCGACGAGCGCGCCACCGAGCAGTGGCTCACCGCGAAACACCAGGAAGTCGATGCCGGCGATCGCGGCGGGGATCGCGAAGATGAGGACGCCGGCGAGCTGAATCGTCTCGACGATGCCTGCCATTAGCGACCACTAGACGGCCGGGCCAAAAGGTTCGTCGGTCAGGAGGGGGTACGACGGGAGTTCGGTGGTCTGTGTCGGCGTCGGGCGCTGTCGCGGAGATAGCGGGCGTTCGATCGGCTTCGACGGATCGGCGACCGGGTGTAACGAATCCGAGATAGATAACGCGAACGGAACAATTAACCCGCAGGACGCCCGAGAACTCGACATGTTCACCGGTATCGTCGAAGAGACGGGGACGATCCGATCGCGCGACGCGACCGACGACGGCGTTCGCCTGCGAATCGAGGCAGACGAGGTGGTCGAAGACGTCGCACACGGAGCGAGTATCAGCGTCAGCGGCGTCTGTCTGACCGTCGAGCGCTTCGAGACCGGGTCGTGGTTCGAGGTGTTCCTCGCGAGCGAGACGGTCGAGCGTACCTACCTCGGCGATCTCGAAGCCGGTGACGCGGTGAATCTCGAACGCGCGATGCCGGCGAGCGGGCGGTTCGACGGCCACGTCGTGCAGGGCCACGTCGACGCGGTCGCGACCGTCTCGGCGGTCGAATCGGTCGGCGAGGACTGGTACGTCGAGTTCGAGCTTCCCGACGGTTACGCCCGGTACGTCGTGGAGAAGGGCTCGATCACGATAGACGGAATCAGCCTCACCGTCGCCGACCTCGACGGCGACCGGGTCACGGTGGCTATCGTCCCGACGACGTACGAGATCACGACGCTCTCGGAGAAGGCAGTCGGCGATCCGGTCCACCTCGAGGTCGACGTCCTGGCGAAGTACGTCGAATCGATCGTCGAAACGCCCAAAGAAGAGCGAAAACGGGTTCAGGAACGGCGGCCGTCGCCGTCCTGAGCCAGGAGGGGACAAGTGTCGAAAAGGGATGAGACTAGAATTGGCGTGAGAAGAGATGTCGAGTCGGTTAGAGACCGAGTCCGTTCTGGTTCTCGCCGCCATCTGACGAATTGGTTCCATCGGCGGACTCGCCCTCCACGTCGACCGACGGGTCGATCGACGTGATCAGCGACTCGACGTTTGGTCGCTCCCGATCGGCGAGTTGGCGCGGGTAGACCCCGACGCCAACGACCAGATCGTCGCCGGCGTCGATGGCCTCCGTGACGTGAAGGTTCACCTCGATCTCCTGCCCGCCGGCGAACGTCGCAGTCGTCCGGAACGCGGATGTGACGACCTGCTGGTCGAGGACGGACAATTTCTCGTCTTCGATATGGCGAGGCGTGCCCATCCCCTCGTAGTTCTCTGCGATCATCGTCACGAGTCTGGCCGTCTCCATGTCCTCGATCGGATTGAGCTGCTGGCCGAGGACCGATACTTTTGGGGTCGAAAGGGCGACGAAGACCGCGGCTCGCTGGTCCGTCAGTGGCCCGACCGAGACGCTCTTTTCGTGTTCGACGAGGTAATTCGTCACCGAGACCGTCTCGGACCACAGCAGCATGTCGACCGACTCTTCGATAACGAGATCGTTGACACGACGCTGTTCGTACCCGGTGTCCGCCCGCGTCTCGGCAGCGACACCGACCGGGTTCGCCTCGTGTTCGTCCATCCCGAGCAGTCCGGTACAGCCGGCGAGACCGGCGAGTGTCGCCGCACCGGCCGTTCCCAGGTAGCTCCGACGATTCATCACGCCTACCGAGATACTCCACGGATAAGTGTTTAGTGACTCAAGGCGCTAAGTCCCTTCCTCAACGAATTCCGAAGGCGCGAGTCGGGAGGGGACACAGCGTCCCCAGAAATCGGTGATTTCTGGTGTGCGAACGAGACGCTTTGCGTCTCGTCAACGCCGTACAGCTCTCAAACGTGTTCGGTAGCCGTCCCACAGGCCCACGTAATCGCTATCTTTTTTCGTTAGGGTGTCGTACTAACTACCGAACCCAATGCAGTACGACCTCGACTCAGGTTCGCATTCGGTCTACTCGCTCCACTATCACCTGATACTCACGACGAAGTATCGGCGAGGGGTGCTAACCGAAGAACGAACCAACTTCATTCGAGGTATCATCGAAGGGTTCGCGGACAACTACGGCGTCGAACTCGTCAATCTCGACGGTGAGGACGACCATATACACGTCCAGTTCCGAGCGAAGCCGACCACAGACCTCGTGAAGTTCATCAACACCGTGAAGGGTGCGACCGCTCGTCGTATCCGCAACGAGTACGAGGACGAACTGAAGACCGAACTGTGGGGCGACTCGTTCTGGAACAGTTCCTACTGCCTCCTTTCGACGGGGCAGGTGTCGCTCGACGTTCTGAAACAATACGTCGAAGAACAACGAGAGTCCTGATGTACTACTCCTACAAGTATCGACTCAAGCCGTCCAACGCCCACCGTGAGGAGTTGGACCGCCACCGCGATATTTGTAGGCAACTGTACAACCACACACGCTACCGCCTCAACGAGTACCAAGACGAACACGGTGAACTGCCGTCAATGACCACGCTACGGTCTGAGTTACCCGACCTCAAGAAGTGGTGGAACGACCTCTCTGACGTGTACTCGAAAGTCCTTCAGACCGTCGTAGAACGGTTGTTCGACAATCTCAAAGGCCTCTCCAAACTCAAGGAGAACGGCTACGGCGTCGGTCAACTCAAGTGGAAGCCGCCACGGGAGTTCCGCAGTTTCACGTACAGCCAGTCCGGCTTCAAGCTCGACAAGAAGGGCGGTCAGACTGTCCTGTCACTCTCGAAACTTGCGGACATACCGATCCAGCTCCACCGAGAGATTCCAGACGATGCCGCATTCAAGCAGGTCACGCTCAAAAAGGAACCGACGGGCGAGTGGTTCGCCACGTTCGGCGTCCAAATGGACCGTGAATCTCCTGAGCCGCCTGAGAATCCCGAGAAGTGCGTTGGGATTGACGTGGGGATTCTCACGTACGCCCACGATACCGACGGCACGGCGGTCGGGTCGCTCGACCTCTCTGACGAACGAGAGCGACTGGAGCGCGAGCAACGGAAGCTCTCCCGGAAGGAACACGGGTCGAACAACTACGAGAAACAACGGCGTCGAATCGCGGAGTGTCACGCCGACCTCCGACGAAAACGCCGCGACTTCTTGCACAAACTCTCGAAGTACTACGCTCGGGAGTACGACCTCGTGGCGGTCGAAGACCTGAACGTGAAGGGCATGATGGAGTCGCCGTCGAACAGCCGCAACACCGCGTCCGCGGCATGGCGAACGTTCCTCTCGTTGCTCGAATACAAGTGCGAGCGCGAGGGGACGCACTTCGTGGCGGTCAACCCGAGAGGGACGACCAAGGAGTGCGCGTCGTGCGGCGTCGAGACAAAGAAGCCGTTGTGGGTCCGTGAACACTCCTGTCCTGCCTGCGGATTTGAAGCGGACAGGGACGCGAACGCGGCATGGAACATCCTTTCTCGCGGCCTCGAAGATGTAGGAGTGGGATACTCCGAATCAACGCCTGTGGAGACTGCGCTCCCTGTGGATACACCTGTATCTGCAAAGCGCGTCGTGGAAGCAGGAAGCCCTATCTGGTCACGGGCCCGAAGCGCCCGTTCGCATGGTCAGCGGGACCGAAGGTCCCGCGCTACCCTCAAGGAGCGAACGGCGTCAGCCGTGAGCGAGTAGGGTAGGGTAGTTCACTGACTCGACCGTCCACATGTCCGAAAATTTAGCGCCCGAGTAGTCGATCCTGAACGAGGTTTCCCGGGAGAGTCGAGGAACGAAGAATCTGTACGCGGTTCCCAGCAACGCTCGAATCGCGGCCGAAACCCGCACGCACAAGACGCCGCCGACCCCACGTGCGGGTATGATCGCCGATCGAGAGACGCCCGCCAGTCGGGCGAGCGAGCCATGACGGCTACGGAAGGCGCCGATGGGCCCGACGAGCACGACCCGGCGTCCGTTCGGATCCGCGGGACATACACGACCGCCCTCACCCAGCGGCTTCAGACGGCGGGCCACGAGGTCGTCCAGGCCTCCGATCCCATCGAGGAACGGTTCGACGGGACGTTCGCCACCGCGCCGGCGAGCGTGCGGATCGAGACGACGCGCGACCGACTCGGCGTCGAGTGTTCGGGACCGGCAGCGGCCGTCGCGGGCGTGGCCGACGCGGTCGAATCGGCGGGAGTCGACACGCTTCGGTGGGACGACGACGCACCGCGTGGGGCCGTCTTCGACGCGACGGTCAGCGATGCCGACGGGGGCAGCGGCGCGGTCGTCGACCTCGGAAACGGCGAGCGCGGCTACCTGCCCTACGACGCCGCCGACGGCTACGTCGACGCAGGCGACCGCTATCGCGTGCAGGTGAAAGAGCCGACGCCGCCCTGGGCCGACGACCTGCCGCGCGTCGAACCAACGATCACCGTCGGCGGCGGACTCTGCACCCTCACCCGCGATCGGGGCGGCGTCCGCGCGGCCGCCCCGGGTGAGACGGGCGAGGAACTCGTCGGCCTGACGGATCTGCTGTCCGTGGACCCCCCTGACGGCTGGGGCGTGCGCTGGGAACGCACCGCCGCGGACGCCGATATGGATGCGATGACCACCGCACTCGAACGAGCCACGGAACGTGCCGAACGGGTCGACGACGCGCTCGCCGCGGCGGGTTCGATGGACGGGAACGGCGCCGAAGGCGACGGGACGAACGGGGCGATCATCGCGCCGAACGCGACCGAGTGGTGCTGGTTCGGCCGCGAGTCGCGGTTCGCCCTCGACGAGACGCGCCGGGCGGTTGAAACCACCATGCCGGGCCACCACCGGACGAAGGCCGCGGACCGGGGCGCCAGCGCCGCGGTCGACTTCGCCGAGGCGGTCTGTGGGGAGGCGATGGCCGGAGCGGGCGACGGGTTCGGGGACGCGTTCGGCGGGGACGCCGACGTCGACTTCCCGTTCGCCGCCGTCACGCGCCAGTTCGGCCCGCAAACGGGCGATCGCCTCGCGCTCGGCCACGGCAAGCCCGACGGCCGGCTCATCACGCTCGGTCCCGGCGAGGTGACCGCGTGGGACGCGGACGGTTCGCTCACGCTAGAACGGTCGATCCGGGGCGGTGGACAGTACGACGGCCTCGGCGCACCGAAAGAGTCGGGTGATATCGCCGTGACGAAACTCCGCGAGGGCCGGTGGTGGTACCCGACGACGTACAAACGCGCCGACGGCACCGTGATCGGCACCTACGTCAACATCTGTACACCCGTCGAGTGCTTCCCCGACACGGCTCGCTACGTCGACCTGCACGTCGACGTCGTTCGTCACGGCGACGGCACGGTCGAGATCGTCGACGAGGACGAACTCGCGACGGCGGTCGACGACGGGTTCGTCTCCGAAGCGCTGGCCGACAAGGCGACGAGCGTCGCGAACGCGGTCGCCCGGGCGCTGGGGGAGTAGTGCTCTCTGCACGGACAGTTGCAGCCACCTGAAAGCGAAGCTATCCACCATCGTTGGAATGGGCACGCCAGTTCACAGGAACATAAGAAATTGACTCAATGGTACCACCACTGTAACTCATTCGTTGAATGCAGCGGCGATCGCATCTGACGAGACACGTATCGCAAACGTGAAGATCAAGGGCGTTGCAGCATTAGCTCCGGATCCGCATCACGAAAATCCGCCTTTGCTTAGAAGGAAGTCGGAACTGTGCGTAAGCCTGGAAGAATCTCCCGTTTTCAGAGGGAAGAACCTAATCGCCAATTGTTACAATATTGCGAGACTTATCACAGAGACGAAAAGCATTATACTTATATTTGACCGTTAGTACCACCAGAGAACAAGACCTACCCACGTTCCTTTAAGGATATGCGGGATTTACTATAAAACCACTACAAACTCTCTTTGGTTGTTTCCTCAACACCCCGGCCAGAGGTAATAGTTATAAAAATATTCTTTATGTTATCCCTATCAACATAAACACGAGACAGGCAACCAGGAAAAATAGGAGCATCATCACCTGCATTTCGGCTTTCACCATCAGCCACAAATTCCCCAGTGATTTTATCACCAACCCTTCTAAGTTCGCCCCCGTTTATATACGCCCCATTTGACTTGGGCCATTTAGACAATATGTAAAGTAATACATCACTGTTGAAGTCAGTGTTTGTGATAAAATTGTCAATATCCTCCACGCTATTATTTTCGAATTTTTCTACGGGTATTTTATCATATGCATCACTGGGCGAAGTTATTATCATAGAAGATCCTGATGAATTTTCGTCAAGAGGGTTGTGAGTTGTTCGGAGAATCCCTAACTGCTGTAGTTCGTAATCAAGTACAGACTGAGTCATAGGACCTTCACTTTCCATACTGTTTCCTTCGTTATTACCTATCCAACTATCGCTTAAACACCCAGCCACAAGTAGAGAGGAGCCAATCGCAGCTCGTGAAAGGAGAGTGCGCCGTTCCATATTTACTTCATTTGCTTCCGAGCGTAAAACCTTTTCTAATAGAGAAATTGAAAAACGGAGGGATGAAGACCATTACCAGCATTACAACAACCCTTAATTAGTTATAAGAAAAAGTTGTGGGCAAATGGAATGGATACGCGCCTACCCCATTCATATATTAAGATAGAATACAATATCCGTAAATATAAATAGTATAGTTAATAATTGGGATGGTGTACATGACGTTCAGAAGAAACGTACTGAAGGCAGTAGGTGGCGGATCTGTATCACTAACGGTCGCTAAAACTGGTTCAGCGCTACCAGATAATGAAAAAAGGTTACCCGTAGTTAAACGAGGTGGAGAAATCATAAAAACACAGTCAGTCCCAGAAGATTGGTGGGAGCACGAAAGACACATCATCAAATTGAAAAATAATCTTAAAGATGAATACAAATACGAATCAGGCATTTCATCGGTAGGAATATCCAATTCTGAAGAAAAGATCGGCCCGCTGAAAAAGAGTAAACTTCATATCCGTGTTCGAGAAGATGCCAAAAAAGACCCAAGTGCAAACCCAATGAGCGTTCTACCTGAAAGAATAGATGGTGAGAAAATAGATGTGATAGAATATTCAGGAGTTGATAACCATAACTGTAGTCGGGACAATTACTGTGATAGCAATGAATACAATTCCCTTGGCGGTGGAGCAAGACTGGATAGCAATCACAGTTCGTTCGGGTATGTGATAAAGGACTTAGACCCGGTTTTGATGTGTTCCGCCCATGCAATTACTTGTGCCCACGTGTGCCCAGATTACACCCTTGAACACAAGGGGAAAGTAGTTGGTCAAGTTACTGACCTTGATCCAGACCAGGACTGGGCCACTGTTGAAATAACATCTGATTCAGAGATGGATTTTAGCGGCAAAATACATGGCACAAATAGACCCATTAGCGGTCATGTGACTCAAGAAGGCTTACACGTGCTTAAATCAGATGGTGAGACAGTATATAAGAGAGGGGCGAAGACATGTAAAACAAGCGGAGAGGTTTCTGGGTATGATGAGTATCTTCCGGACGGATATTCTACTGACTGTGAAGGTGATGACATATATGTGCATTTTACGACGTGCACAGATAGTGGCGACTCCGGTTCTCCCCACTACCGAGAATATACAGATTCTATCGGCGTAAAACGAGCAGCCGTTATCGCCCCACACAAAGGCTCCGTGGGTGATACTAGCGTTGGGTGTGCAGCCTATAGAATTGCAAATAAACATAGCGTCGAATTTGATCAGCCTAGTAGAGCATAATCTATTAAAGATAGAATACGTTCTCGATCTGGAGCCTCCACGAAGGTAGATTGCCATACTTGGGAATGGCGGAGATAGAGGACATATATAATTACTGACTGAAGTCAACCACAGCTATAGAATCAGAACTGAGGGCATGCTTTTGTAATCAACAGTCAAACCCAAATATAATATATAAGACCCAATTGGGCGGTTGATCTCTTGAGATACATATTCAAAGGTGTCGTTGGTTCGTAAGCTAATTGCAAAATTTCCTTTTATTCTGCTTCAACGTGCATATCGCTTGTGCAGGAACCAGATCCTTGGCGGTGCAATGAGTTCTACGGCACGGGTTAAAGATTACAATACACCCACATATCTAATGCTACCCATATCAAAATATCGAATATTAAGTCTCTATAACAATGGTAATTCGCATCTTGGATAGCCTGATGGATAAGAATTTGTTAGCTTCAAGACCAAAGTCGTGTACAGCCAATACCGCTGGTTTATGAGTTGGTCCCCGTCTCGACAGTTGTAAGATGATACAGCGGTTGGCGGATTGTAGGCTGTGATTCGCCCTCCGAGACCAATTGTAAACCACCCCTCGCGTCGCCGCGAATCTTTTTCGCCGGGGACGTGGTCCGACCCGCATGGCGACGAGCGAGCCGGCCGTCACCCTCGACGACGTCCGCAAGACCTACCAGCTAGCCGAGCCGGTCCACGCGCTCGACGGGGTCTCACTCTCGCTTCCCCGCGGCTCGTACACGGCGATCATGGGCCCGAGCGGGTCGGGCAAGTCGACACTGATGAACGTGATCGGCTGTCTCGACACGCCGACCGAGGGCCGCGTCGTCATCGACGGGGCGGACGTCTCGACGCTCAGCGAGCGGGAACGAACGCGACTCCGTGGCACCGAGATCGGGTTCGTCTTCCAGACGTTCAACCTGATGCCCCGGTTGACCGCCCTGGAGAACGTCGCCATGCCGCAACTCTTCCAGAACGTCGGCCGTGCCGACAGGAACGAGCGGGCGCGAAACCTCCTCGACCGGGTCGGTCTCGCCGACCGGGCCGATCACCGGCCGAACGAACTCTCGGGCGGGCAGCGTCAGCGCGTCGCGCTGGCTCGCGCGCTCGTGAACGACCCGGCGATCGTGCTGGCCGACGAACCCTCGGGGAACCTGGACACGGAGACCGAAGCCGGGATCCTCGACCTCTTCGCCGAGTTTCACGACGCCGGCACGACGCTGCTGGTCGTCTCCCACGAGCGCCACGTCGCCGAGCGCGCCGAGCGGATCGTGCACCTGCTCGACGGGAAGATCGAGCGAATCGAAGCGCTGGACGACGCCTACGACGGACCGGAGCCACCGTCCGCCGGACCTGACGGCACCCCATCGTCGACTGCTGGACGCGACGAGCAAGGCGCTACGGCGACGGACCGTGGGACGGATCAGGAGGGGTCAGATCGGGGGCCAGACCGGTGAAGCCGCTCGCCCTGCTCCGCCTCGCCTGGCGGTCGATCGCCGGGCACCGCCTGCGGTCGGCGTTGACGACGCTCGGCGTCATCATCGGCGTCGCGGCCGTCATCGCGTTCGTGACCCTGGGAGCGAGCCTGCAGGCGGGAATCGTCGGCGACATCAGCCCCGACGACCAGCGCAACGTCTACGGCTGGGCGGCCGACCCAGGCACTGAGGGTGGCCCGCTCGCCGGGGCGCAACCGGTCGTCAGCGAAGCCGACCTGGCCGCACTCGAAGAACGCAACGGGATCGACGCGGCCTACGGCTACGCGCCGCTCGGAACCCAGGCGGTCGCGACTGACGATTCTATCGTTCCCCTGGGCGATGGGGCGTTCGCCACTGGGCCGACGTACGTCAGGGAAGCCGACATCGCGACGGGCCGGCAGTTCGAACCGGGTGAACCCGAAGCCGTCGTCAACCCGGCCGTCGCGGGCGCCTTCGAGTCGAACGTCTCCGTCGGCGACGAACTCACGCTCGTCTTCCAGGGCGGCGAGACGCGAACGGTGACGGTCGTCGGGATCACCGACACGTCCGAGGGCCTGAGTCCGTTCGAGGGCTTCGGCCAGTCACCGCGGCTGTACGTCCCGACGGACCCGTTCTACGCCGGCGCGGATTCGGCGGCCGACGAGGAGAGTGACGGAAACGAATCCGCTTCCGACGAGACGACCGATGGGAACGAGTCCGCTACAGATGGTCCGACCGGCGAGAACGAGTCCGCTGGTGGATCCGGGGCCGACGGAAACGCGTCGGCACCCGGCGAAGACGAGCAAGCCAACGAGAGCGACGGTGGGGCGGCCGCGGGAACCCGATACACCGCGATCGTCGTCGAGGCACCGTCCGCCGACGACGCGGCGATCGACCGCGCCAAAGAGCAGGCGCGTTCGTATCTGGAGAGCGACGCCTCGGACGCGAGCGCGCTGTTAGCGAGCGGCGAACTGGAGATCGTCCTCCAGACGAGTACGCAATTGCTCTCCCAGCTGCAGGACATCCTCGGCCTGCTGCAGAACTTCATCGTCGGCGTGGCGGCTATCTCCCTGCTTGTCGGGTCGATCGGCATCGCGAACATCATGCTCGTCTCCGTCACCGAGCGCACCCGCGAGATCGGCATCATGAAGGCCGTCGGCGCACAGAATCGCGACGTTCTGGGACTCTTCCTGATGGAGGCGATCGTCCTCGGGGTCATCGGTGCGATTCTCGGGACGGCGCTCGGCCTCGCGACAGGTTACCTGGGAGCGCAGTACATCGACCTCCCGCTGGTCTATCCGCTCGAATACGTCGCCCTCGCGATCGCCGTCGGCGTCCTGGTGGGCGTGTTCTCGGGGCTGTATCCGGCCTGGAAGGCCGCGCGGACGGACCCGATCGATGCGCTCCGGTACGAGTGAGAACCCCAGCGGACGCAATTCGCTGGCGGGGTGACCCACCCGGTCCCGTGCGGCCGGTTACGCGGAGGATCCGTCCCACTCGCGGTGGCGAACCTCCTCGTGCCAGGCGACGTCGATACAGGTCTCGAGTGAGTAGCCGCGCCGGTTCGCGAAGTCGCCGAGATGGTCGAGAAACGCCGCGAGAGCTCGTCGTTCCGCCGCGGCACCGACGCGGTCGTCGTCGAGGCGGATTCCCTGGCGCCGTTTCAGAACGGATCTATCGAGCGCTCCAATCGCTGCAGCGACGCCGTCCAGCGGATCTTCGAACGGGAATTCGTCGGTGCCGTCGGCCTCGAACGCGGCCTGGTACTCGTGGCCGCGGCGGTGACAGAAGTCCGCCATAAAGACGAGCATGTCGCCGACACAGTCGTGTTCGGCCGCCGTGACGCGGTCGGTCGCGTCGAGCTGGTCGACGAGCTCGCCGTACTCCTCACCGACGCCCAGGAGTGGGTTGACGGCCGACTGCTCGCCGAACTGCCGCTCGCTCCACTCGCCGACCGCCCGCTGGAGATGCCGAAACGTCGTCATCGTCTCCACCGTGATCCGCCCCGACCGTAAAATGCCCTATCAAGCCGGGCCGCCGGAACGCCCGACGCGCCCCGCAGACCGGCCTCCGAGTCGCGCCACCATCAGATTCACAGCGTCTCGTCTCCGGGCGCCACCGTACAGCCCGCGGGCCACCTCGACCCCGATCACGCCCAGACGGACGGCATCCATGCGGATGCCGTCGCCCACCGAACGCCAGTGCGGCGCTGTAGGCGAGGCTGGCGACGCCGTGTCTGGTGGAGTCGACGAGCCGTTCCGGAACCGAACTCCCTATCAACGCGAGTGACGAAAGACGCCGTATGACCAAGCGGCACGTCTCGCTCCCGGACGAGGCCGAGTCGGCGATGACCGACTTCATCGACGAGGTCGACGCGCGACTGGCGAGCGACGAGGAGGACACGTGCGACGTCGTCGAAGACGTCCTCGTCGACCTGACGGGCGATCGGGACGCCTACGAGCGCTGGAAATCGGGTGAGGACGTGTCGACGGCCGAACGGGTCCGATTGCAGAGTTACGATCCCTGTAACACGACCCTCGAGAGCGAGTACTACGCCGAGAAGGACGAGGAGGCGTTCGAGGAGTCGAAACACCTCCAGTGGCTCTGGCGACAGTTCGACAGCCTGCCGATCGCGGACAACGTCGCCTTCGCGCTCCGATTCCGGGCGATGCTGGCGGACCACCTCTTCGAGTCCTGCGGCGACGACTGCCGGTTCTTCAAGGGGATCACGTTCACCTACGGCCACAACATCAGCGTCGGCGACAACACCGTCATCCACGACGGCGTGCACCTGGACGACCGCGGGAAACTCACCATCGGCGACCGGGCCTCTATCTCCGACGGCGTCCACCTCTACAGCCACGATCACGACGTCGTGGACCAGACCGCAGTCACCAACTTCCACACGATCGTCGCCGACGACGCCCGTGTCACCTACGACGCGATGGTCCGGGCCGGCTGCAAGGTCGGCGAGAACGCCATCGTCGGGGCGCGCGCCGTCGTGCAGGGCGACGTTCCGGCCCACCACATCGCGGTCGGGACGCCCGCCAAGAGCGTGAAGGTCAAGCCCGGCTGGGAGGACGAGGCCGTCCCCCTCGAGGACGGTGGACAGAACCGACAGGACGAGCGCCGCCTCGAGTCGACGCTCCCGGACGACCTCGACGTCTTCGACGAGTTCGAGCGCGAGTGGTAGTGCCGTGCTCGCAGCGAAACGGCCGATTTCTACGGCGTAGCGGCTGATTACTGGAAAACACCCGGCATAGACGCGGGCAATACACAAGAGGGGTGAGACGGTATCACACGGCGATGGAGCTCTGGGGCTGGCTCGTCGGCTACGTCCTCCTGTTCGCCCTCCTCCACGTGGTGCTCTATTACTACTACGTCCGTCGCGAGAACGACGAACAGCCGGCGTCGCCGTCGCTCTCTGAGGGGTCGCTCACCGGCGTCCGGTACGGCACGCCGATCGACGACCGGGCCGGGTCCGGCCTCGACGAGGGCATCGACGATCCCGACGACTACGCCGTCGACCTCGACGGCGAGATACAGACCTGTCGGACCTGCGGGGCACCGAACGACGCCGACGCGACCTACACGTACTGCTGGAACTGTCTCTCGACGCTCGGGACGTGAGACTCGCGCTGGACGTGAGACTGCTAGAAGGACGCGATAGTGCTGGAGGGGCGCGAGACTGCTGATACGTGCTCGACGCGCTCGAAACGTGAGCAGGGGCGACCCGCTCGATAGACGGGGAGCGGGCCGAAGTCAGGGCGTGAGCGCGTCGGCGAGCGGGTCGAGGTGGTCGACGCCCACGACCGCGACGACGTCGCCGTCGTCGCGAAGCGCGTCGAGACGATCGATCATACACGCCTCGCGCGTCTCGTCGCGGTAGCGTTTCGGACCGGAATCGGTCGCGCGAAGCAAGGCCGTGACGCCCGAGACGTGGCTGTGCTCGTGTTCAGCCTGCCGAACCGGCGTGTCGGCGTGGCTCACGTCGTACTCCACGGCGTCGGTCACCCCGGCACACCCCGAGGCCGGATCGGAGAGGGTCGCCGCGAGCCGGCAGGCGAGTGCTGTCCGGGTCGCCCCGCCGACGCTCGAGAGGACGCGCCGGGCGGTCGACAGCGGCGCCCGATCGGCGACGAGGCGAGTCACCAGCCGGCGCAGGAACGACCAGCTCGGTGCGTCGATCCCGGCGACCGTCGCGTCGGTCGCTGCGATGGCGGCACTCATCTCGCCCCCCGCGGTGGGGTGGCCACGGTCGTCGAGCCGTGTCGCGTACGCGCGGTACAGCGGGATCGCTGCCGACGGCAGTTCGAGCGCGAGCGTCGTCGGTTCGAGTCGATCGAGAACGGTCTCGACGCGGCCGACGCTCGCCGGATGGTCGTGAACGACGCCCAGCAGGAGGACGTCACCGCCGTCGCCGGGACAGTACCGGTAAAACGGCGCGGAAATCCGGGGGTCGTCGAACGCGTCGGGGTCTTCGTACCCGTCCATGCGGATATACAGTAATACGGTACTACCGGCATAACCCTTGTGTTTTAGCCACCCTACCGCCGAGTAACCACCAATTCAGTCAATAAAGACAGTATTTTCTTACATTCTTCAAAACATGAATGAGGCATAATCGGTACGGGCGACGCCGCCGGTCGACAGCGGACCGAACCCGTCGCCAACCGGCGCGGGTGCTGGGCACCGATCGTTCGATACCAGATCCGAGAAGCCGCCTCGACAGTGGTTACTCGACGAGTCGTTCGATCTCGGTGACGAGAATGTCGCTGGCACCGGCGCGTTTGACCTCGGTAATCGTCTCGAAGACGTCGCGTTCGTCGACGACGGCGTGGACGGCGACCTTGTCACCGCCGTTGGCGACGTCCATGATCGTCGGCCCGCCGAGGCCGGGAATGACGTCGCGCACCGCGTCGAGGCGGTCCTCGGGAACGTTCATCATCAGGTAGCGCTTGCCGTCCGCGGTCAGGACCGAGGACAGCGCCGTCCGAAGTTCCTGGACCTTCGGTTCGTCGACGACGTCGTCGCGGGCGAACAGCCGAACGGAACTCGAGAGGACCTCGTCGATCACGGCCAGTCGATTCACTTTCAGCGTCGTTCCCGTGCTCGTGATGTCGACGATGGCGTCGGCCATCTCGACGTGGGGCGTGAGTTCCGTCGCGCCGGTGACCTCGACGACTTCGGGGTCGACGCCCGTGTCGGCGAAGAACTCGCGAGTCACGTGCGGGAACTCCGTCGCGACCGTTCGCCCGGCCAGGTCCCCGATGGAGTCGATGTCACCGTCTTCGGGGGCGGCGAGGACGAGGCGACAGCGACCGAATTCGAGATCCAGCAGTTCGGCCAGCCGGTCCGCCTGGCCGGATTCTCGAACCTGGTCCAGGCCCGTAATGCCCATCTCGGCCGCGCCGTCGGCGATGTACTCGGGGATGTCGGCGGCGCGGGCGAAGAGGACGGTCACTTCGGGGTCGACGGTCTCGGCGTAGAGTTTGCGGTCGGCGCCGTTTTCCAGATGCAAGCCCGCCCGCTCGAGGAGGTCGATCGTCGGCTCGTGCAGGCGGCCCTTGTTGGGAACGGCGATTCGCATCACGCGTCCGTTGACCGGGCGGAGGGAATTGTCTTTCCATCTCGGTCTGGATTTCACAGCTCGGCCCGGCTCGTCGGACCCTGTGCGGCGGACTCGAGAGAGGAGCGGGGGACTACCGAGACGGAGCGAGAAATGTCGATGCGGAGAACGAGAAGACGGCGACCGGCGAACGCGCGAAACGGGTCGATTCGTGTGCTGGCGCGATCAGGCTGCAGCGTCCGGTTCGTCGGCTGTGGCACCCTCGGACGTCGTGTACGCGAGCATGATACCGAGGACAGTGACGAACGCGATGAACACGACGATCGCGCCCACCATCACCTTCGCCCCCTCGTCGCCCAGCGCGTTCGCCGTCCCGTAGGTCGAGCCGATGTAGACCAGCGCACCGAGCATGGCTCCCACGCTGACGAGGGCGGCGACAGCCTCGATGAGGCTTTCGCGGTCGATCATAGCGATAACTTCGTCGGTGCGACTAAAAGCGTGTCGGAGAGAGGTCCGCGCGTTAGTGGCGAGTCGGGGCGTGTCGGCGATCAGTCCCACCGAGCGACCCAGGGACTTACCCGAGTAATTGCATCCCGTCCGGCAGCCGGCAACAGCAAGGAGAGCCTTTTGCGGGCCCAGCACCTGCTATTGGTGATCGACGTCACGACAGTCCGAAGTGGGCGCTCCGCGGTGACCGCTTCGCGACCGACACAGACGCACCCGAAACACACCAGCGTCTCCATGAACACGATTGCCTCACCGAAGACCCCGCTCTCCGTACCGCACCCCGACCAGCTAGACGAGCGATCGCGCCGAGCCCGAACCGAACCGATGTCGGTGCTCGCACTCGGCGACGGCCTCTACGAGGTCGAGACCGAGGAGACGACCTATCTCGTCGACGTCGCCGCCGGGCGCTGTAGCTGTCCCGACCACATCTTCCGCGGCGCTCGCTGCAAACACGTCCGCCGCGTCGCGATCGAGATCACCGAAGGGCTCGCGCCCCCGCCGGGGAAACTCGCCGTCGAGTGTGCCGACTGCGCCGAGCGCGTCTTCGTCGACGAGGACGACGGTGGCCCCGTCTACTGCGACCGCCACACCCTCTCGCCCGGCGACCTGGCTCGCGATCGCGAGACCGACGCTCGCGTCACCGTCGTCGCCGTCTCCGACCGCCGCGCCGACGCCACGGCCGTCCCCGCCACCGGCGAACCGGTCGCCGACTACGGCACGAACAGCGGCTACGACGGCGACGTCCCGGTCGTCGCCGCGGTCTACCCCCACGCGACGGTCCAGCGAAACGGTCCCGTGCCGCGCGACCTGCAGATCTACCTCTTCCCGCGGACGCGGCTGACTCGCGTCGAATAACACGGCCGCGACGGACTCGTACGGGACGGACTGGGCCAGACGCCCCTCCAGAGACGGCTCACCGCCGGGATCTTTACCACCTGGCGCGTGCTGCGTACGGTCATGACCGAGGGGCGTTCACCGACGAGCGAGGGGATCGACTTCGGCCAGTTCGAACGAGGACGCCACGTCAATTACTGGACGCTCGACCCGACGCTCCGGCGCGAACTGCGCCGGGTGATGGCCACCGACGAGTTCGGCTGGGCCGAGCGCCGACTCGAATCGTTCGGCGAACTGGGGGGCCACACGGTCGCGGACAACGCCGACCGGGTCGACGCCACCGGTCCCGAACTCGACCCCTGGAACCGGTACGGGGAGATCCAGAACTTCGTTCGCTATCCGGCCGAACAGCTGGAAAACGACTGCCTCGTCTACGAACGCGGCATCGTCGCCGACGCGTTCGAGGCCCCGCCGGGCCGCGAGAAACCGATGGCGATGAGCCACGCGCTCGGGATGCTCACCCTGCTTTCGTACGCCGACGCCGGCTTCGGCTGTCCCGTCGCGATGACGATGGGGGCGGCGGTCGTCCTCCGGAAATTCGGCGACGAGGCGACCGATCCCTATTACGAGGCGCTCGTGAGTCGCGAGTACGACGACCTGATCGAGGGCGCGATGTTCCTCACCGAGGAGCAGGGCGGCAGCGACGTCGGCTCGATCGAGACGACCGCCGAGTACGACGAGGAATCGGGGTACTGGCGACTCGCGGGCGAGAAGTGGTTTTGTTCGAACATCGATGCCGAAGGGACGCTGGCGCTCGCCCGGACACCGGACGCCCCCGAAGGAACGGCCGGACTCTCGATGTTTCTCGTCCCGCACGCCGACCCGGAGGCGGTCGACGGGCCGTTGACCAAGGGCGACCGGTACGGGACGAACGACCGCAGGAACGGTCCCGCGGGCGGCTCCGACGGCGCCCTCGATCCCGACCTGGTGAACGACCAGCTGTACCGCCGGCTGAAAGACAAACTGGGGACCATCTCCGTTCCCACCGGCGAGGTCGAGTTCGACGGCGCGAAGGCGATCCTCGTCGGCGAGGAGGGCGCGGGCTTCCGCCAGATGGCCGAGATGCTGAACGTCGAGCGGCTGGCGAACGCCGCCGCATCCTGTGGCGTGATGGGCCGGGCACTGCTCGAGAGCCGGGTACAGGCGGCCACGCGCGAGGCCTTCGGCTCGACGATCGACGAGTACCCGCTCATGCGCGAGGACCTGGTCGACATGACGGTCGATTACGAGGCCGCGACGGCGTTCACGTTCGAGGCCGCGGCACTCCTCTCGCGAGACGAACGGGCCGACCGGAACGAGGAGAGCGGAGACGGCGATGGCGCCACAGAGGCCGAGACGCCCCTGTCGGGCCCGACGGACCCCGACCGGGCCGCCCGCCTGCTGCGCGCGCTCACACCGATCGCAAAACTCCGCACGGGCCGGATGGCCGTCGACACCGCCTCCGACGCCATGGAAATTCAGGGCGGGAACGGCTACGTGGACGACTTCGTCACGCACCGACTCCTGCGAGACGCGCAGGTACTCCCGATCTGGGAGGGGACGGAGAATGTCCTCTCGCTCGACCTCCTGCGGGCGCTCGATCGCGAAGACGCCCACGAACCACTCCTCGAGACGATCGACGACCGGCTGTCGGTGGTCTCGCACCCCGCCCTCGCCGACGCCGTCCAGACGACGCGCGAGGAGTACGTCGCCCTCTCACAGGCGCTCGCGACGCTTTCGGTGAACGACGACGAGTACGCCCAGCTCTCGGCGAAGCGGCTGGCGCACTACGTCTTCGACGTCTACACGGCCGCGCTCTTACTGGCAGAGGCGCAAGCCGACCTGGATCGAGATGAGTCGGACGGTGAGAACCCGGCAGCAGGAGACCCCGATCCCACCGAGAACGGCGACGGCCGCACCGCGCTCGTGGCGCGACGGTTCGTCGAGACGCACTTACGCGATCCGGACGCCCGCGGAATCACGAGCGAGGAGCGGTTCCCGATCGAGCACTTCGACGCGATCGTTCGGTACGCGCCGGTGTCCCCGTCGTCACTGTCCGTGGCAGACGAGGGCGAGTGAGATCAGTGACGGAGGGCGGCAAGTGAGGTCCCCTCACCGGACGACGGTGACCGGCATCGGCGCCCGGCGGACGACCTGTTCGGCGACGCTCCCGAGCAGGACGCGCGCCATGCCGTCGCGGCCGTGATTCCCGACCACGACGTGGTCGACGTCGTTGTCGTTCGCGTACCGGACGATCTCGCGAGTCGGCTCGCCGAAAGCGACCGCCGTCCGGAACTCGACGTCCGTCGTGTCGATGACGCTCTCGACGTCCTCGGAGAGGTCGGTACGCGACTCTTCTCGGAGTTGCTTGAGTCCGTCCTTGGCGAATCCGACGCTCGCGTCGACGAGTCCGTCTGGCGAGTCGAGCACCCGCAGCAACACGAGTTCCTGCCCCTCGAAGGTCCGAGCGGCGTGTTCGAGGGCCTTCTGTGCCGGTTCTGAACCGTCGAACGCGACGAGTACTGTCATGGATCGACTGTGAATCGCCGGACGCTTAGCGGTTCGGTTCGTCGGATGTGGTTCCGATCGAGCGCCGCCCTCGTCGCCCGGGCCGGGCTACTCGAGCAGTTCTGCCGCCTCCTCGACGTCCATCACGCCCTGTTCGACCGCGTTGAGGACCCGGACGATCTCGGGATCGGGCCCCGACGTACCCTCGTCCTCGCCGACCTCGTCCAGGGTAACCTTCTCGCTCGTGCCGACGAACTCGTCGAAGTCGGTGCCGTCGGCGATGGCGGTCTCCTTCTTGACCCGGTAGTTGCCGCCGTCGGTGTGGTGGAGGTCGCCGGGGTGGAAGAAGTACCAGCTCTCCCGGTCGAAGCGGACGCCGATGCGGGGTTTCGCGCCGAAGTTCTGCGCGAAGTAGATGAGGGCCTCGACCTCCTCGCCGGTGAGGTAGATGGGGTCGCCCGAGCTCGACTTGGCCTCGATCGCGTAGAAGGTCTCGCCGTCGCCGGCCAGCACGTCGGGCAGTTCTCGTTCCGTCGCAGAACCGCTGGCGGGTGCACGCATAACGGCGAACCCGGCCTCGTCGAGTCGATTGACGAGTTCGCGTTCGCGTCGGTCACCCTTCGCCTGAGACATGGCGCTAGCTCGCAGGTGGGCCCACATAAACGAGACGGGAGCGAGGTGAAGGTGAAAGATCGGTGATCACAGGTGGTCAGGTGATACGCCCGTCCAGCGCTCACGAGTGTCCACGCACGACCACAATCTATAGTGGGACGGCGCCGAGTGCGACGTCGAGGATCGCGCTCGCCGACTCCAGCTCCTCCGGCGCGTACCTGAGGGCAATGTAGAGGAGGCCGAACTGGATGGCGTTGAACGTGGCGTGGGCGATGATGGGGACGAGGAGGTTGTCGGACTTCGCGTAGAGGTAGCCGAAGATGACCGCGCCGCCGAAGACGACGGCGAGCGAGGTCGCGATCGCACCGGCTGGAGCGATCGAGCCGTCCGCCGCGAACGCGTACGAGGGAATGTGCAACAGCGCGAAGATGAGTGCGGCGACGACGACCGCGCCCATCCGGCTGAACGACGCGTAGAGGCGCTTCTGGACGACGTTCCGGAAGAGGAACTCCTCGGCAGGTGCGTTGAACGCGAAGACGATCACGATCATGACGAGCACCATGTTCGGATCGTTCCCGATCAGCTGGATGACGTCGTTTTCCGACGACGGGAGGTCGAGGGCCGTCGCGACGATCTGTACGGTGATCAGGAAGCCGATGCTACCGCCGATGCCGTACAGCACGTACCGCCAGCCGCGACGGGTCGGCCGCTCCAGATCGAGCCAGTCCCAGCCGCGATCCGTCCACTGGAGGTAGATCACGCCAGTCAGCGCGTAACCAGTGAACGTCAAGATCAGGTAGACGACCGTGGCGAGGTTCGACGCCGCCGCCGGATCCGAGAGCAGCGTCGAGTCGAGCAGCGCCGCCGGGAGGGAGGTGGCAGTGGCGACCAGCAATCCCGAGATCGAGAGTGCAATCGCGACGAAGACGGCCCAGAGCGGACCACCCTGTCCCGAGACCGACGACCCAGACTGGCGAGTGGACATACCCATCCGTTCGGCGGCCGGCTCCTTGGGTGTTCCTTCACCGACTGTCCAGGCGGGCGGTCGGCTGACACCCCGTCACCACTAAGCCACCCTCGGACCAGACACTCCACATGGACGACGCCCACATCGTCGAGACGGTCGACCCCGAGGAGGCGTTCTCGGTGCTCGCCGACGGGTCCCGCATCGACATCCTCCGGGCGCTCTGGGAGGCCGACGGCCAGTCGGCGACGTTCTCGGAGCTCAGGAGTGCCGTCGGGATGCGGGATTCGGGCAAGTTCAACTACCACCTCGGCAAGCTAACCGACCGGTTCGTCCGCAAGACGGACGGGATGTACGAACTTCGCGCCGCGGGACGACACGTGATCGGCTCGCTGCTGTCGGGCGCCTACACGATGGGCAGCGAGGTCGGACCGATCGACCTCGACGATTTCTGTCCGCTCTGTGGGGACCCGCTCACGTTCTCCTACGCCGACGACCGGGCACGAGTCGAGTGTGCAGGCGGGTCCTTCGAGGCGGTGTTCCCCATCCCGCCCGGATCGTTCGCCGAGCAACCCGTCGAGGCGTTTCCCGACGTGGCGGATCGGTACCTCGCGACGCTGGTGGGCCAGGCGCGAAACAAGTTCTGTGCGTCGTGTGAGGGGCCGATACGGCCGGAGTTCGACGTGAAAGAAATTCCCGACGAGGCCGCCTCGGTCGACGATATCGTGCTGGTCAGCTACGACTGCGATCGGTGCGAAGCGACCACCCAGCTCGATCTCACCACGGTACTGCTCGACCGGCCGGCCGTCGTCGCCTTCTACTACGACCACGGTATCGACGTCCGCACGTTCACGTTCTGGCAACTCGGCTCCGAGACTGGAGCCCCGCGGTCGACGCTCGTCGACGAGACGACCCACAGCGCCGAAGTCACCTACCCGCTCGCGGACGAGCGATTGACCCTCCGCATCGACGACGAGCTCTCGGTCGTCTCCGCCGAACGCGAGTGACCGATCGATCGACCTGCACCCCGCCCACCGATAGTGACAGCTGTCGAACAGAGCTGTAGTTCTGTCCCCCCGGTTACAGAAGTGTCGTTCAGATTACCCTTATTGTACGCCCGGACCTCTTCGTTTCCATGCGAGGTCCATTCGAGAACCGAACGTTTCGCAGACTGTTCGCGGGTCGCGTGATCACGAACCTCGGTGACAGCCTCTACTTCATCGGGGCCATGTGGCTCGTGTACAGTCTGACCGGCGACCCGTTCTACACCGGCGTCGCCGGATTCCTGACCCAGGGGCCGGCGGTCTTCCAGTTTCTCGCCGGCCCGATCGTCGACCGCCACCCGATCCGCCGGCTGCTCGTGGGGACGCAACTCTTCCAGGCCGTCGTGGTGGCCACGATTCCGATCGCCCACGTGCTCGGGTCGCTGACCGTCTGGCACGTCCTGGTCGTGATGCCGGTGCTGTCGGCGGCCAACCAGCTGGTCTATCCGGCCCAGACGACCGCACTGCCGCGGATCCTCGACGATGAGAAACTGGTCGCCGCCAACTCGGCGTTCTCGGTTGCCTACCAGGGGTTCGAGATGGTGGCCAACGGCATCGGCGGCGTGATCATCGGACTCGTCGGCGCGGTCTCGCTGTTCGCCGTCGACGCCGTCACCTTCGGGATGGCGGCGCTCGTCTTCGCGACGGTCTCGATTCCGCCGGCACGACGGGCGGACGAACCCGACTCGAGCGATCGATCGGCCGACGGACGGACCGGGCCCGATATCACAGACGAGGGAGCCGAACCCGCGACCGACGGGGGAACCCCTCCCGAGATTGGCGACACGGAACCCAACGACGGGCCCTCACTCGACGAGTCGGCAGCCGGTGACGGGATAACCGACGACTCCGGGAACGGTGCCGAAGGCGACGGCGACGGGACCGACGGTGGGTCGCCGCCAGCGCCCGAGGGCTACCTCGATCGCTTGCGTGACGGCATCGATATCCTGCGGGGGACCTTCCTGCTACCGCTGGTCGTCGCCGCGTCGATACTCAACGTCACCGGCGGGATGGTGATGGCGGCCATTCCGGCGTACGCCGACTCATTGGCCGTGCCGGCGGGTCTCTCCGCGCTCGGCGCCGCGGGCGCCTACGGGATCCTCATGGCGGCGTTCGCCGGCGGGAACTTCCTCGGCGCGCTCGCCGCCTCCGCCGTCTCGGACCGACCCTTCGGCTACGTCTTCCTCGTCTCCGGCCTCGCGAGCGGCGTCTTCTGGACGGCCGGCCTCCTCGCGAACTGGCTCCCGCTGACTGCCGTCCTGTTCACCCTCTCGCTCGTCCCCGTCGGCGCCGTCAACGTCCAGATCGCCACCATCGTCCAGACCGCGCCGCCGGAGGCCCTGGTCGGGCGGGTGAGCAGCCTCCTCGGGTCGGCCTCGACGGCAGTCGTCCCCGTCGGCGCCCTCCTCGGCGGGATCGTCGCGGGCGCGTTCGGCCCGCAGGTCGCGATGGCCGGCATCGGAATCGCGGGCCTCGGGCAGGCCGTCTACCTCCTCGCCAACGCGGAGATGCGCGCGCTCCCACCCGCGGGCGAGACGAGTCTGGACGGGTAGACGGCCTTCCGCTTCCATCCTCTGAATGGGTTGATTCCACACCCTCACCAGTAACTATATTATCCATCGCATCAATTATCCGGACGGAAGCGACGTCCGCACGGGCAGAAATGCCCCGGGTGCTGATACACCCGGGACGTGGCTTCCAAATCCCGGATGAGGGATTTTGTCAGCCATGTTCCGAAACACACCTTCGAGACAAAAAGGTCTCGCACGCCCGTTGCTTAGAGAGTCGCATCGCTATCCGTCGCGAAGCTTCGTTTTCGGGGATTGGGGGCCGAGTCACGTCGATCAGTTCGAGCGGCAGAACTGCGAGGTGCTCGGATGAAATCCGTCGAGCGAACGAGCGACGGAACCGGCGACAGGGCTCCGAATCGGGAGTGCTATCGGTGTGACCGGGATGTGGCACCGGCGCGGCTCTTCCGGCTCGTCTCCGAGCCGCCGGCCGCGCTGTCGAACGAGTACCAGATCGCGGAGCGGTTCTGCTGTCCGGATTGTGCCGCCGCGATAAATCTCTCCGAGTTCGCGGAACGGGTGAAGGCACGGGCGCGCCGGAGTGACCCGCAGTAAGGTGGCCTACTGGCCGAGGCGCACTTCGGCGGCGAATCGACCGCCGTCCCACCCGAGGAGTTGCGAACGACCGAGCCACTCGATCACGGCAGCGATCGCGAAGACGCCAGCCATGACGCCGAGAAAGACCATAGAGAGCCCGTCGGGATCGGCGAACACGTGGACGCGGGACGTGTTCGTAATGACCAGACAGTACAGGACGAGCGGAGCGACGAGGCCCCGGGCGAGCAGCGCGACGACCGGGACCGCCGTCGCCGCGGCGGCCGCCGCGAAGCCGATCGCGTACCCTAGGATCGAATCCCACAGGTTGCCGGCGACGAGGAGTCCCACGATCGCCGTTCCGACGACAGCGCTACAGACGACGACCACCGTCCCGAGTCGATCCGACGACAGTGGCAGGTCCGGCAGGTGGCGAAGCCGGTCGTCGCCGATGGCGTAGCCGCGTCGGATCGCGAATTCGACGACGCCGGCGACGAACAGGAGCGAGAGCCAGCTGTACCACGAACCGGCGTACTGCAGGGCGTAAAACGGGCCGTCGACGATCGCGTGGCCGCCGAGTTCGCCGACCTTCTGCGGGGCCGGCGTCGTCACCTCGGCGACCACGACGGCCGTTGCGAGCGCCAGAAATCCACCGCCGGGGATGAGAAGCCTCGTCCGAACAGAGACCACCAGCGGGAATGCCCCGAGGAAGAACACGCCCGGGGCGAGTAACACCAGCGAGAGAGTCGGTCGGAACACCTGATAGTCGAAATACGATAGCAACGTTCCAACGACGAGAACGTGTGCGAAGCCGCCGGCCACTCCGATCGCAGCCGTCGTCCTGCTGAGAGGAGTCATCAATCCGACTATCTGTCAATTTTCGATACGTATAAAATTACGTTCCGTGATCCCAGCTACCCATGTAGTCGCGCTGGGTGTCGGTCAGGGAGTCGAAGTCGACGTCCTCGGCCGCGAGTTTGATCTCGGCGATCTCGCGATCGAGTTCGTCGGGGACGTCGTGGACGCCGGGTTCGTAGTCGTCGGCGTGTTCACGTTCTAAGAGTTCGCGGACGGCGACGGCCTGAACGCCGAAGCTCTGGTCCATGACCTCGACGGGGTGACCCAGCGAGACGGGGGCAGCGAGGTTGACGAGGCGGCCTTCCGCGACGACGTTGAGGCGGCGGCCGTCGGCCATCTCGTAGGCCTCGACACCGTCTCTGGCCTCGTAGCGGTCGACCGCGAGGTCGTCGAGTGCGTCGAGATCGATCTCGACGTCGAAGTGACCCGCGTTGGCCAGCAGGACGCCGTCCTGCATGTGCTCGAAGTGCTCTTCGACGATGATGTCGCGGTTGCCCGTCGTCGTGATGAAGACGTCACCGACTTCGGCGGCCTCGGCCATCGGCATGACGTCGTAGCCCTCCATGTGGGCTTCGAGGGCGCGGCGTGGCTCGACCTCGGTGACGATCACGTTCGCGTTCTGGCCGCTCGCCTTCTTCGCGACGCCCTTTCCGCAGTAGCCGTAGCCGCCGACGACGACGTTCTTGCCCGCCCACGAGAGGTTGGTCGTCATGGCCAGCGAGGCCAGCGAGGACTCGCCGGTGCCGTGGACGTTGTCGAACAGGCGCTTCATCGGCGTGTCGTTGACCGCGAAGACAGGGTACTCCAGGGCGCCGTCGTCGGCCATCGCGCGCAGGCGGTGGACGCCGGTCGTCGTCTCCTCACAGCCGCCGACGATGCCGTCGATGAGTTCGGGGTAGTCCTCGTGGATCGCCGCGACGAGGTCCATCCCGTCGTCGACGGTGATCGTCGGCTCGAGGTCGATCGTCGCTTCGATCGCGGCGTAGTAGCCCTCGTCGTCGACGCCGCGCTTGGCGTAGCTGGTGATATTGTCGACATCGTCCAGCGCCGCGGAGACGTCGTCGTGCGTCGACAGCGGGTTGCAACCCGTGACAGCCACTTCGGCGCCGCCCGCCGCGAGGGCCTCGACCAGGATCGCCGTCTTGGCCTCGACGTGCATCGCCATCGCGATACGCTCGCCGGCCAGCGGCTGATTCGCCTCGAAGTCCTCGCGAACCGCTTCCATGATCGGCATGTGCTGGCGCGCCCACTCCATCTTGCGTCGGCCCTCCTCGCGAGCCGACTCGACGTCGTCGAGTTGCGCGGAAATCCGCGGATACGTGCTCATGCTCGAAGTGAGTAGGAGGGGCGCCAAAACCCTACCGACACCGGACAGGGCCGTCACCGGAACGAGCGTCGGGCCGCCGTGTCGCCGTCACGCGAGTTCGTAGGTTCGATACCGGTCGACGGGGATCCGGGTGGCGACCGATTCGGTCGAAATTCGCCAGTATTTACGCCCTATCTGACGGATAGGAATGTTCATCGGGCAGAAGTCCTATGCATATTCGATCTGGTTTGTCCCATATTGATGAGATTCAGGGCGGACGATCGATCGCGACGGACCATCGCAGTGCTGGTCCTCGTTGCGGTGCTCCTCGGCGGGGTAGTCGCCGTAGACAGCGCATTCGCTGTCAACGGTGAACCGCAGCCGGACGAGACCGATCCGGCGGCGGGCGTCGAGATCGACCGGGCGTTGCAGACGGCGGAAGGCCAGGTCGAAGCAATCGTCCGGTTCGAGTCGACGGACCGCGCGACACTCGCCGCGAGCGCGAATGCGACGGAGACGCTCAAGACCAAGGCGAGCACCGCCCAGGGGCCGCTCACCCGCTTCGCCGCCAGGACCGGCGGCGTGACCGTCGAGCGCGGCTTCTGGATCGCCAACGCGGCGCTCGTGACGGTGGACACGGAGCGAGTCTCACTAGCGGAAATCGCGGCGATCGACGGCGTCGAACGGATCCACCAGAATTTCGAGGTCACGACCAGAACGAGTACGCCTGCATCGCAGACGAACCTCGGCGTCAACGGAACAACTGTCTCAACGAGTGCGACCGGCTACACGTACGGTCTTGAACAGATAAACACGTCCAGCGTCTGGTCCGAATTCGACGCGAGAGGAGGCGGTGCCAAAGTCGCCGTCCTCGATACCGGTGTCGACGTCAGTCACCCCGACATAGACCTCTACACGACGAATACGAGTGATCCAACGTATCCCGGTGGCTGGGCCGAGTTCGACAGCAACGGAGACAAAGTATCGGGATCGCAACCACACGATACAAGCTCTCACGGAACACACGTCACTGGAACTGTAAGTGGCGGGAACGCGAGCGGGACGTGGATCGGCGTTGCACCGGAAGCGGAAATGATGCATGGCCTCGTTCTCCCGGACGGATCAGGAAGATTCAGCCAGATCGTTGCCGGGATGGAGTGGGCAGTGAACAATAACGCCGACGTAGTCAGTATGAGTCTCGGGACGAGTTGTGACCCATCGACTGAAGACTCTTCGTATGTATCTGAATTTATCAACCCGGTGCAAAATGCCGAGACGAACGGAACCGTAGTCGTTGCGGCGAGTGGAAACGATTACGAAGGATGTAGCGGATCGCCCGCCAACGTGTACGACTCGCTGGCTATCGGTGCCTCAAATTCGGCTGAAGGAATTGCAGACTTTTCAAGCGGTGAAAAGGTGACTACGTCTACAGCGTGGGGAACCACCGCACCGGATAGCTGGCCGTCCGAGTACATCGTTCCGGATGTCGCCGCACCCGGCGCCGCCGTCAAGAGTTCCGTTCCCGACGGTGGATACAACGAATTGTCCGGAACATCGATGGCGACACCCCACGTCGCTGGCGTCGCAGCCCTGATGGAATCCGCGACCGAACGCGACCTCTCGCCGGACGAGATTACGAGCGCGATCGAAGCAAGCGCCTGGAAACCGAGCGATTGGGACGAAAGTAGCGCACAGTATTCGATTGAGGAGACGGGAAAGGATTCGCGTTACGGCCTCGGGATCGTCGATGCCCACGAGGCAGTCAGTGAGGTGCTGTACGGGAGTTTCACCGGCACGGTCGTCGACGTGACTACCGGCGATCCGATTCCAGGGGCAAACGTGATGGCTGACAACGGGTCCGCGTCTTTCTCGGGGAAAACGAACGCGAACGGTGCGTTCGAATTCGAGGTCCCGGACAACGAGACGTACGACGTTTCGATCAGCGACGACGGGTACGAAACCGTCGTTGAACCCGACCAAACGGTCGATACCAATAGCGACGTCGACCTGGGTACGGTCGCACTCACCGGAAACGCCTCGCTTTCGGGAACGGTTACTGACGGCGTGACCGATACGGCCGTCGAGAACGCGACGGTCACGGCGACGGACCCGGACACCGGCGTGACCTACGAGAACCGGACCGACGCAACTGGCGAGTACGCGTTCGACGCGGTCCGTGGCGGAGTGGACTACAGCGTCACGGTCCGGACTGCCGGCTACGAGGACGCAGAGACGACGACTACGGTACCCGACAACGGTTCGGCGACGGCAAACGCCGCGCTGACCGGCGACTCGACGCTCACCGGAACCGTAACCGACGCGAAGTCGACACCGACGGTTGCGATCGGTGGTGCGACGATCACCGCGACGGGCGCTGTTGGGTCCTACACGACCACCACCGAGCGCGGCGGCACGTACTCGCTCACACTTCCCGGCAACGAGACGACGTACGCCGTGGCGATCGAGGCCGACGGCTACCAAGACGGAGGCGATGAGGTGACTTTGAACGGAGGTGAAGAGTCCGTGAACCGCGCTCTCAGTGGCGACTCGAACATCTCGCTCTCCGTTTCGGACTCGCACTTCGGGGATCCGGTATCGAACGCCACGGTCAGCGTTTCGACCGATTCGGGCGCCAGCTATCCCGTGACGGAGGCGGGTGACGGCACGTACGACGCCAGCACTGTGCCCAGCACGGCCAACTACACCATCACGGTCGAGGCGGACGGCTACGAGCAGAATACGACCACGGCGTCCGGGCTCCCGCCAGGTGGAACGGCCGCACACGCCGTCGGACTCGCCGGCGATGCGACGATAACCGGTTCGATCACCGACGGCGTCGGTGTCACCGCAAACGGGACCGCGCTTCCGATCGAGAACGCCACGATCACGCTCACAAGATCGGACACGGGCAGCTCGTCAACCCTCGCGAACGCGACTGGCCTGAACGGCTCGTATGCGGCTTCGGTTCCCGGCGTCGAAACGAACTACACCATCAATGCGGCGGCATCCGGCTACCAGAACACCAGCCTGACGACGGCCGAACTCGGCGATGCCGAGACGACGACCGCGGACCTCCAGCTCGTCGGGAACGCCACGCTGTCGACGCAGGCAATCGTCACCGGCGAGCGGACCGCCAACACGACCATCGAGGCGACGACGGACGACGGCGGGTTGGCCGGCGTGACGTGGCTCAACGAGTCGGCCGGCACGAACCTCTCGGTCGCCGTCCCGGGACGTGGCGCGGACTACACCGTAAACGTCTCCTCGCGGGCGTTCTCGACCAACTCGAGCGCGGTCGCAGGCGTGACGAACGCAACCGCGCTGGATCCGCTCTCGATCAGCCAGCTCCCGTACTACTTCGGAATCGACGATGGCACCGCTCCGGAGTCGATCACGGCGGGCGAGACCGTCACCGTCTCGGCGACCATCGTCAATCTCGGCACCGAAGACTGGAACCACAGCGCGAACCTCTCCGCCGACGATACCCAGATAGCCACCCGGTCGATCGCACTCAACGGGACGGCGAACACGAGCGACGTCGCCAATACGACGGTCTCGTTCTCCCACCAGCCCGGATCGACGGGGCCGGTAGCCTACACACTCGAGACGGACAACGAGACGATGCGCTCGACAGTGACGGTCGAAGAAACTGGCGGGGGCGGTGGCGGTGGGTTCGGTCCGCCACCGTCGTCCGATCCCGAACCGTCGTTCTGGCTCGTCGGAACGGCACTCGAGACGGACGAACTCGTGGCGGGCGAGACGGGGACGGTCTCGGTGACGGTCCTCAACAGTGGCGACGGGGCCGGGACCAAGCCTCTCAGACTCACCGCCGACGGAGCGGTCGTCGGGACGGCGAGCGTCGACGTGCCGGCCGGCGAACGCGTCGAAGCCACACTCGAGTTCTCGTTCGACGAACCCGGCACCTACGATCTCGCGGTCGATGGTGAGGGGGTCGGACCCGTCACTGTCATCGAACCGCCGTCCGACCCGGGCAACGAAACCGCAGCCAACGAGTCCGCTCCGACCAACGACACCGATAGTTCGGGCGGCAGTGACGCGACTCCAGGGTTCACCGCCATCGCCGGCCTGCTCGCGCTGGCGATCGTCGCCGTAGCTCGGCGGCGATAGCACAACCCGACGGCGATAACACGGCCCGGCGGCAATCCGTTCCCCGCGATACTATCGACGACACGATCGGTCGGTATCAGTCCCGGCTGGCCCCAGCTCTCGTCTCGGCAGGTTCGACCTCATTCGCCAGCCGTGTCGCTCGAAGCTGTCGGAGTCCGAAAAATCGAACGTCGTCGATTCGGGCGGTGACCCGAATCGGTAGTGGGTGTGCCTGTGACGTTGCATTCACCCGAGGGGGTGAACTGCGATGCCGTTCACAGCGAGGCGGCGGGTGACAGGGTGTTGGAAACCGCGCCGTTCGTGTGGGTGTGGTTAGGCGTCCGTTTCGTCGTCTGCAGTGTCTTCGTCGTCAGTCGCTTCGTCTTCGCCGTCCCCGTCGTCAGCGTCGTCCGGGCCGCCAGCGTTGGACGGCGGACCCCGCTTCTCGTCGTCGTCCTCGCCATCGTCGTTACCTGCGTGTGCCGGCGGACCCTGGCTGCTCTCGTTGTCACCGCCAGCGTCTGCTGGTGGGCCGGCGTGATCGGGAGCGTTACCGGGGTTGTTCTCGTGGACGAAGTCGGCGACGAACTGGCCGAACGGCCCGTCGACTTCGCTCTTGTCAGTGTCCTCGATGAAGCTCGAGAGGAGCTGTCCGAACGCGTTCTCGGACTCGTTGTCGGACGGACCGAGCTCGACGGTCGTCGTCGCGGAGGCGTTCTCCGCGGTGGCCGTGATCACGACCGTCACTGCCTCGCTCGGTGCGGGCAGGTCGACGGTGCCGTTCTCGTCGGTCGTGTACGTGCCGACGCCGTCGTAACTCGCGTTCTCGTCGGTCTCGTTCTCGTCGATAGCCACGTCGACGGTCGCGTTCTCGACGGCGCTATCGTTGTGCGTGACCGTGACGACCGGGTCTTCCTCGTCGGAGACATCGATCGTCAGGTCGGTCGAGTCGTCGGTTGTCGCGGCCGCACCGACCGGTGCCAGTACCGATAGGACCAGCATCCCGGCCAGCAGGGCGGCGACGATTGGTTTGGTGCGATTCATGCCACTCGGTGCATTCAGGGATTCCCGAATAAAGCCCCCCAGCAGTTCGCTTCGTTCGGCGTCGTGCAGGAACGCCTGAGAATTAGTTAGAGTGTTTAAAACGAATTCTGAAAGTTTATCGTCGCCACGAACGACGGCGAGTCGACGGCCAGCCGCGAGCGCATAGCACCGGACCAGATCGTCCGGTCAGGCCTCGGCGCGCTCGACCAACGCCGTCGCCTCGGCCGTCGCACGCTCGCGCACGTCGTTCGCGTCGAGGGTCAGGACCTCTCGGTCGCGCATGAGGACCCGACCGTCACAGATCGTGTGGCGGACGTCGCTCGCCGCGGCCGCGTACGCGAGGTGGCTCACGAGGTCGTGGGCCGGTGTCAGGTGCGCGCCGGTGAGATCGACGACGGCGAGGTCCGCCGGGGCGCCGGGTTCGAGCCGCCCCGCCGGCAGGCCGATCGCCTCGGCGCTGCCCGTCGTCGCCAGTTCGACGACGGTGTCGGCGGCAACCGCCGCCGCGTCGTCGGCCGCCAGCTTGCCCACCATCGCGGCGTCGCGTGCCTCGTCTAACAGCGAGAGGTCGTTGTTCGAGGCCGCACCGTCGGTTCCCAGCCCGACGGTGACGCCCGCGTCGCGCAGTGTCTGGACGGGCGCCATCCCGCTCGCGAGCTTCATGTTCGAGGCCGGGCAGTGGACGACGCTCGCGTCGGTCTCGGCGAGGAGCTCGATCTCCGTCTCGTCGACGTGGACGCCGTGGGCGAGGAAGTCCTGCGGTTCGAGCAGACCCAGATCGCGGGCGTACGCGAGCGGCCGGACGCCGTGTTCGTCGACGATCGGCGTCACCTCGTCTGCGGTCTCGTTGGCGTGGAGGTGGATCGGCACGTCGAGTTCGCGCGCCTTCGGGACGTACTCCTCGTAGATTTCCGTGCTCACCGTGGTCAGCGAGTGCGGCATGAACGCCGTTCTGATTCGGCCCTCGGCGGCGCCGTCGTACTCCCGGGCGAACGCCAGGCCCGTCTCGGCGTCCTCGCGGGCGGCCTCGTGCTCCTTGCCGACGGAGATGACGCCGTGACCCAGGCGAGCCCGGAGCCCGGCTCGCTCGACCGCGTCGGCCACCCGCTCCATCGAGAAGTACATGTCCGCGAAGCCGGTGGTGCCGGCCCGGATCATCTCCAGCAGGCCGAGCTCCGCACCGGCCTCGATCGCCTCCGGTGTGAGCTCGGCCTCGGCTGGCCAGATATCCTCGGACAGCCAGGCGTCGAGCGGTTTGTCGTCGGCGTACCCGCGCAGCAGCGTCATCGCCACGTGGCAGTGGCCATTGACGAAGCCGGGCGTGATCAGCGAGTTCGTCGCGTCCATCGTCTCGTCGGCCGCGTCGGCGAGATCAGGGCCGATTTCGGCGATCTTGCCCGTCTCCTGGTCGACGAGGACGTCGGCGCGATCCACGGTCAGGTCCGGCCGGAGGATCCGGCCACCGGTGAGTGCGAGCGTCGACATGTCCCACCGTTTCTCGAGGGTGTGCCTTAGGGTATCGGTCCACGTCGAGTGCCACGATCGAGCGGGAGTTGCATTCCGACGGAAATTGCTATCCCCGGAGAACAGTTCGGAGATCGTTTATCGGGAAGATTCACCGATAGCAGCATCGAGACAGCGTACGCGGATCGCCCAGGTGGTGGCGGCCGAACTGTTCAAAACGACTGGAACGGTGCCAACGATCGGCCCCGCTTTTCTCCCCACCCCGACACGGTCAGCCCGCATGAAACGACGCACCTTCGTCACGGCAACGGCGGGCGGTCTCGCACTGACAGCTGGTTGTATGGGCGCGCTCGGCGGCGACGACCAAGGGCGTGGAACGGTCCGGTTCTACGTGAGTGACGAGCCGAACCGAATCGACGACTTCGAGACACTCGACGTCACCATCTCGACGGTCGCGTTGAAACCCGCGAGCGAGGACGACGAAGACGATGCGAACGGCAACGAGTCGGAGACGGACGACGGAGTCACGGATGGCGACGCCGACTCGGAGAACGCGGATGGCAACGAGTCCACGGAGGACACGGACGACAGCACTGACTCGGCCGACGACGAAACGGCAGCGGACGAGACCGATGACGGCGAGGGCGGCGACGCCCCCGAGGACGGTCGCGGCGGCTGGGACGAGTACGACCTCGACGATCCGACGGTCGACCTCACGAAGCTGAAAGGGCCGAAAGCCACCGTCCTGGACGAACTCGACGTTCCCGCGGGCGAGTACGTCGCGGTCGACATGTTCGTTTCGGACATCCACGCGGTGCTCACCGACGGCACCGAGACCACGCTGAAGATCCCCAGCGAGCGGCTCAAGATTCGAACGCCCTTCACGGTCGCCGCCGACGAGGAACTCGACTTCGTCTACGACATCGCACCCAAGAAGGCCGGCCAGAGCGGGAAGTACATCCTGACCCCGGTCATCAGCGAGAGCGGAACCGAGGCCGAGATCGAGGAAGTCGATGCGAGCAGCGATGGCGGCGCATAGCGACTCACGTCCCCGCTGACCAGCTGTTCGGCCACCAGACGAACCTCAGACGGCCCTCCAGGCACCACTCGTCGGGTCGATTCCCGCCAGCTGTTCTCACTCCGGTGTCGTCGCCTTCGGAAGGGGCGTCTCGGCAATTCTGCGCCGCCGAATCCGGTCGAACAGCCGTCTCGGAAGTACTCGGACGCCGAGATTTCTGACTCGTGCCCCCAGCGACGATTGCCTGGTCGCCAGCCAGCCCATGCGACGCGCCTCGTCGTGTACGCGATCGGCGCGGGGCTTTCGCGTCCTCTCGTAGGAATCGAGGGCCGCCGCCGGTTCGTCTCGGGTCGCGAGCGCGCGTGCCAGGACGATCGCGTCTTCGATTCCCTGGGCGGCACCCTGGCCACCGAACGGGAGCAAGGCGTGGGCCGCGTCGCCGGCGAGGACGACATTACCGCGGCGCCACCGTTCGAGCCGCGGCACGTCGGCCAGTGCCGAACGGAAGACGTCGCCGGGTTCGAGGGCGGCGATGATACTGGGAACCGGTTCGGGATACCCGCCGTAGTGTTCGCGAATCGCCGCCAGTTTCGCAGCCGGGTCCGCGGACTCGGGTCTCAGCGGTTCCGGGGCGGTGCCGAACCAGTAGACGCGATCGGCGTCGATCCGTGCCCCGCCAGTATACGTGCCGACACCCCAGCACTGAAAGCCGCGCCTGCGGTAGGTCGGTGGCAGGTCGATCGGGACGACCGCTCGATACACCACGCTCTCCAGTCGCCGTCGGCTCACCCCCGGAACGATCGCCTCACGGACCGTCGAATCGATGCCATCCGCGCCGACGAGGACGTCCGGTTCGATCGTCGTCCCATCCGCGAACGTGGCGATCGGCGGCGCCGTCGAGTCGACGGCGGTACAGACCGCGTCGGTCCGCACCTCGGCCTCGAGCGCGTCGAGGAGAACACGCTGAAGCGCCGCCCGGTGAATCGCGACGTAGCCGTGACCGAACGCGGCGCGTTCGACGCCCGCCAGATCGAGCCGCTGCAGTACCGTGCCGGTCGGGGAACGGATCTCCCCGTCGTCTAGCGCGACGCCGGCGTCCCGAATCCGGTCGGTGAGTCCGAGGCGATCGAAGACGAGCATCGCGTTCGTGTGGAGGAGGATACCAGCGCCTACGGGTCGGTACTCGGTGGCCGCCTCGTAGATCCGCGGCTCGATCCCTCGCCGTTCGAGCGCAATCGCCGTCGTTAGCCCGCAGATTCCACCGCCGACGATCGCCACGTCGAGCGTGCCGTTCTGACGCATGGTCGTTCGGAGGGGCGTCGTCGGGAAGCGCTCGCTGCCGCAGTGAAGCGGTTCTTTAAGTGAAATCGGCGTGAGGATCACCTGTGCGATACCTCACGGTGCGCATCGATCCGCGCGAAAATGGCGGTATCCATCCTGTCGGCGGGCGACTCACGGCAGCTCCGGCGATCTCGCGAGAAGCGATCCACTCGGTGGAACTGCTCGACGATGGAACGATCCTTCTCTTTGCCGAGGGCAGCGGCGATCGGGACCGGTACGAAGCGATTACAGCCGACTCGCCCCACGTAATCGACGCGCTGGTTAGCGGGACCGATCCCTGGTTCGCGGTGAGTCAGTTCGAACCTAGCGACGAGACGCGACGATTGCTCGAACTCCGCCGCGAATCGAACGTGAGCGTCGAACTGCCGATTCGGATCGAGGACGACGGCGCGCTTCGGGTCACGTTCATGGGTAGCGACGCCGACATCCAGGCGCTGTACCGGACCGTCGAGGCCGGCTCGACGCTCTCGTTCGACGTCGTCGAGACGGGCTCGTACGATCCGGCCGACGCACCACTCGCGCGGCGACTGACGCGGAGACAGCGCGACGTCCTCGAAGCAGCGGTCGAATTGGGATACTACGCGGCTCCCCGGGAGGCGACGCTCGAAGACGTCGCCGAGAGGGTCGGTATCGCGGCCTCCACGGCCGGGGAACACCTCCGGAAGGCCGAAGCGCGCGTGTTCACAGCACTGGTTCGGTGAGCGGTGACGACACGCGTCAACGGTCTCGCTCAGACCGCTCCGACCCGCACTGAGAATCCGCCGCCTGGGCGTTCGGATCGAGGTCGCCTGTGATGCCGCCGTTGGCCGGGTGTCCGACGGCACCGAACCCGCCGAGGGCCTGAAACAGCGGGTCGAGTCGACCTAGCTCTCCCCGTATCAGCGGTCGAATCCCCATACTGAATCGTCTCCGTCAGCCATCGTCAATTTCCCCAGCGGCAGTTCGGACGGACGATGCGGGCGCTCGCTCACGAGTCCCACGTCTCGTCGATCCGCGTCTCGATCGCCGTGAGTACTGTCGCGTACACGTCGAGCGGATGGACCGACGGCAGGTCGAGATCGACGACAGTGGCCCCGTCCGGCGGTTGGTGGAAATGAGTCCGGTCGTCGTGTCCGTTCGGGTGTCGATCCCAGCGACACTCCCAGTTCGACTCGGTTCCGTGCGTTTCGAGGTAGTGACAGGAGAAATCTCCGCTCTCGAACCAGCGAACGTCGAGTCGAGCGGCTGTGACCGCCGGCGGGTAGCGGCTGGAATCGAGGTCGGCAACGAGGGTCCGCGGTTCGTATACGTCGGGTTCGAATGCCGTCGTCGAGACCAGCGGGTCGGCAGACAACTGGCGCTCGAGCAATTGAAGCGTCTCGCGATCCGGCGGCCCAGTCGACCGCCGTGGCGGATCAGCATCCGGGCCGGCCATCGTTACGCGGGGAGGAGGCGCCCGTCGTTCTGGGCGATCTGCCGGGCGAGTTCGTACTGTCGGATGTCGCGAATCGTGGCATGCCAGTCGGCGATGGCAGCCATCCGGTCGTGTACGTCGCCGTGATCGTCACTGTCGAACGCGGAGACTGCCGCAGGATCCGTGGCGCCGAACCGCACTTCGTACGCGTCGCGTTCGTCTTCCAGTCGCTCGACCCGATCGACGATATCCGCGACGGAGAGCTCTTGGGCGATACGGGTTGCGGTCTGCCACTCCAGATAGCCCTCGTTTCGCTCGTAGGTCGTCGGACGACTCGTCGACGCCGCCGTGGCGACCCCCATCTCCGCGAGTCGGTCGAGGTGCTTCTTGGCCGCGTTCGGCGAACAGCCGGCGATCTCGGCGATCTCGGTGGCCGCCGTCGGTTCCGTGATCCCGAGCAGCGTGTCGTACACCCGGTCGAAGGTATCACGATCGCCCTGCCAGCGCGACCGATCTGGCTCGCCGTCGTCACCGGGCTGGACCGGATCGAACCCCGTCATGAGAACGAATACGCGACCAACCACAATATATCTTCTGCGTGCGCAAATATATGCGTTCTCTGCGTGATTCGCTTCGCCAGTCGTCCACGTATCCTGCCCTCGCGGTCGGTCGCGCCGCTCCCCCTACTCCGCCGTCTCGCCCTCTAGCGTCTCCCGCCAGTCCTCGATCTCTCCGTCCTCGTCCTCGGCATCGTCGAGGCGCTGTTCGTAGTAGGCCATCGGATGCGGAATCCGCTCACAGAGGTCGTCCATGTTGACGCAGTCGCCATAGGACTGCATGGTGGCACAGGACGGTGGCGAGTACTCCGTGGGCGAGGTCTCGCCGCGGATGTGATCGGTCTGATAGCGGGTCATCTGTTCGCCGAACGCGGAGTTGACGCGGTAGAGTTCGACGATCTCGTCCGTCGTCATGCCGATCGAGGAGAGGAAGGCCGTGATGGCGAATCGCGAGTGATGGGGCAGGTGCTCTCCCTTCTGGATGTCGTCGAGCAGCGCCTTCATACAGGGCGGGAAGAGCTCCGGCACGACCGTGTCGATCTCGCGGACGAGTTCGAGTTCGGCGACCAGTTCGCGGAGGTCGGCCGCCTCGGCCTCGAGGGCGTCGGCGATCGGGTCCGGGACGTCGGGGAAGGGCAAGCCCTCCGCGACGCGATTCCCGACGGCCTCCTGGAGGAGTGTCAGGAGTTCGGTCTCCGTCACGGGGACCTCGCCGTCGGCGAGTGCCCGGTTGACCAGCCGCCACTCGTCACCCCAGCAATCCGCGGCGAGGGGCAGGTACGCGCCAACCTCGAGCAGGTAGGTCGACTGGTCGCTCGACTGTACTGTGGCACCCGTAGACGACTGTGTTGCGGATCCACCGGCGGACGAGGCCGCATCGTCTGCCAGTGATGGCGCTTCGCGCACCGATTCGGTGAGGTCGAACTCCGCGAGCAGGTCGTCGAGATCCAGCCCGGACGAATCGACGCTCTTCAACTCCGTCGTATCCGCCAGGTCGGCGACGAAGCGCTCGTGCGCGACGGCCGCCTCCGCGCGAGCGTATCGCCGGACCAGGACCCGTTCGCCGACGAGCGAGACGAGCACCCGCGCGACCGGATACGATAGCAGCTCGACCCGATTGTCCGGCGCAGGGTCACCCACCTCACCCGTCTCGAGCGCCCACTCGACGCGCGACGCGGCCCGCTCGACGACCGCCGGTTCCGTCTCGACGACGGTCGCCAGGTCGACCGCCTCCTCGGCGACCGTCTCCCGCGCGGCCTCGAGAAACGGGTACCGTGCGTACAGCGCGTCCATCGTTACCGGTGAATGTGCGCCAACGAGGATAAACACGGTGGTTGACTCGTTCACGAACGACCCGATGGGCACGGTCACGAACGACCCGCGACGACAGTGTGCCTCGCGAGTCGAGTCACGGCACGGTCGATCCACAGCCATCGATTTCGACCCACTCATCGCCGTGTTAAAGGATGTGCCCGTCGAAGGGACGGTATGCCTCGTGCCTGTCGTGACGGCGTCGGACTCGCCTACGAGGTCGAGCCAGCCACCGCCGACGACGGAACGCGAGACGACGACACCGACCGGGCGCCGATCGTCCTCGTCCCCGGTGTCGAGCTCGGGCGGTGGGCCTGGCGCTGGCAGCGCGACGCCGTTCGCGGAAAGCGGCGACTGCTCGCCCCCGCACTTCGGGGAACCGGGCCGCGCCTCAGGACCGACGGCGGCGTCGCGATCGACGACGGCGCTCGTCGCTCCGACGCAGGATTTCCTCCACTTGTCCCATCGCTTCCGGGTCCGCTTCGACGCCCCATCGTCTCTCGCGGAGACAGCGCCACCGTGGCCGCGCTCGCCGACGATCTGGCCGCCGTGATCGCGGACGATTCGGCGTTCGGCCGTGGCCGATCACAGGACGTCCACCTCGTCGGCCAGGGACTCGGCGGCGCGATCGCCCTCGAGTACGCCATCGAGCACGGCGGCGTCCGCTCACTGACGCTCGTCGGAACGCGCCACGGCGGACCCGGGACACCAGAGACACCCGACTCTGTCCGCTCGCAGGCGCTCGACCCGGACGGAGTGGGACGGACGCGCCGACGAAACCGCCTCCGTCCCTTCTTCGCCGCAGACTTTCTCGCCCGGAACCCACACCTGTTCGCCCGGATCGTCGACTGGCAGGCCGACCAGGGGCCCGACGCCGCCACCCGCGAGGCACAGTGGGCCGCCTGGGATCGGGACGACCCGACGGACCGACTGGACGACGTCCCGGTACCGACGCTCGTCGTGCACGGGACGGCAGACCGGCTCGTCCCCGTCGAACACGGCCACGCGCTCGCCGAGGCGATTCCGGAGAGTACGATCGAACTGCTAGAGGGGTGCGGGCACACGGTCGGCGTCGAGGCAGCCGATCGGGTGGCTGCCAGACTCACAACGTTCGTAGACTCGGTCGAGTAGGCGTCGGGTCGGCCGGCGTGAAGCCGATCGCCACCGCTGCTCGTCTCAGTTCACTCGTCCGTCGGTTCATCGACGTCCACCCAGCGGAACACACTATACTCAGCATCGGCCATCGACGGCTCCGATGGCACGGTATCGTCGGGGAACAGCAACCACACCAGACGGACGTTCTCACCAGTGACCGTCGGTTCGACCGTGTGTGGATGGTGCCAGGTCTCGTCGTGCGAGAGTGTCGTATTGAACCGATCGAGTTCGCGTTGGTCGGTCACGGTCGCGTCGGTCACGGTGCTCTGATTCCCGATCGGCGCTCCCTCCGGGCCCGGCTCCTCACCAGTTTCGAAGGCTAGCTCCTGCTCCAGAACCACCACCTCGTACGATGTTCGCTCGTGCTCGTGATTATCGACGCCGACGACGAGTTCGACGGGTTCACCACGAGTGAGTTCCGTCGTGAAGTTCCCGGTTCCAAGCTCACCGTCACTGTCCTCGCCGAGGAGATAGATCGCCGAAAACCGTTCACCCTGCTGTGGAGCGACCGCAGCGAACCCGACGGCCGCAAACGCGAACACTACCGCAAGCGCGAGAAACACGTTCAAGAGCGCATCGGTGCGAGAATCCGGTTCGAAGAACGCCCTGTAGATGCCCCCGGACCAGGCACGAGACGGGACACGAAATTGGTCGTCGGTCGGGAGGCGTGAGCGACGCACTGCAGCGACGATCACGGCGAGGAACGAGAACAGTGTCATCGTCACCAGAATCGGCTCCAGTTCGATACCCCAGGGCGTGACCGAGAGTCCCAGTCCGATCAGTGGAGCGATTGCGACACTCAACGCGAACGAGAGGGCGACGCGCTCGATTCCGTCGATTCTCGGTCGATCGACTCCAGCTGTCACACCGATCCGTCGAGAGCTGTCGACCTGGTCGTCGCCGGTCCCGGTTGGAGTGGTCTCGCCAACCGCCGTGGTCGACTCGGTGGTTCCGTCGACCGCCGTCCCGTGGGACGTGTCGCTCGCCGCTGGAAACAGCGCGGCGACGAGGGCATAGCCGGGCAGAAACAACACGAACACAGGAACGAGCGGGATCCACACTGGCGTCTCGCGGAGCACCGGTGCGAGCGTGGCGACAGGAGTGGCAATCGCCAGGACGACCACCAGGGACAGATCAGCTGGCAACGTCCGGATCGGACGGGGGATCATCAACCACAACGTCCGTCTCTCGACCATCTGGAACTGCGTACACCATGTCGGGGTAAAAATAACCCGATACGAGAGGAAATGCGGTGCAGGAAGGGGTGTGAAATTAGAGAGTGTTCGTCACGATACATCGGCGTGGAGTGCAATCGGCCAGTGCGACCGAACACCCCTGACAGGTCACTCGAAGACACACGCGGTGACGGGAACGCGGAAGTCGGAACTGAAACGACGACGGGCAGTCAGGTTTCGGTACAGATCGACTGCTCATGACCATCGAGTGCTCGCACGATCCACGGTGGGCCACTACGCACGCAGCCTACCAGGGAAGGACTTCAGGAGGCAAGAGGCCAACGAGTTTTCGACTGACGAACGCAGCGTATCCGACGATACCCAGAACGGCTAGCCACCGGAGTCGCCGGCACCAGGTCGGAGACACCGAGGTTGGGACCGTCAGTTCGGTGACGATGAGCAGCCCAACAAGCGAGAGGATACCAAAGAGTTCGTACGACAGCGAATCGAGGACGACGAGTGTGAGGACGATTCCGAGCAACCAGGCTAGATAGCCGTATACGAACCGCATTCGCCGCCCCTGTGTTGCCATTAGGCGTAATCGACCGAGACCAGTTGTAAATGTATCGTCCTATAACATCGGCCGGCCATCGTCGAAACCAACAATCCTTCGAGCGTACCGGTCTGACAGCACCAGACACAAAAGACCGCTTCAGTCGCTTCGTCGCCTAACTCGTCTCGTTACTGTGAATGTAGTACGCCTGGACGCCCCCGTTGTCGTACGTTCGGTCGATACCGGGTTGACGAATCAGATACCGAAAATCGGCGTCCGAGTAGCGGACCCCATCGTACAGTTCAGTATCGAGCCACCGATCCTTCTCGGTCGTCAGCAACAGCCGATCGGTATCGTACAGTTCGTGAATCGAGCGATTCGCAAAGTGGTCGGGAGGAACGGTATCTCGATAGGAACCGGTGTAGTCGACCATCGGAGCGGGCTCCATCGGTTCGAGCGCGTACGCATACCGCCAAATAGGAGTCCGGGTGTGCATCATCTCGACGCCGGCGTGATGGTCGAACTGTGTGTCGTACCCCACGACACTCGCCTCGGAGACGTGGCCAGTATCTCGAAAGTTTAGCGGCGACGTGTGGTATGTCAGGCTCGCGCCGACGAGTGCCGACGTGAGTAAGACCACCGCGACGATCGTCACTACTGTCGACCGGCGGAGTGTCCGAATCGGTGATAGTTCGAGTGTGTGGCGCAAGCCAACGGCGACGAGAATCGTTGCGAGCGCCATGCCAAATCCGATAAACCGCATAAATTGTTGCGTCACCCCCGAGGCGAGGAACACGCCGAAGAAGCCCATCACGGGGACGAATGCACAGCACAGGCAGAACACCGCCCGATAATCGATCGATATCGAGGTGGCTGCTGGATTGGGTGACGAACGGATGAAGCCGACCTCACGAGCAGCCCAGACGAGCGAACAAATCACCGCAATCCCGGCGAAGAAAGATGCGACGATGTCGATGAAGAACAATCGGAACACGAGATCCACGACACCGGACCCCAGCTGGGTCAGCGTTCCACCACGGCCAGCCGTCACGTCCGTCGGGCTGGCCGAAAGGATGCCAATGACGACGGTGACGAACGTCTCCTCGAATCGGGACTGTGCGAGGATCCACGTCATCCACAGGACACCCATCACCGCTGTCGCGGAGACGAGCGGTTCGCTAGCAATATCCCGAATCCGATACGTATCGGTAAGCGCCCACACCACCCCGAACACCGCCAGAACGGCGATCACGTTCATCGCCTGCTGCGGATGGTAGACGATCATCGCAACGGCGAAGAACAGGAGTGCCGTGAATCTCGCTCGGTCAGGCGAACGTACGAGGCTGATCGCCAGGAAGAGCCCGACCGGCGCGAAGAGGATCGAATAAGAGTTTGGATGTGGGTAGAGGTGTGTCGCAACCAGATTGATCGGGAGCAACAGTAATCCTGCGACGACGCCACCAACGAGACCGGAGGGATCACGTGTCAGTTGCCGCCCGATGAGACCGGAGAACACGACGAAGACCGTAAAAAAGATCGGGCCCACCAGTACCAGAACGATCCGCGCAGGCAAGCCCGTAAGCTCTCGAATAACTTCGACAAGTGCCGGCATTCCCGGGTACAAGATGGACAACGGATCCGCACCGTTGGCCACCTGCGACGCGACTCTGAGGTGACCCATCGGATCGCCACCGCCCAACAACCAGTACCCTCGCAGCATTGGGAGAGCCACCACCGTCAGGAGCGACGTTCCGAGTACCAATAGGCTGACGAGCGGCCTCGAACCCACGAGAAGAAGAACACACCCAGCGAGGAGGGCGAAAGTGAGACAGACCCAGTATAGCATCGGTGTTCCTGTGTAAATCGACGGCTCGTAGGCCGTCGCTGGGTGTTGCGCGGCGACGAGGATGGCGAGGGCCAAAAATGTGATCGAACTCGCTGCGGCGGCCTTCTCGAGTCGGTTCATCGTGTATCAATCGTCACCGTCCATTCCGCGGTCTCAGAGGTAGCCCAGATCCTTGAGGCGCTGTTCGGCGTCCGTGTTGGGGCCGCTGTCGGCATCGGTGTCGGCGGCGTCCACGTCGTACGGTGCCGGCTCGGTAAAGTCGGGATCGTCGGCGAGGAGGGCAGCGATCGGTTCGCCGTCCACGTCGGTCGGGATCGCACAACCGGCAGCGGCGAGGATGGTCGGCGTCACGTCGACGAGGGACGCATCGAGATCGGCGGCGTCGGTTCCGTCGAACCCGATCCCCGCGACGATGCCGTGTGGGTCGTGGTTGGCCTTGCGCGAATCCCGCCAGACGACGCCGGCCGGTCCCCGCCAGACGGCGCTGGCGGTGGCCGAGTAGATGATGTCGCCGGCCTCCTCGGCGTACGGTCCCGCGTACAACTCCTCGCCATCCGTCGCCTCGATCCCCGGTTCGTCGTTCAGTTTGGCAACGATCTCGTCGCGAAGCTGTCGGCGCTCGTCGTCGTCGAGCCGGTCGGCGAGCCGGATCGCGCGCTCGTCGTTCGAGTGACAGACCGCGACGGAGTCGTCGAGGTCGATCCCCCGCTCGACGGAGAGGTCGGCCGACGACACGTTCTCGACGGCTCGCCTGAGGGGTCTGAGAACGGGATGGAGCCACTCCTGTCTGAACAGAAAACGGCCGACGCGGCCGACGTTGACCGACGTGTCGCCGTCGTCCTTGGACCCGATGTTCGTCTCACCGAACGTGAGGTAGCCCTCCTCGGCCAGCCAGTCGTTGACGTAGAACTGCCGATCGTAGCCGGTGAAGCCGTGGTCACTGAGCAGGAGCAGGCGATCGTCCTCGTCAAGTTCGTCGGTGATCCGTGCGACGTGTTCGTCGACCGCGGTGAGGACGGCCCTCGCCGCGGCGCCGACGTCCGAATCGGGGCGTTCGAAGAGGTCGAAGTAGGCTTCGTGCTGGAGCCAGTCCGTCTCGCTCACGAGCTGGAAGTAAAAGTCGTGCTCGTCGGCCGACAGCACCTGGAGGAACTGCTCACAGTTGTGTTCGACGCTCTTGCGCATCGTCTCGACGTTCTCACTGGTCCCGCCATCGAACGACGGGTACCAGGGACGCTCGATGTCGTAGCGGTCGTAGAGGTCCGCCGGTGTCGGTGGCTGGGAGTCCGAATCCAGCCAGGACGGGACGACGTCACCGTCGATTCGGGCCGGGTTCGAGAACGGAAGGTTGTAGAGGAAACACTCGTATCCGGCCCCGTCGAGTCGTTCGTAGACCGTTCGAGAGCGGAGCGAGCGACCGTCCCTGATCGTCGCCTCCATCGAGTCGTCGAACTCGACGAAGTCGTACAGTCCGTGTTTGCCCTGGTTCTTGCCGGTCTGGAACGACGCCCAGGCCGGGGCGGTGACGGGCGGCGCGGTACTCGTGAGGGCGCCGCTGGGATTGTCGGTAAAGAGCGAGTCGATGTGGGGGGTGAACTGGAGGACCTCGTCGTGGAAACCGTCCAGTCCGATCACGACTATCCGTCCCATTGGCCGTAAATTCTCCACCCACCCATATATAAGTTTATATCCCCATAGTCAGTAATCCATCGTACGTCACCGAATGTCCCTTCGACGAACGTTGCTCGAGCGGTTTCAGTTCGAGTTCGTCGCGCGCCTCGTCGGCTCGATCTCGGGTGGGCTGCTCGCGTTCGGTCTGGCCCGAATCCTGTCGACCGACGAGTACGGACTCCTGTTCCTCGCCATCTCCGTCTTCAGCGTCGTCGAGCTGCTCAGCCGGCTCGGCGTCCCGAAGGCCGGCGCCCGCTACATCACCCTGTATCGGGAGAAAGACCCAGCGCAGGTCCCCGGATTGCTGCGGTACACCTTCGTCCTCAACGTCGGGCTGGCGCTCGTGGCGTCGGGGCTCCTGTTCGTCGGCGCCGGACCGATTGCCCGGGTCGTCGGCGAATCAACACTGGAGCCGTTACTGCAACTCGGTTCGGTCTTCGTCGCCGCGACCGCCGTCTTCAAATTCGCCCGGATCGAGTTGCAGGCGTTCGAGGACATCGATTCGGCGGCGATCGTCTACTCGATCGAGCGCGCCAGTCGGGCCGTCATCGCACTCACGCTCGCGGTGCTCGGATTCGGGGCGGTCGGCGCCCTGGTCGGCTACGTCGTCGCGGCCGTGGTCGGCGGCCTCCTCGGGGCAGGCATCCTCTACCGAACCTATCTCCACGGGACATCCGTTTCCGCGATCGACGCCGAGTTGCGGCGTCGGGTCCTCAGCTATTCGGTTCCCATCACCGCCACGACCGCCGCCAACCGGATCGACAACAAGCTCGACACGATCCTCGTCGGCGTGTTCCTGGATCCGACCGCCGTCGCGTTCTACACGCTACCGGGCCAGATCCGGGAGTTCGTCCAGACGCCCGTCGCCGCGGTTGGGTTCTCCCTGTCACCGACGTTCGAATCCCAAAAGGCCGGCGGGAACGCCGACCGCGCGGCGCGAATGTACGAGCAGACGATCTTCTACGTCCTCTTGTTGTACATTCCGGCGGCGACGGGAATGGCGATCGTCGCCGAGCCGTTCATCACGATCGTCTTCGGAAGCGAGTACGCGGGCGCAGTTCCCGTCCTCCAGATACTGGCGATCCACATCGTCCTCGTCGCCGTCGCCATCGTGACGAGCAACAGTCTCGACTACCTCGGCCGGGCCAGAGAACGGGCGATCGCGAAGACCGTGACCGCGCTGTGTAACCTCGGGCTGAACGTCCTCCTGATCCCGACGATCGGCGTGGTCGGCGCCGCGATCGCGACCGTCCTCACCTTCTCGGTGTACACCGCCGTCGCGGTCTACATCATGGGCCAGGAACTGGACCTCCGCAGCCGCTGGCTCGCAGCCAGGGTCGGGAAGATCGTCCTCGTCACCGCGGTGATGGTGCCGGGCGTCTACGGCATTCTCTCCCTGGGAGACGGACTCTTCACCCTCGGACTGGCCGTCATCGGCGGCGTCGCGATCTGGCTGGGTAGTTCGCTCTCGCTGAACCTCATCCGCACCGAGGACGTCAAAAGCTATCTGTGAGGCGTTCCGGGCGAATCCGCAACAAAGCTTCCGTCGGGCGGTGGACGGCGAGGCTCGCTCGATTCAGGCCTCACTCGAGGACGCGTTCGTAGACGTCTACGAGCTGGTCGCCCATCCGGTCCATGCTCACGTTCGCTTTCAGTTCGTCGCGACCACTGGGGGCCACGTCGGATTGGAGCACGGCGTCGACGCCGGCGACGAGTTCGGCTTTTGACTCGCAGACGTGCGCCGACTGGACGGGAGAAAGGACGTCCCTGACGAATCCGACGTCGGTCGAGACGATCGGGACGTTACAGAGCGCGGCCTCTTTGACGGTCAACGGGCCGCTCTCCCGTCTCGACGTCACGAGAACTAGATCGCTCGCGTTCATGTAGAGAGGCATTCGATCGTAGGAGACGTCACCGAGCGATTCGAGCGTGAGTTGACCCGCAGCCTCGGCGACGACGGTCTCGGCGAGATCGTAGTTCTTCACCGAACGCGAAGGGTCGTACGGGAAGAGGGCGATGCGCTCGTCCGTCGGCCACCCGACTCGCTCCCTGGCGACCTCCTGCGGGATCGGTCGGAACAGGTCGGAGTCCACGCCGAACGGGATCAGGTCGGCGGGCGACGAGAGCTGTGCCGCCATCGCCGACGTCGGCACGACGATCGCGTCACAGAACGCGCTACAGCGCTCGCTCACTCGTGCGTACCGTCCCATGAGGTCAGATCCCCAGAGCGTCAGCACGACGGGGCGAGTTGGCTGGGTCAGCGCGAACGGGGCCGTCAATCCGTAGTTTGCGTGGACGAGATCGTACCCCGACAGCGACTGGCCGAGGACGTGCGGGTAGTAGGCGAGGTAGTCGGTCAGCGACCGCGTCTCCGACTGGGACTCCCGTCCAGGGACGCAGATCGTCGTAACGTCGACGCCGCGTGCTTCGAGCGTCCGGACCTGATTGTCGAAAAAGGGCCGCGGCGACGTGACGAGGTTCAACACCTTCATTCTGTGACCTCGGGTCGTCGTCCCGCCGATCGCTCGTCGACTCCGGGTTCGACCGCTGTCATGCACCATCGTTCACCGGCCGTGTAAATCTATATTATGATTCGAAATCAGGGATTTATCGACAGGGCTGTCGGATAGACGGCTGCAGCCTCGTCGACCGAGACGCTACGTCCCCGGCACCAGCGCGCTCGTCAGTCGCTCCCGACCGACTTACCACCCCCGCGAGCACGCGCTTTGACCCGATCCGAGAACTCGGACAGATTCATTGCGGCGGCGCAATCCGGACCGCAGTACCGAACGGCGTGTCTGTACTGGGCGTCCAACGGCTCGGGTAGCTCAATGTCCACCCGAAAGAGCCGCGATGGTGCCACGTCCCGATCGCACCGATAACACCCCTGGGACCGAGGCGCATCGCCGGTCCCGTCGCTCGTTCGCTCGACGGATTTCATCCGAGCTCACCCCGGTCCGCCTCCACGGACCATGCGGTGACACTCGGCCCCAATCCCTGGGTGGAATATAATCCTGTGTGAAAATGAACCATTATTTCGCAGAGAACCTCTGGAGTCGGTAATTGCTGTTTTGCAACTGAGCTAGTTTGGCCCTAGGTTGTCTCGGCCGGCGCGTCCTGCCTGATCGTGTAGAGGCGCCACCGGCCAGCGTCGTCGGCCTGACATTCGATCTCGGTCGGTAGTTCGTGGGTGTTCGAGGCCTCGACGAACTCGAGGACGACGCGCTCGTCCTCGTCGACGATGCGTTCGATCGAACTCGCGAGTTCGACGTTGGAGAGATCCATCGCCATGACGTCACGTTTCGAGAGGATCTCGGCCTCGGCGTCGGGGTGATACAGGGCGCTCAGGCCCGCTCGGTCCTGCGCCCGGACGCGATCGTAGAAGTGCCGGACGACGGCTTCGGGAGTGAGCGAGTCGTCGGCTATCCTGGTGGGGCCATTTTCCGAATCGACCGACTTCTTGTCGGACTCGGATGCATCATCGTCGGTCGCGTCCGATTCCTTGTTTGGTGATTCCGCGCGGGTATCTTCGGTCGGTTTTCCGCCGCCATCTTCCGCCTCACCGCCGACCTCACCAGATTCGTCGCCGTCGTCTCCGTTCGCCACGTCCTCGAGCCCCTCGCCATCGAGGTAGCGCATGCGGAAGCGGGTGTCGAAGTCGCGGCTGACGTGCTTGGTCTCGTAGGTACGCAAGCGCTCCTCGTACTGATAGAACTCGTCGTCCTGCAGGGCGACGCCGCCGGCCTCGCTGGCGTACTGCAGCCCCAGAATGATGTGGTCGAAGGTGATGGTGACGTCCTCGAGCGATGTCGTCTCGCCGTCTAAGGGCTGGCCGTCGTAGGCCTCGGTGGCGGCGATGTAGGCGGCGTACTTGGCGACTTTGCGGATGATCGCGGGCGTGAGCGTTTTCATCCCGAGGAAGTCGAAGTCGAAGTCGTCGGTGGCGACGTTTGCTTCGTCGGGGAAACTCTCGCGCCAGAGGCGCCGACGCAGATCCTCCTGCGGCACGTCGAAGCGGATGGAGTGGGCGATCCGCCGCTTGAAGGCCGAGTCGATGCCGCCGCGTTTGTTCGTCGTCAGGAGCGCGATGCCGTCGAACGATTCGAGGCGCTGGAGGAGGAAGTTGGTGACGTTGTTGGCGTGGCGGTCGGTGGCGTCGCCGACGTCGGTCCGCTCGCCGAACAGCGAGTCGGCCTCGTCGAACAGCAGGATTGCGTTCGACCGTTCGGCCTCGTCGAGCAGCGCCGCCAACTGGCTCTCGGTCTCGCCGATGTACTTGTCGACGATCTGGGCCAGATCCACACGGTAGAGATCGAGGCCGGTCTCGTTGGCGATGACCTCCGCGGCCATGGTCTTCCCGGTGCCGGGCTGGCCGTAGAACAGGGCGACGACGCCGTCCCCACGGCTGCCGGGCTCGCCGAAGCCCCACTCGCTGGTGACCGCGCCGCGGTACTGGAGGTGCCCACAGAGCTCCCGGAGGTGGGTCTTGGGCTTG